>Ga0075421_100000117_pt1 | contig 66234 bp, 57 predicted proteins | sample SoiMetdeltSBSDD5_FD_75292 | JGI IMG/M metagenome (GOLD analysis project Ga0075421, IMG submission 75292) | Bulk soil microbial communities from a Populus tree surrounding site in Tennessee, USA - Soil MetaG P. deltoides SBSDD5 | ecosystem: Environmental > Terrestrial > Soil > Tree plantation... | reverse complement strand
CTCGCGGGTTCCCGTGCTCGCGCGGCCGCTGGACTGGATCGGCGATCACACCGGGGTCTCGCTGCAGCAGATCGAGACCTGGCTCGTCGCGGGCACGCAGAAGCTGCTGCAGGCGCTGGTGAGCTCCAGCGGCGCCGTGGTGCTGGGCGCGGTCGGCACCATCGTGAGCTTCCTGCTGATGCTCTTCGTGCTCTTCTTCGTGCTGCGCGACGGTCCGGCACTCGCGAACAAAGTAGTCGCGCTGCTGCCGATCGAGCCGCGCCGCCGCGCGCGTCTCTGGCTGCACCTGCAGGATGTCACCCGCGCAGTCTTCATGGGTATCGGTCTCACGGCGCTGGCGCAGGGGTTTCTGGTAGGCATCGGGTTCTGGATCGCGCGCCTGCCCTCGCCGCTCGTGTTCGGTGTGATCGCGACGCTGTTCGCGCTGATCCCGATCGTCGGCACCTCGATCGTGTGGGGGCTCGGCGCGATCTACCTCGCGACGCAGGGCGCGTTCGGTCACGCGATCTTCCTCGTGATCTGGGGCGTGCTCGTCGTCGGGACCGCCGACAACGTGCTGCGGCCGCTGCTCATCTCGGGGCGTGCGGACGTTCCCACGCTCGCGGTCTTCGTCGGCGTCGTCGGCGGGCTGTCGGCCTTCGGCTTCATCGGCCTGTTCCTCGGTCCCATCGTGCTCGGGCTGCTGATCGCACTGTTCCGCTTCGAAGCCGAACTGCACGAGCCCGGCGGCGATGCCGGATCGCCCTAGCGGCGTGCGCGGGCGCATGCGCATCGCGACGCGCCAGAGCCGGCTCGCGCTCTGGCAGGCAAACCATGTCGCCGGACTGCTCACGGAGGCGTACCCGGGCCTCACGGTCGACCTGGTCGCGATGACGACGCAGGGCGATCAGGTGCGCGACCGCCCGCTCGCGGACGTCGGCGGAAAGGGCCTGTTCGTCAAGGAACTCGAACGGGCGATCGCCGACGGCCGCGCAGACATCGCCGTGCACTCGATGAAGGACGTTCCGAGCGAGATGCCGCCCGGCATGGCGATTGCCGCGGTGCTGCCGCGCGCCGATCCGCGCGATGCGCTGGTGTCGCTCAAGTGCCGGCGACTCGATGAGCTGCCCGCGAGCGCCCGGATCGGCACGTCGAGCCCGCGGCGCCAGGCACAGCTCGCGAACCTGCGACCCGACCTCGTCGTCGTCCCTCTGCGCGGCAACGTCGATACCCGCCTGTCGCGGCTCGACGAGGAAACGCTCGACGGCATTCTCCTGGCCTGCGCCGGCCTCGACCGACTCGGCCTCGCCGCGCGGATCAGCGAAGTGCTAGAACCGGAGGTCTTCGTGCCGGCCGTGGGCCAGGGCGTGATCGGGATCGAGTGCGCGGCCGGGGATGCGGCAAGCCACGCGACCGTTGCCGCACTGAACGATGTGCCGACCGCGTCGCGGCTCGCAGCCGAGCGTGCCTTCGCCGAGCGACTCCACGGCAGCTGTCATTCGCCGATCGCAGCGCACGCGGCAATCCGCGGCGAGACGCTGGCGCTCGCCGGGTTCGTCGGCTCACCGGACGGGCGCGAGGCGTATCGCGACCGGGTGTCGGGGGCGGTGTCCGACGCCGCCGCACTGGGTCTTGCGCTCGCGGAGCGGATCCTCGACGCCGGTGCCGCCTCCTTGCTGGAGCGGCTGCGGCGCCCGTTGGACGCGCCGTGAGCGGCCCGCTCGCCGGACGCACGATCGTCGTTACGCGCCCGGCGCGGCAGTCCGCCGCCATCGCGACCGCGCTGCGCGAGCTCGGCGCGGAGGTGGTGGAGTTCCCGTCGATCCGTATCGTGCCGGTCCCGCCGCAGGTGACCGATGCGGCAGTCGTCGTCGACGACTTCGACTGGGTGATCTACACCAGCGTCAACGCAGTCGCATTCGCCGGGCGCCGCATCGGGGCGCCGGCGCGGGCGCAGGTCGCCGCCATCGGCCCCGCGACCGCGCAGGCACTCGTCCGGGCCGGCATCCGGGTCGCTGCACAACCGCAGCGTGGCGCCGACTCGGAAGGCCTGCTCGCATTGCCCGTGTTCGCGGCGCCCGGGGGACTTCGCATTCTCATCGTGCGCGGCGCCGGCGGCCGCGATGTGCTCAAGAACGAGCTCGCACAACGCGGCGCCTCGGTCGAGGTCGTCGAGCTGTATCGGCGCGCGCCCGAAACGCCCACCCCCGCCGCGATGGCTGAGCTCGCGAGGGCGTTGGCGTCAGGCCGGCTGGTGATCGCCGTGTCGAGCGTCGACGTGTTGCGCGCGCTGGTGGGAATGGTGCCGGCGGCGCTCGATGCAAGCCTGCGCGCCGCGACGCTCGTGGTGCCCGGTCCTCGCGTCGCCGCGAGCGCGCGCGAGCTCGGCTGGCAGGGCGCGCTGATCGAGTCGGCGGGCGCCGAGGATGCGGCGATGGTGCGCGCGATCGTCGAGCAGGCGCGCCCCACGGGTCAAGCGTAAGGCGCGTGATACGATCCGGGCTCGCACCGTGCCGCGCCGATGTCCGCAGAAATCGAATCCCTGACCGTCGAGAGCGCAGCGCGACGCACCGGGGGCGGCGCCGGCAGCCCGGTGGCCGTGGTGCTCGCGGCGATCGCGCTGCTGCTCGCCGCCGCCGCGCACTGGCGGATGAACCGCGCGGCCGACCGCATCGACGGCGTGATCGCCGAACTCACCGAACTCAACGAGCGGCAGCGGCAGACGTCCGAGCGGCTGCAGAACGTCGCCACCCAGCTCGAGACCTCGAGCGCCGCATGGCGCGACGAGCTCGCGGGCCTGCGGATGATGCCGTCGCAGCTCGCAGAGCTCGGCAGCTCGGTCGCCGAGCTGGGCGCGCGCACGGAGGCGCCCCGGCGCGCCTGGGCGCGCTCGGAGGCGCTGTACCTCCTCGAGCTCGCACAGCGACGCCTCGAGCTCGAGCGGGATGTGCGCACGGCGATCGTCGCGATGGAATCCGCGGACGCGCGGCTGTCGACGCTCGCCGATCCGGCGACACGCGAGGTCCGCCGCCTGCTCACCGGGGAGCTCGGCGCATTGCGTGCGGTGCCGGTGCCCGACCTGCCACAAGTGCGCGCACGCATCGCGGTGGTTGAGCAGGCAACGGCGCGGCTGCCGATGCTCGGCGTCTCGCTTGCGCCGGCCCCGAAGGACGCCGGCGGCCAGAAGACGGGGACGGCGCGGCTCCGCGATCGGCTGGCCGAGGCCTGGCACGGGCTCTTCTCGCTGCGCCGCGTCGATCCGGACGGCGCGCTGCTCGTCAGCGGGGACGTCGAGTCGCTGCGGCGCCAGCATCTCGCGCTGCTGCTGCTCGGAGCGCGAACCGCGGCCGCGCAGCAGGACGGTGCGGCCTACCGGCACGCGCTGGACGCGAGCAGCGAGTGGCTCAGGCGGTATTTCGATAGCGACACACCCGACGGTGCGCGCGTCCGGCAGGAAATCGACGCGCTCGCAGCGATCGATGTCGATCCGCACCGCCCGAAAATCGGGGCCGCGGCGAGCGCGCTGCGTGGCAGCGTCCAGGGGGGCGCTGCGAACCCATGAGAGGCGCCGCGATCGCCGCCATCGCGCTGGTCGGCGGCGGGCTGCTGGCTCACCTGCTGCTGTCCGATCCCGGCCACGTTGCGATCCGCGTCGGCCAACGGCTCTTCGAGACCACGGTCCCGGTCTTCGTGCTGATGCTGGGCGCGCTCTGGCTGCTGCTGCGCGGCCTCGCCGCCGCCCTGACGTCGCGCCGCCGTCTCACCGAGCTTCGCGCCGAGCGCCGCCGCCGCCGCGCGCGCGCAGATACGCAGCGCGCGCTGCTCGATCTCGCCGCCGGCAACTGGAGGCGCTCGGAGGAGCTCCTGACACGCTCCGCGGGCGACGCAGAGTCGCCGGGCGTCAATTACCTCGTGGCGGCGCGCGCCGCGGACCTGCAGGACGCGGTCACTCGGCGGGACGACTGGCTGGCGCAAGCGCAGCAAGTGAGTCCCGAGGAGCGCGCACCCGCGCTCATCACCCTGGCCGAGATGCAGATGCGTCGCGGGCAGCACGAGGCCGCGCTCGCTACGCTCGAGCAGCTCGACGCATCGGGGGATCTGAACTCGCGCGGACTCGAACTGATGGCGCGGCTCGTCCAGAAGCTCGGGCGCGGTGAGCTGCTGCGCAACCTCGGTCCGCGACTGCGAAGCGCCAAGGAGCTGCCCGAGGCACAGGTGAACGAGCTGCTGGCGCAGGCCGAGCTCGAGGAGCTGCGCGCGGCGGGCGGGCGTGGCGATCCGGCGGCTGTCGAGGCCGCGTGGAACGCACTGCCGCGCAACGCGCGCCGGCTGCCGCAGGCGATCGTGCTGCATGCGCGCGCGCGGATGGACGGCGGTGCGCACGCCGAGGCGGAGCGCGAGCTCCGCGAGCTGGTCGAGGAGACGGGCGACACCGCTGCGCTGAGACTCTACGGGGAGCTCGCGCTCCCCGACCCGCTCGCGCCGCTCGACCGCGCGGAGACCTGGCTTCGCAAGAGGCCCGACGATCCCGAGATGCTCGCGACCTGCGCGCGGCTCTGCCTGAAGGCAGAGCTCATCGGCAAGGCACGGAGTTATCTCGAGGCGAGCCTCGCACGACGACCGAGCGCAGAGCTCGCCCTGCTGCTTGCCGACGTACACGACCAGCGCCGGGAGCACGCGCTCGGCGTGCAGGTGTTGCGCGACGCGCTCGCCCGCAGCGCCGGGCGGCGGTCGGGTCCGCCGCGGGCGCGCCTGCGACGGCATTAGCCTGCAGCGGGGACGCTCGGGGTCCTAGCCAGCGGCGGGTTGCATCTTCGCGAGCGTATCGGGCGCGTAGTCGAAGGAGTCGAAGTAGAGCTGCTCGCGCGGCAGCCCGTGCGCCGCGAAATCGGCGCGGATCGCCTCGATCATGGCCGGCGGACCGCTTGCATAGACATCGAAGGACGCGAGATCCGGGTGGTCGGCGAGCACTGCCGCGTGCACGAGACCGGTGCGGCCGGCCCAGCCCGCGTCGCCGGGCGCAGGCGCCGACAGCACTGGCCGATAGGAGAAGCCCGGCCGGTCTCGCTCGAGTGCCGCCAGCCAGTCGTCCTCGTACAGATCGGCCTCCGCCCGCGCGCCCCAGTAGAGCGTGACCGCGCGACGATCGCCGTCGGCGATGAGCTGGCGCAACATCGCCCGCAGCGGTGCGTAGCCGGTGCCTCCGCCGATCATGATCGGGGGCCGCGGCGATGCGCCGCGCAGCCAGAACTGCCCGAGCGGTCCCTCGATACGCAGCAGCGTGCCGGCGGTCATCGCGTCGAACAGCTGTCCGGTGAACCCCGTGCTCGAGGCGCGGCGCACGTGCAACTCGAGGCCGCGGCCGTCGGCCGGCGCGCTTGCGATCGAGAAGCTGCGACGGCGGCCGCCGCCGATCATGACGTCGAGGTACTGGCCTGGCCGGAAATGGAATTCCTCGACGGCGGGCAGGCGCAGCATCAGCGACATGACATCGTCCGCGAGCCGCGTCAGGCGATCGATCCGGCACGGCAGGCTTTTGACCTCGACGTCGGGCGCCGGGCGGATCTCGCGGGTCTCGACCTCGAGGTCGCTCTGCGCGTGGGCCGAGCAGAGGAGCGCGTAACCCTCCGCCGCCTCGGCGTCGGTGATCCCGGCCGTGCGGCCGCGCGGATAAGCGAAGCGGCCGCGCAGCACACGCGCCCGGCAGGATCCGCAGTGACCGCCCTTGCAGCTGTGCGGCAGGTTGAGACCAGCGCGCAACGCCGCGTCGAGCACCGTCTCGTCGGTCTCCGCGGCGAAACTCTGCCGGGTCGGCACCAGCGTGATGAGCGGCATGTGAAAAGCATGCCAGATTCGCCACGCCGCGGGTCCCGGCGAGGCCTTGGCGTATCCTCGCGTGGATGAGACACCGAAATCCGGACCCCGGGGCGATTGCAGCGCTCCTCCGGAGCGCGCGCACGATCGCCGTCGTCGGGCTCTCGAGCGACCCGGGCCGGCCCAGCTTCGGCGTGGCGCGGGCGATGCGCGGATTCGGTTACCGAATCGTCCCGGTCAACCCGGAGATCGCCGAGTGGGAGGGCGAGCGAGCGCTTCCGACGCTCGACGACGCGGTCGAAGCCCAGCCCACCGGCTCGCCCATCGACATCGTCGATGTGTTCCGACGATCCGAGCACGTCGCTGCGATCGTCGACGACTGCCTGCGTCTCGGGCTGCCGGCGCTCTGGCTACAGCTCGACGTGATCGACGAGCGCGCCGCGGCGCGCGCGCAGGCCGCCGGCATGACCCTCGTGATGGACCGGTGCATCCTGGTGGACCGGCGCGCGCTGCGTTGAGACCGCACGCGCAGGAGCCGACGCCATTGAGATATGTGCTTGCGATCCTCGGCTGCCTTGCTCTTGGGCTAGCGGCCGGATGCGGCGGCGGGGGCAACGGTTCCACCGCCCCGCCACCACCACCGCCGACGGACGCCATCCGGCTCACGCGAGTCTTCTCTTCGCTCTCGTTCACGAACCCCGTGCTTGCGGCGCAGGCGCCGTCGGACGACACGCGCTGGTTCGTGGTCGAGCAGGCCGGCCGCGTGCTCGTGTTCGACAACGCAACCTCGGTCGCCGATACAAGCGTGTTCATCGACGTCGTCGGACGCGTCCAGGACGGTGGCGAGCGGGGCCTGCTCGGCATGGCCTTCGACCCGGGCTTCGCCGCGAACGGCCGCGTGTTCCTGAACTACACCCGCGACAACGGCGGCCAGTTGCAGACCGTGCTCGCCACGTACACGAGCACGGACGGCGGCATGACGCTCGATCCGGCGAGCGAGTCGATCCTGCTCACGGTCGACCAGCCGTTCGACAACCACAACGGCGGTCATCTTGCCTTCGGCGCGGACGGCATGCTGTACATGGCGCTGGGTGACGGCGGCGGCAGCGGCGACCCAGGGGACAACGCGCAGGACACCCGGACCCTCCTCGGCAAGATCCTGCGGATCGACGTCTCGAGCGGCACGGACTACACGATCCCGCCAGACAACCGCTGGGCCGGCAACGCACGCTGCACGACGGGCACCGGCGCCGAGGAATGCCCGGAGATCCACGCCAACGGGCTGCGCAACCCCTGGCGGTTCAGCTTCGACGCGTCCACTGGCGAGCTGTGGGCCGGCGATGTCGGCCAGGACGACTTCGAGGAAGTCGATCGCATCGACGCGGGCGGCAACTACGGCTGGCGATTCCGCGAAGGCGCGCACTGCTTCGAGCCGCCGAGCGGTTGCCCGACCCAGGCCAACGGCGATGCGCTCATCGATCCCGATGCCGAGTACGGCCGGGATCTCGGCGCCTCGGTGACCGGCGGCTACGTGTACCGCGGCGCGGCCGTAAGCGCGCTCGTCGGCCGCTACGTGTTCGGCGACTTCGTCTCCGGCCGGATCTTCGCGCACACGCCGGGGTCCGGTGACCGCGCGCCGGATGAGCTCCTCGACTCCTCGCTGTCGATCTCCTCGTTCGCCCAGGGCGAGGACGGCGAGATCTATGTCGTGGACTACGACGGCGGCCTGTATCGCATCGACGCAGACTAGACCGCGCGAGCGCGACGCCCCGATTCAGGATGGATGCGACGGACTGTCGAGCGAGCGGTGAGTCCGTCATACTGCTTACCATGCGCCTCAAGTTCACGAAGATGCATGGACTCGGCAACGACTTCATCGTCTTCGACGCGCCGCGGCCGCACGAAGTCCCGACCCCCGCGCAGCTCAGGCGGCTCGCCGACCGCCGCACCGGGATCGGCTTCGACCAGGCGCTGGTGCTGTCCGCGCCGCGCAGCCCCGGCACCGACGTCTACTACCGGATCTTCAACGCCGACGGCACGGAGGTGGAGCAGTGCGGCAACGGCGCGCGCTGCATCGCCACGCTCGTCGCGCGGCGCAATCCACGCCGCGAGCGCCCGATGCGCCTCGGCAGCCCCGGCGGGATCGTCGACGCCGTGATGCGCGACGACGGTCTCGTGTCGGTCGCGTTCGGCGTGCCCGACTTCGATCCGCGCTCGCTGCCCTTCGAGGCCGCGGGCGAAGTGCCGAGCTATCGCATCGATCTGTCGTCGGGTCCGGTCGAGTTCGGCGCCGTCTCGATCGGCAACCCGCACGCGGTGATCCGCGTGCCGTCGGTCGCCGACGCGCCGGTGGACACCGTCGGACCGGCCATGGAGAATCACGCGCGTTTTCCACGCCGGGTGAACGTGGGCTTTCTCGAAATCGTGTCACCTGAACACGTGCGACTCCGCGTATTCGAGCGAGGGACCGGCGAGACGCTCGCCTGCGGCACGGGCGCCTGCGCCGCGGTTGCGATCGGTCGCCGGCACGGCCCGCTCGCCGAGGAAGTCCGCGTCGACACGCGCGGCGGCCGCCTCTTCGTCGGCTGGCCTGGCCCCGGAGAACCCATTTGGCTCACCGGCCCTGCGGAGACGTCCTTCGAGGGCCAGGTGGAGCTCGAGCACTACGTGATGGAGGAATCGGCATGACCAAGCAGACGGCGCGCGGCATCGAAGCGATTGCGATCGACGACGAGCGCATTGCGGAGCACCTCGTGGCGCACCCCGACTTCTTCGAGCGCCACGCCAGCGTGCTCACCCGCTTGCGGCTGCCGCATCAGCGCGGCAGTGCCGCCGTCTCGCTGGTCGAGCGGCAGGTGCTCGTGCTCCGGGAGAAGAACACCAACCTCGAGCTTCGGCTCCGCGAGCTGATCGAGAACGGCCGGACCAATGACGTGACGACAGAGCGGATGCACAAGCTGACGCGTCGGCTGATGCGCGCCCGCGACGTTCCGGGCGTCGTGGCCGCGCTCGAGACCTCGCTCCGCGAGGATTTTGGCGCCTCGCGCTGGGTGGCGCTCATCACCGACACCTCGCTGCCCGGGATCGCGAACTTTGCCAACCAGCACGTACGCGTGGTTGCACGCGGCACGCCGGAGCTCAGGATCTTCGAGAGCTTCTTCGACAATGCCCGGCCGCGCAGCGGCCAGATCCGGGACACGCAGCGCGAGTACCTGTTCGGCGGCGACGGCAGCCCGGTCGGCTCGAGCGCGCTGATCCCGCTGGGCGAGCGCGCGTCCCTCGGGCTGCTCGCGATCGGGAGCCACGACACCGAGCGCTTCCTGCCGACCATGAGCACGGACTTCCTCGTGCGGATCGGCGAGCTCGTCAGCGAGGCGATGCTCGCCCGCAGCGCATGAGCGAGCCGCTCGCGAGCGCGATCGAGCGCTTCCTCGCGAGCCTGCGCAACGAGCGGCAGCTTTCCGCACACACCAGTTCGGCATACGCGCGCGATCTCGCTGCGCTGGTGGAGCACTGCGGGTCGCAGGGCGTCGACGCGTGGCGCTCGCTCGACGCGCAGCACGTCCGCGAGTTCGCGGCGCGCAGTCACCGGCGCGGCCTGTCGCCGCCGTCGATCCAGCGGCGGCTCTCCGCGGTGCGCAGCTTCTGCCGGTTCCTGGTCCGCGAGGGTGAGCTCACGCACAACCCGGCCGCGGGGGTGCAGGCGCCGAAGACGCGCAAGCGCCTCCCGGTGACGCTCGATGCCGACATGATGGGCCGGCTGCTCGAGTTCCGCACCGACGATCGGCTCGGCATCCGCGACAAGGCGATCATGGAGCTCTTCTACTCGTCGGGGCTGCGGCTCGCCGAGCTGCTCGGGCTCGACCTGACCGACATCGATCTGCGCGACCGCACCGTGCGGGTGACCGGCAAAGGTCGCAAGACGCGTATCGTGCCCGTCGGCCGTTACGCCGCGGACGCGCTCCGGCGCTGGCTCGCGGAACGCGGCGCCGTCGCCGGGGTCGACGAGCGCGCGGTCTTCATCGGTCAGGGCGGACGCCGACTCGGGCCCCGTATCGTCCAGCGCCGTATCGCGCGCTGGGCGCGCCGCATGGGGCTCCCGGTGCATGTGCACCCGCACATGTTCCGTCACTCCTTCGCCTCGCACCTGCTCGAGTCGAGCGGTGACCTGCGCGCGGTGCAGGAGCTGCTCGGGCATGCCAACATCAGCACGACCCAGGTGTACACGCACCTCGATTTCCAGCATCTTGCGCGGGTGTACGACGTCGCTCACCCGCGCGCCCGGCGGAAGAGCCGGGTCGCCTCGCCTGCCGCGCGCGGCCGGGAGCCGGCATGAGCGCGCCGAGCGGATTCGACCCGCATGGCACGACCATCCTGTGCGTGCGCCGCGGCGGAGTCGTCGCCGTGGGTGGCGACGGGCAGGTCACGCTCGGCAACACGGTGATGAAGGGCAACGCGCGCAAGGTGCGCCGGCTGCACGACGGCAAGGTGATCGCCGGGTTCGCCGGAGGCACAGCGGATGCGTTCACGCTGTTCGAGCGCTTCGAGGCGAAACTCACCCAGTTCGGCAACCTGACCCGGGCGGCGATCGAGCTTGCGAAAGACTGGCGATCGGACCGGAGCCTGCGACGGCTCGAGGCGCTCCTGTGCGTAGCCGACCAGACGCATTCCTTCCTCGTCTCCGGCAACGGCGACGTGATCGAGCCCGAGCACGACCTGGTCGCCGTGGGCTCGGGCGGCGCGTTCGCCCAGGCCGCCGCGCTCGCGCTGCTCGAGAACACCGATCTCGATGCGCGGACGATCGTCGAGAAGGCGCTCGGCATCGCCGCCGACATCTGCATCTACACCAACCGCAACGTGACCATCGAGACGCTGCCCTGATGTCCTCGATGACACCGCGCGAGATCGTGCAGGAGCTCGACAAGCACATCGTCGGGCAGGGCGCCGCGAAGCGCGCGGTGGCCATCGCGCTCCGCAACCGCTGGCGGCGCATGCAGGTCGGTGAGGCGCTGCGCAGCGAGATCACGCCCAAGAACATCCTGATGATCGGCCCGACGGGGGTCGGCAAGACCGAGATCGCGCGGCGGCTCGCCCGGCTCGCGAACGCGCCCTTCATCAAGGTCGAGGCGACCAAGTTCACCGAGGTCGGGTACGTCGGCCGCGAGGTCGATTCCATCGTCAAGGAGCTGGTGGACATCTCGGTCAAGATGACGCGCGAGCAGGAGATGGAGAAGGTGCGGCACCGCGCGATGGACGCTGCGGAGGAACGGATACTCGATGTGCTGCTGCCGAAACCCCGCTCCTCCGGCGAGACGCCCGACGCGCGCGAGAGCGACACTCGCCAGCGCTTCCGCAAGATGTTGCGCGAGGGTCAGCTCGACGAGCGCGAGATCGACGTCGAGGTCCGCGCCGTGCCGGTGGGCGTCGAGATCATGGCCCCGCCCGGGATGGAGGAGCTCTCGCAACAGCTGCAGGGCATGTTCTCGAGCCTCGCCGGAAACCGCACCCGGTCGCGACGGCTCCCGGTTCGCGAGGCCTTCAAGCTGCTGACCGAGGAAGAGGCGGCGCGGCTCGTCAACGAGGAGGAGCTCAAGGTCCAGGCGCTCTCGAACGCCGAGCAGAACGGCATCGTCTTCATCGACGAGATCGACAAGATCGCGCGCCGGCAGGAAACGGCCGGCGTAGACGTCTCGCGCGAGGGCGTGCAGCGCGACCTGCTGCCGCTGGTCGAGGGCTGCACGGTCAGCACCAAGCACGGAATGGTAAAGACCGATCACATGCTGTTCATCGCCTCGGGCGCGTTCCACATGTCGAAGCCCTCGGACCTGATCCCCGAGCTGCAGGGGCGGCTGCCCATACGGGTCGAGCTCGGCGCGCTCGGCGTCGAGGACTTCGTCCGCATCCTGACGGAGCCGGACGCTTCGCTCTGCACGCAGTACGCCGCGCTGCTCGCGACCGAGGGCGTCACACTCGAGTTCGCGCCGGACGGCGTACGGCGGATCGCCGAGGTCGCGTTCGACGTCAACGAGCGCACCGAGAACATCGGCGCGCGCCGGCTGCACACCGTGATGGAGCGGCTGCTCGAGTCGGTATCGTTCGAGGCATCGGACCGCACCGGCGCCACGGTCATGGTGGACGCCAGATACGTCGACGCGAGCCTGGGGGAGCTGGTGCGGGATCAGGATCTGACGCGATACATCCTCTGACCGGCGATTTCAGCCATGGGCTGCTGGTCGCGAACGTCTTTGTCGGTGTGAATGTGCGGCATGAGGACCTGACGTCGATCGTCCTTCGGACGAGGAGAGGGAGCGCATAATCGAGAAGGACAAGAGCCGGTACCTGAAGTGGCTCAATGGAGACGGTAGCGCATGAGGAGAGCCGCGACGCGCATGCTCCCGATCGCAAGCGGCGCGGGCCTGGCGGTGCTCGGAGCGGCGGTGCCCGTTGATTGGTCGCAGGCGGCGGTCCCGCCGGGTTACACGACGAGCCGCACCGGCGATGTGCAGGACTTCGATTACTTCGCGGGCGGGTGGACGACGCATCAGCGTCGCCTCAAGACGCGTGGCGTCGGAAGCACGGAGTGGGAGGAATTTCCCGCCACGCTCTGCATGTCCCTCTATCTGGGCGGCATGGTCACCGCAGACGAGCTGTACTTCCCGACCAAAGGCTGGGCAGGCTTCACGCTGCGCAGCTTCGATCTCGAGAAGCGCCAGTGGTCGATCTACTGGGTGAGCAGCACCAGCGGCCGCGTGGACGTCCCGGTCGTCGGCGGCTTCCAAGGCGATCGCGGCGAGTTCTACGGCGAGGACCGGGACAACGGTCGCCAGGTGAAGGTCCGCTACGTGTGGGCCAAGCTCGACCGCGATCACGCCCGCTGGGAACAGGCGTTCTCGTACGACGACCGCTCCTGGGAGACGAACTGGACGGCGGACTTCACGCGCGCGGATCCGGCGACGACCTGCGAGGCGGGTCGTCCGAAGCGCTAGGGCGGCAGTGAGAGCCCAGATGCGTGTCACGGACATCCGTCTGCGCACGAAGTCACGGGTGCTCGAGGTCGCCTTCGACGACGGTGCCGAGTACCCGCTGCCTTTCGAGTACCTGCGCGTGTACTCGCCCTCCGCCGAGGTGCGCGGTCACGGGCCGGGACAGGAGACGCTGCAGCTCGGCAAGCACGAGGTGGTGATCACCGCCGTCGAGCCGGTGGGTCACTACGCCGTGAGACTCAAGTTCGACGACGGTCACGACACCGGGCTCTACAGCTGGGCGTATCTGCGCGAACTGGGCGAGACCCGCGACGCCAAGTGGCAGCACTATCTCGATCGGCTGGCAAAGCTCGGCATCCCCTACCCCACACCCGTACCGACGCGTCGCTGACGGTCCGTGGCGGGGTGCGTCTACGGCGGACCGGTGTGGGCGACCGGGTAGAATGCGCCCAGAATGAATGAGCCCAGGCCCGGATTTCACCGGCAGGTCCGAGATTAGCCTCGAGTACAAACTCCCGAAGCGGAGGTTGAATGGGCGGGTTCTGGTCTGAGCTGAAGCGCCGCAATGTCGTCAAGGTGGGCATTGCGTACGGCGCTGCCGGCTGGGTGGTAGTCCAGATTGCCTCGGTACTGTTCCCACTGTTCGGTGCGCCGACATGGGTGCTGAAGGTCGTCACCGCGCTGGTGATGCTCGGGTTCCCACTAGCGCTCGTGTTCGCATGGGCCTTCGAGCTGACGCCGCAAGGTCTGAAGCGGAGCGAAGACGTAACGCCCGATGCGTCGGCGACGCGAAGCACCGGACGAATGCTGAACTTCGTGGTCATCGGCGTGCTTGCAGCGGGGCTGGGGCTGTTCGCCCTCGACAGATTCGTCTGGAACGCAACTCCGACGGTTGCCTCGTCCGATGCGGCCAGCGCGTCGGTCGAGCCGACCAAGCCGACGGCCGGCGCGGCCCGCAAGTCGATCGCCGTGCTGCCTTTCGTAAACATGAGCAACGACCCGGAACAGGAATATTTCTCCGACGGCATCGCCGAGGAGCTCATGAGCGCGCTGGCACGTTTCAGCGCCCTCAAGGTCGCGGCGCGCACCTCGGCGTTCTCGTTCAAGGGCAAGCATGCCGACCTGCGCGAAGTCGGGCTTGCGCTCAACGTCGCGACGGTGCTGGAAGGCAGCGTACGCAGATCGGGCGAGCACCTGCGCATCACCGCGCAGTTGAGCGACGTCGCGACTGGCTACCAGCTCTGGTCGGAGACCTACGACCGCGAGCTGACGGACATCTTCGCGATCCAGGACGACATCACCGCGCGGATCATCAGCGCGTTGCAGGTTCATCTCGACGGCAGTGAAGCGCCGCCAGCGCCCGCGCAGCTCGACCCGGAGGTCTATCAGATCGTGCTGCGCGGCCGGTTTCACTGGAACCAGCGTTCGCCGGAGGCTCTTGCAAAGGCAGCCGAACTGCTGCATGAGGCCACTCGCCGTGCGCCCCAGTATGCGCCCGCCTATTCCGCGCTGGCCGATGTTTACCTGAGCCAGTTCGACTATGGCCTCCTGTCCTGGGAGGAATCGACCGTCAGGGCGCGCGCCGCCGCCACCAAGGCGCTCGAGCTTGACGGCGCGTCGGCCGCCGCCCACACCTCGCTCGCGCACATCCTGCTGCACGAGTGGCAATGGCAGGCGGCCGAGCGGCACTTCCTGCACGCGATCGAACTCGACCCGAGCTATACGCTCGCCCTGCACTGGTATGCGCTCTGCCTGACCGCGCTCGGCCGCGCGGACGAGGCCGTCAAGACGATGCAACGGGCACGGCAGCTCGATCCGTTGTCCGTGCGCATCAATGCCGATCTCGGCATGGCGCTCGTCGTGGCCGGAAAGTACGAGGACGCGGTCACGCAAGTGGATCGCGCCCTCGAGCTCGCACCCGGTCGCGGCGGCCCCCTTTGGATCCGCGGCATGGCGCTCGAGCAGCTGCGGCGATTCGACGCGGCAGAGCGCGACATGAAGGCGGCGCTGGAGGCCATGTCGGGATACGAGGCTGTCAAGGGGTCCCTCGGCCACCTGTACGCGATATCCGGCAGGCAGACCGAGGCCAGGTCGCTGCTGGCCGAGCTCACCAGGCAGGCGGACGACACGGAAGTCGCGTTCTTCGCGGCGCTAATCTGCGCCGGCCTGAACGATACCGACGCCGCGTTGACATGGCTCGAACAAGCGGTCGATGAGCGCTCGGGGTCCGTGCGCTATCTGAAGATCGATCCGCGGCTGGCCGGATTGCGCCACGAGCCGAGGTATCGCCGGTTGATGGAACGAGTCGGCCTGGCGCCGTAGAGCAGCATGCGACGGCACTGGCCGCCGGAACCCCGATGGAAGGGCCGGCCGGGCCGTCGACGCCGACCGGGTAGAATCCGTCCAGAATGAACGAGCCCACGCGCCAGCCCCCGGATGCGCCCGCGTCCGGAAGCGTCGATTTCGGTTACGAGCAGGTGCCCCGCGAGGACAAGGCACGGCGCGTGCGCGCGGTCTTCGATTCCGTCGCGAGCCGCTACGACCTGATGAACGACCTGATGTCGGGCGGGCTGCATCGCCTCTGGAAGCAGTTCACCCTGTCGCAGACCGGGCTCAGGGAGGGTCATCGCGCGCTCGACGTCGCGGGCGGCACCGGTGATCTCTCGGCCGGCATGGCGGGCCAGGTCGGCGAGACCGGGCTCGTCGTGCTGACCGATATCAACGCCTCGATGCTGGCGGTTGGCAGAGACCGCCTGCTCGACCGCGGCATCATGCGCAATCTGCGCGTCGCACAGGTCGATGCGGAGCGGCTGCCGTTTCACGACGAGACCTTCGACTGCGTGACGATCGGCTTCGGTCTTCGCAACGTGACCGACAAGCCGGCGGCGCTTGCCTCGATGTGCCGCGTGCTGCGGCCCGGCGGGCGGCTGCTCGTGCTCGAGTTCTCGCACCCGGCGATACCCGCGCTCGCGCCGCTCTACGACCTGTACTCGTTCAGGGTGCTGCCGTGGCTCGGCCGCCGCGTCGCGAACGACGAGGCGAGCTACCGCTACCTCGCGGAGTCGATCCGCCGCTTCCCGGACCAGGAGACGTTACTCGGCCTCATGCGCGATGCAGGACTCGAGGGCTGCCGCTACCACAACCTGAGCGGCGGAATCGTCGCCCTGCACCGCGGCCACCGGTACTGACGTGCTGCTCGAGCGACTGCAGGACGTGCTGAATCGCAACGTTGCGGGCTCGCGGCGCGCGCAGGAGCTCATGCGCCGTCTCGACGGTCGAGCGCTCGAGATCGAGCTCAGCAACACTCCACTGCGGCTCTTCCTGGAGGCGCGCGACGGCCGGATCCAGCTCGCCGAGCGTCGTGACACGCCGGCCGATGCACGGCTCGCGGGCACGCCGCTCTCGATGCTGGGGCTCGCCGGCCCCGAAGCCGAGGGCCGGCTGCGCAGCGGCAAGGTGCGCATCGAGGGCGACGCGGAGATCGCGCAGGCGTTCCGCGAGCTGCTCGAGCATACGCGACCGGATTTCGAGGAAGAGCTCGCGGAGATCGTGGGAGACGTCGCTGCGCACCGGATGGCGAACCTGGCGCGCGGGATGCTCGACTTCGGGCGGCGTGCGGCCGATTCGCTCGTCACCAGCGCGGCCGAGTACCTGCAGGAGGAAGGGCGCGACGTGCCGGTGCGCCTCGAGGTCGAGGAGTTCCTGCGCGAGGTCGATCGGCTGCGCGACGATGTCGAGCGACTGGAGGCCGGGATCGCGCGGCTCGCGCCACGCCGTAAAGACGACCCCGGATGGCCCGGCCGATGATGCGCCCGCGCGTAGTCGGCCGCCTGCTTGGCATCCAGCGCGTGCTGGTGCAGCACGGGCTGGACGACATCATCCTCGCGACCCATCTCTTCCGGCCGCTGCGGTTCGTGTTCTACCTGTCGCCCGCCACCTGGTTCGAGCGCCGGCGCGGCGGCACGCGCGGCGAGCGGATCCGCCTCGCGTTCGAGGCCCTGGGTCCGATCTTCGTCAAGTTCGGCCAGGCCCTGTCCACGCGCCGCGACCTGCTCCCCCCCGACGTCGCCGACGAGCTCGCGAAGCTGCAGGACCGCGTGCCGCCCTTCCCCGGCGAGGAGGCGCGGGCGATGGTCGAGCGCGCGTACGGTCGCCCGGTCGCGGAGGCCTTCGAGAGCTTCGACGAGACGCCGCTCGCAGCTGCCTCGATCGCCCAGGTGCACGCTGCCGTGCTCAAGGACGGCCGGCAGGTGGTGGTCAAGGTGCTGCGGCCCGGCGTGCGCGCCGAGATCGAGCGCGACCTCGAAGTCATGCACGTGCTCGCGCGCTTCGCGCGGGACTACTACGCGGAGGCGCGGCGGCTGCGTCCGACCGAGGTCGTCCGCGAGTACGAGAGGACCATCCTCGACGAGCTCGACCTGATGCGCGAAGCGGCAAACGCCTCGCAGCTGCGGCGCAATTTCCAGGATTCCGACCTGCTGTACGTGCCCGAGGTGCACTGGGACCTGTGCCGCGGCGACGTGATGGTGATGGAGCGCATCCACGGCATCCTGATCAGCGAGCTCGCGGAACTCAGGCGCGCCGGCACCAACATCCGGAGGCTGGCCGAGAACGGCGTGCAGATCTTCTTCACGCAAGTGTTCCGCCACAACTTCTTCCATGCCGACATGCACCCCGGGAACATCTTCGTGCGTGTCGAGGACCCCGAGCACCCGCGCTACGCGGCGGTCGACTTCGGGATCGTCGGCACGCTCGATTCGCGCGACCAGCATTACCTGGCCGAGAACTTCCTCGCGTTCTTCGACCGCGACTACAACCGCGTCGCGCGGCTGCACGTCGACTCGGGATGGGTACCGGCCGGCACGCGGGTCGACGAGCTCGAGTCCGCCGTGCGCACCGTGTGCGAGCCGATTTTCCAGAAGCCGCTGTCCGAGATCTCCTTCGCTCAGGTGCTGCTGCGCCTGTTCGAGACTGCGCGTCGCTTCCAGATGGAAGTGCAGCCGCAGCTCATCCTGCTGCAGAAGACGCTGCTGCAGATCGAAGGGCTGGGTCGCCAGCTCTACCCCGAACTCGACCTCTGGAAAACCGCGCAGCCGATCATGCGCGAATGGGCGGCGGAGCGGATGAGCGGGCGCGCGTTCGCGCAGGAGCTGCGGCGGCAGCTCCCCGACCTGGGCGAGGCGATCCGCGCGCTGCCGCAGACGCTGCAGTCGCTGGCACAGCATGCCTCGGACGGCCGGTTCCTGGTCCGGGTCGAGCAGAACGGCATGGAGGAGCTGCGTGCAGAGCTCCGGGCCGGATCGCGTCGACGCGACAACACGATCATCGGCGCGACGCTCCTGCTCGGCGGTCTCGTATGGCTCGCGGTCGGCGGGTCGCTGCTGCCTGGATTCGTGTTCGCCGGTGCCGGCGTCCTCGCGATCCTGCTCGCGCGCCGCGGCCGCTGATCCAGCGCCGCCTCAGGCCGCCGGAGCCTGGACCGCTGCCGGATTCTCGATCGCGATCCAGGTTGCGCTCGCGCGTGCGCAGAGCTCGCCCTCGACGTCGAAGATCGCCGTCCCGACGTAGTGCTTGCGTCCTTCGCCGCCGATCCGCCAGCCGATGACAGTGCACGGATCGCCGGTGCGGACCCGTCGATCGAGATGCGCCTGCATCTCGCCGAGCAGCATCGCCTGCCGCCCGTCGGACACCGCGAAGAAGCCCGGGCAATCGAGCGCGGCCCAGTGATAGCGGACCGCCACCTTGCCGTCGCCCGCGTCGAGCGAGTCGGCGGGGAGCCACGGCGCCGCGACCAGACCGCCGTCGAGCGGCCCCGCGAAGATCCGCAGTCCGTCGCCGCGCCGTCGTTGCGGGCCGCACACGAAGCACTCCGGAAACGGATGATCGTGGAACCCGGCGTAGTGCTGCGAAGCCCACACGGCGTCGACGTAGCGCGGCGGCTCGGGCACCTCGAGCGTGAGCCGCTGCGCGGCGGCCCGTGCGACCAGTCCGTCCGCGGCCTCGAGCTGCCAGCTGTCGTCGCCGACGGCGACCAGCTGCAGGGGCGTCTCGAGCGGCGGCGGGCGCGTCAGCCGCACCCGCAGATCCGCCTGCAACGCCTCGGCGATCGAGCCGCACACGTAGCCGCCGTTGCCGGACTCCAGTGGACCGTTGAAACGCCGTCCGATGGTGAGCTCCATCATGGCTGCGGACTGCCGGCGTCGTTCGCGCCGCAGTTCCAGCACGAGGCGAACTGGCCCTCGATGCGCTCGCCGCACCCCGGACAGGTCCAGGGCTCGGCCGCGGGCGACGGCGTGAGTGCCAGCTCGATCAGCGCACGCGCCCGCAGCGCATCGCCCGGCCGATGCAGCCAGAGCTCGGGCCAGCACTCGACGAACGGGATCTCGCCCACCACGCCCGCCAGCCGGTCGTTCCGGATCTGGCAGGCGATCCCCTCCGCTTCCAGCAGGTTGCGCAGATGCGCGATCTCGACCAGGGACGGTGACGTATGGATCTTGCGCACGACGGCGTACTACGCGGAGCGGACCGCGGCGGCTAGCATATCGCGATGCGCGGCGAAGCAGACATCGAGCGCCTGGCGCGGCGACTGCCGGGCCGTCGTGCCTTCATCACCGGCGCGGCGAGCGGCCTCGGCCGCGCCTTCGCGCTCGAACTGGCCCGGCACGGCTGGCAGCTCGGCCTCGCCGATCTCTCCGCGGAGCGCCTCGAACGCGTCCGTAACGAGGCCCAGGCCGCCGGTGGCCGCGCGACCACCTGCGTGGGCGATGTTTCCTCGGTGGAATTCGTCGAAGCGGCGCTCGGCGGCTATGCGCGCGACGTCGGCGGGCTCGATCTCCTGATCAACAACGCGGGCGTCGCCGTTGCCGGGCTTGTCGAGGTGACCCCGGCCGAGGACTGGCGCTGGGCGATCGAGATCAACCTGCTCGGCGTGGTGCATGGCTGCCGCGCCGCCCTGCCGCTGATGCGCCGCCAGCGCGCGGGTGTCATCCTCAACATCGCGAGCTCCGCCGGCTTCGCCGCGGCGCCGCAGATGGGCGCGTACAACGCGAGCAAGGCGGCCGTGATCGCGCTCACGGAGACACTCGCGGCGGAGCTCGACGGCTCGGGCGTGCAGGCGTCGGTCGCGATGCCGGGATTCTTCCGTACGGGCCTGCTCGAGACCATGCGTGCGCCGGCCGCGGAGAGCGCGATGGCGCGGCGGCTGATGTCGGCCTCGGCGTACGAGGCCGCCGACGCGGCACGGGTGATCCTCGCGGCGCTGTCGCGCGGCCGTCTCTACATCGTCTGGCCGAAGGAGTACCTCTGGCTGTGGCGCATCAAGCGGCTCTTCCCGATACGCTTTCTCAGGCTCGTGCAGCGTATGCGGCCGCGGCCACCGGGCCCGGCGGACCGTCCACGGCCAGGATGAATCGCGTATATATCTCGGGCAGCCGCTCGAGCACGTAACTGCGACCGGCGAGCTCGCTGCCGCTGATCGCGCGCTTGAGCACCGGCAGCGTCAGCGCCTCGATCGCGGCGCCCGCGACCGGCCCGTAGCTCAGGTGCCAGGGCTCGATCCCGGCGCCGCCTCGATCTTTGCCGTACGGGCGGTGAAATCCGAAGCGATGCATGTTGCCGTCGAGCCAGGTGCTGAGCGTCGCGAAGATGCCGCCGGGCGCATACTCGTCGGGCAGGAGCTGTACCTGGTACCCGGAAGGCATCGCCGCGGCATCGATGACGTCGACATCGGTGCCCCAGTGATGGCGGCTGCCGCCCGGGATCGCCGACCAGCAGAGGATCGCGTCGACGAGCTCCGACTCGCGGAGCTTCGCGTGCTCGAGCAGGCGGCCCGAGCGGTCGTACAGCGGCCGCTCGCCGCGCCACTTGCGGTTCCAGATCTCGACCTGCCGATCGAAGTCGCGGAAGCTCGATACGGGAACGAGATCGATGCCGGCGCGCGCTGCCGCATCGCGCATTGCGAGCAGCGAGGCCACGACGGCGAAATGCACCGCGCAACTCGGCTGCTCGAGATCGATGATGTGGGTGCGGGCGCGGCCGGTGAGCTCGAGTTCGTTCATTGACTCCTCTGGCAGACGCAATATACCGCAGGGTCCGCTCGGCCCACGTGCACGGCGGCGCGCTCGCGGCCCCGGAACCGCGCACATAGAGCCATTTCTGCTGCATCTGCGGTTAAATCCGCGCATCCGCGGCCACCCGTTGCCATTATGATAGCCGTCGGATTTTCGACACGGACCCGCCGACAGCAGTGGCCGATCGAACCGCGATGCGTGGCAAGAGCCTGAAGACGCGTTATGTCCTCACCGTGCTGGTGGTGGGGATCCTGCTCACCGCGACCGTCGCGCTTGCACTCTATTTCCAGGGGCGACTCACGCTCGTCATCGGCGTCGGGTTCGCGCTGTCCCTGCTCGCCGCAGGCATCACGGCGGCGCTGATCACGCGGATCGATCGCGCGATGATCGCGATGATCACCGGCGCGAACCGCATCGGACGTGGGGCTCGCACCGAGCCGCTGCCCCGGAGCGGCGTGCCCGAGATGCGCGCGCTCGAGGACGCACTCGAGCGGATGCGCGAGGAACTGACGCGCACCACGATCTCGCGCGACTACCTCGACACGCTGCTCAACAGCATGGGCGACGCGCTGCTCGTGGTCTCCGCGGACGGCCGCATCCGCACGACCAACACCGCCGCCAGGCATCTGCTCGGGCGCGGGCCGGGCGAGCTCGAGGCGGTCGACTTCAACACGGTGCTCGCGCCGGAGCACCGGTCCGCATTCGACATCGACCGCATCCTGCAGGCGCCCGGGGAGACCGTGGTGCGCACCGGCCGCGGCCAGACCATCCCCGTCGCGGTCAGCGCCTCGCTGATCTCGAGCGCGGACCTGGGCTTCCAGGGTCACATCTTCGTGATGCGCGACATCACCGACCGCAAGCGCGCCGAGCGCCGCATCCGCTATCTGGCCCGCTTCGACGCGCTGACCAAGGTCCCGAACCGGATGCAGTTCCAGCACCTGCTGCAGCAGGCGATCGCGCGCGCCACCCGGCACGGACGCGGCCTGGTGCTGCTGTACCTGGATCTCGACAACTTCAAGGACATCAACGACACGTTCGGTCACGAAGCGGGGGACCGCATCCTCGAAACCGTGAGCGAGCGGCTGTCGCGCGCCCTGCCGCCCGAGGCGGTGGTCGGCCGCCACGCGGGCGACGAGTTCGCGATCTTCACCGAGAGCGGCGACGACGCGGAGGAGCGCCACGAGCAGGCGAGCGCGCTCGCGCGGCTGGTCCTCGGCGAGATCGCGCGCCCGCTGCACATCGGCGACACCGAGATGGAGGTCACCGCGAGTATCGGGATCGCCACTTGCCCGGAGCACGCGGACAACGTCATCGACCTGATCCGCAACGCCGACGCGGCGATGTATCACGCCAAGCGCGCTGGCCGTAACTGCCACGTGCACTACGCGCCGGAGATGAACGCCGCCGCGGTCGAGCGGCTGCTGCTCAAGAGCAAGCTGCGGCGCGCGCTCGATCGCAACGAGTTCTTCGTCCGCTACCAGCCCAAGGTCGACCTTGCGAGCGGCCAGATCGTGGGCGCCGAGGCGCTGCTGCGCTGGCGGCTGCCGGGTCACGGCGACATCGCGCCGGCGCAGTTCATCCCGCTCGCCGAGGAGTCGCGCCTCATCCTCGATATCGGCGCCTGGGTCCTCAACCAGGTGTGCAGCGATTACGCCGTCTGGCAGAAGAGCGTCGCGGATCCTGGCCGGGTCGCGATCAACTTGTCCCTCAAGGAGCTTTCCCAGGCGAGTTTCATCCCGCACTGCCGCTCAGTGTTCGAGCAGCACGCGGTGTCACCGTCGCGCGTCGAGCTCGAGATCACCGAGACCACCCTGATGATGGACGCCGCGAAGACGGTGTCGCTGCTCGATGAGCTGCGCGCGATGGGCGTGCACCTGTCAATCGACGACTTCGGTACCGGCTACTCGAGCTTGAGCGCGCTGCAGCAGTTCCCGATCGGCGCGCTCAAGATCGACCAGTCGTTCGTGCGCGACGCGGCCAACGACCCCGACGACGCCACGATCGTGCGCACCATCATCGAGATGGGCCGCAGCCTCGGGCTGCAGGTCGTCGCGGAGGGCATCGAGACCGAGGAGCAGCGACACTTCCTGGTCGTGAGCGGCTGCCAATACGGTCAGGGCCGCTTGTTCGGCGAGCCGATCGCCGCGGGCGAGTTCCTCGAGATGATGATCCGGCAGGCGACCGGGCAGCACCCGGTGCTGCGGCTGCCCGCCTGAGGATCACGCGGACCGGGGAGCGTCCCTATTCGGAGGCGGGCGCCGCGCTGCGCGTGGCGGCGACGATCGAGGCGATCACCTGGTGTGTCGCCGCGTCGAAGGCGGTCAGCACGTCGGAGCGACGATCCGCGGCGGCGCTGACCGACGCGGTCGCCGGAAAGCTCGCGAGTCGCGCGCCGCGCCGCGAATCGATGAGCGTCACCTGCATCGCGACCTGGACGACCGGCGCGCCGCTGCCCTCGCTCTCCGCTTCGAAGCGCCGCAGCTCGATCTCGAGCTGGTAGTCGCTCGGCACGCGGGTCGGCACCGCGACCACGGTCGCAAACCGCCCGTCGTCCGCAAGCGCCCGCACCAGGAGAGCCTGCAGCATGAGTGGCGCAGGCTCCGCCCAGCGCACGCCGGCGTAATAGTCGAAGCGGGTCGCCGGTCCCGCGATCGCGATCCGCTCCGTATCGAGGGACACGGGGGCGCGCGGGCGGCCGACCGCGAGCGCCGTGGTCAATGCTCCGCCGGCGCCGGCGGTGATGTCGGGAGCCGTCAGGCGGAACACCTCCGGGTCCTCGCGCTTCGACTCGAGCGCGGATCCCACGCAGCCCGCGCAGGCCACGACGACGCACAGCACGATTGTCCGTATCATTGCGGAAGCTCCACGCCCGAATCCTCCCGCTCGCGCAGCAGCGCCGATGGGTTCTCACGCAGCTGCCGGGCCAGCGAGCGCACCTCGGCGCTCGCGTCGCGCACCTCGATGAGGAGCTGCTGCAGGTCGCCGCCACCCGAGCCCGCGATCCGCGACAGGGCGCCCTCGTTGCCGGACACGATGCGTTCGAGGCTCGCGGACGTCGCGGAGAGCCGTTCGGCCGCCGTGCGGACGCTGCCGAGCGCGGCAGTCAGGTCGGGCCGCGACTCGTCGACGAGCGTGCCGACCTTTTGTGACAGCACGGTGACCTCCTGTGCGGTCTGCCTGAGCTCGGTCGCGAGCGTCGAGGCGTTGCGGGCGAGCGCGGGAAGCTCACCGGTCGCGTCGCGGATGCTGGCGAGCGACTGCCGCACGGCCTCGGTGTTCTCCTGGCTGAGCAGTTTCTCCACGCGCTCCATCACCTTCGCCGCGCGGGTGATCGCGTCGGGCAGCCGCTCGAGAAACGCCTCGATGTCTCCCTTGCGAGAGCGGATGACCGGATAACGTTCGCCCTGCGCCAGCGGCGTGGACGCTGTGCGCCGTGGATCCTCGCGCAGGTCGATGTAGAGGAGACCCGTGAGCCCCAGCAATCCGAGCCGCGCCTCGGTCGCGCCGGAGATCGGCGCCGTCGAGTCGATTTCGGCGACGATCTTCACGCGCCGTGGATTATCCGGGTCGACCCCCAGCTTCTCGACACGACCCACGTCGACACCGAGGTAACGCACTGGGCTGCCCTGCGAGAGACCGCTGACCGATCCGAAGAAATGAATCTCGTAGCGGGCGTACTCGCGCCGATCGCCGGCATCCGAGTACCACCAGACGAAACCGATCGCGAGCGCGATCGCCGCGAGCGCGAACAGGCCGACGACCGCGTAGCGCGCCTCACGCTCCAACGTGTCCTCCCGCTGCGGAGATGCGCTGGCCGCGCGGCCCGTGGAAGTACTCGCGTATCCAGGGATGCTCGTTCTTCTGGATCCGGGGCAGTGTGTCCACGATCACCCTGCGATCGACCAGCACCGCGACACGGTCGCATGTCCTCGACAGGGTGTCCAGATCGTGGGTCACCATCACGATTGTCAGGTCGAGCGCGCGGCGCAGGTACAGCACGAGCTCGTCGAACTCCGATGCCGCAATGGGATCGAGACCGGCGGTCGGCTCGTCCAGGAACAGGAGGACGGGATCGAGCGCGAGCGCCCGTGCCAGCGCGACGCGCTTCACCATGCCGCCGGAGAGCTGCGCGGGAAACTTGGCCGCCGTATCGAGCGGCAGCCCGACCATCCGCAGACGCAGCTCGACCAGGGACGCGTACACGTCCTCCTCGAGATCCATCGCCTCCGCCACCGGCAGCGTGAGGTTCTCCGCGACTGAGAGCGACGAGAAGAGCGCGCCCTGCTGGAAGGTGACGCCATAGCGTCGCTTGATTTCTCGAAGCTCCTCGCGATGCATGCTCGAGAGGTCGCGGCCCTCGACCTCGACGCTCCCGGAGTCGGGGTACCGCAGCCCGAGCATGGTTCGCAGCAGCACGGACTTGCCGCTGCCCGAGCCGCCGACGATCCCGAAAATCTCCCCCCTGCACACCTCGAAGCTCACGCCGTCGTGCACCACCTGGGCGCCGAAGCGATTCACCACGTCCCTGACCCTGATGACCGCTTCCACGGGGCTCAGAAATCGATCTCGAGGAAGAAGATCGCGAACAGCGCGTCGGCGAAGATGACCAGGAAGATCGCCTGCACCACCGCGACGGTGGTGAGTCGGCCGAGCTCACGCGACGACTCACGCACCTGCAGCCCGCGCATAGTCCCCGTGAGCGCGATCAGCACGCCGAACACAGGCGCCTTGATCAACCCCGCCCAGAACGTGGTGTCGCTGATGGCCGAGTCGAGCCGTGCGAGGTACTGCGCCGAGGGTAGGTCGATCAGCAGCGTGGTGAGCAGTGCGCCCCCCGCGAGCCCCATCGCGTCGGCGACGATGGTGAGCAGTGGCATCGCAATCACGAGGCCAAGCACGCGCGGCAACACGAGCACCTCGAACGGGTCGAGGCCGAGCGACTCGAGCGCGTCCACCTCGTCGTTGAGCTTCATCACGCCGAGCTCGGCTGCATAGGCGCTCCCGGTGCGTCCGGCGACCATGATCGCCGTGAGGAGCACGCCAAGCTCGCGCAGCACGCCGATCGCGACCAGGTCGACGGTGAAGATCTCGGCGCCGAACTGCCGCAGCTGCTGCGCGCCGATGTAAGCCAGGATGATGGCGATCAGGAACGCGATCACCGCCACGACCGGGATCGCCTGCACGCCCGTCTCGTAGGCATGCCGCACGATCGAGGGCAGCCGCAGCCTGCGCAGGCTCGTCGATACCCTGGCGGCCGTTACCAGCGTCCGCCCGCCGAAGCCGAGCGACGTGATGCTGTTGCCGACACGGTAGTCGATGGCGCGGCCGAAGCGGATCAGCCAGCTGTCCGCTTGCGACTCGGCGGCCGCTCCGGCGCCCGGGTCGGGCAACTCGTCGAAGAACGCGAAGTGGCCGGGCGGCTGGCCTTCGATCCGGGCGCTCCGGTCCGCCGCGCGCGCCTGCTCGAGCGCCGTGCGCAGCAGCCACGCCGGCCCGATGTCGAACTCGCCGGCGTGCGTCAGGTCGACCTGCAATTCGCGTGGCGCGGCCTCTCGCAGCCCGGCGAGCGCATCGGCGAGGACCGGCAGATCCGCCATGCGGCAATCGTCGGTGAGCCGAAGGCGGCCGGCGGCCGCGTCGGTTTCAGCGGCGAATGCCATGCGGGGTCGGCGCAGAAAACCCGGTCATCGCCGGAATGCTAGCATCGGGCCGGGTCCGGGGTGGGGGAGCAATGTCCGGCGAATTGCTTACGCAGATCCTGGTGCTGCTGGCGGGATCGCTGCTGGTCCTCGCGCTGGTGCGCCGCTTTTCGCTGCCGCCGATCCTGGGCTACCTGCTCGTCGGGATGCTGCTCGGGCCGCACGCGTTCGGCGTGCTCGATGACGACGAGTCGGTGCGCACGCTGGCCGACGTCGGTGTCGTGTTCCTCGTCTTCACGCTCGGGCTGGAATTCTCGCTCGCGCGCATGGTCGCGATGAAGTCCGAGGTGCTGGGCGTGGGCGGACTGCAGGTCCTCCTCACGACGGCGCTCGTCGCCGTCGCGGTCTGGGCATTCGGCGCAACGCTCCCGGTCGCGATCGTGCTCGGCGGCGCGGTCGCGATGTCCTCGACCGCGATCGTCATGCGCCAGCTCGGCGACCAGCTCGAGCTCGGGCGCACGCATTCCCGGCTCGCGCTCGGCATCGTGCTGTTCCAGGACCTGGCCTTTGCGCCGCTGCTCGCGCTCGCGACTGCGGTCGCGAGCGCGGACGACGTGCTGTCCGCCAGCTGGCTCATCGGCATGGTGGTGCGCGCGGTCTTTGCCCTGGTGATCGTGTTGATTGCGGGTCGCTGGCTGCTGCGGCCGCTCTTCCACGAGTTCGCGCGGCATCGCAGCACCGAGATCTTCACGCTCACGGTGTTGTTCGTCGCGCTGGGCGGCGCCTGGGCGACGCATGCACTGGGACTGTCGATGGCGATCGGCGCGTTCCTCGCCGGCATGTTGCTCGCGGAGACCGAGTTCCGTTACCAGACGGAAGCGGTGATCAAGCCGTTCCAGGACATCCTGCTGGGACTCTTCTTCGTGTTCGTGGGCATGATGCTCGACCTGCGCCTGCTGCTCACGCAGCTCCCCCTGGTCCTGCTGCTGCTCGCGGCGCTGCTGGTCGTCAAGGCAGCGATTGTTACCGCGATCGTGCGCTTCTACGTCCACAATATGCGCAAGTCCTTGCGAACCGGCATCACCGTGTGCATGGGCGGCGAGCTCGGGTTTGCGCTGCTCACGGTGCTTCTGAACGGACGCCTGGTGCCCACCGAGCTGGTGCAGCCGCTGCTGACCGCGGTGGTGCTGTCGATGCTCGTCGGTCCGCTGCTGGTGCGCTACAACGGGCGCATCGCCGACCGCCTGCTCGGCCGCGAGTCGACCCTGCCGTCGGACGGCGTGTTCGAGACCGTGGTCACCCGGGAGATCGCCAAGCGCGAGCACGTCATCATCTGCGGCTTCGGCCGCGTCGGGCAGAACCTGGCGCGCGTGCTCGAGAAGCGCGGCTTCGAGTTCATCGCGCTCGACCTCGATCCGTTCCGGGTCCGGGACGCGCGGCAGGCGGGCGACCCGGTCGTGTATGGCGACGCCACCCAGATCAACGTGCTGAGCGCGCTTGGCGTCGACCGCGCGAGCGTGGTCGTCATCTCGGTCGATGCGCTCGGGCCTGCGACCGGAATCGTCCGCGCGGTGCGCCAGCTGCGACCGGAGGTCCCCGTGCTGGTGCGTACCGAGGACGACAGCGGCCTCGAGCAGCTGCAGTCCGCCGGCGCGACCGAGGTCGTGCCGGAGATCTTCGAGACCGCGCTCTCGATCGTCTCGCACGTGCTCCTGTACCTGGGCGTGCCGCCGGCGGACGTCGCCGAGACCACCGAGGACATCCGGCACGACCGCTACGCACTGCTGCGGAGCGTCTTTCGCCGCCGCGACGCGCGCGAGCCCGACCCCGAGCACGCGCTCCTGCGCCAGCATCTGCGGACGGTCACGCTGCCGCCGGCCGCGTACGGGGTGGGCCGCACCCTCCAGGATCTGGGACTGAACGGTGGCAACGTCGCGGTCAATGCCCTGCGCCGAGACGGCATCGTCGGCCGCGACCCGGACCCGACGACGCTCCTCCGCGAAGGGGACGTGGTCGTGCTGTTCGGTACAGCGGAGGACCTCGAGCAGGCCGAGTCCCGCCTGCTCATGGGCTGAGGAACCGACAGCTGTATTGTTAATGACAGATTACTAATAGCTCGACACTGATGTAGTTATTGACACTGTGTCAGCGTGCACGCAGCATGCACACATGTCCTATATCGCCGAACGCCGCCAGGAAGAGCGCGACCGCCGCCGCGCCGAGATCATCGATGCCGCCGAGGCCCTGTACTCCGAGCTCGGCTGGGACGCGGTCACCATGGACGCGGTCGCGCGCAAGGCTCGCCTGAGTCGGGCGCTCGTCTACGTGTACTTCAAGGACAAGCGCGACCTGCACTTCGCGCTGGTCGAGCGGGCGCTAGAGGCGCTGCGCGTCCGCTTCGAGGCGGCGGCGGCCAGGCGCGAGCGCGGCCTCGATCAGTGCGAGGCGATCGGTCGCGCCTATCTCGCGTTCTCGCGCGAGCTGCCCCACTACTTCGACGCCTGCGCGCGCTTCCAGGCGCACCAGACCGAGACCGGCGAGCTCGAACCGAATGAGCTCGCCTGCGCGGAGGCCGGCCACCGCGTCCACGAGGTGCTCGTCGCGACGCTCGAGCGCGGCATCGCCGACGGGTCGGTGCGCCGCGACCTGGGCAATGCGTACGTGACTTCGCTTGCGCTCTGGTCGTTTACCCACGGGATGATCCTGATCGCGGCCTCGAAGGGCGCGCAGATCGAGCACGAGGGCATCCGGGTCGAGACGATGATCGAGCATGCCCTCGCGCTCGCGCTGCGATCGATCGCCGCCTGAGCACACGCCATGGACGGCTGCAGCGGCGCGGCACGCTCTCATCGCCGGTTCAGCGGCGCGGTGCTCGCGCTTGCGGCCCTGGCCGGCGTCGCGCCTTCGGGCGCCGAGGAGCTTCCCGCGCCGCCCCGCGTGGAAGACGGGCTCGCGCTGCTGGTCGACGACGCGCTCGCCGCGAATCTCGAGCTGCGCGCCGAGTCCGCATCCGTGCAGCAGCGCATGGCCGCGCTCGACCAGGCCCGCGCCCGCTATCTCCCGGTGATCGACTTCGCCGCGCGTTACAGCGTCGCCGACGGCGGTCGCACGATCGATTTCCCGGCTGCCGACCTGCTGAATCCTGTCTACGAGCGACTCGACCAGATGCTCGTCGCCGGGGGGCAGCCGCCGCGTTTTCCGCGGGTGTCGAACCAGGAGATCGAGCTGCTGCGTTCACGCGAGCAGGAGACGAAGCTCGTCCTCGAGCAGCCGATCTACGAGCCGCGGCTCGCGCCGGGTGTCGAGGCCGGCCGGCAGGAGCTCTCGCGGGCGGAGGCAGATCTTTCGGCGCTGCGCGCGCGTGTCGTGCGCGACATGCGACAGGCCTACTACCAGTGGCTCGCCGCGCAGCAGGCGGTGATCGTGCTCCAGGCGACGCTCGAGCTCGCGCAGGCCAACCTGGATGCAAACTCAAGCCTGTATCGCAACGGCCGGATCACGCGCGACCTGGTCTATCGCGCGGAGGCCGATGTGCTCGAGGTCGAGCAGCAGCGACTCTTCGCCGCTAGCCGGGTGCGCCTGTCGAAGAGTTACGTGAACCTGCTCCGCGACGCGCCGCTCGAAACGCCGGTGCCCGCCGCCGAGATCGACCCGGCCACGATCGACCGATTCCGCACGCGCTTCGCCCGGCGTCTCGCCGGCCGACCGGCCGAGCTTGCCGAGCTCCAGTCGCTCGCCGTCGACGAACGGGCGGAGCTCGCGGGTCTCGACGCCGCGATCGCCGCGGGTGAAGCGCAGCAGGACCTGGCCCGGGCCGCCTTCAGGCCGCGCGTGGCACTTGGTGCCGAGGCTGGCATCCAGGGTGAGGAATACGGTACCAGCGAGGAGGACCGCTACGTGCTCGCCACCGTCGTACTGCGCTGGAATGCGTTCCGGGGCGGGGCGGACCGCGCGGCTCTGCGCGAGGCGCGGGCGCTCACCGAGGAGCTCCGCGCGACCCGCGATCTTGCCGCGCAGCAGGTGCGTCTCGACGTGCAGCGCGCGCTCGAGGATCTGGGTGTCGCCGAGGCCACGCTCGAGACCGCCGCAAAGCGCGCCGACGCCGCTGAAGGTGCTTTTCGCATCGTGAGCCGCAAGCGCGACCTCGGACAGATCAACCAGGCGGAATTCATCGATTCGCGACGCGCGCTCACCGACGCGCGACTCAACCTGACACGCGTCCGCGCCGAGTATCTGGCGCGGCTGGCCGAGCTCGAGTACGCCGTCGGCGGCACGCGGGCGCTCGGCGAGGAGCCGGCATCATGAGACGGACACTTCCCTGGATCGCGCCAGCGCTGGTCGTGCTTGCCGGCTGCGGCGTCGCCGGCAATGGCGACGGTGCGGGCAACGGCATGGCACCGGCGCCGGTGCGCGCCGTACGCGTCGAGAAGACGGACGTCGTCGACACCGTGCGCACCGTGGGGGTGCTCGCGCCGCGTGACGAGGTCCGCCTGGCGTTCAAGACCAGCGGCGTCGTGGACAAGGTGAGCGTCGAGTCGGGCGACCGCGTCCGGGAGGGCCAGCCGCTCGCCTCGCTCAAGCGCACGGAAGTGAATGCTGCGGTCGAGCAGGCCAGCGCGTCGCTTGAAAAGGCGCGCCGCGACCTGGATCGCGCGAAAGAGCTGCGGGACGACGAGGTCGCGACCGACGAGCAGGTCGAGGACCTCACGACTGCCTGGCGCGTCGCGCGTGCCAACCTCGACGCTGCCAGGTTCAACGAGCGCTTCGCGCACATCGACGCGCCCGCGGACGGCGTCGTGCTGCAGCGGCTCGCCGAGGAGAACGAGCTGGTGCAGGGCGGCGAGCCGGTGCTCGTGATCGGCGCGACCGGTAATGGCTGGGTGGTCAAGGTCGCGCTCGCCGACCGCGACGCAGTACGCGTCGAGACCGGCGCGGCGGCGCGGCTCACGTTCGATGCGTTCCCCGGCCGCCCGTTCGAGGGCCGCGTGAGCCGCATCGACTCGGCGGCGGACCCGCAGACCGGAACGTTCGAGGCGGAGATCGACGTCGCGCAACTGGGCGCACGGTTCGCCCGCGGGCTGGTGGCGAAGGTCGAGCTCACGCTCTCCGATGCCGGCCACGCGGCCTCGAACACCGTCGTGCCAGTGACCGCGCTCGTGGAGGCAGACGGCCCGGCCGCCACGGTCTATGTGCTCGACGAACGGGCGAGCGTGGCCCGCCGCCGGGCCGTCGAGGTCGGGCCCATCGCTGGCGAAAGCGTCGTCGTGCATCACGGGCTCGAGCCCGGCGAGCGCGTGATCACCGATGGTGCCGCGTGGCTTCGCGAGGGCGCGCCGGTGCGGCTGGTCGACGAGCACGGCTGAGGCGCGCATGCGCATCTGGGACTTCAGCGTCCGGCACTGGCAGTTCACGCTGGTCCTGTTCGGCCTGCTGATCGCGGTCGGCGTCAATGCCTATCTCAATGTCCCTCGCTCGGAGGACCCGGAGTTCCACGCGCCGATTTCCACCGTGGTCGTGGTGTACCCGGGCGCCGACCCGGAGGACATCGAGAGCCTCGTGGTCGACCCGATCGAGGACGCGATCAACGAGCTCGACGACATCAAGCGCATGGAAAGCCGCTCGATGGACGGTGTGGGCGTGATCCAGATCGAGTTCCACTGGCATACCGACCCCGAGGAGAAGTACGACGAGGTGGTCCGCGAAGTGAACCGCATTCGCGGCGAGCTGCCGGCCGGGCTCGCGTCGCTCGAGATCCGCAAGGCCGGGTCCGGGCTCGTGAACATCGTGCAGTTGGCGCTCGTGAGCGATGACGCGAGCTACCGCGAGCTCGAGAAGCTCGCCGAGGACCTGAAGGATTCCATCGAGACGGCGCCGGGCGTGCGCCGCAGCGAGACCTGGGCCTACCCGCAGCCCGAGGTGCGTATCGCGATCGACCTCGAGCGGATGGGTCGCGCCGGCGTGACGCTGGGCCAGGTGGAAGCCGCGGTGCGCGGCGAGAACGCCTCGATCCCGGGCGGCGCGGTCGACGTCGGGCTACGCAAGTTCAACGTCAAAACCTCGGGCAGCTACGAGACGCTCGACGAGATCGAGCAGACCGTCGTCGCGAGCCGCGGTGGGCGGCTGGTCATGGTACGCGACGTCGCGGACGTCGGCTGGAACACCTCCGAGGAGAGTTATACCGGCCGCTATAACGGCAGGCGCGCCGTGTTCGTCACCGCGAATGCAAAGGACCGCGTCGACGTGTTCGCGGTCCGCGACGCGATCTACGAGCGCGTGGCGGCGTTCGAGCGTGAGCTGCCCGAAGGAGTCACGCTCGAGCGCGGCTTCGACCAGACGCGTAACGTCCAGCATCGCTTGTCGAAGCTCGGCATCGACTTCGCGATTGCCATAGGCCTCGTGCTGGTGACCCTCGTCCCCCTGGGGCTGCGGGCCTCGCTCGTGGTCATGATCTCGATCCCGCTGTCGCTCGCGATCGGGCTCGCGCTGCTTCACTTCACGGGTTTCTCCCTCAACCAGCTGTCGATCGCCGGGTTCGTGCTGGCGCTCGGGCTGCTCGTGGACGACTCGATCGTGGTCGTGGAGAACATCTCGCGTTACCTGCGTCGCGGTTACTCGCCCATCGAGGCCGCGATCGCCGCGACCGACCAGATCGCGCGCGCGGTGATCGGCTGCACGGCGACGCTCTTGTTGGCGTTTCTGCCGCTGCTCTTCCTGCCGGAGGGCGTGGGCAACTTCATCCGCTCGCTGCCCGCGGCGGTGCTCTACACGGTGCTGGCTTCGCTCCTAGTCGCGCTGACCGTGATCCCCTTCCTGTCGAGCCGCCTGCTCGCGCCCGGAGGCGACGGCGGGCACGGCAATCGCGTGCTCAGGACCCTCATGGCGGGCATTCACCGCATCTACGCGCCGGCACTCAAGTTCGCGCTCGCGCATGCACGAAACACGCTGCTCGCGGCCCTCGCCTTGACGCTCGCTGCGCTCGGCCTCGTGCCGGTGATGGGCACGAGCGTGTTTCCCCCGGCGGACATCCCGCAGTTCCGCATTGCAATCGAAACGCCGGACGGCGCCAGTATCAACGACACCGATCGCGCGCTGCGCTTCGTGGAGCGCGAGCTCGCACGGCACGAGGAGGTCCGCCACGTGTTCGCGAACCTCGGGCGTGGCAACCCGCGCGTTTACTACAACATTTTCCCGGAGGAGACGAACGCAAACGTCGCCGACCTGTTCGTCGAGCTCGATCACTTCGAACCGCGCAGCACGCCACAACTGCTCGAGGACCTGCGGGCGACCTTCGCCGAGTATCCGGGTGCGCGCATCATCGTCGACTCCTACGCGAACGGGCCGCCGATCGAGGCGCCCATTGAGATCGGGGTGCGGGGCCCGGACCTGGACCAGCTGCGCGAGCTCTCGGGGCAGGTGCAGACCGCGATCGAGGCGACACCGGGCACGCGCGACATCGACAACCCGCTGCAGCGGCAACGCACCGATCTCGACCTGCGGGTGGATGCGCGCAAGGCGGCGCTGATGGGTGTTGCACCGGTGGAGGTCGACCGCACCGTGCGCGCCGCGGTCGCGGGCCTCGACGTCGGCAAGTTCCGCGAACCGGACGGCGACGAGTTCGACTTGACGCTGCGCCTCCCGATGGAAGGCCGCCCGACCCTAGCGGCACTAGATCTGATCGAAGTCGCATCGAGTTCAGGAAGGCAGGTGCCGCTGCGCCAGCTCGCCGACACCGAGTTCGCGGCTGCGCCGAGCCTGATCCGCCGCACGGACCGACTGCGCGAGGCGACCGTGACCGCCTACATCCGGTCCGGGTACAACACTGGCAAGGTCACGCGGGACGTGCTCGAGCGCCTGCAGAGCGTGGCGTTGCCGGCGGGCTACTCCTATCGCGTCGGCGGCGAGCGGCTTGCGAGCCAGGAGGCCTTCGGCGGGATCGGCACGGCAGTGCTGGTGGCGGTGTTCGGCATCCTGGCCGTGCTCGTGCTCGAGTTCGGCAGCTTCCGCTCGACGCTGATCGTCGCGGGCGTGATCCCGCTGGGTGTCTCAGGCGGCCTGATCGCACTCGCGATCTCCGGCTACACGCTGTCCTTCACGGCGACGATCGGGTTCGTGGCGCTGATCGGCATCGAGATCAAGAACTCGATATTGCTGGTGGACTTCACGAACCAGCTTCGCGAACAGGGCGTGGGTCTGGAGGAGGCGATCTCGCAGGCCGGGGAAGTGCGCTTCCTGCCGATCCTGCTCACCTCGGCGACGGCGATCGGCGGGCTCCTGCCGCTCGCGATACAGGGGTCGGGACTCTATTCGCCGCTTGCGATCGTGATCATCGGCGGCCTGATCTCCTCGACGCTGATCGGACGCCTGGTCACGCCTGTGATGTACAAGCTGCTGCCGCCGGGGGTGACGCGCCGGCCGATGCAGGCCGCGCCGGTGCCGGCCTGAGCGCGCTCAGGCGCCCGACTTGCGCTTGGGTCTTGCCCCGTCCAGGAGCTCGCCGACATCGAAACCCAGCCGATTGATCGTGGAGAGCACGCGCGGCCACTCCTGCTCGAGGAAGCGCTGGCGCTCGCCGCGCAGCAGCTGCGAGCGGCTGCCCTCGGTGACGAACATGCCGCGCCCGCGTCGCTTCTCGACGAGGCCCTCGTCGACGAGCTGCTGGTAGCCCTTGAGCACGGTGAGCGGATTGAGAGTGAATTCGGCCGCGACGCTGCGCACCGACGGCAGCGCATCGCCGTCGGCAAGCTGACCCTCGAGGATCATGGCGACCACCTTGTCGCGAAGCTGCCGATATATGGGCTGGCTGTCGTTCCAGGTGGGATCCATCGGGGCCGGGTGCTCCGGTGCTTCGCTGCAGTACTGTAGCAGAACACCCGGACCCGCCTGCCCGGGATCGGGGTCACTGCTCGCAGTTCGCAGCGGGCATATCCCTGCCAGTTGGGGTGCTGGCGTGAGGCAACATCGATTCAGAAGCGATCATCAAGCCTGCCAGGACCCAGATTGCCCAGGCCAGGGCGGCCGCCGCGAGCTTGCTTGCCGAGCGCATCGTCGTGCCCTCGATTGGTCCATCCCTATTGGTGTTGTAGTGAACTACAACACCAGACGCAAATCAAGCCCTTTTTTGTGAATTGGATCCCGGGTCGGCTGCCTGAGGTGCCCAGCCCCGCGCAGGCCCCGCCGGCGCCAGCAGCCGGCCGTGAGGGGCGTGTGCCGGCGTCCCGCCCCTACCAGCCCGCGCGAATGGATCCCGAGCTGAACCCGGCTGGCCCGCTGCTAGTATCTGCGCCTCGCCCGGGAAGGGAGTCGGCCCGGTGGGTCATCGTCCGACCCCAGCTCACGGAGACAAGCCATGAAAACCCCCGTCAACGTCGCGATCACCGGTGCCGCGGGCCAGATCGGTTATGCGCTCGCGTTCCGGGTAGCGTCCGGCCAGATGCTGGGGTCTGACCAGCCCGTCAACCTGCACCTGCTCGAGATCACCCCCGCCTTGCCGGCGCTGTCCGGCGTGGTCATGGAGATCAACGACTGCGCCTTCCCGACGCTGAACCGGATCGTCGCGACCGACGATGCCAGGACCGCCTTCAAGGACTGCCAAGTGGCGCTCCTGGTCGGCGCCCGCCCGCGGGGACCCGGTATGGAGCGCAAGGACCTGCTGCTCGCGAACGCGCAGATTTTCTCTGCCCAGGGCAAGGCGCTCGATGCGGTCGCCGACCGCGGCGTGCGCGTGCTGGTAGTCGGCAATCCCGCCAATACCAATGCGCTGATTGCGATGAAGAACGCCCCCGGGCTCGCGCCCGGCAATTTCACTGCGATGATGCGCCTCGATCACAACCGCGCGCTGTCGCAGCTTGGCGAGAAGACTGGCACGCACGTGACCCGCATCAAGCGCGTGACGATCTGGGGCAATCACTCCTCGACGCAGTATCCGGATCTGCACCACGCGACCGTGGACGGCAAGCCCGCGCTCTCGGTGGTCGACGCGGGCTGGTACCGCGAGCAGTTCATCCCGACGGTGCAGCAGCGCGGCGCGGCAATCATCAAGGCGCGCGGCGCCTCGTCGGCGGCCTCGGCGGCGTCCGCGGCAATCGACCACGTGCGCGACTGGGTGCTCGGCACCCGTGATGGCGACTGGGTCAGCATGGCGGTTCCCTCGGAAGGCAGCTACGCCATCCCGGCCGGTGTCATCTACGGCTACCCCGTGACCTGCACCAACGGCAAATACCAGGTCGTGCAGGGCCTCGCGGTCGACGAATTCAGTCGCGGGCGCATGGATGCCACGCATCGGGAGCTCGCCGAGGAGCGGGATGGCGTTAAGGAACTGCTCTAACGGGGCGCACGTCGCCCCCCCCCCCGCGGTTTTGACGCACCGCAGCAAAAAACTGCGGTATAGTCGATTCGGACCGGGGCCTCCGGGCCCCGTCGAGGGCTCTCGCCGTGACCGTACTGCTCTGGTTACTGATCTTCGCCGTCGGCGCGCTCGTTCTCGCCTATCAGCGGGTGTCGCTCCGCACCGCCACGATCGCGGCCGGCGCCGCGCTCGCGGCCTACAGCCTGCTCGGCGACGGCCCCCTTGCCTGGCTGCTGCTGCTTTGGTTCGGCTTCGCCGCGCTGGCCGCCCTCAACATCGATGTGCTGCGCAAGAAGTGGATCACCCGGCCGTTCCTCCTCACCTACCGCCGCCTGCTGCCCTCGATGTCGGATACGGAGCGCGAGGCGCTCGAGGCCGGCACCGTGTGGTGGGATGGTGAGCTCTTCACCGGCGAGCCCGACTGGTCGAAGCTGACCGGCGCGCCGGCGCCGCGGCTCTCCGCGGAGGAGCAGGCCTTCCTCGACGGCCCGTGCGAGGAGCTCTGCCGGATGCTGGACGACTGGGACATCACCCACGTCCGCGCCGACCTGCCGCCCGCGGTCTGGGACTTCCTCAGGAAGAAGGGCTTCTTCGCGATGATCATCCCGAAGAAGTACGGCGGGCTCGAGTTCTCCGCGTACGCGCATTCCTGCGTGCTGGTGAAGATCGCGAGCAGGAGCGGTGTGTGCTCGTCCACCGTTGCTGTGCCGAACTCGCTCGGTCCCGGCGAGCTGCTGCTCCACTACGGGACCGAGGAGCAGAAGAGTCACTGGTTGCCGCGTCTCGCGCGAGGCGAGGAGATCCCCTGTTTCGCGCTCACCGGCCCGCGCGCGGGCTCCGACGCGGCGTCGATTGCGGACACAGGTGTCGTGTGCCGCGGCGCCTACGGTGGCCGCGAGGTCATCGGTCTGCGGCTCAATTTCTCGAAGCGCTACATCACGCTCGCGCCGGTAGCGACCGTCATCGGTCTCGCATTCCGGCTGCAGGACCCGGAGAAGCTGCTGGGCGGGGAGCAGACGGACTACGGGATCACCTGTGCGCTGATCCCGCGCGACACGCCCGGTGTGACGGTCGGGCGGCGTCACTTCCCGCTCAACGTGCCTTTCCAGAACGGTCCGGTGTCGGGCAAGGACGTGTTCGTGCCGCTCGAAAGCATCATCGGCGGGCCGAAGATGGCGGGCCAGGGCTGGCGGATGCTGGTCGAACAGCTCTCGGTCGGCCGCTGCATCTCGCTGCCCTCGAACTCGACCGGGGGTTCGAAGGCCGGGATCTACGCATCGGCCGCGTACGCGCGCATCCGCCGGCAGTTCAACCAGCCGGTGGGTCGCTTCGAGGGCGTGCAGGCCGCGCTCGCGCGCATGGCGGGCTCGACCTACATCATGGACGCCGCGCGCTCGGTCACGACCGCAGCGATCGACGGCGGCGAGCGGCCGGCGCTTCCGGCAGCGATCCTCAAGTACCACTGCACCGAGCTCGGCCGACAGGTCGCCAACGACGCGATGGACGTGCACGGCGGCAAGGGCATCATGCTTGGTCCGAAGAACTATCTCGGGCGCGGCTACCAGATCGTGCCGGTGGCGATCACCGTCGAAGGCGCCAACATCCTGACCCGCAGCCTGATCATCTTCGGCCAGGGCGCCATCCGGTGCCATCCGTTCGTGCTCCGCGAGATGAACGCGGCAAAGCTCAAGGACAAGACGAAGAGCCTCGACGAGTTCGACGACGCGCTCTTCGGTCACATCGGGTACACGCTGTCGAACGCGGCGCGCTCGTTCGTGATGGCGGCGACGCTCGCCAGGTTCTCGCCGGCGCCGGAGAACGGGACCACCGGGCGGTATTACCAGCACATCAACAAGTTCAGCGCGCAGTTCGCGTTCGCGACGGATATGGCGATGCTCACGCTCGGCGGCTATCTCAAGCAGAAGGAGCACCTCTCCGCGCGCTTGGGCGACGTGCTGTCGGCGCTCTACCTCGCGTCGATGGCGCTCAAGCACTACCAGAACCAGGGCCGGCAGGAGGCCGACCTGCCGCTCGTCGAGTGGAGCTGCCGCACGCTGCTCTATCGCGCGCAGGAACAGATGCACGGGTTCCTGCGCAACTTCCCGAACCGCTGGGTCGCGGCTTTGATGCGCATCGTGATCTTCCCGCGCGGACGCACGTACTTCGCGCCGAGCGACCAGCTCGGCCGCGAGATCGTCGAGCAGCTGATGGTGCCGAGCGAAGCTCGGGAGAGGCTTTCTGCCGGCATCTACAAGACGATCGAACCGGGGAATCCGGTCGGTCTGCTGCAGGAGGCGCTGGTGCTCGCGCAGACGGCTGAGCCGCTCGAGAAGCGCATCCGCGTCGAAGGGGTCAAGACGGGGCGCATCACCGCGGCGGATTTCCCCGCACAGATCGAGGAGGCGCTCGCGCTCGGGCTGCTGAACGCGAGCGAGGCGGGGCTGCTGCGCGATTATGATCGCAAGGTGATGGAGCTCGTCCACGTCGACGACTTCGATGGCGCAGAGCTCGCGGCGGAATCACACGCGCCGACGCAGCCGTCCTGGCGCCAGATCGCCTGAGCGTTCCTGCGACCCTGGCGCCCTTACGGTGACCGGGGCCAGACGGTACTCTTGCCGCCGTGGTCCGGCTCACCGAGAACGCAGGCGTCATCTATGAGGTGAACCTCGAGGCGGACACCGCGATCGAGGCCGCGTTCGACACCTGGCTCCGCGATCACATCGCGGACATGCTGCAGCTGCCAGGTTTCCGCGCGGCCGAGATACTCGGTGACCGCTCCGCACCACCCGGCCGCGTACGCCGCATCGTCCAGTACCGGCTCACCGACCAGGCGTCTCTCGACGAGTATCTGAGGCTGCACGCACCGCGAATGCGCGCGCGCGGCGTCGAACTGTTCGGCGATCGGTTCAGCGCGGAGCGCCGCGTCCTGGCGCATCGCGAGGACTTCCTGAGCGGCGCGGTGTCCACCGAGAACTGCCTCAACTGCGGCGAGGTCCTGACGGGGCAGCATTGCTCGCACTGCGGACAGCGCGCCAAGGTACAGGTGATCTCGCTCTGGGGGCTCGTCAAGGATTTCCTCGGCGACGTCTTCGACTGGGACTCGCGGATCTGGCGCACGATACGGCCGCTCGCCTTCCGGCCCGGGCTCCTCACCGGCGAGTTTCTGCGCGGGCGACGGGCGCACTACACGCCGCCGTTCCGGATGTACCTGATCCTGAGCGTCGTGTTCTTTCTCATCGCGTCGGTCTTCGACCCGGGCAAGGACATCTCGCTCGACCTGGGCGACGGCGGAGCGGCGCTGACCATCGACGACGACGCCACGAAGACGGCGCCCCCGACCGTGGGAGACGACCACGCGGCGCGCGCGTCCGAAGGGGCTTCGGCCGTGCCGGAGGCTGTCGATCCGCCGCCCGCCCCGGCCCCGGACGCGCCTCCGACACCGGGGGACGCCGGCGCGAAGTCCGCACAGACCGTCAACGGCGCACGCACGCGGCTGATCGAGACCATCGTGGGTCGACTGCCTGAGACCGAGCGCGCCGAGCTGCGCGCCGAGCTCGAGCAGGAGCTCGAGATCACGCCGGAGCAGGCCGAGCGGGCGCAGAAAGTGATGGCGGATCCCTGCAACGAGAAAAACGTCCGCCTCGACGCCGGCTTCCTGAACAAGTACGAGCCGCGGCTGCGACAGGCGTGCAACAAGATCGTCACCGACAAGCAGTCCTTCGGACGCGCGCTGTGGGAGAACGTGCCGAAGATGATGTTCCTGTTCCTGCCGCTCATCGCGCTCGTGATGGCGGTGCTGTACCTGGGCTCCGGGCGCTACTACGTCGAGCACCTGCTCTTCTTCCTGCACTACCACGCGTTCTTCTTCCTGGCCGGGATCGCGGTGCTGCTCGTCGATCGGTTCGGGGCGTACACGACCGGCCGCGTCAAGGATTTCTTCGGTTCCATCGAAAACCTGCTCATCGCCGCACTCGTGATCTACGTCCCGGTCTACCTGTTTCTGGCCATGCGGCGCGTGTATGGTCAGGGACGGATCTGGACCGCCACGAAGTTCAGCGTGCTCGCGGTCGCCTACCTGGTCTGCCTGGTGTTGACCGGCGTCGGGCTGCTCTTCTACACCGCGCTCACGCTGTAGCGCGTCGCCACCTCTATGCTGCGGGCGGAGTCGCGCTGGATACTGCACGTCGACATGGACGCGTTCTACGCGTCGGTCGAGCAGCGCGACGATCCATCGCTCAAGGGGCGACCAGTGATCGTGGGCGGCACGGGCGGGCGCGGCGTCGTCGCCGCCGCAAGCTACGAGGTACGCCGCTTCGGCGTGCGCTCGGCGATGCCGATGCGCGAGGCGCTCCGGCGCTGCCCGGACGCTATCTGCGTCCGCCCGCGCATGTCGCATTACCAGGGGGTGTCGCGGCAGATCTTCGCGGTGTTCGCGGGTGTAACACCGCTCGTCGAGGGTCTCTCGCTCGACGAGGCATTTCTCGATGTGACCGCGGGCATCGCGGCCCTGGGACCCGCCGAGGCGATCGCGGCCGAGATCAAGCGCCGGATCATGTGCGACACCGCGCTCACCTGCTCGGTGGGCGTGGCGCCGAACAAGCTCGTGGCGAAGATCGCCTCGGATCTCCGCAAGCCCGACGGACTCGTCGTGGTGCGGCCGGCGGAGGTCGGCGCGCTGCTCGATCCTCTGCCAGTGGGGCGGCTGTTCGGCGTCGGCCCAAAGACTGTCCCGAGGGTCGAGGCGCTCGGCATCCGCACGCTGGGCGAGCTGCGGCGGGCGCCGGTGGGGATGCTGCGACCGGTGTTCGGCCGTTACGCCGAGCGCGTGCGCGAGCGCGCCGCGGGGATCGACGATCGTCCGGTGGTGCCCGATCTCCAGGAGGTGCAGATCAGCAGCGAGGAGACCTTCGATACCGACATCGACGATCCCGCGCAGCTGCGCGCGGAGTTGCTCCGGCTCGCGGATCGCAGCGGAGCCCGGCTGCGCGAGCGCGGGCTCGCCGCATCCTGCGTGACGGTCAAGATCCGGCGCGCGGACTTCACGACCTACACACGCCAGCGGCACATCGAGCCTCCGACACAGGAAACCCGCGTGATCGCCCGTGTCGCCGTCGAGCTGCTCGATGCCTGGCTCACGACCCAGCCCGGGTCGGCGCTGCGGCTGCTCGGCGTGGGAGTGAGTCAGCTCGGCCCCGCGGTGCAGCTCGATCTGTTCACCGCGCCCGAGTCGGCGCGCAACCAGCATCTCGACCGCGCCGTGGATGGCATCCGCGACCGGTTCGGCAGGGGCGCGCTGGCGCGGGCGAGCTCCCTGGTCGACACGCGCGAGGACCGCGACGACGAGCCGCCGCGTCGGCCCAGAGACGTCAGCGGTCCGGACAGCGAACGAAACTGAGCACCCGCACGCTGGCCACGCGGGGGCCGGAAGGGCATCATTGGGCCCGGAAATCGAGGGGCGGATCCACAGCTAATCCCGCATGTACACAAGCTTTTTCGGCCTGCAGGAGAAGCCCTTCGCGATCACTCCCGATCCGCGCTATCTGTATCTGAGCGAGCGGCATGCGGAGGCGCTCGCGCACCTGCTGTACGGGATCAACGAGGCGGGCGGCTTCATCCAGCTCACCGGCGAAGTCGGCACCGGCAAGACGACGATCATCCGCAGCCTGCTCGAGCAGCTGCCCGCCCACGCCGACGTGGCGCTGATCCTGAACCCGCGCGTCACACCGGCCGAGTTCCTGCTCACCATATGCGAGGAGTTGCGCATTCCCGTGCCCGAGCCGGGCCGGGGCAGCGTCAAGCTCCTGATGGACCTCATCGGCCGGCGGCTGCTCGACACGCACGCACGCGGCCGGCGGGTCGTGCTGATCGTCGATGAGGCGCAGAACCTGAGCGCGCACACGCTCGAGCAGGTGCGGCTGCTCACCAACCTCGAGACCGCGACGACCAAGCTGCTGCAGATCATCCTGATCGGTCAGCCCGAGCTCCGCGACCTGCTAGCACGGCCGGAGCTCCGTCAGCTCGCGCAGCGGATCACGGCTCGCTATCACCTGAACCCGCTGTCGCAGGACGAGACGGCCGGCTACGTCAAGCACCGGATGCGCGTTGCGGGCGCCACCGCCGAGGCGTTTACGCTTGCGGCGCTCCGCGAGGTGCACCGGCTCTCGGGCGGCGTGCCGCGCATCATCAACGTGATCTGCGACCGCGCGCTGCTCGGCGCCTTTACGCACGAGGACCACCGCGTGAGCGGCAAGCTGGTGCGCGACGCGGCGACGCAGGTGTACGGCCGGCCGATGCCCGCCCCGTGGCTGCGCTGGGCGATCGTGGGCGCGATCGCGGGCGCTGTGCTGCTCGTGGCCATCGGCCTGTGGTCGATGCTGACCGATCGCCGAACGACGTCCACCGAAGCGACCGCCGCGGATGCAGCGCCGGTCGTCGCGAGCCAGATTGCGCAAGCCGAGCCCGAGCCAGAGGCCGCGCCACCGCCGCCACAACCGTCGTTCGACGAGCTCCTCGCCCGGCACGGCAACGACACGACCACCGAGGCGGCGCTCGGCAAGCTGTTCGCCTCCTGGGGCGCAACCTACGATCCGAGCGGCGGACGCGGCTGTGATCAGGCGGCGCGCCAGGGCCTCGAGTGCCTGTTCCAGAAGGGATCGTGGGCGCAGTTGCGCACGCTCAACCGGCCAGCGATCCTGACTCTCACCGACGACATCGGTCGCACGCACCAGGTGCTGCTGACCAGTCTCGGCGACGAGACGGCGACCATCGATCTCGGCGGTGACGCGCGCACCGTCTCGATCGCCGGTATGTCGCGCTACTGGTTCGGCGATTTTCTGCTTCTCTGGCGGCCGCCGCTCGCGGTCGCGAAGGCGCTGGCTCCCGGGATGCGCGGCGCCGACGTGCGCTGGCTGCGGGAGAACCTCCGGGTCGCGCAGGGCCTGCCCGCCGCTCCCGCCGGCAGCGATTTCTATGACGAGGACCTCGCGGGGCTGGTGCAGGATTTCCAGCGACAGCACCGCCTCAACATCGACGGCGTCGCGGGCGTGCAGACGCAGATCGTGCTGGACACCGTGGTGAACGCGACCGGCTCGCCCACGATCGTGGCGCAGATCTCCGGAGGCTGAGCATGTCCTTCATCCTGGACGCGCTGCGCAAGTCCGAGAACGCACGCCAGCGTCAGGGCGGGCCCGGACTGTCGGAAGTGGCCGTTGCGGCCCCGAAGACCAAGACCAGCACATGGGCCACGGCCGCGGTCGTGCTGCTCCTCGCCAACCTGGTAGCCGTTGGCGTGCTGATGCTACGCCGCGCACGGGCGCCGGACGCCATCGCGCCGGTTTCCCAAGCGGCCAGCGCAGCAACACCGAGCAACAGTGCCGTGGCACCGCCGGCCGCGGCGGCACCTCAACCAACCGTCGCTGCGCCGTTGTCGCCGGCGACGACGCCGTCATCGGCAGTCGCTGCGCAGCAGGCACCGCCGGCGTCGGCTGCACCCCCCGCTCCGGCGCCACGCGACGCGGCCGCAGGCGTACCGCCGATGCTGCAGCCGGCCGACGTTGATGCGCCCGGACCCGCTACCCGCAACCCGCTCGAGTACGAAGTCTCCGGCGGCCCGCCGCCCGTGGATCCGGTGCTGGCAGAGCGCGGCGCATCAATACCCGCGGGTCCGCCGGCGGTGAGCGAGTACCCGACCAGCCCGGGCTCGGTGGTCTACCAGCAGGTCCCGGACGGCGGCGCGACCGCTGGGCCCGCCTCCGCGTTGCCGACGATCGACGAGATCGGATTGCAGGGCGGTGTGCCCGAGCTGCACATCGACCTGCACGTCTACGCGGAGAGTCCCCAGGGTCGCTTCGTCTTCATCAACAAGCGCAAGTACCGCGAGGGCGAAACCCTGCAGGAAGGCCCGCGCGTCGAGGAGATCACCCGCAACGGCGTAGTCCTGAACCAGCATGGACGCCGCTTCATCCTGCCACGCCAGTAACGCGGCGTGTCCGCTTCGAGCGCCGCCGCGATCGTTCCGGAGAGCCTTGACGGCCTGCGTCTCAATCGCGCGCTCCGTGCCGGCATCCTGCGGCTGCTTTCGCGCCAGGAGCATCTCAACAAGATCAACGTCTTTCCGGTCCCCGACGGCGACACCGGCACCAACCTCGCGATGACCCTGGGCGCGGTGCGGAGCGTCCTCGAGCGAACGCCCGATGCGCACGTCGGCAACACAGTCACGCGGGTCGCGGACGCGGCGCTCGATGGCGCGCGCGGCAACTCGGGAGCGATCCTCGCGCAGTTCCTGCTCGGGGTCGGCGACCGCCTCGGACACCTGGCCCGCATCACCCCGGGCGACCTGGCCGCCGCCCTCGTGGGCGGCGCCGAATACGCGCGCGAAAGCCTGTCCGAACCGCGCGAGGGAACCATCCTGTCGGTGATCGCGGATTTCGCGCGCGAGGCCGCTGCTGCGAGCAAGGCCGGTGCAATCTCTTTCCAGCCGCTCCTGGCGCGCGCGATCCGCGCTGCGGAGGCGTCGGTGGCACGAACCACCGGGCAGCTCGAGGCGCTGCGCAAGGCGAACGTAGTGGACGCCGGCGCGCTGGGCTTCCTGGAGCTCGCAAGCGGATTTGCCGACTACATCGCGAGCGGCAGCGAGGCCGAGCCCGACGTCCGCGACGCCGCCGTCGTCGACGCGAGCGCGATCGAAACGGCGGGTGACGAGCAGGATCTCGAGTACCGCTGGTGCACCGAGTGCGTGATCAGCGGCGAGACGGTCGATCGCCGCAGGCTGCGGGAATCCCTGTCGAGCGTGGGTGGAAGCCTCGTAGTGGCCGGCCTTGCCCACAAGGCGCGCGTGCACATTCATACCAACGATCCGGCCGAGGTGTTCCGGGTCGCGGCGCGGTTCGGCCAGGTGTCGGGCGAGAAGGCCGACGACATGCAGCGCCAGCAGCACTCGGCACACGCGCGGAACAGGCGCGTCGCGATCGTGACCGACTCCGCAGCCGATATCCCCGAAGACGAGATGGACCGGCTCGACATCCACATGGTTCCGGTGCGGGTGCACTTCGGCGAACGGAGCTTCCTCGACAAGATCGGCATCACGCCGGAGGAGTTCTTTGCCGAGCTCGAGCGCGGCGCGCATCACCCCAAGACTTCCCAGCCGCCGCCCGGCGATTTCCGGCGGCGCTTCGAGTTCCTGGCCTCGCACTACGACTCGGTCCTGTCGATCAACCTGACGCGCAGCGTGAGCGGCACGATCGCTGCGGCAGAGTCCGCCGCGGCGCGCACCAGCACACACGGCGAGGTGCAGGTCATCGACAGCCGGAACGCCTCGGCGGGCCAGGGTCTCGTCGTCCTGCACGCCGCGGAGTGCGCCCGGGCCGGCGCGGACCTCGCGCAGGTATCGGCCGCGGTCCGCGCGATCCTGCCCGTGACGTTCACCTTCGGCCTGATCGGATCGCTCGAGTACGCGGTCCGTGGCGGGCGTGTGCCGCGCTGGACGAAGCGGCTCGCCGACGCGCTGCGCCTGATGCCGGTACTCGGCAACGACGCTGCCGGGCGAATCGGGCCGGTCGGCGTGCTCCTCGGGCGGCGCAACCTTCGCGAGAAGTTCGCGCGCTTCATCGAGCGTCGCATGTTCCCCGGCCGGAGCTATCGCATCCTGATCGGCCACGCGAACCGCGAAGCGGACGGGCACTGGCTGCTCGAGCGGCTGCGCGGCGACAATGTCACCTGGGGTCGCGTCGTGCCGCTCGGCAGCGCGCTCGGAGCGCACGGCGGCCCGGGGATGCTCGTCGTCGGTGTGCAGGAGCACTCGTCTCAGGCATGAAGCTCGAAACGCTCGCCATCCACGCCGGCCGTGCGCCGGATCCCGCCACGGGCGCGGTACGCGCGCCCATCCACCTGTCGACCACGTTCGAGCGTGGCGCCGACGGCTCCTATCCGCACGGATACAGCTATGCCCGGGCCGGCAACCCGAACCGCGCTTCGCTCGAGACCGCGGTCGCAGCGCTCGAAGGCGGCGCGGCGGCGGTGGCATTCGCGTCGGGCAGTGCGGCGACGCTCGCTGCCTATTCGCTCGCCACCCCCGGCGGGCGCATCGTGTGCTCGGCGGACTGCTATCACGGGTCGCTCCGACAGCTCCGCGAGCTCCTGCCCCGCTGGGGCGTGTCGGTCGATCTGGTCGACACGACGGACCTCGCGGCGGTGCGCGCCGCGCTGGCGCGGCCCGCGAACCTGTTGTGGCTCGAGACGCCGTCGAACCCACTGCTCAAGGTGAGCGACATCGCGGCGCTCGCCGAGATTGCTCATGGTGCCGGCGCGATGCTCGGTTGCGACAACACCTTCGCGAGTCCGGTCCTGCAGCGACCGCTCGAACTCGGGGCCGACATCGTCATGCACAGCAGCACGAAGTACCTCGGCGGTCACAGCGACGTGATGGGCGGCGTGCTCGTCGTCCGGGATACCGCCGCGGTCGGGCGACTCCAGGAATTCCAGGCCTGCGGCGGCGGCGTGCCGTCGCCCTTCGACTGCTGGCTGGTGCTGCGGAGCCTGGCGACGCTGCCGCTGCGAGTCCGCGCACAGGCCGCGAACGCCCAGGCGGTTGCCGGGTTCCTGGCCGGCCGTGCCGACGTCGAGGACGTCTTCTATCCCGGCCTCGCGCATCACGCGGGGCATGAGCTCGCCCGCCGCCAGATGCAGGGCGGCTACGGCGCCGTGGTGTCCTTCACGGTGCCGGGAGGTGCGGTGCAGGCGCTCGACGTCGTCGCACGCACCACCGTCTTCACGCGGGCGACGAGCCTGGGCGGGCTCGAGAGCCTGGTCGAGCATCGCGCGTCGATGGAGGGGCCGGAGAGTACGACCCCCCCGAACCTGATCCGGCTGTCGGTGGGGCTCGAGCACATCGACGACCTCACCGCCGACCTCGAACAGGCGCTGCAACGCTGAGCGCGCCCTCGTCTGCGCGCCTAGTCTTCCATCAGGAACGTGATCTTCACGCGCACCTGAACCGCGCATGGGGCGCCGACGCTCTCGATCCACCTCACGGCACGTACCTTTTTTTCACAATCGCTCGTACAAATCGCTCGCTGACGCTTGCGCTGCGCACCGCGTCTTCGTATTGTTAACCGGACCTGTACACACTGGGCTCCAGATGGCGAGAGACCTCGAACGCCTGCCCCTGAACGCACTCAAGGTCTTCGAGGCCGTCGCTACCCATCTCAGCTTCACCGCCGCCGCGAGCGAGCTCGGCGTCACGACCGCCGCGGTGAGCGCGCAGGTCAAGTCGCTGGAGGCCGAAATCGGCGTGCCGCTCTTCCGGCGCCACACGCGCGCCGTCGCGCTCACGCAGGACGGGGCCGAGCTGCTGCCCGGCGTACGACGCGGGCTCGACGAGCTGCGTCGATCCGTCGATCGCATCCGTCGCGAGCGCGTGGGCGGGCTGCTGAACCTGAGCGTGCCTAACGAGTTCCTGCAGCGCTGGCTGCTGCCGCGCATGGCGGAATTCACGCGCCGGCATCCCGAGGTCGAGGTTCGCTTCGGACCCGGGCGACCGACGCTGGATTTCAGCCGCGACGATTTTCACGTCGCGATCGTCTACGGCTCGGGGAAGTGGCCCGGGATACGGACCGAGCGGCTGCTCGACGAGTGGGTTTTTCCGGTCGGTCATCCGGCGCTGCTCGATCGCCTGGGTCCCATCGAAACGGTCGCGGACTTTGCGCGCTATCCCCTCATACACAACGAATCGGAGCCCTGGGCGGACTGGCTGCGCCGCGCAGGAGGCGACACGACCCGCGCCGACCACGCGCCGGAAGCGGAGGACGCGGCGACGACGCTCGCCGCGGTCGAGCAAGGCAAGGGCGTGGCGCTGGCGCGCTGGTCGCTCGTCGCGTCCGACCTCGCGGCCGGTCGGCTGGCGCGGCCGATGCCCCTCGCCGTGCACCAGCAGCACGCCTGGTATCTCGCCGCGCCACCCGACGCGTTTGCGCTGCCCAAGGTGGTGCGCTTCCGCGCCTGGCTCGCCGAATGCTGCCGCGCATTCGCGCCGCCCGGCGGCGAGATGGTGGCGGCGGAGTGATCAGCCCATGCCGCGCAGTCGAACGCGGACCGGGCGGTGATCGGAGCCGATCTCAGGGCCGACCTCGCTCGACTCCGAGCACAGCTCGCGCGTGACGAGCACGTGATCGATGCGCAGCGCGAGCGGCCAGAAGTCCGCGCGCCAGCTCGGCGACCAGCTGCCCCGCGGCCGCGTCTCGCGCAGACCCGACACTTCGAGCAGTCGTTGGAACACCGGAGAGTAGGGCGTCAGGTTGAAATCGCCGCCGACGATCCAGGCGCGCGGTTGCCGGCGGACCTCCTCTGCGAGCTGCGACACCGCCTGGTCGCGCCGGCGCATGAGGTCGGGCAGCAGCGGCCAATGTGTATGGACGACTGCGAGCATCAGCCGCTCGCGCCCGGTGTCCAGTGGCCCGATCAGCGACGGCAGCCCGTCGCCGGCCAGATCACGCGTCTCGAGACCGCCGACCGGCCAGCGCGAGAGCACGCCGACACCGTATGGGTCCGTACGCACGAGGAACTGGCGATGCGCGTAGCCGGGCAGCGACTCGAGCGCCGCGGCCCAGGCCGGGGTGAGCTCCTGGAGCAGCACGAGGTCGGCCTGCTCGCCAGCCAGCCAGGCGAGCAAGCGCCGCGGATCCGTATTTCGATAATTCAGGTTGGCGGTGACGACGGTGAGGCCGTCACCCCGGCAGTGGGAGGATGCAACCGCCTGCGAACCCGAGCCGGCCGGCCACATGTGGACCAGGGCGATCAACATAGCGAGGACCGCCGGACGCGGACGGCGCCATGCGAGCAGCGCAATCGCGAGCAGCGCGGCAGCCGCCGCGTACTGCGGGCGGAAATGCACGAACAGCTCGAACGGCCAGCCGAGCCCGGCCAGCCACCCCGCGACGGACGCGGCCACTACGGAAGCCAGCGCGACCAAGGTCAGCCGCGCGAACCATGGAACGCGCTCCTCCCCTTTGCGTGGCGGTGATCGCATGTGCTTGCCGAGCATCCCACGTCCGTGTGCGGTTCACCACGGCGCCACGCGGCTGGCGCCGACGACGTGTACCGACGCCTGTGGGAATTCAGGCCAGGTGTCGGAGCCGAGGGCCGCCGTACACAACGCTCACGCGTCGCACGCCTTTCAGCCGGCGCGACGATCGACGCAACTCGCGCATCAGCCGCAGCGGAAGCTTCGTCGCGGCCCTTGGGCCGCCCGCGCAGTACTCCTCCGAGATACCGAGATGCAGCACGGTCACGTGCTCGAGATCCGCGCGCAGGTAGACGGCGACTCCGATGGGTCGGCCAGTCTGCTCGTCGATCGCGAACAGCGTCTGCACGTCCGGGTGCTTGGCGACGCGCACGCGCAGGAACTCCTTTTCTGCGACGATCTCCGGCGCGCCGTAGCGCTCGATCGCGGCGACGATGCCATGCACGACGCGGCTCTGACAGCCGTTGAAGAAAAGCAGGCGCTCGAGCGCGCGGCGATGTTCGTGGCGGATTCGGGACCTGAACGCTATGGATTCAGCCATGCATCGCCCTGTGCCAGCCGGCCGCCTGCCTTGAGTCGCGCGATGATGCTCGCGGGTCCCTCTTCTGTCGAGAGTGCGACGGGAGCTAGAATCGCCGCGGCACCGCGGCCGCTCATGCCAACCGCTCTGCGGCCCTTGATTTTCTTGGAATTTCCCCGGACCGGCGGTGGCGCCGCCAGGATCTGAATTGCAGAGCCTGACACAACCTCTGGACAAACCGCCCGGCTCTGTATTTCGGAGCACAGGCAAGGCGGTCGATGTCGTGCTGCTTTCGGCAGCCGAGGAGATCTTCGAGACCACACGCAACGCGATCGGGGAAGAACATGCGTTGTGGCGAGCCGAAACCGCCGCAGAGGCGACCGACCTGCTGCTCTCCGGCCGATGCGGCGTGCTCATAGTCGACCTCGGCACTCCGGGGCTCGATCCGGTCGGCCTCGTCCGCCAGGTCAGCCGTCAGTTTCCGGATCTCGTCGTCGTCGCTACCGGGCGGCAGACCGACGCGCCGCTGCTCGGCAGCACGATCAGCGAAGGACTCGTCTACCGGTTCATGCACAAGCCGCTGTCGCCCAATCGCGCCGGCATGTTCCTGGACCACGCGATCCGCTTTCATGCCGAGCGCCGCGCGCAATCCGGTCTCGTGCATGCGCTGCTGCCGACCGTGACCGATCTGCCCCCGCGCGTGGAGCGTCGCTACTGGTACGGTACGGCCGCGGGCGTCCTCGTCGTGATCGCGGCGCTCACCGCGTACCTGCTGCAGCGTGACTCAGTCGAGAGTCCGCTCGGTGCTGTGGCGCAAGTGCCGGGTGCCGGGATTCCGCCCGAGGTTCTCCTGCCGCGGGCGAATGCCGCCCTCGAGGCCGGTCGTCTCGAGAGGCCGGAGGGCGACAATGCTCTCGATCTGTATCGAGACGTGCTGCTCGCCGAGCCCAACGATGCAGCAGCTCGCGCGGGTCTCGACCGGGCGGCCGGGCTCGTGCTCGAGCAGGCGCATGCCGAGTCGGTCGCCGGCCGCGGCGACGAGGCACGCAGGCTGGTGCGGCGCGTCTTGAGCGTCGATCCTGCGAACCCACTCGGGCTCGCAATGCAGGCGCGTCTCGAGACTCCGGAGCAGGTCGCAAGTGCTGCGCAGCCCGATGAGCCGACCGAGGGCTTCATGACGCTGCTGCGACGGGAATTTTCGCGGTCGCGGCGCGCGGCATCGGCCACCACACCCGCGCCTCGCGCTGCGCCGCCGCCACCGCCACCGCAGGCGGTCGCGCAGCCGAGTCCCACTGCAGCGGCGGGGGCCGTTGCCGGCAGCGCCGGCCCGTTGCTCGCCGCGTCGGATCAAACGGCGCCTGCGCAGCCGCCCAGTGTGGTGGCCCCGACGCTCGTATTGCCGCCCGGCCCGTCACCGGCCATGGCATCGGCTGGCGCGGCGCTGCCGGTCGCTTCGCCTCCGGAGCCCGCCGTCAACCCGGCGGGGAGCGGTCCTTCGCTCGTGCCACTGCGCGAGTTCACCCGGGTGTCTACGACGCAGCCTGAGTATCCGGACGGCGCCCGACGAACCGGCACGGAAGGCTGGGTCCGTCTCGAGTTCACAGTGAACGAGCGTGGCCAGGTCCGCGACATCGTCGTCGTCGGCGCGGAGCCGCGTGGCGTGTTCGAGGACACCGCCTCGGCTGCGCTGGCGCGCTGGCGCTTCCGTCCGCCCGTGTCGCCCGACGGGCAACCAGTGCCGCTCCGCACGTCGGTGCAGCTGCGCTTCCAGCTCGAGGACTGAGGATCAGTCGCGCTTCGCCGCCGTCGTGCCGCTCCGGCGCGTCACGTGCTCGCGGCCGAGCCGCAGCGCGACCAGCGCCCAGACCGCCGCGAGAGCGGCGCCGCACCAGGCGACGCCAGAGAGACCGAGATCGAAGGCGCCTTTGACGAGTGCGTGCGCCGAGGCAGAGGTCGCGTCGCCACCGCGGTAAACGAAGGTGTCGATCAGGCTCTTGGCCTTGTACTTCTCCTCGCGGCTCACGACGGTATAGAGCGTGTCGCGCGAGGGACGCGTGATCGAGTACTCGCCGATGCGACGGATCATCATCACGCCGATCAGCATGCCGAAGGTCGGAAAGAGCGCGAGCGCCCCGAAGCCGAGCACCATCAGGAGCGGAATCGACACTATCAGCGCCCTGAAGCCGAACCATCGGTACAGCCGGCCGAACAGGAACAGCTGGATCAGCAGCGATCCGGCCTGCACCCAGAAATCGATGCGGCTGAAGAGCGCCGTCTGCGCGTCGCGATCCTGGAACACCTCGGCGACGAGGGCCTGCTGCTCGAGATACAAGAAGGTCGAGATCCAGGTGAGCAGGAAAACGAACAGCGCGATCAGCGCGAGGTAGGGCGAGCGCAGCAGCTGGACGAAGGCGGCGAGCGAATGGCCGCCGAGGCGCGCATCCGGGTCGGACGCGGCGACACCCGGCGCGGCCGCGGAACTGCGGCGCTGCCAGCGCAGCACGCCGATCATGAATGCAAGCGACACCGCGAGCAGGGCCGCGGAGATCGGCAGCAGGTTGATCGTGCCCAGGCGCTCGGCCAGGTGCTGCACCAGGAGCGGGCCCGCGAGCCCGCCCAGGCTGATCCCCGCCGCGATGAAGCCGAACAGTCGACCCGCTTGCTCGCGATCGAACACGTCGGCCATCAGGCTCCAGAACACCGCGACGACGAACAGGTTGAACACCGAGAGCCACACGAAATACACGCGCGCGATCCAGGTGTGATCGGCCTGCGCGTTGAACCAGACGTAGAAACCCAGGATGTCCAGCGCGAAGAACAGGTACACCCAGGGCAGGAACGCCGAGCGGCGGTAGCGCGATGTGAGCCAGCCGTAGACGGGCTGCACCGCGAGCATCACAACGAACGTGGCCCAGAAGAGCGCCGGCAGCGTCGACACACCCGATGTGATGCCCATCGTCTCGCGGATCGGGCGCAGCACCGCATACGCCGAGAACATGCAGAAGACGCAGGCGGTCGCGAGCAGCACACCGGCCAGTTCCGCGGGCCGGGCGTTGATCGCCGCACCGAGCCAGCGTGCCGCGCCGGACCTGGTGCTCGTCCCGGTGCCGGCGTCCGCGTGGTGATCAGGCGTGGCCATCGACGGGACCCATGAGGTCGAGGCGCAGGCCCGGGCGCGGGACCTCGGCGCGCGCCCCCACGCGGCGGAACGCGTCGCGAAGCGCGGCGGCGGCACCCGCCTCGCCGTGCACGAGCCACACAGGCGGACGCCCAGCAAGCGCCGCGTGCCAGCGCATCAGGTCCTGCTGGTCGCCGTGCGCCGAGAATCCGCCGAGCGTGTGGACACGGGCCGCGATACGCACCGGCTCGCCGTGGAGACGGACGTAGTCGCGACCGTCGACGATGGCGCGTCCGGGCGTGCCCTCGGCCTGGAACCCGGTGAAGATCACGTCGCACTCCGCGCGCGGCAGGTTGTGCTTCAGATGGTGCACGATGCGCCCGCCGGTGCACATGCCGCTGCCGGCGATGATGATCGCGCCGTGCCGGACACGGTTGATCGCCATCGACTCCTCCGTCGTTCGGCAGAGCCTCAGGTTCGGCAGGGGCGGAAAGGAATCGGCCCGGCGCCGGAGCGCCGCAGCCTCGTCATCGAAGAATTCATGGTGGCGCCAGTAGATCTCGGACGCCTCGATCGCCATTGGGCTGTCGAGGAACACCTGCCAGTCATCGAGCCGCCACTCGTCGTAGTGCTGCCCGAGTTCGTACAGCAGGTCCTGACTGCGACCGACCGCAAACGCCGGTATAAGCACGTTGCCGCCGTCGCGCTTCGCCTGCGCCAGGATCTCGCCGAACTCGCGCAGCGTGTCCGCGCGATCCCGGTGACGACGATCGCCATAGGTGCTCTCCATCAGCGCAAGATCCACGCGCACGCCCTCGCCCGCCTGCGGGTCGCGCAGGATCGGCGAGTCATACTGCCCGAGGTCGCCGCTGAAGACGACCTGCCGCGAAATGCCCTGCTCTCTGAGCGCGAGCCAGACGCTCGCCGAGCCCATGATGTGCCCGGCGTCGCGGAACACGAGCTCGACCCCGGGCGTGACGTCGGCCGGTGCATCGTACGAATGCGCGCGGAAAAGCCGCAGGGTGCGCTCGACGTCCTCGATAGAGTAGAGGGGCTCGACGCGCTCGTGATCGCCCGCCTCGGCGCGGCGGCGATTCTCGCGCTCGACGTCGCGCGCCGCCAGGTTCGCGCTGTCTGCAAGCAGGATGCGGGCGAGGTCGCGGCAAGGACGCGTCGCGTGGATCGGGCCACGGAAGCCACGGTGATACAACAGCGGCAGGCGGCCGCAGTGATCGAGGTGGGAGTGGCTCAGCACGACCGCGTCGATACGCGCTGCATCGAAGGGAAACTCGCCACGGTTGCGCAGATCGGGACGGTCCCCGCCCTGGATCAGGCCGCAGTCGAGCAGCAGGGTCGCGCGCCCGACGCGGACGATATGACAGGAGCCGGTGACCTCGCCGGCCGCGCCGAAGAACTCGAGCTGCATCGGGGACCCTCTGGGGGTCCCGTTCTACCACGGAATGGAGGGTCCCCTTCCGGGGACAGTCGCGTCAGGCCTTCACGCGATCCGCTGGCCGGCCTGCTCGTTGAGCGTGGCGTCTTCGCGTTCGCGCAGCAGCTTGGCGCAGGCTTTGACGACGCGGGCGTCGTAGCGCCGTCCCGCCTGCGCCTGCAACTCCTCGATGCAGGCGGTGAGCGACAGCGCTGAGCGCTGCGGCCGCTGCGACATCATCGCCTCGACCGCGTCGGCGACCGCGACGATCCGCGCTTCCGGCAGGATGTCTTCGCCGCGCAGACCGCGGGGATAACCGGAGCCGTCCATGCGCTCGTGATGCTGGCGCACGACCTCCGCCACCGGCCACGGAAACTCGATGCGGCGCAGCGACTCGAACCCGCGCTCCGCGTGCGTCTTGACGAGCTCGAATTCGGCGGGGGACAGCTGTCCGGGCCGCCACAGGATCTCGCGCGGAATCTGCAGCATGCCAACGTCGATCAGCTGACCCATCACCCGCAGACCGCGCACCGTGTGGCCGGGCAGACCCATTGCCGCGCCGATGCCGCCAGCGAGCTCCGCGACGCGGCGCGCCCGCCCGATCTTGCACCCGTCCTGCGCCTCGGAGAGGGAGGCGAGCGACTCGATCGCCCCGAGCATCACCCGCTCCATGTGATCCATCGCGCTCACGACTTCCGCGTCCGAGCGCCGGCGGCGCAGGACTCTCCACAAACCCTCGCTCACGTTGAGCGCGTGGCGCTGATCGTCCTCGTCGTAGGGCTCGTTCTTGTCGCCCATGAGCACGAGGCCGACGATGCGGCTGCCGTCGACGATCGGCACGGCCAGCTGCCGGTTGAGCGTCGCGGGCAGACCTGCCTGGCGCAGCGTCCCCATGCTCTGGCGGCCTTCGCGCCGCACCGAGCGCTGCGACGTGGCGCATTCCTGCAGCGCGGAACCGTCGGGCAGCCCGCCGCGCCAGCGTGCCGGAACGGTCACCGTGTCCCCTCCGGCGCCCGCCGCGCGCCGCGAGGCGAGCTCGAACTGCGCGCCATCGGGCACGGCCAGGAACGCGCTCGCAATCTCGCTGCCGGTGAGCTGTTGCAGCAGCATCAGCGTCTCGTCGAAGATCTCGCTCTCGGTGAGCGAATGCGCGCGCTGCGTCAGGTCGAGGATACCGGCGATGCGTCGCTGCTCCCGCTCGCCGCGCTCCGTGCTCCGGCGCCGGTTGGAGACGTCGCGGACCGTGACGATCCGGCGATCGGTCAGCTCCGCGACCGGCGCCATCGCGATCTCGACCTCGATCGTCGAGCCGTCGCCGCGACGCCAGCGCGTCTCACGCAGCATCAGTCCGTCGCCGCCGATCGCGGCGCTGCGCATCGTCGCGTCTCCCTCCACGCGGGTCTCGAACTGCGACAGCGAGGCGCGCTCGAGGTCGGCCGCAACCAGTCCGGTGAGGGAGCGGAACGCCGGGTTCGTCCAGACGATGCGTCCATCGGCATCGACCAGGCAGCAGGCAGCCGCGGTGTACTCGCCGACGGCCGCGCGGTTGACCGCCAGGTCGTGTCTCCGGCGCATCTCCGACTCGGCGGTCACGTCACGCGCGATCGTGAGCCAGCAGGGGCGTCCGGCGTAGGAAACCGTCTGAGATCGCAGCTCGAGCCTGAGCTGCCCGCCGTCGTGTCGCGGCATCGCGACCTCGGCGGGCGACGCGCTGCCGGCAGCCGCATCGAAACCGGGCAGCAGTTCCCGCAGATTGCGCTTGCGCAGCATCGCGGGCGAGATACCGAAGAGCGCGCCGGCCGAATCGCTTGCGGCGAGTATCGCCAGCGTTTCCATGTCGGCGAGCCACGTTGGCAGCGGCTGTGCTGCAAGCAGGCGTTCCGCGTCGTCGGCCGCAGCCTGGGCGCGCGTGCGCGCCGACTGGGCTTCCGCGAGCCGCGTCTCCAGCAGATTGACACGCGCCAGCTCGGCGCGGGAATCCTCGAAGAGGCTGCGCGCCTGCGCCTCGGACTGCGCCAGCCTCTGTTGCTGTGCCTCGAGCTCGCCGATGCGCGCGCGCAGCTCGGGCACGCCCGCGGTATCGGCAGCCGCCCGTTCGAGCGTCTCGCGCACGCGGCGCTCGGCGTCGGTGCGTACTTCCTCCAACTGCCGCTCGGCCGATTCGCGCACCTCGCGCTCGGCACCGCGCAGCCGCTCGTTGACGGACTCGCGCTCCGCGAGCTGGCGCTCGAGCTCCTGCAGTCGTTTCCTGTCCTGCTCGCGCTTCTCGAGCAGCTCGGGGACGAGCACCGGCACACGCACGGTGCCGGAGCCAGCCTGCTGGCCCTCGATCAGCGTGACCAGGTCCTCGATCTTGCTGCCGCGCGGCATGAAGCGCTCGGCGCCGACCTCGGCAGCGAACACCTCGTACTTGGGACCCTCGACGCGAAACGAGTGCAGCAGCACGGGAACGCGCTGCAGGAGCGAGTCTTCCTTCAACCGCCGGCAGAGCGCGAACCCGTCGAGCTTCGGCAGCATGACGTCGCTCAGGATCACGCTCGGCGGGTCGCGCCGCGCAAGATCGAGCGCCTCGACGCCGGTGCGTGCGCGCACCACGCGGTGCCCGCGCGTGCTGAGGAGCGTCTCGACCGCAGCCAGATCCTGCTCGCGCTCGTAAGCAACCAGCACGGTCTTCATCGCGATATTCCCCCGGCGGACCGCGTCATGGGGCCGCCGATCAGGTTCCCGGGCGCTGTTCTCAAGGGCTCTTCTGCCTCGCAGTATGCTCCGCCGGAGTGTCCGGCCAAAGGCCATTCGGGACACGGGATGCACATCACAGTTCGTGCGCCCGGGCGGGCATAAGCGGTCGCCAAGGCCGCAACCGGATCGATCTGCGGGCCATTCGACGGGGCGGAATGCGCCCCGGCGGGCGTGGTCCACACGCCGTCGGATGCGTGGCCGGCTGGCTGCGGCTATCGTATGTGATCCGATTCGACTGGGTCGCCTCCGGCCGCGGAGCGCCCGGATCAGTGGAGCCTCGATGACCCAGCAGAATCCCGCCGGCCAGGGAGCCGGGGTACCGTTCGACGCCGTGCCGCGCCCGACCCTGGCGATCGCTGGGAGCGATCAGCGGTTTCCCGTGCGAAGAATCTATTGCGTCGGGCAGAACTACCGCGCGCACGCGCTCGAGATGGGCGCCAACCCGGACCGCGAACCACCCTTCTTCTTCATGAAGCCCGCCGACGCGGTCCGGGACGACGGCTCGGTCATCCCCTACCCGCCGGCGACGCAGGATCTGCATCACGAGGTCGAGCTCGTCGTCGCAATCGGCCGCGCCGGCGCCAGAGTGAGCGCTGCGACCGCGCTCGCGCACGTCTTCGGTTACGCGGTCGGGCTGGATCTGACAAGGCGCGACCTGCAGGCGGCGGCACGCCGTATCGGACGCCCGTGGGAAACGAGCAAGGCCTTCGATGCCTCCGCGCCGATCGGGCCGCTGCTGGCGGCGGGCGGACGCGAGCTGGCCGCGGAGAGCGCGATCCGGTTGCGAGTGCAGGGCGAGGTGCGCCAGGAGGCAACGCTGGCGCAGCTGATCTGGCCCGTGCCCGAGATCCTCGCGCAGCTCTCGACCTTGTTCGCGCTCATGCCTGGCGATCTCGTCTTCACCGGTACTCCGGCCGGTGTCGGACCGCTCACAGTCGGGGACCGCCTGGACGCAGAGATCGACGGCCTTCCCAGGTTGTCGGTCCGTATCGGACCACCGGCTGCGGGGACCGCATCGGCGTGACGCTGCGCCCGCCCGCCGCGGCCCATGCCTGAGCTCCCCGCGCTCGGCGCTGCCGCGCTCGCCACCGGGCTCGTCGGCGGTTTCATCTCCGGGCTGTTCGGCGTCGGCGGCGGGATCGTCATCGTTCCTGTGCTCGACACCGTGCTCGGCAACCTCGGCGTCGATGCCGCGGTCCGGATGCCGGTTGCGGTTGCGACCTCGCTCGCGACCATCGCGCCGACCTCGATCGCCTCGGCGCGCGCGCATCATCGCCGCGGGGCCGTCGATCTCGGGCTTGCGAAGCGCTGGGCGCTTGCGCTGATGGCAGGCGCCCTCCTCGGGAGCTGGCTCGCGAGCGGTGCCCTGGCAGGCGCGCTGCCCGGCGTGTTTGGAACGGTCGCGGCCCTGATGGCGCTCAAGATGCTCCTGCCGATGGAGAGCCGGGTGCTCGCGCCCGACGTGCCGACCGGACCGCTGGTCCAGGCGGTCCCGCTCACGATCGGAACCGTCTCGAGCATGATGGGCATCGGCGGGGGCACGTTGTCGGTGCCCGCGCTGACGCTGATGAATCAACCCGTGCACCGCGCGGTCGGCACCGCAAACCTGTTCGGGCTCGCAATCGCGCTGCCCGGCACGATTGGCTACCTGCTCGCCGAGCCTGCCGCGACGGTTCCGCCGGGCAGCGTCGGCCTGGTCAGCATCCCGGCGCTCCTTCTCCTGGCACCCGCGTCGGTGCTTGCCGCACCGCTCGGTGCGCGCGTCGCTCACCGGCTTGACCGGCGCAGGCTTTCTGCCGCTTTCGGTGCCTTCCTGCTCCTGGTCGCCGCGCGGATGTTCTACCGCGCCTTCTCCTGACGCCGCCGCGTCAGCCGTCGGCCAGCAGCTTCGTGTATCGCCGCTGCATCTGCTCCGGCGAGACGTCCTCGATGTGGTGACCGAACCGGCAGCGGACGACTCTTCATCTGCGTTCCCTCGTCGGTCCTGCTGCGTCGTCTGATCCCTCGCAAGTGCGGACGATTCGCCCGCACGACGCTCCTGTAGCAGTATAGGCACGCTCGTGTGGCGCGTCGGTTGCGCGCCGCGAGCCGAGGTCCAGGCACATGAAAGCCCGCATCCTGCCCGCTGCCATCCTCATGCTCCTGACCGCCTGCGCCACGACGTGGGACGTCGACAAATTCGAGGCCCCCGAGGCTGGGTTCGCCGCGCGGCGAACGTATGCGTGGACCGGCGGCGATTTCGGCACGCCGAACGAGGTCGATCCGGCGATCGTGGCCCGCGCGGATCGCGCCATACGCGCCGCCATCGACGCGGAACTCGCGCAAAAGGGGTACGTCGCGGTGGCCGACCCGGCGCAGGCGGACATGCACGTGAGCTACCAGGTCGCCGGGCAACGCCGGTTCGTGATCGCGGACGACCGCCCGGTCGGGGCTTCGGCCGCCACCGAGGCGATGACGCCGGGCAGCGCCCCGATGCCGCCGGCCTCCTCCCAGCTGCCGCGAGAGCAAACGGTGCGCGACGGAACGGTCATCGTCTTCATCGACGACCCGGGGACGAAGAAGCTGATCTGGCGGGGCCTGATCAACGCCGAAACGCGGGTCGCCACCACGGAAGGGGCGATCGAGCAGGCTTCGAGCATGGTCCGCCAGATCGCGAAGGAGATACCAGCGCGCGGCGGCTGAGGGCCGGCGGGCCGGCGGCAATCAGGCCCCGGAAGCGGAACCGAGCGGCGCAGTCCGCCGGCGACTCGTGTCAGGCGTAATCGGGGGTGCTGCCCGGCTTCCACTTGATGTTGCAGCCGATGCTCGGCTTCTGCTCCGCAGCGGCAGCGCGTCCCGCGAGCACCGCGTCCGTCGCCGCACGAAGATCCGCGCCGGTCACTGGGACGCCGTTGCCCGGCCGGCTGTCGTCGAACTGTCCGCGGTAGGCGAGCCTTCGATCCGCATCGAACAGGAAGAAGTCCGGCGTGCAGGCCGCGCCATACGCCCGGGCGACCGCCTGCGTCTCGTCCAGAAGGTAAGGAAAGTCATAGCCGGCTTCGGCGGACTCCGCGCGCATGCCCGCGGGCCCGTCCTGCGGATACGTTGCGAGGTCGTTCGAGTTGATTGCGACCACGGCCAGGCCGCGCGGCCCGTATTCGCGCGCGTAACGGGCGAACTCCGCGCGGACGTGGCGCACGAACGGGCAATGACCGCAGATAAAGGCGACGAGGACCGCCCGGCTGTCCTCGAAGTCGGCGAGCGCGTGCATCCGTCCCGCGAAATCCGGCAGGCGGAAGTCCGGTGCCTGGGTCCCTAGCGAGACCATCGTAGAAGGGGTACGCGCCATGATCCGCTCAGCGCCGCATGATCATCACTACGCCCACGAACGAGCAGACCAGGATCGCGATCAGGTGCGGGAGGTAGGTCATCGCACGATCAGGCCGGTGCGGCCGCAGCACGCTCGCGGCGGGACCACACCTGCCAGACGAGCGCGCCGATGCCGGCGGACAGGGCTGCCAGCCCGATCAGCGGACCGGCGTACGGAATCCGTCGCAGCAGCCAGAGCACCGTGAGCGCGACGAGCAGGGCAAGGATGCGCCCACCGACGCCGACCGCCCGCCCCGGACGCACGTACTCGAGCAACTTCTGGCCGAGGAACAGCGCCGCCGTGACCCACCCCAGGAACATGAGCAGCAGGTAGACGGGGGCCAGCAGCAGCGCGAGCGGGATGCCGATGATCGTGATCAGGAGAACGACGGCCACGAACGGCATGCAGACCAGTACCGCCAGGCCCAGCCCGAGCGCGATCCACGGGTCGCGGCCGATGAGCGTCGCCGCCTGCGTCGAGAACGCCGGGAAGAGGGCAGTGAAGAGCGCCGCTACTGCGAACACGCCGACGAACCAGAGCATCGAGCCGAAGGCGCGGCCCGCGTCGACGACGACGTGCGTGTCGCGATCCGCCCAGCCGTGCGCGTGGGTCTCGTGGAACTCGACCCCGCCCGCGATCGTCGCACCCTTCGGCACGACCGGTTCATCCGGACCGCGATAGACGAGCTTGCCGTCGATGCGCGTCCCCGGGGCGATGTGCAGCTTGCCCGAGCGCACGACCGCGTCGCCGCCCACGGTGCCGTTCAGGCGGACCTCGCCGCCGGTGGCCTGCAGGTACTCCGCCACCGACCCGTCGAAGTCGACACGACCGCCGGTGATCGATGCGCCGCCTTCGAACGTCGTCGCGGGGCCGATCTCGACCTCGCCGCCTGCGACACGGGCATTGCCGCTCACGATCGCATCGACCGAGACCTCGCCCCCCGCGGCATAGAGATCGTCTCCCACCGAACCGCCGACCGAGACTTCGCCCCCGGCTACGACCAGGTCGCCCTGCACCTGGCTCGCGATTTCGACATGGCCGCCGGCCAGGATTGCATCGCCCTCGACGGGCTCGGTGAGGTTGACCATCCCGCCGGCGCTGAAGTGATCCGAGCCGAGCCGGCCCGAGACCGCCTCGTCACCATCGTTTTCGCAACCCGCCAGCGCCAGTGCGCAGAGGGCAAGCAGCATGAGAGGCGGGGCGTGATTTCGCATTCGACTGACTCTCGGCGACCCGCGACGCAGTTTACGTCATGCCGCCGGCTGCCGGCCCCGCCCGGCTGCGACTCGCGGCGCTTTCGGGCACGATACGTCGAATTTCTCCTGCACCCGGTCACATGGCCCTGCTCGCCGAGCTGAAGCGACGCCACGTATTGCGCGTCGCCGCCCTGTACGCCGCGATCGCCTGGCTCCTGATCCAGGTCACCGACGTCGTGACGGAGCCGCTCGGGCTGCCTGCGGGGCTGCTCAAGGTCGTGATCTGGCTGCTCGCGATCGGCTTCCCCGTGGCGCTCATTATCGCCTGGAGCTTCGAACTCACCCCCGAGGGCTTGAAGCGCGACACAGGCGAGGAGCTGCCCCGCCTCGTCGGCGTATCGGCGGGTCGCAAGTTCGACTTCGCGATCATCGCGACGCTGGTCGCGGCGCTCGGATACTTCGTCGCGACACGCCCGTCGGAGGGTCCCGCGACGTCCGCGCGGCAGGGGTCCGGCACGGCGCGGTCGCTGGCGGTGCTGCCCTTCGCCAACCTGAGCACCAGTGCCGAGGATGGCTTCTTCGCCGATGGACTGACCGAGGAACTCCTGAACCTGCTCGCCGGCATCGAGGGCCTGAAGGTTACCGGGCGCACCTCGTCCTTCTACTTCAAGGGGCGGAACGAAGACCTGCGCGAGATCGGCCGCAAGCTCGGCGTGTCCCACATCCTGGAAGGCAGCGTGCGACGGTCGGGGCCGAAGCTGCGCATCACGGCCCAGCTCGTGAGCGCGAAGGACGGCTTCCACGTGTGGTCGCAGACGTATGACCGGGAGTTCACCGACGTATTCGCCATCCAGGACGAGATCAGCCGGTCGGTCGCAGACGCGCTCAAAGTGCGCCTCGTGTCCGGCAGTACGGAAGGTCCGCACGCGCGGCCCGTGGTCAACGCTGAGGCCTACCGCGTGTACCTGGTTGCGCGATCCAAGGTACGCGAGCGCGGGCTCGAGAACACGCAGTCCGCCGTGCGTCTGTACGACGAGGCGACGTCACTCGATCCCACGTTCGCCGGCGCCTACGCCGGCAAGGCGCTGGCCCTGATGCTCGTCTGGTTCAACCATGGCGTCGGCGACAGCCGGACGGTGCTCGCCGACTCCGAGAAAGCCGCGCGGCGCGCGATCGAACTCGATCCGGATTCCAGCGAAGCCCACGTCGCGCTCGGTCGCGTTGCGGAGCTGTCACGGTACGTGACGGGCGACGACCGGCGCGACGAAGCCCGTCAGCACTTCCAACGGGCCCTCGAGATCGATCCGCAGAGCACGCTGGCGCTTTACTGGCTCGGCCGGTTCGAACAGGAGACAAACCCTGTGCGCGCCATCGAGCTCTTCGATCGCGCGATCGAGCTCGATCCGCTCGAGTTCATGGCGGCGAGCTCGCGTGCCTTGAGCCTGCTCCAGAGCGGCCGCGCCGACGAGGCGCGGGCGGAATACGAACGGCTGCTCGAGATCTATCCGGACAACGCTACGCTGCTCCGCAACTATGCCGACGGAGAGCTCATCACGGGGCGCGTGAGCCACGCGCTCGAGCTCAACGCACGGGCGCGCACGGCCGGTGCCGATAACTGGTCCGCCTGGCTCGATGCCCGCGCGTGGTGGTTGCTCGGGGATGACGGCAAGGCGCGTACTGCACTGCTGAAGCTCGATCGCGACAACCGCCTCCAGGCCTGGCAGCGCGACACGAGTCTCGCGATGATGGAGCGCGACCTGGAACGGGTGCTGGAAGCTGACCGTGCGCTCGCGCGCGACGGCGGGCCCGCGATCGCGCGGCTCGCCGAGTTCGCCGCGCTCGTGTGGATCGGCAAGCACGCGGAGGCGCTGCGCCTCGCCGAGCAGGTGACGCCGAACATGACCGCGATCCCGCCCACGGTGAACGGCGATCAGCAGGTCTGCGGTGCGTCCGACCTCGCGTTCGTCATCGCGCGGCTTGGCGACCCGGCACGCGCCCGGCGCCTCGCAGAGGCTGCGCTCGCCACCTGGGATCGCTCGCCGGGTCTGCGGCTGCCCCAGGATCACATGTGCCGCACCCGTCTGCTCGCGGTCGCCGGGCGGCGCGATGAGGCCCTGGCCCAGTTCGAACAAGCGGTGAGCCTTGGATTCCGGGACTTCATCGACTGGGGCTTTGTCAGCATCGAGTACGACCCCACGCTCGACTCGCTGCGCGACGATCCCCGTTTCGACGCGCAGCTGCAACGGATCAAGGACGATCTTGCACGTCAGCGAGTGGCCGCCGAGGCCTGGCGCAAGGCGCAGGCCGGCTGACGCATCATCCCGCCACGCCGTGCCCGCGCACCGGTCGAGGGCGTTTGTCCCTTCCTCGAGCCCTGCGGTAGATTGCCCGCACGATGGGACGAATATTCGAAGTCCGAAAGCACGCGATGTTCGCGCGCTGGAACCGCATGGCGAAGCAGTTCGCCCGGATTGGCAAGGACATCACGATCGCGGTCCGCAGCGGCGGGCCGGACCCCGGCTCGAACCCCGCGTTGCGCCGCGTGATCCAGAACGCCCGCGCGCTCAACATGCCGAAGGACAAGATCGAGGCCGCCATCAAGCGCGCCTCCGGGCGCGATGCGACCAACTTCGAGGAGATCCTCTACGAGGGGTATGCCCCGCACGGGGTCGCGATGCTGGTCGAGACCGCGACCGACAATCCGACCCGCACCGTGGCCTCGGTGCGCAATCTCTTCAACAAGCACGGCGGCAACCTCGCCACCACCGGCAGCGTCGCATTCCAGTTCAAGCGGATGGGTGTGTTCCGTCTGAACCCGCAGGGCATCGACGCGGACGACCTCGAGCTGTACCTCATCGACCACGGACTCGAGGAGATGGGGGAAAGCACGGGCGAGAAGGGCGAGCCGCAGCTCGTCGCGCGGGCGGCGTTCGAGAATTTCGGGCACATGCAGAAGGCACTCGAGGACCGCGGCATAACCCCGATCTCAGCCGAGCATGAGTACATCTGCCTCGCGCCTACCGAGCTCCCGGAGGCCGGGGCCACCGAGGTCCTGGAACTGATCGACAAGCTCGAACAGGACGAGGACGTGCAGAAGGTCTACCACACGCTGGCGTGAGCATGGGGAGGGCGCCCGCGCCGACTGAACCTACCCAGACGCCGGTGCGAACGACGGCCCGAGCCCTTCGACCGGCAATCGGCTGTCCCGGGGGGGACCCTCGGGCCTCGTCCGCGGTGGTCGGCGGCCGCTCAGTCGGCCGTGACGAAGCAGGTTTCGGTAATGGTCTGGTTGCCGTTCTCCGCGATCGCGAGCACTTCAAACTCGTACTCCGTCCCCGGTTCGAGCACCTCCGCCGGCACCGTTAGCGTCGTGCCGAGGTCGGCCGACATGATGACGTCGAAGGTCACGTTGTCGTTCTCTTCGCCTCCGACGATCACCTCGTACGCCTCGACGTCGATCGGGTCGCCGTTGATATCGGTCGTCACGTCGTTCCAATCGATGACGGCTGGAATCGGAACGTTTTCGGCGCACTCATCCTCGCTCACCACGGGCAGGACGATTTCGGGCCCGGCCGGAATGTCATGCGAGAACTCGGTCTCGCCAGTCAAGGGCGCGCCATCGGGGGTACGGCCGGCGAAGCGGTAGGTTCCCTCCGGAAAAATCTCGAAGAACTCCTGCAGCGATAGTTCATCGAGTGTGGGCTCCTGACTCTCGACGAACATCTCGGTGCCACCGCCCTGGTTCAGCAGGCTGCTCTTGGCTCGGGCGTCGAAGATCTCCTTGCCTGCCGGGTTGAAGATCCTGACAGACTGCCAGCTATCGACATCGAGAAAGAACTGCACACCAACGTCCTCGTCGCTGGCGTTGAATTCGATGATCAGCCGGACGTCATCGAACTCCACCGGCGCCTTCTTTTCCGCCTTCTTCTCCGCGTTCGCGGCCCAGACGCCCGCCGGACTGGCGGCCAGGGCCACCGCGACTGCGACCAGAGTGAATTGGTGTCGCCCAGTCGCTACCGCGATCCGGGCGCGTTCG
>Ga0075421_100000115_pt1 | contig 66863 bp, 50 predicted proteins | sample SoiMetdeltSBSDD5_FD_75292 | JGI IMG/M metagenome (GOLD analysis project Ga0075421, IMG submission 75292) | Bulk soil microbial communities from a Populus tree surrounding site in Tennessee, USA - Soil MetaG P. deltoides SBSDD5 | ecosystem: Environmental > Terrestrial > Soil > Tree plantation... | reverse complement strand
GCCTTCGACCATTTCAGCCGGTTCGCCACCCAGTGTCAGGTTTTGGTGGAGGCACTTGGAGGCGGGACGATTACAGATAACCCAATAATCACCCATCACTTCGGTCATGGCGCGCCCCGCGGCCGGGCCTTCAGCCTGGATGGTGAGCGAGGCGATGACCGGTTCCAGGCTGTCATCCAGCGGCGGGCCATAGAAAGCGACCTGCCCCGGAGCTTCTTGCCGGACTTCAAAGTTGGCGGGGTAGAGCAGGCAAAACCCGCCACTCGAGTAGACCCGGAGGGAGGCCGAGGCGGTGCAGTCGGTTTTAGGTGTGGAGGTGGGCGGGACGAGAGTCGCGGTGGGCGTTGCCGGAGCGCCACACCCGGCGGCGAGTAGAGCGAGAAGACAGAGGAGGTAAGAACAACGAGGTAGTTTCATTACTCATCCAATCTCCCCTGAGACTTTATCCCCAATCCAGCCAACCCGCATGCTCACGTTCACCATCCGCTGCTTTCAGTTCAGTTAAGGCTTGCCGCACAATTTGATTGTCTTCGAGCGTTTCTAACCACTCGATGAATACCTCCCAGTCATCTGCACTTAGAACAGCAAAGCGTTTTCCCTTGGCCGTTACAAATTGAACAGATTGTAGTGCGTCTAGTCCACTCATATGGCGGGCGAGCTGCTTTCTGCGCTTCAATTATGATTCGAGTTTACTTCATAAATTGGCGAGGAGGCAAATGGCAGCTATTTCAGGCTGGGGACAAATTTTGTCCACCTTCGGCATCGGTTGCCTCGGCCCCGCCCCAGCTCCGCCGTGCGGGTCGAGGCAACCGATGCCTTATACTGGGGAGAAGCCCGCTTGGCGGGCTTGTTTTTCTAGCAGCCGTCGGCTTCCAACCGATGGCTGACCTGAACGAATTTCATTATGGAATGGCAATATTATTACTCTCTTTCTTTGTTTCATATTTTCCCGTATTTAGGTTAATTTCATACTTTGCACTAAATCCTAAACCAGAACCTGATGAATAGGTCTGCGAGTCAGGAAAGGATGAAACGAATACATCTTCTCTACGTTCAACACCAGGCCAGGCCATGTCACTAATAAAGAACTGGTAGTGCTTTCTTCCATTATCAAATTCAACCGTATTCTCGGGGTATTTATTTTTCAATTCTTGGAGTAATTGGAGTCGACTGTTCAGATCAATATCCCCCTTTGCCGTGAGGTGAATCGGATGGCCAGAAGACTGATTAGAGATTCTAATCGGTTGACTTCCCGGAATCATGATCCGATCGGGGCGAAACTGCCACTCAAATGTGAACTCTACGGGCCCATTACTCGACCCAGCTTCAACCTCGTCTTTCAACCATTTCTCTGCGAAACCACCCTTGCCAAATATCCTATAAGCAAAAACATCTTCCTTCAGGAATAGAGAAGCCAAATCGATATAGTCGTAGCATTCGCGCACCAATGAAGAGGAACGAGTGGAAAAGCCGGCACCAATCACTATTTTTCCATGTCGGCGAAGTGAGTTAACAGCGGGCACAAAATCAGCATCGCCGGAAAGAAGATATGCAACATCCCAGCTATCCGTTGTATCAAACAAATGCACAATCAATGATGCATCAATTCCTTTCTCAGACTCCCATTGTGCTACTCCTTGATGTCTACACGCCTCACACTCATATTTAGCAAGTTCTCTCTGCTTACCTTCGATATCTACATCATGAGCAGTTACCCCTCTAAGTGAATTGATCCGTTCTATATACTCATCAAGATGCTTATCTTGAATCTGATTAGGTTTTGGGCCAAACTTTCTACCTGAATAGAAAACCCACACAGATGAAGTTGCTTCTGTTAGTTTCTCTGCTAGCCGATCAAAATCTAACCAGTAGAGAAAATAATCTCGCAACAGTCTAGGATCATCAATACCGGATTCGAGAAAGTGGCTATAGAAATTTGGTAGATCAATAAACAAAGCTTGGCCCGCCATATTTTCTCCAGTAAAAGTTGGCTAATGTGAGCTAACCAGCCGCCTAATGGAAAATCAACAATAGGCAACTCCAATCAACCCTAATCTAAAATCTGAATGATGGTCTACACTCTCTTGCGAATCCTACTTTTCCCTCTCAGGCGCCAGTTTCGCAATCTTCGGATCGGCGACGACGGCACCGCCCCGGACTGTCGCGCCAATGACCAGCGCCGCGCTGATCAAGACCAAGTTCTTGATGATGTATTGGCCTTCCAAGCTGGGAGCGTAAGGGATACGGAGAAAAGTTTCGTGAGGAAAAAAGATGAGCGGGGTAATCGTGCCGAGCATTTGCAGGAAGAGCAGCAGCAAGGTGGCCCGCAGGAATTTCTTAAAGATCAAGCCCAACCCAATGAGGCATTCCCAGGTGGCTAAGATGAGCAGTGCTACGTTGGCAGGCAGAAGCCCGAAGGTCAGGAGGCTAATCGTTTTGGTGGCCAACGCCTGCGCCGGACTGAGGCCCGGAAAAAACTTTAGGACGCCGAACCAGAAGAAGATAATGCCCAGGCTGACGCGCAGCAACCGAATGCCATACTGCGCCATCCAGTTCGTAATGTGAATATCGAGGCGTTCAAAAAGTTTGCGCCAATCTGACATGTGAGTTCACTACAAAAAGCCTTTTTACCGCAGACCTTCGGCGCAGAGTTCGCAGAGTTTTCCGAACTTCCTTCTGCCTGCCTTCCAGCTTCCTTTCTCTAGCCCTTCCCATTCCCCCCCGCCCACGTCAGCACTTCATCCAAAATTTGAGCGCCAGTCAGGCTACCGTTGTTTGCGACGGCCTGCGCCAAGTCGGTTCGGAAAGAAGGGCACAGATCTATGTCGGTGGCCTGCCGGACAAGGTTCAAGGCGCGGGTGGCGTTCGCGATGCCATACCGCGGCTCAGGCCGGTCCAGGTCTTCAAAGAAGAAGGTGCAACTGACGAACATGCGCTGGCGATAGAATTGCGCCTGGAGCAGGGTGAGGAGTTTTTGACTTTCCTTCGCATTCAATTTGTTCAGCTTGGCTTCCCGCAGCAATTGACTCTCGGTGAGCTGTCCAAGCCGCACCCGGAGGTAGTTTTCCCGGATCGGCCACGGGTCCAGGTTCAGATGTTGGCGGACGTGCTCCACGTAGACTTCGTCCAATTGATTTGAGAGGTTGTCAAGCGCGCGCCGCAGCGCCCCCTTCCAGCGATGATCGCCGGGGGTGCAATCACAGCCCAGAGACCAGCGGCTCAGGCCATGCGGACAACTCCAGGCGCTGCACTCGTTAATTTCAATTTGCATCTCAGGCTCGGGCGGATGGTCACGCAGATCGCGCGTCAAGGTTGTGACGTCATAGCCGACCGAGCCGGCCTCGTAAGCCAGCAGCCAATGCAGGAAATGTTCCTCGCCGGTATGATGATGTCCAAACGTTTCGCCGTCCATCGCCAGGAGGAGCAGCCGGCCATAATTCCGGCGGAGGGGAGCCAACGTGTTGCGCGCCCAGCGCCCGGCGCCGCCGAGGTTGGCAATGTTGAAGGAGAGCTGATTGGAATGCCAATCGTCGCGGATGTACACGGCCATCCGGTCACCGGAGGGCAACTTCACCCAATACGGGCCGGCACCTTCCGTTGCGCCTCGCACCTGCGCTTCAGAGAGCAACGTAAATTTAAGCCCGGCATCGTACATGACCTGCAACGTCTCCAGGTCCACCGCCATCTCCGGCAACCACATGCCCTCCGCCGACCGCCCAAAGCGATGCTCAAAAGACATCATCCCCCAACGGACTTGGAGCGCCTTATCGCGCCGGCGGCACAACGGCAGAATGGTGTGATCGGCCGGCTGAGCCAGCGCATTGCCCATGTGATGCTTTTGGACATTGGCTTTGTCGGCGGCGATGATGCGGGTATACGTGGCCGGCGCGTTCTTTTGCAACCAACTGGCCAGTGTATCGCCAAGGTTGAAGGACATCAAGTTGAAGTTGCCGAGCGAGGCGTTCGGGCCGTAACACTCGGCGGTGATCTTTTCATTGAAATTCCGAAAGGGTTCGGCGCCCGGCTCGACTCCCACGACGCCGTCATCGGAAAAGGGACTGCCGCGCGGCGGTTGATAGAAATGGCCGTGGAAGCACAACGCATGTTGAGTAGTCATGAGTTTCTCCTGGCAAGGCGCGAGGCCAAGGACAAAAGATCAAGGACAAAGGACCAAGGGCCAAGACTTCTGACTTCCGCCCTTCGACTTCAGACTTAGGACTTAGGACTTTGGACTTTCTGTCTTCTGACTCCTGTCTTCTGACTTCTGCCTTTCGACTTAGGACTTTGGACTTCGGACTTTTGACTATCTTCCATACATCTCCGTCAATTGCGCCAACCGCTCCAGGACTCCCTCGGTCAGCCCGCTCCCACTAGAGCGCCAACTCCAATTGCCGCCCAGCGTGCCGGGCAGATTCATCCGCGCCTCCGAACCGAGCGCGAGCACGTCTTGCAGCGGCGCCATAGCAATCAGCGCCACGGAAGACCAGGCGAGACGGATAAAATCCCAACTAATATCGCTCCCATCCCGCCCCAGGTAGCGCCGGCAGAAATCGCGCTCCGGCTCGGCAGCGGTGGCATACCAGCCGCACGTCGTATCATTATCGTGCGTGCCAGTATAGACAACGGAGTTGTGCGAGAAATTGTGCGGGAGGAAAAGACTGTCTGGGCCATCTCCCCAGGCAAATTGCAGCACTTTCATACCTGGCAGGTTCAAGCCATCCCGCAACGCCTCCACCTCCGGCGTAATCACGCCTAAATCCTCGGCCAGGATGGGTAACGTCGAACCGTTGTTCTCCAGCGTGGCGCGCAAGACATCGAACAGCGCCGCGCCCGGCCCTTTAACCCAGTGTCCGACCTCCGCCGTCAGTTGGTCGGCCGGAATTTCCCAGTAGGCCTCGAACCCTCGGAAGTGATCCAGCCGGACAAGGTCAAACTGCTGCAGCATCGCGCGCAAACGCGCCAACCACCAGGCATAATCCGTCCGGCGCGCGGCTTTCCAATCATAGAGCGGGTTGCCCCACAATTGTCCGGTCGGGCTGAAGTAATCCGGCGGGACACCGGCCACCACCGTGGGCCGGCCGGTCTTGTCTAGATGGAACAACTGCGGCTGCGCCCAGACATCGGCTGAATCGCTGGAAACAAAAAGCGGAGTGTCGCCGATGATCCGCACCCCCTGCGCATTGGCGTACGTTTTGAGTTCATTCCATTGACGGAAGAAAAGAAATTGCTGAAATCGGTAGCGCTCGGCCGCCCGGCTCAGCTTCTCATGCGCGCGGTTGAGTGCCCGCGCCCGGCGCCGGGCCAACTCCGGTTCCCAGGTTAGCCAACTAGCGCCGGCATGCGTCTCCTTCAACGCCATGAACAGCGCGAAGTCATCCAGCCAGCTAATTTGCTCGGCGCAGAAGGAATCGAAGGCGGGACGAAGCGCCTTGGCTGCCCCGGATTGAAAATTTTCCCAAGCCCGGGCCAACAGCCCGACCTTGAACGGAATCACGGTCCCGAAGTCCACGCGCTCGGCAGAGAAACTAAACCCGTGGAGGTCTTCGCGCTTGAGCAGTCCGTCGGAGATCAACCGATCAGGGCTGATCAAATACGGATTGCCGGCAAACGCTGAGAAAGCTTGATAAGGCGAATCACCGTACCCGGTTGGGCCGAGCGGCAACACTTGCCACCACTTCTGCCGGGCGCGGACAAGCGTATCCACCCAAGCATAGGCCTGCGGCCCCAGATCGCCAATTCCATACGGGCCGGGCAGTGAGGTAGGATGGAGCAAAAGTCCGGAGGAGCGATGTTGAGGGGAGTTTGGGGGAGCGGTCATCATTTCTCACGGAATACACAATGTACAACCCGTGACGCGTGATGCGTGAAATTCACGTGTCACGTGTCACGCATCACGGGTCACACGTTCGGGCCGATCTTCACCCCCCGACCGATCTTCATGGCATTGGGAATCTTCGCCTCTTTGCCGATGACGGTGATTCCCAGCGATTTCTCGTCATCGTAGATATAACCCACCTGCGCGTTGTGACCGATGGTGACCCCTTTATCAATAATCGCCCGTTCGACGCGCGCCCCGGCTTCGATGGAGGCTTCACTGAAGATGATGGACTCGCGCACGACCGCTTCCGGGCCGACGTAGACGCCCGGCGAAAGCACACTGCGCTCGATGTAGGCGCCGGGCGCAATGATGGAGCCGTCCGTGATCAAGCTGTCGGTGATAACCGCGCCTTCTTGAATTAAGACCGGCGGGCGTTCTTCAGACTTGGTGTGAATGATCCAGGTGCGGTCATTCAAGTCCAACGGCGGCGGATGTTGTAGCAAGTCCATGTGCGCCCGCCAGTAGGAGTCCACCGTTCCCACATCCACCCAGTAGCCGCCATAGGGAAAAGCAAATACCCGTTGACCGGATTGAACCATGCGCGGGATGATGTCCTTGCCAAAGTCATGCGCCGAATCCCGTCGCCGCGCATCCTCAATCAGCAAGCGCTCCAGGATGGACATACTAAAAACGTAGACGCCCATCGAAGCCAGGGTCCCGGGCGGGTTCTTGGGTTTTTCTACAAACTGGGTGACGCGGTAGCTATCGTCCGTCGCCAAAATTCCCAAGCGGGTCGCTTCATCTAAAGTCACCCGGATGGTGGCGACGGTCAGATCCGCCTGATGCTCCATGTGAAAGGCAAGGAGCGTGTCATAGTTCATTTCATAGACATGATCGCCGGAGAGAACGAGGATCAACTCCGGATCGCCATTTTTTAGGAAGGAGAGATTTTGATAAATGGCATCGGCGGTGCCGGCGTACCAATCCGTATCGGCCCGGCCTTTGTAGGGCTGGTAGATTTGGAGGCCGCCGGTGAAACCCCGGTCCAGGTCCCACGGCCGCCCGGCGCCGATATGCTCGTGGAGCGAGTGAGGCCGATATTGCGTGAGCAGCATGACATTGAAGATACCGGAGTTGACGCAGTTGGAGAGGGCAAAGTCTATGATGCGGTATTTGCCGGCGAAGGGCATGGCCGGTTTCGCGCGTTTGGCGGTCAGCAGCCCCAAGCGCGAGCCTTCGCCGCCTGCCAGGATCACCGCCCGGGTTTTCATGTGGACTCACCTGTGTCGAGAAGGTTTAACTTCATTCCAACCTATTTCGAGCGACTCCGAGTCCGTGGGCTGAGCGTCCAGCGCTTTCAGGCGAGACTCGGCTTGATGGTAAGCGAGTGCAGTTTTATAAAGGGTGAGGTAGTGTTGGGCCGAAGCGGCCCACGAGAAATGCGTTGCTGCCCGCCGCATCCCCCGCACTTGGAGCGCGCGCCAGCGGGCCAGCCGGCGATAGACCGCCAACGCCCGTCGGAGCGCTTCAACCAAGTCAGTCGCATTATAATCTGTAAATACGAAACCGGTGCTACGCCGCGGAACGCTGTAATCGGTCACGGTATCCACCAGGCCGCCGGTCCGGCGCACGACGGGAACCGCGCCGTAGCGCATGGCAAGCATCTGCGTCAAGCCACAGGGTTCATAGCGGGAGGGGATGAGCAGCAGATCGGTTCCGGCATAAATGCGGCGCGCCAGCGCCTCGTCAAAGCGCAAGTTGATGCTGGCCCGATCTTTGAACTCTTGTCCCAAATGCTTGAGCTCGGCTTCCAGCCGCGCCTCGCCCGTGCCCAGCAAAACAAATTGCGCGTCCGCTTGCAGGAATTGGCGCATCGCCGGAAGCGCGATCTCCACGCCCTTCTGATAATCCACCCGTGAAATGATTGCGGCGAGCGGCGCGTCAGCTAGCAACGGCAAGCCCAACTCTTTTTGGAGCGCGCGTTTGTTGGCCGCGCGTTTCTCTAAAGTTTCTACGTTGAAGCGCGCTTTCAAGTTTTTATCGCGCGCCGGATTCCAGTGTTCCACATCAATCCCATTCAGAATGCCGGACAGCCGCGCCTCGCGCGCCACCAGCAGCCCGTCCAGCCCGCAACCCAATTCCGGTGTAAGGATTTCGCGCGCGTAGGTGGGACTCACGGCATTGATGACATCCGCGTGCGCCAGCCCCAAGCCCATGAGCGAATCGCGCGCCCAGTCCGGGAGCAGCGGCGAATCGGACGGAGCCAAACCATACTGGCGCAGATACGGTGCGGCCCCCGTGTTCAGGTAAGCCAAATTATGGATGGTGACGACAGAAGCTGTCGCTTGAAAGAACAGATCGCGCGCGCCGTCGGTTGCTAGCCAGTACACCGCCGGGCCGGGATGCGCGTCGTGGGCGTGCAGAATATCCGGCGCCCACTCCAACGCGCGGCACACGCCGAGCGCGGCGAGCGAAAAGAAAATGAACTTCGGGCCGTCTTCCGCAATCCCCGAACCGTAGATGCGTTTGGCGCGGGGGATGGGCGGGCCGGCAATCAAATAAAAAGTTACGCCGGCCTGCTTGAAAATTGAGACCTGGGCGGTTTGCGGGCCGGAGAGGTGCGGTACCTGAAACCGAATGACGCTTTCCGGTTGAACGCGCGCTCGGTCAATGACGCCGGTGAAGGGCAGCGCCATGCGCACATCGTGGCCGAGCGCGGCGAGCGCCTTGGCTAACGAACCGGCGACATCGCCCAGCCCGCCCACTTTGGATAAGGGGACCGCTTCAGCAGAGAGGAAGAGGATTTTCATAAAAGGTAACTTTGAAAGGCAACCACGGATTACACCCCGGCCTGCTCGGCGCAGCCGGGGCGGGCCGATTACACGGAGGGTGAATGGTTTTTAAAATCTGTGAAATCGGTGTAATCGGTGGTTCCACTTACAACCGGCCAATGTTCATTTGGATTTCAAGACTCCGTTCGGAGCGCGGCGGCACGCGCAGGTCAAAGTTGAGCGACACGTCCCAGGCGAGCAAACTCACGGAGTGCTCCAGGTGCGTCCATTCCAAGGACGGTTCCAAGACCAAGGCCCGCTTCGTCCGCGTATTCGCGACGGCGGGATATAACTCGTTGAACATCAAAAAATTTAGCGCCGAGCGCCCGCCCGCCAGCACCTCGGCATAATCCGGATTCAACTCGTTGGAGCATTTGAGGCGCAAGCGATGCGCTGCCCGATCCCGGTTGGCAATGTCATAGCGCACGGCCAGGCCGGTGCGCGTCTGCCGGACGTGTTTTTCAATCACGACTTGATGCGTGGCGCGACCCGCTGGCGTCGGGTAAATAAGATAACAGAAACCTTCCGGCTCCAGGCGATAATCCAGTAGATCATCAGAGGCCAATTCATTTCCATCGTCCAGGGTGATGGCTTCGCAGAAACTTCCCATTTGCGCGCGCCAGGGGAGATGCGTGCCGCGCACTTGCTTTTTCTGACGATAGACGGTGAGACGGTCCGGTTCGCGCTCAAAAATCCAAGACGGCAGCCGGGCCGCCAACCGCGTGGGGAGTCGCTCTTTGACTTTGAGAGTCTTCCAGGCTTTGAGGTCGGCGTCATCCGTCTCCGGCAGCCAGACGTTGGGTGCCGGCTCAAGCTGGGGTTGCTTGGTCGAGCCGCCGAGGTAAGGTGCCGCGGGGATGGCGAGCTGGTTACCCAACCACTGCCGGCCCTCCACCAGATCAAACCAGTAAAGCAACCGCCCCCCGTGGGCCGTGAACACGGCCAACCGCCGGCCATCACACAGCAACTGTTCATCGGAGCCATCGCCGTTGGTGTCTTCAATCCAATTCCAGGCGCGCGGGTCAATTGCAATTTCAGCCACGCGCGCCAAGAGAAACGCCGTGCGGACGCCCTGCCAACCCCAATACTTCCGCCCCCCCAGGCCCGGATGGCCAAATTCATATTGATGATGGCAGAAAATTTCCACTGCCTGCCGATAAAATTTATCGGCGGACTTGAGAGTGGAGGGCGGCAAACCGGCCTGGCTCAGCGTTGAACCGACCGCTTTCAGACGTGACCGCAGAACATCGTGCAAGCGGCGAAAGTAGGCCACGTCCGGCGAACGCTGGACGAAATCGAACCAATCGCAGTAACCGTCCTCGTGGAAAGGCGCTTGCGGATCAAGCAGCGCCTGATCCAACCCCTGGGCCGCGCTCTCTGGCAGAGAGGTCAGTGTTTGTCTGGCCCGCGCCGACGAGACATGTCGCAACTGGTAGTCACCCGAATTTTCAATTTCATCCAAGAGCACATCGAGATGATGCCAAGTGGCCTGAGGTAGATAACCACGTTCCCAACCCCACAGGCCCATCGCTTCGGCGTTTTCCGCATAAGCGAGCATGAAGCGCCGCGATCCGGGGCGAGCCGCCATCTGCCGCAGATAATCAAAGAGCTGCTTCCGGCGGCCAAACCAAGCGGCATAGTTGAAACGGCTGCGGAGGAGGGTGTCATCATAGACAAGGGTGAGGCTGCTGCCCTCCAGCGCGGTGAGGCTCGGCACCGGATCAACCAAACCGGCGCTGTGAAGAATGTGATCTTCGACGAGGGTGGTGGTATAGCCGCCCTTCGCCATCAGGGGCACGAGCGATTGTCGCCAGGTGCGCCCGGAATTCCAGAAAGTCGTTGGCTTGACGCCCAAGGCCGCGTGGAGCACTTCACGATAGAGGTTGATTTGTTGGGCCGCATCCCAGTCATCCGCCAGATAGAGCACATTCTCGGCGTACGCGCTGCCCAACAGTTCGAATTGTCCCGCGACCAGACCGGCCTTGACGAGCGCGAGCGTTTCGGGGTCGAACCAGTTTAAAGCGCGGAGCACCGGACCGGAGAAGTGCAGGTTAAACTTTAGCTGCGGATGAGCGCGCAGAACTTTTAGCAGCCCCCGATAGGCCACTCGATCCGCAATTTCGGCCGAGGCCTGCGTGGGTTGATTGAAATGAAAGACCAGGGCCAGCGAAAGAGGCATGTGCGCGAAAGATAGCACAAAATGCGCAATGAATCAAAACGGGCGAGATATTAAAACATCTCGCCCGTCAGCGGAGGGAAGGCGGAGGGGTTACTTTTTCTTCATGCGGGTGTCAATGTAAGTGACGGCCTCGCCCACCGTGGTGATCTTTTGAGCGTCCTCGTCCGAAATCTCACCGCCGAACTTTTCCTCAAAGGCCATAATGAGTTCAACCAGGTCGAGCGAATCAGCTTCCAACTCTTCGCGGAAACGCGCCTGAGGGGTCACTTTAACGGGATCAGCGCCGAGCAGTTCGACGATAATCCCCTTTACATCTTCATAAGTATCAGCCATGATATTCTCTCCTTGTCGAGTTTTCTAAAAGTGTTTTAGCCTGGGGAATATTTCGGCCCCATTGTATGTTACCGTGAGCCCTTGTCAAGCTGAGCTATTTAGGGGCTGTCGTTTGACAGCCCCTAACCCGGCTGGTAAGATACCGGCCACCTGCCATAATGGAAACCCTGCCCCATGCAAAAAGTTACGGGGACGGCGGCGCGTAAAGCCGACCATATCCGCATTAATTTGGAGGAAGATGTGCGCTCCGGCCTGACCACAGGACTGGAGCGCTATCACTTTATTCACCAGGCGCTGCCGGAACTCGACCTGGCCCGGGTGGAGACGCAGCAAACGTTGTTTGGCAAAACGCTGCGCGCGCCACTCTTGATTTCCTCCATGACCGGCGGAACCGAGGCCGCGGGAGTTATCAATCGCACCCTCGCGGCCGCGGCTCAAGCGACCGGGATTGCGATGGGCTTAGGCTCACAGCGCGCCGCCATCGAACATCCGGAACTCGCTCCCACGTTTCAAGTCCGCGCGGTCGCTCCCGACATCCTTCTATTCGCCAACCTGGGTGCGGTGCAATTAAATTACAGCTACGGGCTGGACGAGTGCCGCCGGGCGGTGGACATGCTGCAAGCCGACGCTTTGATCCTGCATCTGAACGCTTTACAAGAAGCCGTGCAGCCGGAGGGCGACTCCAACTTTGGCGGCTTGGTCAAAAAGATTGAAGCGGTTTGTCGCGCCCTACCCGTCCCAGTGATCGGCAAAGAAGTGGGCTGGGGAATCTCGGAACAGGCCGCGCGCCAGTTGGCCTCCGCCGGAGTCGCAGCGATTGATGTCGCCGGCGCCGGCGGCACATCCTGGTCGCAAGTGGAAATGTACCGCGCCCAAACGGATTCACAGAAGCGGGTGGCGGCGGCATTTATTGATTGGGGCATCCCTACCGCTCCATCCATTCAGAACGTGCGCCGGGCAGCGCCGCATTTGCCGGTCATCGCCTCCGGCGGTTTGCGAGATGGAATTGACATCGCCAAATGTCTGGCGCTGGGCGCGAGCTTAGGCGGGATGGCCGGGCCGCTCCTGAAAGCCGCAGCGGTGTCCGTGGAAGCCACGACGGAAACGATTGCCGAAATTGTCCGCGAATTGCGGATCACGATGTTCGCAGCGGGGGCGGGGACAATTGACCAGTTACAGAAGACGCCGTTAGTGATGCGTGACGCGTGAGACGTCAGGTGTAAGCATAGAACTTCACGAATCACGCGTCACGCATCACTTTTACACCTATGTCCCTATCTAAACTCGCCCCTCTCTATTTGACCGCTATCGAAGACGAACTCCATCGCGCCCTTGGCTCCGGCCCTCCCACGTTGCACGAATACTATGTGATGCTGGAATATCATTTAGGTTGGGCGAATGACGAAGCCGGCAACCCACCCCCCAGCGCTAGTGGCAAGCGGATCCGGCCGCTCCTGTGTCTATTGAGTTGCGCCGCGGCCGGCGGTGAGTGGGAACAGGCGCTGCCGATGGCGGCCGCCATCGAACTGCTGCACAATTTCTCTCTCATTCACGACGACATTCAGGATAACAGCCCGCTGCGGCGCGGGCGGCCAACACTGTGGGTGAGATGGGGAGCCGCTCAGGCAATTAATGCCGGCGATGCGATGTTTACTTTAGCGCATTTAGCGCCCCACGCACTCACGGCGCGTGGCATCTCTCCCGCCGTGGCCTTGGCCGCATTGAAAGATTTTGACTTGACCTGCCTCAAGCTCACTCACGGTCAATATTTAGATATGTCCTTTGAGGAACGCCAGCACATCCCAGTGAACGAATATCTGGAGATGATCGAGGCCAAGACCTCCGTACTCCTTGCCACAGCGGCCAAGGTCGGGGCCCGATTGGCCGGCGCGGATGAGGCGCGGGTAAATCATTTTTATGAGTACGGAAGAAACTTGGGGCTGGCGTTCCAAGTCCAAGATGATCTGCTGGGTATTTGGGGCGACCCGTCGGTGACCGGCAAATCCGCTGCGACCGATTTGGAGAAAAGAAAGAAGAGTCTGCCCGTGGTCTATGGACTTGAGCATTCCGCGGAATTTGCCCAGGCCTACGCCGAACCGCATCAGCCCGGCGACTCGTTGATGGAGATGGCCGGCAAATTGCAGACGCTCGGTGCGCGGGATTATGCGCAGCAAATGGCTGAACATTTAAGCACGGAGGCGCTACACCATTTAGAAGCCGCCGATCCGACGGGTGAGGCGGGCGCGGCTTTGAGTGAGTTGACAGACCAGTTGTTGAAACGCAATCAATAACCCGAGCGAAACACGCATTGCCAACGGTGGGTGTTTTTGCTGCGATTTTCAATGCTCAAGGCCACATTTTGTGCGTCCAGCGAAACTATGGCCGTCGGAGTTGGGCGCTCCCCGGGGGAAAGATGGAAAAAGGCGAATCGCCCTGGAAAGCTCTTCAGCGGGAAGTGCAAGAAGAAACCGGATACGCAGTTGAACCAAAACACCTCATTGGAATATATTCTGCAACTTACAAAGACGATTTGGTTCTATTCTTTGCAGCAGAAATTCTTAGTCAAAGCGAGTGGGCATCAAACGCCGAGATCGCGCAATGGAAATTTTTCGATCAAGGTGAATTGCCACAACCAATGCACCCCAACGCCCTGACAAGAATTCACGACGCCTTTGAGAAGCGCACAGGCCTAATCCGTATCTTTGAAGAAGACCGGGGATAACACTTGCTGCTGAAAACTTAAACAAATTCCCGGAATACGCGATTCCCAAGCAACCGCCCGGACTTCATGAGCCGTGCCCCGTCGTCATCCCATTCAATCAGTTTAAGTTCCTTCAGTCTCCTGAGTTCTTTGGAATACCGCTCCGCCAGCCCTACACCAAACCGTTTCTGGAAGTCTTGATCCCGCACGCCCTCGCACGTCAGCCGCATGCCCATCATCATGGTCTCCCCCATAGCCGTCTCTTCAGTCACTTGAATCGTTTCCGCGACTGCCGGAGAAAAAGGAAACTGCACCTCCCCACCCTCTTCTAAACGAGCGATATAAGCTGCCGGAGCTAAGACATTGGAATAACGCCAGTTAGCCGCATAACCATGCGCTCCCGCGCCCAGGCCCAAGTAAGGCAAATTGCGCCAATATTGGAGGTTGTGGCGGCACTGAAAAGGATGAGGGATGAAGGATGAAGGATGAAGACCGCTTTCCGCGACAGATGACGAAGGACGAAAGACGAAGGACGAAGATCCTCGGTCATCCGTCTTTCGTCCTTCGTCATCTGTCGTTTGTTCTCCATTCTTTGCCCAATTAGAAATTTCATATTGCCCAAACCCATGTCGCTCCAACTCTTCACTCGCCCATTCGTACATTTCAGCCGCCAAATCAGAATCCGGCATGGGGAGCAGGCCGCGATAAACCCACGAGCGAAGCGGTGTGCCGTGTTCCAGCGAGAGCGCATAGCAAGAGAGATGATCGGGCTGTAAAGCCAGCACACGAGTGAGCGTATCCTGCCACATCGCCAGTGTTTGGTGTGGAATGCCGAAGATGAGGTCGAGGTTGAGATTATCGAACCCGGCCGCACGCGCCCATTGCACGGCCAAGACCACCTCATCAAAGGTGTGCAGACGGTCAAGCAATTTTAATTCACCAGGGTGCGCCGACTGTACGCCGAAGGAGAGGCGATTGACACCAAGCGCGCGCAATCCTTCTAAATACGCTTGATCTACGGTGCCCGGATTCGCCTCGAGGGTAATTTCGCAGTCCGGGGTAAGCGCAAATGAATCACGCAGTGCGTCAAAGATCAGTGCCAGTTGAGACAATGGGAGAAGTGAAGGCGTGCCGCCGCCGAGGAAGAGAGTGCTACAAGGGTCAAGGCCCAAGGCCCAAAGGCTAAGGTCTTGAGTCCTTGGGCCTTGGGCCTTAAGTCCTTGAGCCTTTCCTACTAGGCGTATCTCCCTCACCAGCGCGCGGACATAGTTCGGAATCAAATCGTCCAAGCCAGCATACGTGTTGAAGTCACAGTAGGCGCAACGAATTTGGCAGAAGGGGATAGCAATATAGATACTGAGATTTTGTCCGTGACCGTTGGACCCAGCCATATTTCACCGTCTTTCTCGTGAACTTCTTGAACTTGATCCACCTCAGGCAACTCACCGCGAGGCGTGCGCCCAAGAAAATAGTATACAAGCGTTTCCGATTCATCGGTGGGAACTTTTTCTTTGTCCTGCTCGAGCAAAATCTCAGCCACGTCGGGGCGTTTGACGGAGGCATCCAAGCCAAGTTGGCGAGCATGAGGCCGAACGGTACGCCATTTGCGCCCTGGTTTGAGGGCCGCCAAAATTTTACGAGCACTCTTTTCATTCTCCCAGAGTCGGCGCAAAGCCTCGTCTTCCCACTCCGCCCACGGCTCGGCGTTTCGCTCACCCCAGTACCAACCCAAACACCAATCGTCATGCCCATCCCGCCAGCGGAAACGAACAATCAGGGTGCGTTTACCAGGCACTGCATAGACAACAATATTCTCCAAAACTAAAGTCAACAGTGCATTGCGAACAGGCGGCTCAATCTGGTCCCACGAAACTGAAATGCGCTTAAGAGCCTCGCGAACAGATACAATTTCCTGCTCGGAAACTCCTCGGCGGATCAATCCCTTCTCACGAGCTAAACGCGACTCGAGCAACTGCTTCTCACTCAGCAAGGGCGATAATCGGCCTTGAAGTTCAACAAACAGGAAACGCCCCACTTCGGTCTTCATATCAATGTCCTTCAATTGGGCCGTATAGTTCGCTACCGCCTGCTGAATGTTATCGAGTTTCTGGCGGAGCATCGCCTGTTGGGCATCCTCTTTTTCCTGATGCTGCTCAATCAGTTGCACCAAATCGTTAAGATGGTTTTGACCGCCGGATAGCCTAAGACGAACATGGGTATCCATTAACCGCTCTAAGATACGTCGGCGGACGTTGGTACACGTTACCTTGGAACTCGCTTGATCCCAATCACGCCGACAACCCCAGACGCCATTCACCCAGGCTCGCATCGAATGCGTCAGAATAAAATCACCCGCTTCATCAAATCCATGCTGACCACAAAATACAAGACGCGCATAAGGATTCCGAACTTGATCGCGTGGACGCCCTCGTTCAGCCCACTTATAGGTCGGGTTCCGATAAAGCTGTTTGAAACTGGTTTCGACGCAACGTTTCAGATCAATCGGATTGAAACGCTCCTGTATTTCCCAGAAGAGCGCCTGCTCTTCCGGCGTTTGCAACAGCGCCTCCTCTGGATAGACCCCAAAGAAGTGAGGCCGGACTCGAAGCCGGGTCCGCACTTTGCCGCGCTTCTGTTTACGCGCCTTGGCATTAATTTTCCTCTGCGCGCCGGGACCACTCCCATAAAGCCGGACGCCGATATAACCGGCATGAGTCAAAATAGATTGAATTCTATAAATGGAGTTCGGGATGTAAGGTTGATCCGGACTCAGACGACTTAGGCAAGCGAGATGCCGAGGACGAGTCATCACTCGATCTTCATCCCTAAACGGCTCAAACCAACAGGCCGGATCCTGCTTTACACGCAGGAGTATCTGGCGCAAGCTTGTGCATTCTGCCGCCGTTCGGAAAATGTTCAGAACCGTCTGGCGATGAGGCGGATAGGGCACTTTGCAATCTTCTTTAGGATCGTAGCGCCATCCCCAGTGAATTGGTCCGCCCGAATATTTCCCACTTTTGGCTTTGTAGAAGCGCGCTCCACCCAAGCGCACCTGCATATTTTTGAGTTCTTTGGCCGACTCCTGGCACATTTTGACCCAGTTCTCAAAGTCTTCATCGTTGTTGAAGTCAATGATCGTCGGGCCAAAATAACCGGTGAAGATGACGTAGACATCATGCTTCTGACAATCCAAGGCAAAGTCAATCGGCCCGACGAGGGTCTGATCCCTGTAGAGCCGGTCAGGTTTAACCACAAAAACGGCCTCGACCTCCTCCTGGCGAATAAGACGCAGGACCTCCGCCAAACCCGCCCGATCTTCCTCTGTCAACGTGCCACTAATCCCCAAGTCCGAATCAATGAAAAGCACTTGGTCAGGCGTGTAGCCGAATTCTTCAGACGCGATCCGACGCAAGTCGGTCTGCATTTCAAGCGAATGTCGGCGCTTTTTCATTTGTTCATAAGAAGACTGTCGGAGATAAACAACTGCCTTCCGTTTCAATGGCAGCCGAGCCATCCGCCGACCACCAAAGTAGCCATCGCCTTCGTCGCGTTGCTCATCTGAATTGTGTAACTCAAGATTACCCATGCGTCATACCTCCGCTCAGTAGCTTGCAAAAGGAGTTCTCCCGACTCCGTTTGGCAACGAATTGACTTCTTCCAGTGCTAGGCGCAAAACTCGAAAAAGCGCCTCGCGGCTTGGCCCTACTGGAAACATCATCGGCCAATCCAATCCATCGCCAAGATGATTTGGCGTTGCCTGGTCTCGAATTTTTGGTTTGGCTTCCACTTCCTGTACCTGATCCATGCGCTACCTCCTCCACATTTCCAGTTTTGGAGGCAGTGTAGGCCAGGCAGCCTATAACTCAGATACCTGATTCGTTATTTCTTCGGTGGATGGTCGGGAAGGTCTCGGCCAAGCGCCATTTTGGCGCTCTCCGACCGAGCGCCGATGAGCAGTTTCACAACCACCGTTCTCCCCACTCCCTATCCTTCTCCCAGAGAGCGTAGGGAGCATTGGTAATCTTGAAAAAGATATATACGCCGTTTAGCCCTTGACAATTCCCAGGCTACATCGGTAGAATTCTCAACAAGCGAATACACAGCCAAAACGGTAGTGCGGGTACTTTTCAAGTAGCACAACCCCATCTATTTCTGCCCAGCCTTTCTCTGGGCCACACGTAAAACACCTGCACAGCGCCGTTCGGCCAAATGAGGCTTGTCTTTCCCCCAGACAGGCCTCCCCCACTCCAGTGGGGCACATGGAGCCATGCCCAATCACCGGGCGAACAAGATCACTCACGGAAGATGGCCGCTCAGTGGTGATCGGTTCCTATAATTTAGTGCTACTGGAGTGGAAAAATGCTCATCTCAATTGAACACATCCGCAACGAATTAAAATCCCTCTTTGCCGTTCCTCCGGACCATCCCCGCTGGGCTACCTCCGAACTCCTGAACCTCGCCATCGTCCGAAACATAGCGGAAACTTTCGAGCTTCCGCCGACTCATCTTCCGTTTGCTTTGGTCCTCGCTATCCTGCTGGTGATTAACGACCAGTTGGTTCCCACCGGCCCCGAAGCACCCCTGGACTTTTGGAAACTTTTAGTCGCTTGTGAAATCCATTTCCTTGGCCGCCTGCGCCGCCATACGGTGATGATCCTGAGTGATTGGATGGCGCCCGCCATCTGGGTTCGCTGGGAGAAGCTCAATCAAGACCTAGCTTACACACCCTTTGAGTTTCTCGACCTCTCCGATGAGCAGCGGGCGGTCGTCATTCGGAAAGCACTCATCAACCTCTGGGTCTGGAAGACGCAAACGAATCCATTTGACCAACCCAATCAGTTACTCTGGAAGCAATTGCATGCCAAGCTCAGCCAAGCGGCCGTCTTCAGCAAGAACGTTATTTATGAAAACCGCACTAAACTCAGAGACAAGGTCGCGCAAAGCCTGCATCAAACTCAGCATCCTGGGATGGGGAATGGCAACCGAATCGCCGACTACGTGAGATTGGCATCCGCTCTACAGGACAAGCCGCTTCAAGGGCCAAAGACGATCAGCGAGTCTCCCAAGTCCATTCAGCCACTTCCCGCCCCACCATTACCCCAGCCCGATACGACCCCTGCCTCTCAGGCAGCGCCGAGTGACCTGCTTCCGGCAGCGGATATACAAACAATCCCTGAAGACTTTGCCTCTTTGAGAGAGTGGATCAATGCCCGCTTCAAGCAAGTGCCTGTGCCGATTGAGTTAGTGGGAGTGCCGGAAAAAGCCCGTCGGCTGGCTCAGAGCCTGGCGGCGATTGCCCTGAAGGTCGAATCGGGAGACTCCAAGACTCCTCGATTGGTTTTCAAGAACGTTGAGAAGGCACTGCAGCAAGTCGGAATTGAACCGAAACAGACAGACAAGGGTGATGTGCTGTTGGATTTCCTGGTCAGAGCGGGCTTCCTGGTGACGGTGGATGATTGCCGCGAGTTTGTTCATCCCCTAGTCGCTCAATTCTTCGCAGCGGAGTACATCACCCAATATGGAGTCCAGTGGGTCTCTTTAGATCCTGGCTACCGCCGCATCATGCGTTGGGCAGCAACCATCCTGGCCCAGCGTCGGGATGACCCTCGGAGTTTGGAGTTTTTCAATCAGCTCAAAGGATTGACCCGACGAACAGAAATCGATGCGGTGCATGCCACATTCGACTATGTCGACTACCTGATTGAATTTAGAGGCTTTGAGACACCGGCCGTCAGGAAATTTCGGGATTGCGTGATCAGGGTCTTGAAGGATGCCGCCCGGATTGACTCCAACCGCCTGCGCTGGCTCATTTGGCTAAAGGCAAAACAGTTAGGTGAAGATGTTGGCCTGGACGATTTCAGCGCCCCACCTGAGACATTTATCGCCCACAATTCGCTGGTCACCATCCGGGCTTCGACCAACTTGAGTACCTTGCTAAACGGCTTGGGAACATCAATTAAGGGGAGCCCGGAGGAATGGCTTCAATCGGACAAAGTGGTGCGAGCCTTGCTCGCCGAATTTCGCAAGGCACAATCGGATGAGTTGAAATGGCAATATGCTGCCTGGCTGCAGGCCGCAGACCTTTCGGTCCAAGTAGGGATTAAACCAAATGCCTGGTTGTATACCCCATTTACACCCTTCTTGACGGCGCTGGAAGCAATCGCCCAAATGGCCATGGATCAAAAACTCAATGACTTCACGCGAACGCTGGCGCGGGGCATTCTGACTACGGAGGAGTTCATCATCCGGCTATCCTTGCTCGGCCCGGATTATTTCGCGCTCATCTATACCCTAGAGTTGGCCCTCGGCAAACGGCGCTGGTTCAACTGGAAAGAGAGCAAATGGGAGCTGGTGCCCTATTCTATGAAATTGTAAAGGTTCAATCGCTCGTCTAAATAAGGAAATGACTCTTTGCTCAATCAGACACTTTCGGCTTTTGCCCACTATTCTCCGAAACCGACGATCAAAGTTCGGGTGTCGTTCACATTTTGAGATAGCCGTCTCCTTTTCGGGGTGGGCGAGGTCGCTTTGGCGTCCGTTTGGGAGAGACGATTGGGAAACCCCATACGCTGGCTTGCTCATCCGCTTCCGACTCGAATATTTCTTCATCCGCCTCTCTGGTTAAGTCACTGGGAAGAGGAGAGAACAATTCGTCTGTATGCCCGCAAAAGATGTGCCCTAATTCATGGGCAATAACGTATCTCACAAAATCATCCGGTTGGCGGGGTAATTTCCGCCGACTCAAATAAACTATGGCGATGGACTTCCTCACACCAATACTTATGGCCATGCCCCAAACCGTTTTTTGGCGTGCATACTCTTTGGGCTGGAAAACCGGATCATCCAAGACAAGTCTGGTCTGCTTAGAGAGCAAAACCTGGTCTGCTTCGGGGAGGTGTTCCCAAACCTCAGCAAACAAATGGGCCAATCGTTTTGAGCGAAGTCTGATTACCATGCTCGGCTCCTTCCGTTCCCAGGCCCGCGAGAACGCGATAAAACGCGAAAACGGGCAACCCGCCGTAGGTTGGCAGGTCGCCCGTCTGGTAAAATTCGGGTCAGCCTAGCCCGCCGTGTACTCGGTGGGTGGGGTCAGGGGTCGTGAGGTGTTACAAGCACCGCACGGCCCCGTTCACAGGGCTACAAATAGCCTATCGTCAAGTATTATAAATCCGTTCCCCTAAAAGTCAACTTCTCTTTTTAGGCCCTCGCTTCGCTCCCAACTTCTGGGATTTCCGAACGTAGGCCAACAAACTCACGCGGTCTATCATCCATACTTGCCCAAACTTCTGTCCTTTGACATTACCCGCTTTGAGCAATTCACGGACATGCTCAGGGTGATACCCGCTCAGTTCGGCGGCTTGCTCAGTTGTTATCCAGTTCTCAGCCATGCCGGTATTCTACTCCCACGCCGCGCGCGCGTAAACACTCACCCGCCGTTATGCAGGTTTCGCGCGCGAGTGTCTGAGCGGCGCGCCCCATGCCACAGGCAACGATGAGAATGATGCCCCAGCGCGGGGATGCTCTCCCAAAGCCATCCACTCACTCCCGGAGTCGTTCGTCTCGTTCGTCACGAACTCCGCCCTGAGACTCTAATGTAAGAATAGGTTTATAATGGGCACAATTCTAACCTCGAATCAGGTGTGCATTCCAGCTTTTCAGTTCTGTGTCTTGGTATATAAAAACCGAATAGTGTTCGATTGGTGGAACATGTCAGCCTATGACAGCCAAGCTTCTTATAGCTAGCTCGATAGGTCCTCTCTCGGGCTTGGCGCGCTTAGACATCATGTAACGCTGGCGTTATTCCCCATATCCTGAAAGGGGGACAGGTGTTCACCAGTCAAAAAGAAGCCACTAACGGTCAAAAGGCTGCTGCCGATCAGAGTAATCTTACAGCGTTACCAGCACTATCTCTCCCCAAGGGCAGGGCTGCCATTCGCGGTACGCCTCAGGCTCCGGCAACGACCCATTCGGGTTCGGCTGGAGCCTTTCACTTCATTCCATTACTCGTAAAATCGATGGGGGATATCAGGGCACCAAAGAGTCTGGCGCTGAGAACGAGGATGGCCAGCCGGGATTTTGCCTCTATGCAGCGAGTCACCGACATGGAGGTTCGACACTAAATTCCCAACCAAGTTCTTTGAAAACCCTTGACTCTTTCCGCTTGAGCTATCTCTGCCAGACGAGAGCCTATGTCCACATTCCATATCACCCTGTTTGGAAAATTCTGTGTTCGGTGCCAAGAGCGCGTGATTGACAGCTTGGAATCGCGAAAAGCTGAAGAGCTCCTTTGCTATTTACTTCTACACCGCAATCGGGCTCAATCGCGTGAGGCCTTGACCAGCCTGTTCTGGAGCGACTCGGCCCCCGCTCAATCAAAGAGATGCCTGCGGCAGACGTTGTGGCAACTGCAATCCGCGCTTGAATTTCAAACCGAGATGTCCGGGGAGAGCCTCCTATCCGTGGGGCCTGAATGGATTCAATTAAACCCACGCTGCGATCTCTGGCTGGATGTGACTGCCTTCGAGCAGGCTTTTCTCCTCGCTCATAACGTGCCAGGCGAAAAGCTTGACCCTCAAAGGGCCCACGCTATTCGGGAAGCAGCGGATCTCTATCAGGGCAACCTCCTGGAGGGGTGGTACCAAGATTGGTGCCTGTACGAGCGAGAGCGACTCCAAAACATCCACTTCGCTATGCTGGATAAGTTGATCGGTTACTGCGAGGCGCAGCACCACTATGAGGATGGCTTGATCTACGGGATGCGCCTCCTCAGCCACGACCGGGCGCGCGAGCGGACTCACTCGCACTTGATGCGCCTGCGCTACCTGTCCGGCGACCGCACCGGGGCGTTGCGTCAATATGAGCAATGCGTGGCGGCCCTGGAACAGGAGCTTGGCGTAAAACCCTCCCAGCGCACTCAGAGCCTCTACGGCCTCATCCGAGCTGATAAGTTCCCCGAACACCTCGCCGCACCGACCGAGACCCAGGCCATGCTCGAGATGCCTACCTCAAGTCTAACGGCGATGTTGGGCAATCTCAAGCAGTTTGAGTTTGCTCTGGCCGCATTCCACACCCAAGTGGACCGGGAAATCGAGGTGATAGAGTCGACTCTCAGAAGCCGACCCTGACACCCACGCAACTGAACTTTGCTTTTTGAGATTACCCATCGTTGAAGGTGTGCGCCAGCTGACCACACGTCTGACATCTGAGAGTCCCATCCTCCAGAGAAAATCGAAGAACTCCGCTCGCGCTCTAGCCTTCCGAGACGCTGGGATAGACATTTTGAAGATGCTACCATAGACACCGCTGTGTTACTCTGCCTTGTGTTCGATTGAGATGCAATCAGTCTATCCTTCCTCCTGATACCCATGAAACCGGCTGAGGCCGAGTTCCTGATCGAGTCGAATACCCATTCATTCATCATCAAAATTTGGTTAGAGGAAACGGTGACTGAAACCCAACCCGCCTCCTGGCGTGGCCACATCACCCATGTGCCTAGCGGCGAGCGGCGCTACCTGAAAAGTTTGAGCGAGGTTCCGGCTTTCATCGAGCCTTATTTGCAACAGATGGGTGTGAAGCTCAGAAACAGCTGGACGCTGACGGATTGGCTGAAGCAGTTGGGGCGTCATTCGCCCTGGCAGCGCTGACTGAAACTGAAATCAGGAAGGAGAATTTCTAATGCCTGTTGCACCTACTTATCCGGGAGTTTATATCGAAGAAGTTCCCAGCGGTGTGCGCACGATCAGCGGTGTGGCGACCTCCATCACCGCTTTCCTCGGCCGCGCTCTACGCGGGCCGGTGAATGAGTCGGTAACCCTCAACAGCTATACCGACTTTGAGCGCATTTTCGGCGGGCTGTGGGTGGAAAGCACGCTGGGGTACGCCATCCGTGATTTCTATCTCAACGGCGGCAGCCAGGCGATCATTGTGCGCCTCTATCACGCCGAAGAGGGCGCCACCGCGAAGCCCGCTACCGCCCAGTTCGTTGTGAACGGTCTCGCGCTCGAGGCCGCCTCTCCCGGCTCTTGGGGCAATGCCCTGCGCGCGCGCATTGACTACGATGTGTCAGAAGACGTCGCCACCCGTTACGGGCTGACGAAGGATAAACTGTTCAACCTAACTGTCCGCGATACAAAGACCGGCGCCCTCGAACAGTTCCTTAATCTCACCGCCTCGGAAGGTCCGCGCCGAGTTGAGCAAGTGCTGAAGAATGAGTCGCGTCTCGTGAGAGTGAAACAGCCTCTGACCACCATGCCCACAGCGCACGCCGACGCGGCGGCGGGGAAAGACGTTTGGGAGGCCGATAAAGCTTCAACGAAAGTGGCTGACGCCGACAAAGCTTCCGATGGGCTGCTGTTGGTAAAGGACGATTTCGTCGGCTTGGGTAACGAAGCGAACAAACAGGGCTTGTATGCCCTGGAAAAGGTTGACCTGTTCAACCTGCTCTGCCTGCCTCCTTATCTCTATCAGGTCAACAGCGATGTAGATACTGCTTTAGTCACCGAGGCCGCGGCTTACTGTGAGCGACGACGGGCGATGTTGATCGTGGACCCGCCCAGCGGATGGAGCAGTAAAGAGAAGGTGAAGGTTGGTCTGGTTGAGATTGGTACGAAGAGCAAAAACGCGGCCCTGTTCTTCCCCCGCCTTCGCCAGCCGAATCCATTGCGCGACAACCAACTGGAAGACTTTGCGCCCTGCGGCGCGGTGGCTGGTGCCATCGCCCGCACGGATGCGCAGCGTGGGATCTGGAAAGCGCCCGCCGGCCTGGAAACAGCGCTCGCCGGTGTGGTGCAATTGAGCGTCTCGCTCACCGACTCTGAAAACGGAGAACTGAATCCCCTAGGCGTCAACTGCTTGCGGACCATGCCGGCGGCGGGCACTGTGATCTGGGGAGCACGAACGCTTCAGGGCAATGACCGCCTGGCTTCCGAGTGGAAGTACCTCTCGGTGCGCCGGATGGCCCTTTATATAGAAGAGAGCCTGTATCGCGGCACGCAGTGGGTGGTCTTCGAACCCAACGACGAGCCGCTGTGGGCGCAAGTCCGCCTCAACATCGGGGCATTCATGCACACCCTGTTCCGCCAGGGGGCTTTCCAAGGCAAGACCCCCCGCGAAGCCTACTTTGTCAAGTGCGATAAAGAGACAACCACTCAGGATGACATCAACCGCGGCCTCGTTAATATCCTGGTAGGCTTTGCGTCCCTCAAGCCCGCCGAATTCGTCATCGTCAAGATTCAGCAGATTGCAGCTCAGGTCTCTGCCTAAGGAGTAAGCCATGGCACAGTTCAGCATCAACTCCCAGCGGTTCGATCCATACAAAAATTTTAAATTTCGTGTCAAGTGGGATGGGCGCTATGTGGCCGGGGTCAGCAAGGTCGGCGGTCTCAAGCGCACGACCGAAGTGGTCAAGCACCGCGAGGGTGGCGACCCCAGCACCACCCGCAAGTCGCCGGGACGCACCGAATATGACGCGATCACGCTGGACCGCGGCGTGACCCATGACCGGGAATTCGAACAATGGGCTAATAAAGTCTGGAACTTCGGCTCCGGCTTGGGCGGCGAAGTATCCCTCAAGGATTTCCGCAAAGACATCATCATCGAGTTATACAACGAGGCCGGGCAGCTCGCGATTGCCTACAAAGTCTACCGCTGCTGGGTCTCCGAATTCCAATCCCTACCTGACCTGGACGCCAACGCCAACGCTGTCGCCATCCAGCACCTCAAACTCGAAAACGAGGGTTGGGAACGCGATTACGAGGTTCCCGAACCCAAGGAATCTTCCTTCGTCGAGCCTGGTTGACCTCCACGCCATGCGTCCTATTTCGGCAGCCGATTTGCTGGACAGTTGGGAACGGGGAGTAGGCCAAGCCACGCTTGAGCAAGCCCTCGTGTTCCTCGGCCTGAGCTTCCCATTAGCCTCGCGGCAGGCGCTGGTGGAACTGACCATTGCCCAGCGGGATGCCGTCCTATTTGAATTGCGTGAGCGGATATTTGGCTCGCAATTAAAGGGCTTAGCCGATTGTCCTGACTGCGGGGAAAGACTGGAACTCGCTTTCGATGCGCACGACTTGCGGAGGCTGAATCTATTTCCCCCAGAGGCAGTCCAGGCGCCAGACTCCGCCGAAAGCCAATCACCCCAAACGGCCTTGTCCTTCCGCCGGGCTGGTTATCGAATCCGATTCCGCCAGCCGACGAGCGCTGACCTGATGAAAACCAACCTGCTGACGGACTTGGAACAAGGACGCCGCCTCTTGCTGGAGGCCTGTATCACCTCAGCCACATACCAGGGCCAGGTGGTTCCCGTAAATGAACTGCCGGCCAAAGTGTCTGAGGCAATCATAGAACACATTGGGCAAGCCGCCGCCCTGGCCAACCTGACCCTCGCTGCGACTTGTCCGGCCTGCGGACACACCTGGGAAATCCTCTTTGACATCGTCTCCTACTTATGGAATGAGATCAATGCCTGGGCCGGGCGCATGCTGCACGAGGTTCACCTGCTGGCTGCGACCTATGGCTGGCGCGAAGCCGACATTTTGGCGATGAGCGCTTGGCGCAGGCAGCGTTACCTGGAAATGATCGGCGCTTGATGGCAGACTTTTTCAGCAATCTCCTGACACGTAGCGGCGGTCCGCTCCAGGCGAGCGGAACAATCCTACAGCCCCGGCTGCCGTCCCTGTTCGAAGTAACCCAGGGCGCGGATGATCTGCCTGTCCCACAGGCCGATGCGATCGTCCGGAACGTTCTCGTCCACGGGCGCGAAGCGATATCGGCCGAAAGCCGCGAAGATAACAATTTGCGGCAGCTTGAGCCTCCGCAACGTCCGACCGCGCCCGGACTCGCAGTGCAGCCGACCGTGACTCCGCGCGCCCAGCCTGAAATTTCCGTCAGTTCTGCTCCCGCTACTCCATTGAATGCAATCTCCGGGCCGCGCGGCGACGGGAAGATTGCCAGCCTGGGGACCTCCCCGATGGAACCACGACCGGCGACGGGTTCTGTGAGGCCGCAGACGAAACCGGCCGCCTCACTCATGATAGAAACACGTCTCGCGTCGAACGACTTGAACCCGCCGCGTGAAACCCGCCTCACCCCACCGGCCCTCAAACCGATACTCACGCCGCAACCCGTCCATAGTGCTCCGCTGAATACAGCCTCACCAAAGATAAACGCGCCGCCCGAAGCAACCCCAGAGCGCGAAACGGTGATACAGGTGCGCATCGGGCGGATCGAAGTGCGGGCGGTCACTCCACCCGCTGTGCCCCAGCCCCCCCCCACTCCCCGCGAACAACCCAAAATGTCGCTCGATGATTATCTGCGCCAACGCGAGGACAAACGATGAGCAACTTCCTCTCCGTGGCGATCGTCACCGAAGCCTTTCGCCAGGTGCTGGCGGACGCCGCCGGCGCTTCAGGCATCGCCGGCGCCACCGCTACGGCCGTGCGGCCGACTTCAGGCGTCAGCAGCAGCCAGCCCGGCACTCCACCAACCGTGGGTGTGAACCTGTTCCTGTATCAGGTAACACCCAACGGCGCTTTCCGCAACATAGACACGCCTACCCGCCGCAGCGATGGTACCCTGCTCCAGCCAACGCGCTCAGCCTACGATCTGCATTACCTGCTGACTTTCTATGGCAGCGATCCCAACTACGAGCCCCAGCGTCTGCTGGGCAGCGCCCTGCGCGCCCTGCATTCGGCGCCGGTGCTGACCCACAAACGCCTCGAAAGCGTCAAAATATCCTTCCCTTTCTTTGCGGCCTCGAATATGGAAGTGGAGACCGAAACGGTCAAGCTGAATATCCTGCCGCTCAACCTGGAGGAGCTTTCCAAGCTCTGGTCGGTCTTCTTCCAGACCACGTACAACCTGTCCCTGGCCTTCCAGGCCTCGGTGGTAGTCATTGACGGCGCGGAAGTCGCCCGCCCGGCGCTGCCGGTGCGGAGCCGCCATGTGTACGCGCGCCCCTTCCCGCAGCCGCTCATTGAGCAAGTGCTCTCCCAGAAATCGCTCACGGGTGAACTCTTGGAGGCTCAGCCGATTGTCGTAGGCGATACCATCGTCTTGCGCGGCAGACAGTTGCAAGGAGATAGGACTTATGTGCGCCTGGGCGAGTTAGTCATCACCCCCTCTGAAGCCAGTGATACCCAAATTAAGTTTTCGCTGGGAGCGCCGCCCTTCCCCGCCAATAGTTTGCGAGCCGGGGCGCAGGGTTTGCAGATCGAGCACTCCCTAAAAATGGGGACGCCCAAAACTGAACACACCGGTAACGAGTCGAATGTGGCCGCCTTTGTGCTGCACCCGGTTGTAACCGCCAGCACGACGACGATCTCGAAGCGCGTGGTGGACGCAGTGACATTTTGTACCAGTGACCTCACCCTGAACTTTTTACCGGCGGTGGGTCTGCGCCAGCGCGTGGTGTTGTTGCTCAACGAGTTCAACCCGCCCTCCACCCGCCCCGCGCGCGCCTATCGTTTCGATGTGCCTCTCCCACCCCCTAATCCGCCGCCGGCCAAATCGTCCCCGGCCTCTCTTCCACCGCCTGATACGTTTGCGACTCTGATCACGCGCGTCATAGACGTGGCGGCGGGAACATACCTCGTGCGCGTGCAGGTAGACGGCGCGGAAAGTCTCCTCGATCCCGGGCCGGACCCGGATCAACCGTTTTTCGCGAGTCCCCAGGTAACGATTTCATGAGACCAGACGCCGCCACCTGGTTCGACGCCAACCAGCGTTATCTCACGCTGAATTTGGCTCGCCTCCGTGCCCGGCTCGAAGGCCCGGCCAATGGGGGACCTCCCGCGCCTGCCGGTTTCTCCAGCGAAGCCGAGTTGCGCGCGCTGCGGGAGAGCATCTCCACGCCTCCCGCGCTGGAGACATTGTGCGCGCTCTTCGGTCTCTCCCCGTTCGAGCGCGATGTGCTGCTGCTGTGCGCCGGGGTTGAACTGGATTCTCAATTCTTAGACCTGCTCGCGCCGCAGGCTGCGCCGACCTTTAGCCTGGCGCTTGCCAGGCTGCCCGAGGCGCACTGGAGCGCTCTGCCAAGTGACACTCCCTTACGCCGTTGGCGGCTGGTGGAAATCGGTTCCGGCCCTGGGCTGACCCACAGCCCACTGCGCATTGACGAGCCTATCCTTCACTATCTGACCGGCAGCGGTTATAGCGATGAACGCTTGAACGGTTACATCGAACCCGTCCTGGCCCGCCAGGAGTTGGTCCCTTCACAGCGCTTGATTGCAGAACAGATTGCGGCGGCCTGGTCAAACGCTGCTGCAACCAGTGGGCGGCTGCCCATCATCCAGTTGCACGGCCTGGATCAGTCCGCCCGCCGGCAAGTGGCCGTGGCAGTGAGCGGGCTGCTCAACCTGGACCTGAGCATGATGCGCGCCAGCGCCATCCCCGCCGGCCCGGTGGAATCCGAGGCTCTGATGCGCCTGTGGGAACGCCAGGCCATGCTCGGCAACCAGGCCATGCTGATAAATTGCGACCAAGCCGAAATGACACAGGCCCTACACTGGATCGAGACGGCACGCTTCCCGTTGATCCTTTCGGCGCGCGAACGCATGCAGGTCAGTGGACGGCAGGTGCTGACCTATGAAATCCGCAAGCCAACCCCTGCTGAACAGAGTGACCTGTGGCGCGCGGCGCTCGGCCCCGCCACCGCGCAGCTCAATGGTCATCTTGACCAGCTAACCGGCCACTTCGATCTAGATGCCGACGGTATCGCGATGATCACAGCCGACGTGCTGCGAGATGACTCAGCAAGCTCCGGGCAAGACCTGGGAGCTGCGTTGTGGCAAGCCTGCCGCGCACAGTCCCAGCCGCGGCTCGGGGAGTTGGCCCAGCCCATCCAACCGATGGCCGGCTGGGACGATCTCGTTTTGCCGAACGGGCAGATCCAAACACTGCGCGAGGTGGCGATGCAGGTGCGCCAGCGCATAAAGGTTTATGAGCAGTGGGGCTTCGCAGGCAAGAGCGCGCGCGGGCTGGGCATCAGCGCCTTGTTCGCGGGCGCGAGTGGCACCGGCAAGACCATGGCGGCCGAGGTGCTCTCGAATGAACTGCAACTCGACTTATACCGCATTGACTTAAGCCAGGTGGTTAATAAATACATCGGCGAGACTGAAAAGAATTTACGGCGCGTGTTCGACGCCGCCGAGGAAGGCGGAGCGATCTTGCTCTTCGATGAAGCCGATGCGCTATTCGGCAAGCGCAGTGACGTGAAGGACAGCCACGACCGCTACGCCAATGTGGAGGTCAGCTACCTGCTGCAGCGCATGGAAGCCTATCGCGGGCTGGCTATTTTGACGACTAATCTCAAAGACGCGATTGACACGGCCTTCATGCGCCGCATTCGTTTTGTGGTGCAGTTCCCCTTCCCGGATGCCGCTCAACGCGCCGAGATCTGGCGACGCATCTTCCCAGCGAAAACTCCCACCGAAGGCCTGGACGCGGAACGCCTGGCGCGCCTGAGCGTGGCGGGTGGCAACATCCGCAACATTGCGCTGTATGCGGCTTTCCTGGCGGCAGATAACGGTGAGCCGGTAGGCATGAGCCATTTGCTGCGCGCCGCGCGCACTGAATACACCAAGCTGGAAAAACCGCTCAGCGAAGCCGAGATCGGAGGCTGGGCATGAGCACGCGCGTCGAAGTCTTGATTGACGAGTTGGTGCTGCACGGTTTCTCCCCGGCCGAGCGTTATGCCATCGGCGAGGCGCTCTCGCAGGAATTGCAGCAGCTAATGGCAAGCGGTGATCCGGGTGCATTGGCCAACCTGGGCAATATCCCCATCCTGCGCACGAATAACATCACGCTTGAACCCGGCGCAAAGAGCCAGGCAGTTGGCGCGCAAGTGGCAAACGCGGTGGCGGGTGGCTTCAAAAAATGAGCGCGAAAACGATGCTTCCAGCCAATAAGAATCTCAGCCCGGCCTTCACGCCGGCATCTGCCACCGCGACTCGCCAAAAACCTTTGGTCTCACAGCCGCCCCTAATCCAAGCCAAACTGACCATTGGCCAGCCGAACGATCCCTACGAGCAGGAAGCCGACCGCGTGGCGGATACTGTCATGCGTATGCCTGACCCCAAAGTGCAGAGGCAGTCAGACGAAAAAGAGAAAGAAGATGATGACGAGAAAGTCGTGCAGACCAAGCCGATTGCCGGGCAGATCACGCCGCTCGTCCAGACCCAGGCAGTTCCCAACCACACACCTGAAGTAACGCCAGCTGCGGAAGCCAATATCAACGCCATGAAAGGCGGCGGCCGGCCGCTCGACTCGACAACCCGCGCCTTCATGGAGCCGCGCTTTGGGCATAATTTCAGCCAGGTGCGGGTGCATACCGATGCACAGGCGGCAGAATCGGCAAAGGGGGTGAATGCGCTGGCCTATACAACTGGACAGGATATTGTGTTTAAGGCCGGGCGCTATGCGCCTGATTCCCAGGCGGGTCGCAATCTGATTGCGCATGAATTGACGCATGTCGTGCAGCAGAGTGGGACCGTTGCCCGCAAACCCACAGTGCAACGTGACCTGGAGAAAAGTCAAAAAGATACCCAGTCTGGGGCGCGCGGCAGCTCGACGGTTATTCAGGCTAAGACTGAAGAGAAAAAGGCTGGCAGCGACGGCGAAGACGTGTTGAAACAAATGCTGCAAGAGATTGAACAGGCTAAATCCGGCGCATCAAGTGAGAGTGCAGGAAAAGCTGGTTCGCCGGTGAAACCAGGCCAAAATACAAAACAGCCCGTAGAGCCAAAAGCAGAACAGCAAGCAAAGTCGAATATAGCCCCGGCCGGCCTTGCGAATGAGAAAGCTGGACTGTCGCTCCAAGTTAAACCGGTTGTTCAGCACGTAGCAGAACAAAAAACCGATGTCGAAAAAAAGGCCAATGAACTCAAGGCATCCGTTGGTGAGCCGGCCGAGCCGCTGATTGAGCCGCCGGCCGAGGCAGAACCACCGGATACGGCACAAGAGGCACCCGAGCAGGAAGACACAGAAGATCCTGCTGCCGGGTTAGACCAGGCAAAAGAAATGTTTGCGCAGGCTGAAGCCCAGCCACTGCCAGAAGCGCCCGCGCCCGTTGCCCCGCCAATGCCGGTCATCCCATTGGATGCAGGCGGGAAACCACTGCCGGGCAATCCGCAGCTGGATATGCAAGTGGCGAATCTGGCGGCGCGCGCGCAGACATTGCGCGCCAAGGGGACTTCTCTACGCGTCCAGGCCGCGCAGGAACGCGCCAATGCGGCCATCATCCAGGGCAATATTGCGGTTGCGCAAAGCGGGGTTGCGCGCGCAGAGGCCGGGATCGCAAAAGTACAGGATAACGTTGCCTATCGTCGCCAGGTCGTTGGTCAGTCCAAGGCCGCGCTGGAAGTTTCGGAACAAAAAGCAGAGATGGTCGCCACCGAAGCGCCCAAATATGCAGCTAAAAGTGAAGAGGATAAAGCAAAATCCGGCCCGATGGCGGGTGAAGCAAAAGATTTAGCGGCCCAAAACACCGCCCACCAACCCGGCGATAACGAAGTTGCTGGCAAGTCACAGGAGCAGGGCGCCAAGCTAAATAAAGTTGCTACCGATCTTGGTTCGATTGACGATGCTGTCATGCAGACCAAGGCCAGGGCCGAGAGCCTGGGCCAGGAAGCTGCCGAAGCCAAGCAGACCAACCAGCAGACGCAGGGCAAAGTTGCGGCTACCGAGGCGACCCTGGCGCAGACCGAAAAACACACTGAACAGATGAAAAAACAAAGCGCCGCGGCCCAGGCGCACATCGCAGGTGTGGTAGATGGCCCTGCACAGATAAAATCTGAGGCCGATGCGCTTGACCAGCAAGGGCTTGCAGCTATTCAGGCCTCGGTTGAGATTGAAAAACGGCTGCAACAGGCGCAGCAAAACTACCAGCAGGGAGCGAGTAGCGTTCCGGCAGCAAAAATGGCCGCGCGCCGCCAAAGCGGCGGTCCAATGGGTGTCCAACCCAAAGAAGATGAGGGCGCGTATGCCGGCCGGATCAATCTCAATCTGGGTGGACGGGTTTCAGAGGCTTTGCCATCCTGGTTAACCGGAGAGGAGCCGCAGAGCGCAGAGCAGCGACAGCAGGCCCAACAGAAAGAGCAAGAGCGCCGTGAGGCCGAGATTAATGAAATTAATGCCGGGGCGGACAAAGGTTTCCAGTCGCTTAACGCTGCCGAGAAGGCCGGGATCGCGCTTAGTCTCACAACCAGGAATATCTTTCATTCTGTTGGAGAAACCAATTGGCCTGACTTCGCCAAACAGCTTGTGCTAGGTATGGTAGACCCGCGCGTTTCACTGATGGGCATTGTGAGCGGGTTAAGCATGACGCTTTCAGGAGTCGCCAACCTGTTTAGCGGGGAACAATGGGCCAAAGACCCGTTGGGCAACTTGCTCAAGTCTGCGGCGGATATTGCAACCGGGATCGCCATCACGCTCGGCGCAATTGCCGGTCTGGCAATGGCGATTATTGTGGTTCTGACTGCGGCTGCGATAGTGACATTGGGATTTCTTGGCCCACTGGCCGCTTTCCTTATTCCTTTTTGCGCTACTGTCGCGGCTACCGTCGGTGGTTGGACCATCACTGCCGCTGCGATCGCGGCCGGGTTGCAAGGATATGTATTGATCAAGAGCCTTATTTCTGCCGCAACCGCATCATCGGCCAAGGAATTGCAGACCCGTTCGGATGAAATGACCGAAGATGCTAAGAATATGGGCAATATGGCGATGCAAGTTGGCCTTGCCAAGCTGATGGAAGCAGGCGGAAAGAAGTTGGGTGAAACCAAATTTGGGCAAGCCGTTGGAGAGACATCCCAATCCATTGGCAAGTCCGTTGGCGAGGAGTTTGGCATCATCAAACCCGCCAAAGGTGCGCCGACCAGGGTTGTGTCTGAACCCAATGCAGGAGGAGGGGCAAAACCTGTTGAAGCTTCTTCCACACCCAAAGCGGGTAAAGTTGCTGAGCCGGTTGAAGTTACATCTGGACACAAACCTGCGAAACCTGTAAAAGATGTAAAAGAGACTTCAACAAGCAAAGAAACTGATCCTATCAAAGAACCGACGAAACCTACCGGCCCCAAACCCGATATTAATGAACCAGGTGCCGCAGAGTGGCGCTATGAGCGTTACTCTCGGAATAAATCACTAGAAGGAAAAAAACCTCTTGACTTTGATACTTGGAAGCAGCGTTATTTCGACACTGCTGTTACAGGAGGTCGTCCAGGTCGCCCGGGCGGACCTGAACAGGTTACTGCTAAGAATGCGCTCAAAGAGATGGAAAACATTAGGCCTGTGGAGCATATCAAATTAGGCGGACGCTATCCGGATGGCATCAAACAAAATGCTCTTGGTGGCACAGATTACTATGAAGTCGGAAAAATGTTAAAAAATCGGCTGCCTGAAATGCGTGAGCGGATTAAATTAGCGGATGAAATTAAGGCGCTTGGGCCGAATGACACAGTAACATTTGTTGATAAAACTAACATATCTCAACGTATTACTTATCGTCCAGGTAATGATGTACATACAAAAACTCCATCAGATTGATTATTGATATATAATTTTTTTTCCGCAGAAACACTTTCACTAAAGGGATATTGATGAGCTACTTTTATATCTTTTGCCAGAGTAAAATTTCTGTTTCATCTGGGGATTTGATTGGATTCATCCAAGATGGAATATTTTTTGAGGAAAAACCACAGTTTGTTACTGAGTCTAATCCTGATACTTCGGCCTTCCTAGACTGGAAAGCCATATCTGTGGCTTATGATCCAGATCATAAGCCAATCATCTTTGCTAACCATGAAGATGATGAACTCTTTAAGAAGATTACATCAGAGTTGTTGTTTATTTTGAGTCATCCCGGGATGCAGATTTCTACTACCCAGCAGAAAATCTTAAAGATGATCAAAGAAACGATTCAGATTTTTACTATACAACTGGAGCGCGAAGACGTGACCGAAGATGCCTGGGAAATGCTTGATTGCATTGAGAGTTATATAGCTGAAAAATGCGATGGCCTAATCTATGCTCCTGATGATTTTTTTTATGATGCAAGGTTGAAGAAGATCTACCATTTGTAAAAAAGATTGACGATAATGCCTCGCAAGAAAGAGAATCTTGCCAGGGTTATCACATCTAAATTAGAGTTTCTCGTTTGACGATCCTAAAAAAGTGTATCTTTCGTTCAGCCACTCTTGACTGGCTTCAACCAAAGCCCTGCGCTAACATCAGTATATCCATTCGCGTTGGTTCCGACATTTGCTAACAACCACACAGCAAGATATTAAGGATTGTGAGAAAGCCTTGAATAATAAACCGTCTCGTATAAAGATTGACCTACACAAGCTGCCTGTCTGGCTGCAATACACCATCGCGATTGTTGTGGCGGCGGTTGTGATGCTGATTGCCTGGATTGTCGCGCAGAGCCAACCGGGACCCGCCTGGATTGCGGCTTTGATTCCGATCTGGCAGTGGGTTGGTGTAGGGCTGCTGTTTTTTCTGATCCTGCGAGCACTGTTCAATAAGTTTTTCAAAAAAAAGTAGTCTCTGAGTACAAGTTTTCAAAAGGAAATAACCCGATGCCCGCAAAAGTGAAAACATCCCGTAAGCCGCCTGCAGGAGCAGCAGCATGACCTCCTCTCCCATCTCCCCGCGCCTGCAAAAAGGCGCCATCGTCGGCATTGACCTGCTCAATCCGCTGGCTAGCGTGGTCGTCTTCCAATACAACCCGGACACGCTCACGCGCAACTTGCAGGCCCAGGCGGTTGGCGGGCAGGGCGGCGACAAGTCCGAAGCGCTGCGCCTGAAGGGCGCGCCGGTCGAGACCATCAAGCTGGACGTGGAGATTGACGCCACCGACCAGCTTGAAAAGGGCGACGGCCTGACGACCGGCCTGGGCATCTACCCGCAGCTCTCGGCGCTTGAGATGCTCATCTATCCCAAAAGCGCCTGGGTCATCACCAACACCATGTTGATGGCGCTCGGCACGATCGAGATCATCCCGCCCGTCGCGCCGTTCACGCTCTTCATCTGGGGGCCGCGGCGCGTGCTGCCGGTGCGCCTCACCGATTTCAATATCACCGAAGAGGCCCACGACGTGAACTTAAACCCGCTGCGCGCCAAGGTCGGGCTGGGCCTGCGCGTGCTCAGTTATAACGACCTGCCGCTCTCGCATCCCGGTTACGGTATCTTCCTGGTACACCAGGTGGTCAAGGAAGCCATGGCCGCGGTGGGCAGTGCCCGCAATCTCGGAAATTTCAGTTTGTTGAGGTGAAGCATGTTTGAGCAGACCAGTCGTTACTACACGTTGGAAACCGCCACGCTCACCGCCCCGGATGGGCGCGTGATCGCCTACAAACGCCGGCGCTTCCTGCCCCAGGGCGAATCCATGCCGCTGCTGGTGGAAGTCAGCGTGACGGAAGGTGAGCGCTTAGACCTGATCACCGCCCGGACGCTGGGCGACCCGGAGCAATTCTGGCGCGTGTGCGACGCCAATAACGCCCTGAACCCCTTCGATCTAACTGCCGAGCCGGGCGCAACGCTGCGCGTGCCGGTGCCACAAGTATAAGGCAAGCATGAATCTACTTGGCATTCACCTCAGCCTGTTGATTGGCCCGACCATTGCGGTGCCAGCTCCCTCCTTGCTGACCCAGGCATTGCAGAGCGTCCAGGTCACCCACAGCGACGATCAGCGTTCCGGCTTTCAAATCACCTTCGGCGTGGGTCGCTCCGGCGCGATTGACCTGAAGGACCACGCTTTGCTCAGTAGTATGCTGCTCAAACCCTTCAACCGGGTCATCCTGGTGGTTATTTTCAAAGGCGTGCCGCGCGTATTGATTGATGGCATCATCACCCAACACCAGTTCTCGCCCAGCAACGAGCCGGGCGCGTCCACCCTGACCGTCACCGGCGAGGACGTCAGCCTGATGATGGACATGGAGGAAAAATCCGCCCAGCATCCGGGCCAGGACGAGACCATCATTGTGCTCAAGCTGATTACCAGCTATGCCCGCTACGGCCTGATCCCGATCGTATTCCCGCCCCTGGTGATTGATCCCGCCATCCCGATCGAGCGCGTGCCGGTCCAACAGGGGACCGATCTACAGTATCTCAAAACAATGGCGCAGCGTTATGGATACGTCTTTTACATCACGCCCGGCCCGGCGCCCTTTACCAATACGGCCTACTGGGGGCCGCCCATCCGCGCGGGCGGGCTGCAGCCGGCGCTCTCGGTCAACATGGGGCCGGGCACCAACGTCGACTCGATCAGTTTCCAGAACAACGCCCTGTCTTCTACAACCGTATCGGGCTACGTCCAGGACCGTCTGACCAATAAAAGCGTCCCGGTAAATACCTTTGCCAGCCTGCGCTTGCCGCTGGCGGTGCTGCCGGCCTGGGTGCTGAACATGCCTCACGTGCGGCGCACCCAGTTCCGCGAGAGCGGGCTCAATGTGATGCAAGCCTACGCACGCGCGCAGGGCGAGATCGAAGCGGCCAGCAACGTTATCACCGCCAGCGGCGAACTGAACGTCCTGCGCTATGGCAAGCTGCTGCAAGCGCGAAGCCTGGTGGGCCTGCGCGGCGCAGGGTATCTCTACGACGGTCTGTGGTATGTCAAAAGCGTGACCCATACCATTCGCAAGGAAGAATACAAGCAATCCTTCAGCCTGGCCCGCGAGGGCCTGGGTTCAACAACCCCGGTGGTGATGCCATGACTCAATTTTTCGGAAAATATCGCGGCAAGGTCGAAAACAACCTGGACCCCATGATGTTGGGCCGGGTGCAAGTCAGCGTGCCGGCCGTGCTGGGGGATGGCAGCCTGAGCTGGGCCATGCCCTGCGTGCCATATGCCGGGCCGGGAGTCGGCTTCTTCGCCATCCCGCCGGTGGGCGCCAATATATGGGTCGAGTTCGAAGCTGGGGATCCGGACTACCCGATCTGGTCCGGCTGTTTTTGGGGAATCGGCGAGGTGCCGGCCAAACCGGCCCTGGCCGGGATGAAAGTCCTGAAGACCGACGCGATCACCCTGACCTTGAGCGACCTGCCCGGCGCTGGAGGTTTTACCCTGAAGGTCGGGCCGCCGGCCGTACCCGTGCCACTCAAGCTGGTCCTGGATGCCAGCGGCGTCAAAATCAGTTGCGACCCGGCCAGTCTGAAGGTGACGTCCACCAGCATCGAGTTGAAAAACAGCGGCTCCGGCATCAAGCTTTCGCCGGTCAGCGTCTCGATCAATAACGGCGCACTGGAGGTGATGTAATGCCCGGCTATCTTCTGAACATGAGTTCAAAAGTCATGTGCCAGCATGGTGGGCAGGCCCAGGCCACGGCTTCGAGCCCGCGCGTCAAGGTTGGCGGCCAGCCGGTCGTGACCCAATCCGGCACGTATTCGGTTTCAGGCTGCCCGTTTGTGCTTGGCATTATCCCCTTTCCGTGTGTCACCGCCCAGTGGGTGATGGCCGCCACGCGCGTCAAGGCCGGGGGTGTGCCGGTTTTGCTGCAAGACAGCCAGGCGCTTTGCATCCCCACCGGCACCGGGCTGAATATCGCGACGACCCAGGCGCGCGTGAAAGGAAAGTGACCGGATGCAGATCGCTTATCCCTTCCGCTTCGATAGCCGCGGTCGTACGGCCCAGGCCATGTACGAAGACCACGTGCGCGACCTGATCGAGCAGGTCCTGTTCACCTCGCCGGGTGAGCGCCTCAACCGGCCGGACTTCGGCAGCCGGTTGAGGCAAATGGTCTTTGCGCCCAACAGCGACGAATTGGCCACCGCCACCCAGTTAATGGTGCAGGGAGCGCTGCAACAATGGCTGGGGGAGTTGATCCAGGTAGAGGCGGTCACTATCGAAAGCCAGGAGGCCACCCTGCGCGTCACCATCCAATATTTGCTTTTGCGCAGCCAGCAGCGCCGGGTGGCGCAATTCGACCAAGGCAGCCAGCTATGACCACCGGGAACATCCCCAACGGGAATCCGATCAGCGAATTCGATTGCCGCCCGGCTGTGCTGGTTAAATCCGAACTACTGCCCTCGCCGGAGATTGATTACCTGGCCCGGGACTTTGCCAGTTTCCGCCGCTTGATGCTGGACCGGCTGACGGCCGTCCTGCCCGACTGGCAGGAGCGCAACCCGGCCGATCTAGGAATGGCCTTGGTCGAAGTGCTGGCGTACGCCGCCGACCAGCTAAGCTATTACCAAGAGACGGTTGCCACCGAAGCCTATTTGGGCACGGCCCGACAGCGTATCTCTGTCCGTCGCCATGCCCGTTTGCTGGATTACATTGCTCATGAAGGCTGCAATGCGAGGGTCTGGGTCCAGTTCGAAGTGACCGGTGATGTTTTGTTGGATCGAGGCACCCAGGTGTTAACCCAGGTGGAGGGATTGGCCGACCAGATTCGGCTTGACGAAAAGCAATTCAAAGGACTGGCCTCCGGCTTCCAGGTATTCGAAACCTTACACCCGGCGCAATTGTTTGCAGCGCACAACAAGATTTACTTTCAGCGCGCCTCCGCTGAGGACCCAGGCTCAAATTTACCCAGCAGCAGTCTGCAGGCTGAGTTAAGCGGGATTTTTCCCGACCTGAAAGCCGGGGAGGTGCTCATCTTTGAAGAAGAAGCCGAACCGGAGAATGGCGGTAATCCTGATCGGCGGCATGCGGTGCGACTGGCAAAAGTAACCCAGCGTGAGGCGCAAAATATTACCGCCATTGAGTGGCCGAGCCAGGATGCGCTGCCGTTCGACCTGGATACTTCCAAAGCCGTTGCTCGGGGCAATGTGGTCTTGGCGGATTGCGGCCAGACTTTAAAAAGCGAAATGTTGCCGCAGATTGCCAAAGGCGGCGATTATCGCCCGCGCCTGCCCAGGAGTGATCTCACCTTTGCTGTTCCATACAATCCGGTTCAGGCCCAAATGCAGGCGGCCGCGACGATGCTGACCCAAGACCCGCGAACCGCGCTGCCGGCCATCACCCTGGAGATAAACGGCGAGACCTGGACGGCGCGCGGGGACCTGTTAAGCAGCGACCGCTTTGCCCGTGATTTTGTGGTCGAGGTCAATAATGCCGGGCAAGCCTACCTGCGTTTTGGGGATGGGGTGCGAGGCAAACGACCGCCGGTGGGGGCTGTTCCGATCGCCACCTATCGGAGCGGGAATGGCTTACACGGCAACATCGGCCAAGAATCCATTAAACATCTGGTTACTTCGAATGACCGGGTGGCGTCCGTCCGCAATCCACTCCCGGCGCGCGGCGGCGCGCGGCCCGAGTCCATTGAACATGTGCGACTGCACGCGCCGCATGCTTTTCGAGTCCAAGAACGTTGCGTCACCGCCGCCGATTATGTGGAAGCGGCCCAACGCCACCCTGAAGTGGATCGGGCGGTCGCTGTCCTGCAGTGGCTGGGCGGTTGGCCCACCATGTTCGTGGCGCTCGAACGGAAGGAGGGTCGCCCGGTGGATCCGGCCTTCCGGGCCGAGTTGCGCGCCTTTCTGGAACGCTTCCGCCTGGTCGGTTGCGACCTGGAAATTTGCGCTCCGCGCTACCTCCCCCTCGATATTGCCTTGACGGTGCAGGTCGCGCCCCATAGCTTTCAGACGACCGTCAACCAGGCCTTGCTCGAAGCGTTCAGCGACATTGATCTGCCGAACGGCGATCGCGGTTTTTTCCACCCAGATAAGCTTACTTTCAACCAGCCGGTCTATTTGAGCCAGGTTATCGCTACCGCGATGCGACTGCCAGGTGTCAACCGGGTGGAACTGGTCCGTTTCCAGCAGTTGGGGCAACCCGCGCGGGATGAACTGGCGGATGGTCGCCTCAAGGTTGGGCCTTTGGAAATTGCGCGCCTGGACAATGACCCAAATGCCCCGGAAAACGGCCGGATTGAGTTCATTTTGGAAGGCGGCTTATGACCATTGCCTCTCAGCGGCCTTCGTCACCGGAACACTCCAACCGCCCCGGACTCCGGTCCTTGATCTATCGCGCCGACACCCACCCCACCTTCCTGCGGCGTATGTTCTCTCGCCTTGCCACCGGACCTCTCACCAAGCTTCGGACGCGTGAGGCTGAGGATCCCGCCCTGGCCCTGCTCGACGCCTGGGCCATTGTGGCCGACGTGTTTACCTTCTATCAGGAGCGGATTGCGAACGAGGGTTTTTTGCGCACGGCCACCGAGCGGCGCTCGGTGCTGGAGTTGGCGCGGGCCATTGGCTACGAATTTCACCCCGGTGTCGCTGCCGGCGCCTGCCTGGCCTTTACGGTCGAAGAACCGGATACGCTCAAAAAGAATCGCATCGTCACGGTCCCCCAAGGAACCAAAGTCCAGAGTATCCCACCGCCAGGTCAGATGCCACAAACCTTTGAGACTTCCGCCGAATTCACCGCCCGCCACGATTGGAATGCGTTGCGGCCGCGACTCACCCAACCCTGTGCGCCGTCTACCGACCCCAGCCTGTATTTGTCGGGCACCAGTAGCAATCTCAACCCCGGCGATCTTTTGCTGTTGGTCTACGCAAAACAGAGCGGGCAAATTGGTGTGCCGGCGCGCATTCAGAATATCAAGCTTGATCAGGAGTACGGACACACGCGAGTGGAATTCACCACCGAGCTTCCCCTCCCTGAAAATGTGTCTGCCAACGATCCGTTCCGGGTCGCCGTGTTCAGAACATGTCTGGGCTTCTTTGGTTGCAATGCGCCCGACCGCAACAGTCTGGCTAGCAAGGAAAAGCTACTAGATCACCTGGGACACGATCCTTATCCCAATAATTGGGATGATAAAGGCTGGGAGATTTGGAAAGACCCTAATACAAACAGTTATTATGCTGACGCCGATATCTATTTCGAGCGGAGCATTTCGGGAATCGTTCAAGGGGATTGGCTGGTGGTCCAGACTACAACCGGCAAGCTGAACGTGTATCAAGCGGCCGCCGTGCTCGAAGCCTCGCGGTATGGATTTGGCCTCAGTTCAAGAGTGACCGGCCTAAAGCTGACCGGGCCGGGTGGCTCGGCTCTCAAGCATGCGGGTACGGACAAACCCGCCGAATTCAAAATACGTGAGACCATCGCCTATGTTCAAAGCGAAACCTTGCCATTGGTAGAAATGCCAATCCGGGAGCCCCTGGCGAAAGGTGCGACGAGTCTGACGCTTGATCAAAAAGTAGCTGGACTACAGGCTGGGCAACTCCTGGCTTTGAGTGCGGAACCTCAAGACGCTCCCGGCGAGGTCGTCCATGAAGTTCTAACGCTGAACAGCGCCCCCAACCCGGATGATGACTTCCCAGTGCTAGTCTTTCGTGAGCCATTGCAATCATCTTATACGCTCAAAACGGTGAGTCTCAATGCGAATGTGATCCGGGCCACGCACGGTGAGACTGTGCGGGAGGCGCTGGGCAGCGGCGATGGCTCTCAAGCCAATCAACGCTTTACCCTCAAAAGATTGCCGCTGACCTATATCACCGCCCCCCTGGCAGACGGCGCCCAAAGCACTTTAGACGTTCGAATCAATGCGGTGCTTTGGGACGAGGCGCCCTCCCTACACGGCCTGACTCCCGGACAAAAAAATTATCTCGTAAAGATCGAGGATAACGGGACGACCTACATTGTGTTTGGCGATGGACAATCCGGAGCGCGCCTACCCAGCGGGCAGGAAAATATAGTCGCGACCTATCGCATCGGCCTGGGGCCGGAGGGTGAAGTTCCGGCCAATGCCCTCTCCCTGCTGCAAACCCGGCCCCAAGGCATCCGCAGCGTCACCAATCCGTTGCCGGCTTCCGGCGCCGCCCCTCCGGATGATATCGAACGAGCCCGCGCCAAAGCGCCCTTGCATGTATTAGCCATGGGTCGGCTGGTATCCCTCCGAGACTATGAGTACTTTGCCGGCGCCTTTGCCGGGATCGGCAAAGTTCAGGCTGCCAATCTGTGGACCGGCCAGGCGAGACTGGTTCATTTGACGGTTGCCGGTATCGGTGGAAACGAGATCACCCTCGAGAGCAATCTATATCGCAACCTGTTGGAAGCCATCCAGAGTCATCGCGATCCGCTACAAACTGTGCGGATTGATCCCTATCAGCGGCGTTCTTTTGGCCTGGCGGCCAAAGTGCTCGTTGACTCTCATTATCAAGCCACAAGTGTTTTTGGGTTTGTCCGCGAAGCGCTCATTCAAACCTTTTCTTTTGAACCGCGCGCCTTTGGCCAGCCAGTCACTTCGGCCGAGATCATCGCCATCATCCAAGGTCTGCCGGGCGTGATAGCAGTTGACTTGGATGGTTTGGACTTTACGGATGTCCCATCAATTCAACCCGTCATGGAGCTAAACTCGATCCTCTCCGCAAAAATGGCCGTTTGGGACGGGAAGCATAAAAAGAGCAGCCCCGCCGAATTATTGACGCTCGATCCTGCCCAAATAACTTTGGATGAGATGACCCGATGAACGAGCCTACCCTCGACCGTCTTTTTAATCTACTGCCGGCGCTCTACCGGCAGCGCGACCTCCGCCAGGGAGATGCGCTGCGGAGTTTGATGAGGGTCATGGAAAGCGAACTCCAACTGCTCGAAGCCGATATCGAGGGCCTGTACGACAACTGGTTCATTGAAACCTGCGACGAATGGGTGGTTCCCTACCTGGGCGACCTATTGGGAGTACGCGGTCTGAGCGAAAAGCAAAGCGCGGTCTTGAGCCAGCGCGCCCGCGTAGCCAACACCATTAGCACCGCCCGCCGGAAGGGGACCGTGGCCGCCCTCGAGCGATTGATCCGGGACACGACCGGCTGGCATGTTAAGGTGGTGGAGTCATTTGAGCGACTGACAACCACCCAGCATCTCCGGCGGGTCCGTATCGGCCAGGGCACTACTTTCGACGTCCGTCAGGCGCCGGCCGGGGCAGATAACCCGTTTGATCTTGCGGCCCATACCCCGCATCTATCCGGACCGGCTGACAGCCCGACTAAATATAACGTTCCCAATATCGGCGTCTACTTATGGCGTCTGCAGAGTTATCCGGTCCGGCGCAGTCCGGCCCGGGCGGTCACGCAACCTCCGGACGGGCGTTACAGCTTTGATCCGCTAGGTCACGACATGCCCTTGTTCAATCGCCCTGAAGTCGGCGGTGATTTTTCCTCGGCCCCCAGCGCGGTCAATTTGCCTCTCCCGATCTCACCGGAAGCTTTTGAGCGGGATTTGGCCGTTTACCGGGAGCGTTATGAACCTGTTGCCCCGGAACACCGGCCTCCCAACAGTGATACCTATGGGCCGCAGCGTAGCCTGGATATCGTCAGGGTCAGTGAAAATGAAGATGAAACGGAACACTCCGACCCGGTAACCCCCATGGAGGTAGTTGTCATGGACCTGGCGAATTGGGACCGGCCGCCAAACGATAAAGTAGCCGTGGATGTCCGGCTGGGTCGCCTGAGCTTTCCTGAAAGTGAAACGCCTTCGGGCAGAGTGCAAGTGAACTACGCCTATGGTTTTAGCGCCGATATTGGGGGTGGACCTTACGATCGCCACTTAACGTTGTCTGAGCCTGGGCCAAACACCTGGCAGGTCTCAGTTTCCAAGCAAGGGCCCATCACCACCCTTCAGCAAGCACTCAAGGCCTGGCCGAGAGAGGCTCAGCCCCAAGCCATTATTCAAATATTGGACAATGCTGTTTATGGCGGCGGTCTGTCCATTGAGCTTGGAGCAGGCAATCAATTGGTCATTGAGGCGGCTGATGGCGTGCGCCCCAACTTGCGTTTGATTGGTGACCTGAAAATCACCACCCCTCCGGATGAGACCGCCACACTGGTTCTCAACGGTATATTGCTCGAAGGCGGAATTGAAATAAGGGGAAATCCGACGTTGACGATCATACACTGCACGCTTATGCCAGGGCATATGGTGGAGGAAAAAGGCGATCCAGTCGATCCCGACCCGGATGTCCTGGTGCTCACAGATACGAGAAGCAAGCCAGAAGTGGCAATTTCCAGCAGCATCGTTGGCACTCTCCGCCTGTCTGCCGGCTGCCGAAAACTCTCGATACAAGACAGCCTCGTAGATGCTCTGCATGGCACACCTCGTCCCGCGATTGCTGCGGATGACCACGGAAATCCCGGCCCCCCAACTTCCATCGAACGGTCTACGGTCTTTGGCCCTGTCTATGTTACTGAATTAACATTGGCATCAGAGGTGATCTTTACCGCGCCGGTATATGTGAAAGAACGCGTGGGTTGCCTCCGCTACAGTTATGTCCCTTTGGAATCCAATGCCGCGCCGCGCTTTCGTTGTCAGCCTGACCTGGCCTTGACGCAACTGGCCAAACAGGCGGAAGGCTCGCAAATGAGCCTGTCACCCGCTCAAAGAAAGCTGGCTCAGATCCTGGTGCAGGCGCGCCTGAGACCGCGTTTTGGTTCAACCCGCTATGGCGACCCGGCTTATGCCCAGCTTAGTCTGAACTGCGCGCCAGAAATCCGCGCCGGCGCCGATGACGACTCAGAGATGGGTGTATTCCACAACCTGTATCAATCCCAGCGCGAGACGAATTTGCGTCTGGTTTTAGATGAAACCCTGCGTTTTGGATTGGAAGCCGGCCTATTTTACGTGACCTAAGAAACGAGGCAGCGATGAAGGGTGATTTTTCACGATCTACGTTTGACCGCAGAAAGCACTACAGCAGTGTGCTGCTACAACAAGGCCGGGTGCAGCTGGACTCGGACTGGAATGAGCACCTGGACCTCGAGGTCTACCTGCGCCAGGCCCGCGCCAAGGATGTGATTGGATATACCGGCGCGCCGAGGTTGGGAGGCGGCTTTGAAGTCGGCCTCAGTGCCGAGGATGAGGACAACAATAAGGCTGAGGGTGAGGATCTTACGCTATCTCTAGGGCGCCTCTACGTGGATGGGATCATGTGCGAAAACGAAGCGGAGGTGGCTTTTTCTGGTCAGCCGGATTTTCCCAAGGCTGCTTTACCGACGGAGACCGGTACTTACCTGGCCTACCTGGATGTCTGGCCGCGTCATATCACAGCGTTGGAAGATCCGGCCTTGCGCGAAATAGCGCTGGGCGGACCCGAAACGACAACGCGCCTCAAGACCGTTTGGCAATTGAGGCTGCAGAAAGTGGATGATTCCGTCACCGGCAAAGACTTCGGCCCTGACTGGAAACCCACCAGCGCGATCACCAACCTCGAGACCACCGGCTCCATGGTCGCGTTTGCCGCCAAGGCTGGCGCGACGCCGGACAACTGCCTTTACCGGGTGGAAATCCACGACGACAGCAAAAGTTCAAAGGGCCCCACCTTCAAATGGTCGCGGGACAATGGAACGGTTGTCGGACGAATCGAAGATATTACTGGCAATCTCATCACCGTTAGCATGATCGGCTGCCAGCCCGAGACGGCTTTTGCCCCCGCACAATGGGTTGAATTAAGTGATGAAGAACATGTGTTACGCGGTGAGCCGGGCCTCTTCGTCCAGTTACAGGATGTTCAGGATAATAAGCTGACCGTGCTGGCCTGGCCTACCGGTTCCTTCTCCCTGGCCAAGCTGGGCACGCTGCCCACCATACGGCGCTGGGAGAATCCCAACGGCCCCACCGCTCTCACCGATAAGGATATCGCCCTTGAAAACGGTGTGCAGGTACGCTTCAGTGTGAGCAAAGGCGAAGAATATCGCAGCGGCGATTACTGGCTCTTTCCGACCCGCGCCATCACCCGCCAGGTGGAATGGCCGCAGGATACCCAGGGTAAGCCTGTGCCCCAGCCACCGCATGGAATCGAACATCATTATGGCCGGCTGGCTCTGGTGAAGTGGAACAAGTTGAAGAAGGCCTTCGCCCGACAGGAGGATTGTCGTTTTGTTTTTTCGTCGCTGGCCGATCTGAAAGAGTTAAACGTGGTTCAGGCAGAGCTGGCTGCGCCCGATGGCGCAGTCTACGTAGATCATGACGGCAATGTGGGCATCGGGACCACCAAGCCGGAGGCGACCCTCGAAGTCAATGGAGCCGTCCAGGTCAGCGGCAGCATCAAAAACCCGATGTGGAATGTCGCTCAAGTATTCAATATGAAGCCAGGCCCTCTACCTTTAACGAGCGGACCTTGGGAGACCGGAGGCGGCACCCTGTTGATATTTGCTTCGGGTTCGGGTCATAGTCTCTTGCTGGACTATATTGGAATGTCTATAAAGCTGGATGATGTCTCTGTTCCCATAGGATTTGCAAAGGTTTACGCGAACGAAGTGAACAGTCACAAGACGTTCACAACCAATGCGCTGGTGGTCACCAATGTCCTGGCCGGCTCACATACCCTCACTCTGGAAGCCTGGAATAATACGGTCTGTAACACAAGCGATTTTTTCAGCGTGACCATTTTGGAACTACCCTTCCCCACCAAATATCCAAATATGGTCGTGGAGCCGCTGCTGCTCGATTTTGGGGCGCCGGCGCCGAAGCGCGTCACCTTACCCCTGTTAATCAGAAACAAAGGGGACGCCCCGCTGGTCATCAGCGGTCGTTCAATCAATCTCGCTGCCTTCTATCTGGTTGATCCACTTCCCTTGCCCTGGACGATCGCACCGCGAAGCGCCCAGACTCTCACCCTTGGTCTCGGGCCGGCCTCGAATGAATTCCGCCAAGCCAATCTGACGATACAAAGCAATGATCCTGCCCAGCCAACTCTCGTCATTCCCCTGGTCGGACGAGATATTCATATCGAGCTTACCCCACCAGACCGGTTGGTTTTCAACGATTTTATGACCCCGCAGGCGACACTGGTGATCCGCAACAGCGGGCACGCGCCTCTCGAGCTAACAAAGATATCCATTAGCAACAGCGTTTTCTCGATCCTTCAACCGCCTGTACTTCCATTAATAATACCTCCGCAAGGCGAACACCGCTTGACGGTGCAATGCGGAGCGACAGGAACGCAAAACGGCTCACTCACTATTGAGAGCAATGACCCGAGCAGGCCAACAGTAACGATTTCACTGGAAGGATCTATGACTCAACCTCCACCTACTGTCAATCCACCTGTTGCAGTGTACTAAATTTAAGGAGCACAAAATGTCGATTAGCAGCCGGTTATCAGATCTTCATCAGGAATTCGTGCGGCGCCAGTGGCTGGCCATCAAGAATCAAGAGACGGGTCTTGAGGGCGGTTATCAAGACAGGATTGCAGAATACCGCCGATTTGGCACCGTGACCTTGCAAACCGTCGTGGCCTCAGCCGGGATTACGGCGGAGGATTTCGCTCGCTGCACGCTGACCATCCAGAATGACCCGCGATTAAAATTTCTGCAACGCTTGGCATCCGTTGCCGCCATGGGTGGGCAGTTCGGTCAGGCCTTGGAGGAGAGTTTTTATGGCGCCTCGTCAAGCACCAGCGTGGTTCGCGAAGCTACCGCGTTAGTTGGTATGTTCACGCGTATGCTGGATGACTTCATTGACGAAGCACCGGAAATTATTGCTCCCGAACGTGACCCGTTGTTGGCGATCCTAAGCAAAAAAAGCTGGCTGGAACCAGAGCCAGCAGCCTTTCTCAGCGATGAAGACCTTTCCGGGAAACATCCGGGAATTTCGCTGCTCTATAAAATTACCCGCGCCTGCGTCACGAAAATTAAACAGTCGGAGTATTGGTTGGGAGAGTCGTCGTTATCGGTTCGGGAGGATTTTTCAACGGCGGCCGAAGCCGCCCTGCTCACCGAGTACGATACCATTGACTGTCGGATGCCACCCAGCAGTCAGAATTATGATCCCGCGATGCGCTTGATCCTCAAAGCGAAATCACAAAATATTGTCTGGGTGCTCGCCCTGACTCCCACCACCTTCCTCGGATGGCCGGAGCAGTTGAACCGGTTTGCCTACGAAGTCTCCATCAAACGACTGGGGGACCTCTTCGGATGGCTCGATGACGCCCAGGACCTCGTCGAAGATATCGCGACGGGCGCAACGAATGAAGTTTTACTCGACCTTTACGAAAATGCCGGCAGCCCGGCCTACTCAACGCATGACGAATTGCATGAAATGATTGCGGATTGGCTGAGCGATGATCGCACAGTCACCCAACTCGTCTCCAAAGGGCAGACGCTCTATAAAGAAAGCCTGTATGGATTCGAAACCCTGGGGGCCGCCAATCCGGCGCCGATGCAACAATACATTACCGATGTCACTCTGGCATGGATAGAGCCGGCCTCGCCAGCAGAGAACGTCGAAGCATGAAAAATGAGTAAGTCTATAGTCATCAGTCCGAAGTCTGGCGTCCAAGGACTTTGGACGCCAGACTTCGGACTTTGGACTTCAGACTTCAGACTTGGGACTTCGGATATGACCACTTCAGCCACTTCCAGCGAAACCTCTATTCTGAGCCACCTGGCTACGCTGCGCAGCCCCACGGAGTTCCAGTTGGTGCGGCGCGCGGTGTGGCTGGTGGCTTTGCCCTTCCTCCTCACCCTGGGGCTGGACCTCCTCGCCGTGCTCTTCCTGGGCGTCCCGCCGGGCAAGTCACGCTTCTTCCTGGCCGGTTTGTTCGACCTAATTTATCAGACCTTCATGCTCACCTTGGTCATCACGGCCTGGCTCATGCGCGTTTTTTTCCAGACGGTGCGGGAGACGTTCGAATCCCTGGCCGAGCAGGAAGTGATTAGCGAAAAAGAACCGGGCCAAGCGCTCGCTTTCGTCCAGACCTACCAACGCTGGCTCTACGCTCCTGCCCGCTTGCTATTGGGCGCCGCCTTTGCCATTCTCGGCCTGGCGGTAGATTACTACCTGATCTTCGGCGAAGACCTGGCCCGGTTGGCGCCCGGCCATGAACCAGCCGCCATCGGCCAGTATGCGAACATCGTCTGGCTGACCAATTGGATCAACGCCCTCGGGTTTCTGGCGGCCCTGTTCATGATCGGCAGCCTGATCTTCAGAATGTTCGTGACGGCGGCGTTCATCTATCGCGCGCCGGCGTTCTTTGAATTCCAGATCCAACTCTCGCACCCCGATCAATGCGGCGGCTTCAAAGCGATTGGCGATCTCTGCCTGAAGATGGTGTATGTGCTCCTGGCGCTGGCGTTGTTTGCCAGTTTCTGGTTGATCGTCAGCAAACACGTCACCCTGAGTCCGGACTGGCAAGAACTGCTCCCGCCTTACGTGTTGAGCGTCGGTTTTCGGTCCCCGGTCAAGATGCTGCTCGTGCTGCTGGCGGTGAGCGGCGTGGGCATTTTCTTTTGGCCAATGTATACCGTCCATACCCTGATGTTGGCTGAGCGCGCCAGGCTGAAAAAAACGCTCAACAGCCTAGCGCGCCGGATCCATCAGTTGGATGGCCTCACCCTCACCAACCCCTCCGCCATGCCCACCGCCGAGCGCCGGAAAATTCTGGATGAGATCGATTCCCTAAAGGAACTGTACCTGCGCACGAACAAAGCCCCAGCCTGGCCCTTTGATCGAAGTGTGGCCCTCAAATTCGCCTCCACGCAAGTCATCCCGGTGATCTCGTTGTTAGGTCTGGGCGGCCCGATGGGGCAACTGATTGAGATTGTGACCAAACTCTTTCAGGGTGGGTGAGGCGGTCGCGCTATTTCATCTTGCCATACAACTATCTCGCCCGTCGCGATTTGTCGAGCGACTGCTGGACCGTCCAGCGTTGATCAAAAAGGTTCTCCCTGATCCTGGACTGCCTGGTTATCGCTGCCTGCGATGCTTGGGGAAAGATACCGTTTCAGGACTTCCAGCCGCTGATGCCCCAGCCGCTGCGAGAGCTTCTGTTGAGCTTGGCGTTTCGGCAACCGGGCTTGCCCATACCACTTCGCCGCATACCACAACTCGCCAAAGGCTTGCCCCGCCTGCATAATGACCGTGGCCTGGTAGACCGGCGAACCAAAGTTTTTCCTTGCCATCGCTGCTTTCCTTAGAATTCGATGCCAGGGGATACGACAGGCTGGAGTCAAATAACTGACTCCTGAGCCAGTTCGACCTCGTGTCACATCCCGTCATCTGGCTCCTGGAGACAGTAGGCTTTTTCCACTCCACCTGTTTTCATAAGATGGCGAATTGGTTCCAATTTCGAGAAGCTCTGTATAGCCCCCTCCATCAGCACTCATTGATGCAGACGCCACCTAACGCATTTTCGGCACGTAGGCATAGGTCACTTCGGTTCGGTGCGGATTATGCCCCAGCCACATCGCCAATTCTCGCCGTGCCTGAGCTTCGGTGAGCCCCATGAGTTCCGTCTTAATTCGCACCAGTTCGCAGGCGGCTGATCCGCGGAAGCCATGTATCCCTCGGCGTTCAATGCCAAGGTCATCGCAAGCCTTGCGGACCGTGTTTTCAAGGCCCGGTTTCCAAACGCGTTCGTTCCCTTTCTCCAGATAAATAAATCGGCGCGAGCGATCCAACTCGGATAAGATTTTGGCGTCCAGGACTTGGATTTTGCGTGTCTTGCCACCTTTACCCAAGAGCTCCACGCGCTTTTCAGCTACGAATATCTTGTCGCTTCGTAAGTGGAAGACTTCATCAATCCGCGCCCCGCTGGACAGGATAAACCGGAGTGCCTGCCCGTACTCAACGCTGCCCTGGCTCACGGCGGCCACCAGGGCCTGGGTTTCTTCGAATGCATAGGCTCCACGAGGCATCTGGGGTTGGCCTTGGTTATCCACCCGCCATTCATCCAAGACAATCTCTTCGTGAAGCCAGCCTTGAGCCAGCATGCCTTCCTGGAGTTTACGGAGCGCCGAGAGCATAGTTTTGACGTAGCTGGCCTGGCAAGTCTGACTTTTCTCGGCCAGGAATTCGGCCACGATCTCTGGTGTAATCTCCCGAAAGAGACGTATGTCAGGGTAGTGGTCATCTATCCAATGAGCGAAGGTCAGACTCTTATCGAAGACGGTGTTGAATTCCCCGTGACTGTAAATTCCATAGACTGCTTGACCCGGTTGGTGGCCTTGATCAATCTTGGCTTGATGCTTGGATTGGCCTCGGCGATCAATGGCTTCCAGCGCTCGCAGAGTTTGCGCTCTCCAGCTTGACTGACCCATGTTCAGTTCTCCTTTCAAGCACCAGACCCACCCCGGTCATCGGCGACTGAGAACATCATCCCAGTTACCTTTCTTGAAACCCAGTTTTTGGACGGGCATCGCAGCCTGGTTGTCAGTTAAAGTTTCGCCGCCGGCATTTCTGCCGACGTAGGCGGCGCTCGAAAGGCTGAGCTTCCTCGACTTGCTTTCTCACCCACCGCGAGGCAGCCGCAATTCAGTGGGAAGCCCGGCCAGGCTTAGGTGGCCTGCGCTGCCGGGGTACGCAGGCCCGATTGGTCACAACTTCTTGGGTTAGTCATCACCTCCTTTCCTTTGGGATGAAAGTTTCTGAGAGACAAGCAAGCGGGAGCGCGATTGATCGCGCTACGGTAAGAACGCCAGGCAAGCCGGCGATCATCAACAAATTTGCAGGCCACAACGCGTGAAGCTGAGTAGTCCGTACCTATAGTGGTTTACTGCTCAGTTGGTGGTAGCGTCCTTCGACTACGTGCGGGAAAATCACCGCACTCCGCTCAGGATGCTGCCATCAATCCGATAATAATTTGCTCTAATTTAACAGTGAACCCGACCGAGACACAGCTTCGATTCGGAAAGTCGTCGGCAAAGAGTCGGCCATTGTTAAAACAGCAGGCCCGCTGTCCAAACTCCAGGACAACAGGCCTGTTTGCTTTCATCCCCCTACTCCTCTGCCTTTCCGATCTGGATTTGGGAAACAAAGCGAGCCAAGTCAAAAACCAGCTTTTCCGGGAGGCCGGGAGTGGTTGGAGTCGAATCTCGTGTTATGCGCTTATGCGCGTATCTTCCAGAAAGGAATGTGGAGGTAGAGACTCAGATTTTGAACCATGAGTTAGATCTCTAACGAATAATGCCTTTCACCACGACTTCGCCATCCCGCCATTCGGCGGAAGTGAAGCGGACCGGCAATGCATCCGCTCGCTGCAATTGAGTCTGGATTTCAGCTTCAAGCGAGCGGCGAAGTGGGCCGGGAATAGGCAAACTCAACTCCAAGATTTGAACAACCGGCAATCCATCCACTAAAGTAATCCGCGCCTTGCCGCCGACATGCACTCGCAATCCGCCGATGGTGGCATCGCCTTCACCGGCGATGTAGTCGGGGGTAATCGTCACGCGCGGATACTTAAACGGGATTTGCGGGTAACGCTGCAGATACCAGGTGATGGTCTGCTCGGCTTCCAGTTCAGTCAAGGTTACTTCCCAACTTTCGCCGGAGTGATTTCCAGCGCGGATATATTCTAATAAAGCCACCACTTCGGGATCGCGGATGGGATCAACTTCGTGCGGCGGCGGCGCGGCCAGCAAGACGCCAGCCCACGCGTAGAGGTTGACGCCGACGATGACCAGCGCGATCCAAAAATTTAGACGAGCGGAGAAGAATTGTTTTAGCCGATTCATAGTTTTAGACCCTAAAGGTCTCGAAGACCTTTAGGGTCTCAGCGCATCAACAATTGCAAACTGGCGATGCCGGCAGGGACAATTGCCACCAGGCAGGCCAGGGCCCAAATCGCCACCGCTCTATCGGTTAAGATAAACTCGTGGCCGGGTGGCTGATCATCGGGAACGGCTTGAGGCTCCGTTTCGCGCGCCATGCGTCGCCCAATCCACAAAGCAGCCAACCCTAGCACTATTAGCAAAGCCAACGTCGTGCCCGCCGCCGATAGCCCGAGCACATCAATCTCTGGAGGCAAGTCGCCGAAGAATTGCGCCCCAGCTAAGGTGATGACCAAGAGCGACCCACCATTCCAGAGCGCATGCATCCCAACCGCCAGACCAAAACGCGTGGCCCACTTGCGCCCGGCCTGCGGCTCACCGCGCAACACAGCGTGCCAACCCTGGCCGACCAGCCCAGCCCCCAGCGGATGAATCGCGCCGCCTAAAGCGCGCACAATTAGAATCCCGGCCCAGAAGGAAAAACCAAAACCGGCGTAGATCACGTTTTCCAGTGCGGCGAATCCGGCCCCGGCCATCGCAGCCACCAGAAAAGCCTCGCGGCGCGTCAGGTATCTCAGGATGGGCAGCGTCACCAAGGGCTTGGCGAATTCTTCAGCCAGGGGCGCAATGACCGCCAGTTCCAAGAAAATAAATACAAAACTTGGACTGGTGATGGCCTCCGCGATTTGCTTTCCATCTAAGGCAGAGATTAATACTTCTAAATGAGGGAGCACCGTCTCGGTTAAACCAGCGACCAAGGCCAGGACAATCACGGGCAGCAAAATTTCCAACACGAGCGCAATGAATACACTGACCGTCGCGCCGCCAATGAAGGCAACTAATCCCCGCCGCCAAGTCAGTCCATCCGCCTGCCGCTGGATAAACCAAGCTATTGCCAGCAAGGGTGGTACAGCGGCCGTTGCCAGTAACAGAGGCGGGAAGAAAAGTACTGTCCCGATGTCTTCCTGGATGATGAAAGAGCCACTCACTATACCCAGAGCAAAAAGAAGTGCCCAGAGCCAGGCGGGAAATAAGCGAATGGGATGAGACAGTTTCCCCGCGAGTGAATTCCCAACATGCCAGGCGACGATGGCGCCGGCCCCGCCGGTTAATACGACGAGGGCGAAGCCAAATATAGCCAGGCCAACTGACGCTGAACTACGGTCCCCTTCCCCAATCATTACCAACACCGCACACAGCCAACCGCAGATCAGCGGCAAGCCCAACAAAGCCCACAGCACACTCACCGGGCTGAGGGTTTGCTTCAACCACTTTGGCAATTGTCCGGTGGTGGTATTCATTGCTCTACTCCCAAGTTTCCAGGACTTCCAGCCATTGCTTGATTTCCTCGCGCTTACGCTCGACGAGTACGCCAATGATGATGACGAGCAGGCCGATAATTCCAAATACGATCCACTGGTTGATGGACTGCAACGAATTGATCAGTTGCGCGACCGTCGCCAAAATGACGCCGAGCAACCCGGCGTAGAAGAACCGGCGCAAGCGGCGGGCGCTGCCCCACCAGAAAGTGGCAAAGCCTTCACTCCCCAACATCAGCGCGAAGACCCACCCCATGAGCATCGTTTGCCAGAAGAGCGAGCCCATCATCAGCAACATCGCCGCGTAATCCAGCCAACGCGCCAGCGCTTTGGCGCCGCGCCGCCATTCCAGAAAAGCGATGCTTAACAAATAGACTCCGGCGGGCAGCGCATACCATTGGACGCGGGCCGCGCCATCCCATTCTTGAACGTAGAAGGCGTGCACCATCCAGGCGACTAAGAGCAGGCCGACGGCAAAATAGCTCCACCGCACTCGGCGATAAGTGAAAGCGGCCGCGACGTACAACAGCCCTAATAAAGCCAAGACACCGACCACCATCTGGACGGTTGGGAGGTCCACAATCTGGCGGAAGGGATAGCCGAGCAACGCCCGGATCGTCCACACGCCGATGCGCAAGCCCAAGAGGCTCATTACCATTAAGATTATGAACGAGAACCACAGACTGAAACGCTGCAACGTCGATTCCCAAACTTTGCGCCCTTCGACTACGCCCTGCCATCTTTTGACTTCGCTCAGGACCCGCAGGGCTCCGCTCAGGGTGTTCAGGGGCAACGGCAACGCCAAGCCATAACCGACCAGCCCATACGCCAACGCTAAACGCGCCAGCGCTACGACACTCGCTTCCCTCGACGCGTGGACGACCTCCAGCCATTGGAATAGAGCCAGGACACCCAACGCCGCGCTGAGGTACGTCATGCGTTTTGACAACCAGATGGAGGCGAGCAGAGTAATCAACAACGTGTGGCTTAAAGTAATCAAGGTAGCAGCCAGCGTCCCGCTCAAGCTCAATAGTTGAGCGGCCAACACATCGCACAAGACCAACGCGTATAAGGGCCGCGACCAGCCAATCCACCACCGGCCTTTTTCCAGCGGAGAGCCTTCACCCCGACGGCGCTCGATGAAGATGGCGAGTGAAGCCGTTAGCAGCGTGACCGGCAGAAAACGGAGCCACGCTGCAGATGGATAAGCCCACCATCCGAGCGAATCGAGGTAATAGATTGCCGCCGCGTGGATAGCGAGCGCCGCCGCCAACAGCCAGCCGCGCAAGCGAAAGCGATAGACAGCCCAAGCGAAGAGCGGTGTGAGCAGCAAAAAATTGAGAGCGGTTAAGTCTGACTGGAAGCGAGTGAAGACGGGACTAACTGTCGCCAGGCCAAAGCCTAGACAGTAAAGCGGCAACCCCCACCAGCCCAGCAACCGATCCACGATGGCGCGCGCCCACTGAGTCGTTTTGTCCCAAGGAAAATCGCGCCAGGCTCCCCACCACCGATCCAGTCCCCAACCCAAGGCCAGCGCGATGACCGCGCCGGGAAAGAGAGCCAGTCCATAATATTCCGGCGGCAACGCTGAGAGCTGCAAACCGATGGCGTAAGGAACAATGACTAGGGCGCAGGCTGGAATCAACAAAAGCGGTTGGCGCAGCCAGAGCGCAGTGAGGGTGTAGAGCACGGCGGCGCTGCCATAGCCCCACACCGCGCCAATTTTGTCCTGACTGGAAGGCGGCAAGCCCAAGGCGATCAACGCAAAGCCAACTGTTAGCGCGGCGGTGTGGTAGGACAACAATCGGGTGCGGCGCATGGCCCAAGCCAATGCCAGGTAAACAGCGGCCAAGCCGATGAGCCACCAACCATGCCGGTTCTCCGGCAAGCCAGCTTCGTTCAAAGCGATGAGGAGCGAGATCGGAGTCAGCGCCGCCGCCGGATAAACCCAGAGCGGCGAGTAGAAGAGGCGAGCAGAAATCAGCATGAGCAGCGCGTCGTAAAGCAACGCGAGAGCTAAGAGCGGCGCGATATGAGCGACGAGCAACGTGCCAACGATGAGCGATAGATAGCCGGTGAGGTGGGCGGGCAACGCGTAACCGTCTGCAACCGAAACGCCTCGGGGGAAGACGATTCTGCGGAGCCAGCGGCCAACGGCCAATCCCAGTGAACCAAACGCCAGGAATAGGAGTCCATAGTGTTCGTGGCGCGCCATCGGCAGCAGCCAGTTGAGAAGATAAACAGCCCAGATCGGAATCAATCCCAACGCCGGATATAAGAACTTAGTCTGTCCAAGAATTGAAACCGCCTGCCGGGCTGTGCGGCGATAATCCAAAATCGCCGCCAGAGCATAAAGGCCAATTGCCAGACCAAAGGTGAACCGGCTGGTGTCCCGATCCGCGATTGCCCATAAAAGGGAGAAGGGCAACAGGAAATGGACAACTGCCTTGAGCGGCAACGTGTAGGCCGCAGCAGCGCGGCCATCTTTAGGAGGAGCCTGCTCCCCGCCCGCGAGGACGCGGGCTTCGAGCGAAATAGATGCGTAACGTTGCACCAGCAAGCTGATTAGGAATAAGAACCAGGCCAGCAAAATCCAGGCAATCGCAAAACCCGTGAGCGTCGGGGGCTGGGTGACGAACCAGCCCAGGTTGGTCAAAATCGTCCAGGGGGCAAAGATCAACAACGCCGCGAGCCAGACAAAAAGCGATCGCCGGAAGAGTCGGGCGGAGAGCGCATACAAGCCGGTGATTAATATCAGCCCGACGGCGGCCCAAATCTGCTGAGTGCGCCCACCACCCAGCAGCCACAAATTGCGGACGAACGCCATACCAATCACACCTGCCGAGGCGAGCCAGCCAGTTACCAACCAGGGACGCCGGTACAAATACCAAGCGAGGCGAATCATCGCTCGCCAGCGAGGCCTCAGGCCAGGGTGGGAACGCAGCCAATACAAACCCCGTTCAGCCAGAATGAAAAAGATGACGCCCAGCGCACCTTTGGCGACGGATGAACCCCGACCCGTGCTGTAAGCCAGGATGATCACCCCACCACCCGCCGCGATCAGCCAGGCCGATATATATCCCCACATTTCGTTGTAGGTTCCCCAGGCATACAAGATATAGACGATGCCCAACAGCACTTGAATGATCGCGCCCCACAATTGATTTTCATCCGTCCAGGGAAGCTCAATGAGCAGGTAGATGTAAACGCGCCATAGAATGAAGAGGCCAATCAAGTGCGCAGCCCAATAGAGGGGACGAAGAAAACGGTGATTAAGGACGGGCGACTTTCGCCGCTCGATCCACAGTCCGCCGAGGAAATAAGCGACGACGAGCAGCGTCAGCGCGAACGTCACTCCGTCGTAGAAAAGATGCAACTGATCCAATAGCAGTACGAGGCCCCAAGCGATGACCAGCCCTCCAGGAGCCAACTCTAGCGAATGTCGTTTCGTGATAGCATCCGCTAAGTAGAGCAAGCCGACGCCCAACAAACAGAGCGCGGGCACAAATCCGTCTGGGGCGATGACGAAAGCCCCAACCGCCGTGGCGACACTGACCATCAATCCGGTCAGATACCAGGGTCGCCCCTCTGGATGGCCCAAACGATAACTGAGCGCGACCATCCCCCATGCCAGCGCGAGGAGGGCCAGAGGAAAATCGGCTTCGAGCGGGCCACGATTGTTAAAGATCAGCCAAATCCAGAATGGCAGAGGCAGCGCGGTCAACCAGTGAAAAGCAGTTGGGCGTGAAGCTTTCTCGCCAATAAATCCGGGCTGTTGCTGATGAGCCAGCCGAGCACCCCACGCAGTTAAGCCCAGCCAACTGCCGAGGGCGTAAGCCAGCAGATCGCCGTTGTAAGAGAAAAGCAGCGGCGGCAAGAGCGCCAACGCGGCGATGACATACCCCGCCACAACGAGTGGCCTCGCGCGCCAATCCTTCACGCGGAGAGCAAGGATGACGTGCAGAATCGCCAGCGAGGTCCAGCCCGGCGAGAGTTGCGCGAAGTTTAAATTCAACTCGGTCATGGCGAAGGTGACCGCCGAAAAAGAAAACAGCGAGGCTGCGTACAGATAGTTAGGCCGCTGCCAGAGCAGCGCCGCCAGAATCATCGCACCGGTCAGAACCGTGTGAGTGGCCGCGGCTGCCGTGCCGCTATCCGTGAGAGACCAGAGGGCGGCGACGATGAGCAAAATGACGCCCCCAGTCGCGGCCGTGCGCCCGTGGCTGTGAAGCACCGGATCGTCTTTGCGCGCCAGCCAGGTGTGCGCGGCGACAAAGTAAAGCGGCACGAGCCAAGCCAGCCCAAACGCATGCCAGGCCCGGTTGACCTCCAGCCGATTGAAGAGCGCGGCTTGAGTCATATACATGGCGATGGGAAAAGAGATTGCCGTAAGCAAGCCCAGACTCCGGCTGCGATGTTGAAGCGCGCCCCAACCAAACACCAGACCGCCTACCCACCAAGTAATAGTCATGGAAGTGTGCAGCGTGTCATAGGTTGGGCGATCAATGTAACGCCAAGCCAAGGTCAAAGGCAGCAACGCGCCAACTGCCAGTAAGGAGATCGAACGGAGCGACGAGTCAAAAACGCGCGGGATGGCTGATTGCTCACTCTTACCACGCCAGGGAGTTGCTAAGACTGTAAAACCGAGGGCCAGCAGTGATAAACCGGCGCTGCGCCAATCGAGCGAGAAGCCATACGCCTGATGTGCCATTTGAATCACAGCCAGCACCACACTCCCGGCGGCTACGCCCACCAGATAGCCGAAAAATTGATTCTGGATGAGGAAGGTGATAAGAATGTACGCCGCTAAACAGACGAGCGAGGTGATGAACCAGAAGAGCGGAGCGTAACTCGGGGGAATATTGAAATTCGCGTAAACCGTATAGAAGTCTATGGGAATAAGCAAGGAGGCAATCGCACTAAGCGCGATGCCGGAACGATACAAGCGCGTTCGGGTGCGGACGTACCAGCCCAACCCAAAGAACATCGCCGTAAACGCGGTGGGGATCGCCACCCGCAGCGGCGCAGAGAAATTCTTCCAGCCCCAAGCGACAAAAGAAAGCGCCGCCGCGAAAAGCAAAAAGATTCCCAAAAAGAGCAGCGCCTGTAACGTCCGTTCGGAAAGGAGAGTCTGCCAGAGGCGCTCACGCAAAGGCGGCGGCGGAGCGCGAGGAACCGGCGGAGAAACTTCAGCCTGGACAATTGTCGCCGACGTGGCTGTCTCGGGGATCGGCTCAGGCTCCGGCACGGTGGGCGGTGGTCGCAACCCGAGGCTGACTTCCAGGGTTTCTTTTACCGACAGAAGCGAGGCGCGGATTTGCTGTTCCGCCTCCAGGGTGGTGAAATCCTCAGCGCGCAAGTTATCAACCGCTTGCAAGAGAAAATTGGCTAGCGCCAGACGATCCGTATCCGTTTGCGGATAAACAGGACGAGTCCGGCCTTCCAGTTGCTGAAGCAGATCGTCCACCTGGCGGCGAGTCGAGGCAACTAACTTCGGTAACGGCTCGCGCGTGAGCAGCCCGGCTCCCACCCATTCATTCAGTTTTTGTAACAGCGCTTCTTGATGGAAAAGACTCGGCCAGGCCTGGATAGCCTGCGCATGGGTGAAGAGTGGTTTGCGCAGGCCGAGCTTGATTTCAAGATCGCGCTGACGAGTCAGGTAGTCCTGGCGAAGCACCTCCCGCCGATGAGGGGAAAGACCTGACCAGTCGGCGATTTCCTTCAAGACCCACTTGATATGCGCCAGTTCTTCCAGCCAAGCCGGGTCGCCGCCGAAGCCGCATTGCGGGCAGGGCTCATTCAGAATGTGGAGGGGCTGGTTGCAACGATGGCAGCGCATGAGGTGTTGGGATTAATTCAGGTGATTTGTACACGGATGACACTGACAAGCCTGGATTTCACGGATTTTTTAATTAATTTCCGTGTCATCCGGCTTTTCCCGAAGGGGCGTCATCCGCCTGCGGCGGTTTTTCGCTCAAGCCAGGAGAGTCAATTTCCTCTGCGGAACGATTATAGGTCTGTAACGCGTGATAACAAAACGCGGTGGTCGCTAACCGACTGGCATACCAACTGGCGAACTCGCCGCGCGTGGGCGTAATCGCCAGCGGCTCCTCATCCCAACTCCCATCATAACGCTGCGTTTTGAGTAACGACGTAATCCAGTTCGGATCGAACAGCGCGGCCACCTCGGCTGACGCTGCCGACCTAAGGCAGATCAAAGTCAAGAACGCGGCAGTCTGTGGCGTGTGTGTGCGGCGCTGAACTTCGCTCTTTAAGCGATCTAAGAGCTTGACCCGGACTTGCTCGATTAGACTTTGCAAATTGGCTGCAACGCCCTGCCCTGCTGAAAGTTGAGCCAACAATTCAAATGCCGCCCAGAGCGCATAGGCCGGTGTGTAATACGCATTCGCGCCTAAGCCACGCAAGAGATAGCGCTCAAGCCAGTGGGCCGACGCCCGTTCAATGATCGGCCAATAACCGTCGCGATCGTAGGTGAGCAACCCCAACAGCAAGTTGGCTTCGACGGTCGAGCAACTATTTCCCCAGAGTAAAACCGGTGTCGCCTCCGCGCTGAAGTCTGTGTTCCGAGTAAACCAGCACGGAATCTGACCGGAAGGCAAGGTATTAGCCTCCATCCACTGCAACGGTGCTTGCAGCAGCGCCCGATGCGCTTCCGGCTGAGAAGAGTACTGATACAAGCGCAATAACAATCCCACATCGTCGGCATCGGGCGGGAGGCTGGGGTGGGGATAATATTTAAATCCATTCGCCGCAATCGTCTGAAAAATCTCGTCCACCGGTCGGGATAAATCGGTCCGATGTTGGCAGAGGATTTCTACGATCAACCCGGGTGTGAAGCCTTTGGCGACGAGTTCGGGCGTGTTAAACACACCGCGCCGCTGCACTTCCCAACTTTCTTGGAAAGTACGATCCGCGAGCAAATAGGCCTCGGCCATCTGGATGGCTTGAGCGAGGCTGTCCCGCCACGGTGTAAAGACGATTTGATTGGCGGTTGAACTGGTTGCTGGCCGAAGGTGGTTGTTGGTTGCTGGTGAAAGTGAGAATAATGCCATGAGTTCGCGAATACTTTCTTCTACCCTGGCATTGTAAGCTTCAAAGGTTTCCAGACTCAATTCACGGGCCAGGGTCCGGCAAACTTCCAGACGCGCCAGGCATTCTTGGCCAATCTTTTGCACCGTGCCAGTTAGGAGCAGCGCCCCCAAGATGCGCTCCGGACTGGTGGGCTGGTCCAAATCAATCCCCGCTTCGATCATCGCTCTGATAATTGGATAGGTCGGCGATCCGCGCCGCCGCAGGTCGCGCTGGAGGGTCGTGATCTCGCGCCGGATTTGAAAGATGACGTGCCAGTGATCAAGTAACGAAAATAGCCGCGGCAATTGGTGAGCGCGGTCAAACCGCAAAGCGATAGCGGCGAGGGGAATCTTGGCAAATGCCAGTTGCCGGCCCAATTCCAGTAAGTCCGCTTCATCGAAAGGCGCAGCTTTCCGGGCATTGCCGTGAAATCTATAGAGAGCATTCGCACACTCAGCTCGGAGGCGACGGTAATGATCCCAGAAAGGTGAGGCGGCCGGGAATAGTTGCGCGAGATGATGGACGGCGCGTTGGTGGAGGGTGTTCTCCAGGAAGGCATAACGCTGATCGAAAGCGGTGTCCGGGTCGAGGATACTTTCACGGGTGTAGATAGCGGCAAAGGTGAACACACTTGCCAAGAAAAGATGCTTTTCGAGTTCAGTTCTAGTTTCGCCGGGAGGAAAATGCCAATCGTCCAACAACCAGAAGTGTAGATTGAACAGGGGGTAATCGCGCTTCCGGCAGAGAATGTCTTCAAACTGGCCGGTATCGGAATAAGCGCTGGCGAGGTTATGCCGCAGCAGCAGCGCTTGCCGGAAAAGATAAGCGGGCAACTCGCCGAAGTAATGCTCAACTTCCGGCCAGTAGCGATCCCGTTGGGGTTGATAGCGAGTGATCCATTCCATGCGATTAGGGACTTTCAATAAAACCAGGGTGGACGATGGGGATCGAACCCATAACCTCTGAGGCCACAGCCCAGCGCTCTGACCAATTGAGCTACATCCACCATGTTAGGCAAAGTCCGAGTTCGGTTACGCAATCCGTGACGAGTGACGAGTGATACGTGAAATTCACGAGTCACTCGTCACTGGTGACAGCATGATTGTATTACGTATTGGGTAAATTGACTTACCTGCCATCAACCGGCCGGTTAGGGTCCAGCGCAACCAAGCGCAACTCGCTCGTATAGTGATGACCGTCCCCATCGGTGAGCCAGGTCTGATCCACGGCCGGCAGCATCTCCGTGATGTGTACGAGTAAGTCCGTGGGATTAATTTCCAGAGCCTGGTTGATCACGCGGGCGAAGATGTCTAAATAGATCGGGCTATCCAAATCAACGTAATGCGGCTTGACTTCGCCGGGCACGCGGACGAAGAAAAAGCGCGGCAGGCCGTGTTCGCGCGCCCAACGTCGAGCGGCCAGGAAACGCTCCGAGGAAGGCAAGTCACGAGCAAAAGTCAGCGTCTCGGGCGCAAAGCGCCAACTCTCCCGGCTGAGGACCAAATCATCCACCACCATCCGAGGTGTATGCGGCGCGGGCGGTAAGTAAGCAGGATAGGTGAGGCATTGATTGGAAAGGGAATAGCCAAAGAATTCGATGATCTCGAAGCTGATCCGGCCATCGCGGGTACGGACTTGTAAGCCGCGCGCTGTGTCTTCGACAACCAGTTCGCCTACCGTAATTGTTTCCATCTCCGGCGGACGCGGAGAAGTCGCTTCGTACTCAAAGAAAACATCGCTGGGCAAAACAAGACTGATAGCATTGCGTTGAATGTTCCAAGTCTTGGAAGGGATGGGGAACACACAGCGTTCGGAAATATCACGGGCGCGGGCGTTATAAAGATCATCGGGCGAGGGATGCTGGGCCACAAAGTCCACGCGCGCAATCGTATTAAACAGATGCAGTTCTCCGAGAATAAATTGATACTCCCCTCGCCAGATGGCCTCCGCGTCACGGGCAGCCAGCATCACATCGGGCGAACAATAGCGGGCCAACATCCAACCCGGCCCCGGCACATTGAAGGCGGACTCCACGCGCGGTCGGAGTTCAGCGCTGGTAAACTTAAGTTGAGGCGTGTTGGCTCTCCGCGCTTCACCCTCCAGCCCAGCGAGGGAGAAAATATCTGTCCAGCGCGCTTGAAGCTCTGTGGTGACATCTGCCAACAACGGGCTAGCGGGATCAGACAAAAGCGGCGTGGCATGCAACAAAAAGCCGTGCAAGCTCACGACCGGCGAGCCGGTTTTCTCGGCCAAGTCACCATAAATGCGTTTAAAAATTTGGCGATAGCGCTGGGCAACTTGATAAGTAAGCCAACGCGCGCTAGTGAGCAACAACCCGAGCGGAGGCCCCAGGCGATCCAGAACCGGCTGCCCCAATTCGAGCGTGACATCGCGACGACAGTCTTCATAGACCAGCGTCCGGGCCGCGTAGGTTTTGCCCGGCGCGCGAGTCGGCGCGAGGCCGGTTAAACGCGTGAAGGTTGTCTCCAGTTCGCCGAGCGCGCGATCTAATTCCGGCGGCTGACCGGCGGCTCCCGCAACAGTGTCCCGCGCGCGTTCCAATTCAGCCAGCGCCGTGAGCGCAGAGGTGCGCAGAGGTTCATCCTCAATGCACTCCAGGTGTTGGCGCAACGCCTGCTCAGGATGCAAGGCCAAGGGCAAATCCAGCGACCAGAGGAGCAAGCTGCGCTCGCAAAGTTCCGTCAAAATCTGATAGACCTCGGCTTCATCGGCCAGAGCCAGAGAACGATCGCGGAGGAGATGCCGAGCAATCGCCTGAGCGGTCTGCTGACCATCGCACTCGTCCAAGATACGTTTTTGTTTGGGGGAAAGCGTCATCTGGCTTTCAATCCCGGACGGCAACTGACCGGCGTGAATCCAAGCTTCCATTAAGGGAAGACTCACGCGCTCAGCTTCTCGATAAAAAAAGGGCGACGGGCGCGGAGCCAGCCAGGGACGCACGCGCTCGACCGGCGCAATGTTTTGGGCGAGGGCCTCGACGCCCCAACTCTCGAAATGGACTTCGCGCGTTGAGACCAAGTGTGATCCGGGTTGCAGCGTGATTGGCTCACCCCCCGAGTTAAACTTGGCCCAGCCAATCGGCCCGAAAAATCCGATCGTGTCATTCTTGACGCAGTAGCGCTGCAGGTAGCTGGCGGCCAAGCGTTCTTTTTGTCTGGCCTGAGCGTTCACTTTGTGGGGATGATGAACGAGCCAGTTTATTGATTCATGCAGCGCGCGGCGATTTTGCCAGACGACGGCCTCTTGAAAAGCCGGTTGGCGGATAACCTCGCGCAAAGCCGACCGCATTGGCTCGGCCTCCGCTTCAAACGCCGATTGAAATTCAGCCTGGAGGGTTTGGGCGCTTTTCAACGCCGCAGCGTAAACTTGCAACGCGGCCTGCGTCTCCGGCTGGAACTCGCGGCCCTCAGTGAATCGATTCTTACGGATGTTGAGGATGGCTTTCCACAACGTGACTCGCCGCTGACCTTCGCTCTGGCGTACTTCAGCATGTAGCACATCCAGCGCGGATTTCTGAGCCTGCGCGGTTTGCGCCTCTGCTTGCAAGAGTTGATCGGCCAGGGCCGCGCTCCGAGGCACGGCTAACTTAAGCACCTGGGCGGCGGGAAAGCCCGCGCCGCGCAGGCAAACCCAACGCCAGAGGTGCCAGGAACTGCCGGGGAGCGGAAGGAGATGATCCATGAATAAATCAGATGCAGTAAAAACTCAACTTAACCGCAGAGAGCGCTGAGTGCGCAGAGATTTAAAAAACTCTGCGTGCTCTGCGCTCTCTGCGGTTAAACGGTTTTTTTTTACGCTTGGATTAGGCCGCTTTATCCTCGCCGAAGGCCTGCGCGAGCTTCTGAATGGAAGCAGCGTCAATGCCTTTGAGGGCCTCGAGCATCTCCGGTGTTGGCTCGACGCCGGCCTCGCGGAGGGCTTTCTCCGGGTCAGCCGCCAAGGCCTGAGCAAATTTTTCATCCGACATGGCTTTTCCAAGCAGCGTTTGTAGATCCATGGTCTAGGCTCCTTTTGTATGAGAGGAAGAGGTGAGGCACCAGGATAACATCGAGGGGATTTTCCCGCAAATTTGGCCGGGAGGGGTGACCCCAGAAAGAAGTAGATGGCCTTACTTTTTCCGTGCTTCGCCCATCATCCACAGACCGCCTAGCAACATGGCGGCAAAGAGTGCGAACCAGACCCAGGTGCCCACCGCCGACCAGACCACTTTGTGAACTGAGGCATCCACGATGATAACGCCCAGGATGGGAAATAAGCCCAGCACGATTTGCGCCAAGCCCAACGTTTGCCACTCCAGTTTGGAGGCGCCTTTGGTCAACACATACGCGCCGATGGCGGGGGTCAGAAAGGTTACGCTGTAGAGTTGAGCGTGAAAGGTATCAATGCTCCATGACCAAATCATTGTGGCCGTAAGTGGAATAATCAGCAAAGCCAGCCCGTACAATCCCAAAACAACGGCTTCCACTAAAAGCAGGTTACGGGCAAAAGGAGGCAACGGGGTCGCATCAACGGGTGGCAGGTTGCGATACAACCACAGATGATAGGCGGCATTAATGGGGATGAGGAGGTACAAGCCGAACCACACCCACACTTCCCAGCGTCTAAAATCGAACAGACTTAGATACACGCCGGACAGAGTAATAATAAGCGCCGTGAAAACCAAAATCATAGGGGTGACGAGGCGGGCGGGCGACCAGCGCGCATACACCGTTTGCATGATGGCCGCCAGACACGACGCCGCATACACGGCGCCCAGAAAGCGCGCATTGAAGGGCAAGAGCTTCCAAGGCCACAACGGGCTGATGAGATCAGGTGCGAAGAAGAGCCCGAACCCAGCAATAGCCAGCACAACAACTTCAACAAACGTAACCAAACGCAAGAGAAGCGAGATTTTGGGATTGACTTCAAGGGTCATCAGAGCCTGCCTTTCATAGCGAGTAGATTCTTTGGCGAGGGTGGAGGCATATACGCCCAGATGGGAACCTTTCGCCGCCCAACGTTCCGCATTAGGCGCTTGCGAAGCGGAGCAAGTCGCCTGGTAGGGTCAGGGGATGGCGCCTGAGATTTAGGTGGGACAGACCCGTTGCTCTCCGTTTCCTGCGAGAGTGCCTCAGTACCCTCACCGTGTCTGGTTTCCATCCCCTGCCACCTCGAA
>Ga0075421_100000114_pt1 | contig 67043 bp, 67 predicted proteins | sample SoiMetdeltSBSDD5_FD_75292 | JGI IMG/M metagenome (GOLD analysis project Ga0075421, IMG submission 75292) | Bulk soil microbial communities from a Populus tree surrounding site in Tennessee, USA - Soil MetaG P. deltoides SBSDD5 | ecosystem: Environmental > Terrestrial > Soil > Tree plantation... | reverse complement strand
TGGGAGTCAGCCATGCGCACGCAGCAAGCAACGGGTGCCGCCCCGATCGCCACGGAATGCGGCCCGGCGGATACTTTTGTCGCCATCATTCAAGCCAACGAAAAGCTGGCCGACGGTACGGCTCCGGACCGCTCACGCAGCGGCGCTGCCGACCATAAGGCCGCATATCTCTGGGTCGAGGCCGGACAGTCGTGGCCCTTCCTCAGGGGAACGGAGGCGATTTCCAATCGCCGTTTGTGGGGCTCGCTGGTCGTGGTGGCCGCCTGTGTCGCCTGGGCGTTGATCCTGATGGCAACCGGCGGCATGCGACCCATGGAAGCGACCGCACAAATGGAGCTGCTTGCCCGCAAGCTGGAACGTAGGACGGCAATCCCGTCCGAAACCGCAAGCGGACTTGCGCGACTGATCGGGCAGCCGGGCTACGATTGCCGTCAGGTCGCCTGCAGCGCGGAATTGGCAGCCCGGAACGAGGCGGCCCGCAGCCGTTTGCACCAGCTCTTGGCGAGCAAGGGATCGGCGAGCGCGCTCGACCTGAGCGCCAACCAAAGGCCGCGTGGATTGGCCGACAATACGCACTGATGCATCACCGTGGGCATCCTTCGATGTCGACCCGCGCGCGCTCGCTGGGGGCGCGGCGGCTGCTGCGGTTGTCGGCGCTCGGACTGGTCCTGCTCGCCACCGCGACCGCGGTCGCACCGCTGCGCGCGGATGAGGGCGCGCCCGCGCGCCCGAACGACAGCCGGGAGAGCGCAGCTCAGCTGCTGGACGGGTTCGTAAGGTACACGTTGCGCGACTACGCACGCGCCAGAGAGATCCTGCAGCCGCTCGCACAGCAGGGGAACGCAGACGCTCAGCAGCTTCTCGCAGGCATGCACGCGAACGGCGAAGGCGCTCCGCAGGACAGTGCGCGCGCAGCGCATTGGTTCTCGCGCGCGGCCGAGCAGGGCAAGGCCGACGCACAGTTCGCCCTGGGCATCATGTATCGCGACGGCGCCGGGGTGCCGCAGGATCGCGCGCTGGCCTTGAGCTGGCTTCGGCGCGCCGCCGAGCAGCAGCATTCGGACGCCGCCAATTCGCTCGGCGAGCTCTACGTGGAATCGGGGAGCGCGGCTGATCGGCGAGAAGCTGCCGCATGGTTCGAGCGCGCGGCTCTCATGGGCCACGGAACGGCGCAATACAACCTGGGTGTCCTGTTCGCGCGCGGACACGGCGTCCGGCAGAGCAAGCTCCAGGCCTACAAGTGGCTCGAGCTGTCCGCCGGATCCACGGTGGGTGCGCAACGCGATATCGCCTGGCGCGAGCTCGTTGCGATGCGAGAGCGAATGATGCCTTCGCAGGTCGAGGCCGCGGATCTGTTGGTGCGCGATTGGGTCTCGCGCGTGCGCTGGGCGCGCTGGGGTCGATGGGCCAACTAGGATCTCGGTCGGGGGCCCGGCAAAGCGGCACTGGCGGCGCAAGGGCAACTGCGGTTAGGCTTGGGGCTTGGATCCAAGATTGACGCCAGGTCAGCATGCCGAAAATCCAGCGCATCATCGTTCCCGACATCCGACCGCCGGTCAGCCACTATTGCCACGTCACCCGCGCCGGCCCCCACGTCTGGGTCGCCGGCGTCGTCGGCCAGGCGCCGGACGGCGGCATCCCGTCCGACGTCGTCGCCCAGTTCGACCTCGCCGTCACGGTGATGGACAAGTGCCTGAAGGCGGCCGGCGCCGGGCCCGAGCATGTCGTCAAGGTGCAGGTCTTCATGACCGACATTACCGAGCGGCCGAAGATCAACCCGCGCCGCATCGCGTATTTCGGCGACAATCTGCCGGTCTCCACGCTGGTCGAAGTCAAGGGGCTGGTCGATCCGCGCATGAAGGTCGAGATCGAGTGCCAGGCTTACGTGGAGTAGGACCGCGGCCTGGCGCTCCGGATGGTGCGCGGCCGCCCGCCGGCGACGCGTCATGCCGCTCGGCAAGTGGCGCCCGCGCGTCAGGCAAACCGCCATCCGCACCCGCTTGCCGGATAGAATGGCCTGTCGGCGGCCGGTTCTGACGGACCGCAGGAAGCGGCGCGAGGTGGAATTATACCTGCGGCGTTGAGCGGTGACGTGATTCCGTGGCCCTGGATCGGGACGGGGTCGCGGTGCCGGTTGCGATTGCGGTGACGCGGAGGACCTACGCGCGCGGCTGAACGAGCTGCGGCGCACAAGCGGCGCGCACGAAACCCGCAGGGCGGCGGGCCGGACAACGGCGCTTGAGCTTGTTTCGGGCTGAGAGCGCGCGAGGATGTCGGCCGCCTCGTGCGGCATGGAGCGGGCAAACCCCGCGCGACCGGCGCCGATTATCCGAGAGGTGGCGCTTCTCCAAAAGTCGCCAGACGTGAGAAATTTATTGCAGCTCACCTTACGATAGAATAGCCTCAGTGTCAGCGCGGTGAAGCCGGGGTCGAGCGCGCCCCGTTTGCGTCGGGGCAGCCACTTTGCCGGGTCGCTTCCTCAACATGCTGCAACTTTGCAGAAGGAGAGCTCGATGCCCACAAAAAAACTTACGATCAAGAATTCGTCCCCCGTTGCCGTCGAGGTCACCTTTAACAACCGCGATAAAACCTCAATTGAACCGGGAAAGACGGTAGCAAAGCAATACGAGGAACGGGAACGGGTGTTATTGCGAGCAACGCCGAGCGGAAAGCAGGCTGGGTTTTACAAGGCGTCCGAAACCGCCGGCCAAGACATGGTGGCAGACGTAAGCCTCTCTGTGGCCGTGATCGACGAGACCAACGCCAAGCTCGGATTTAGATAAACGGCGTCAACGCCGAAGCGCCCAGCTCGGTCGAGAACCTTGGAGAGTGATCATGCCGAAAATACGCATCTACAATCGGACGAAAGGAAGCAAGCTTCCCGCGGGTGTGGCAATCGTGGTTCGTGCAGGTGCAACCAGCAGTGAAGGTGTTTTCCAGGGTAAACCGTCCGAATTGGAGGTACAAGTCGACAAGTATGTCATTTATGAACCTTCATCCTCCACCTTCAGGATAGTGGCCGAACCCAAGGACCAGAAAATCAAGGCTGCCAACTTTTTTCCCAAAAAGGGTGCGGTTACAAAGGATACCGATTTGTACATTGTTGCATCCAATAAGGATTATGTGGAGATCAGCTATGACAAGCCGGCCGGCTAGCCGTCCCTGACGCTGCCGGCTTGCGCACGCGGGGCCGATGCCCCGACCGCCCCGGTACGCATCATCAAAGGAAAACCCTCCATGACGACTGGTACAGTGAAATGGTTCAATGGCCAAAAGGGCTTCGGGTTCATTCAGACGGATGATGGCGGCAGAGACGTCTTCGTGCACATCAGCGCGGTGAAACGCGCCGGCATGTCTGGACTTAATGAAGGGCAAAGAGTGTCTTTCGAAATCGTTGCCGACCCCCAAGGAGGGCAACCGTCGGCAGACAAACTGCACGCTATCTGATCGAAAGAGCGCAGCCAGGGAACCACGCCGGCGACGTCCTGCACACACCGGGCCAACGCCCCGGAGCGGCCAAGCGATTTCCCATAACGAGGACGAGGAGTAACAACGTGGCGCTGAGCAAATCAGACATGGACGATAAGAAGTAAGGTCGCAAGCTTTCGACTTTAGACCAATGGGAGCACATGCAATGTCTCTGAAAGAGCAGCAACTGGCAAGCCAAAGCGCGGTCTTTAACGAGTGGATTGAAAAACACAAGGAGCTGAAACCATATGCTCAAGAAGGCATCAAGCCGGCGAGGACCATACGGGCAGATGACCTTTTAGGTTTCAAGGCGCCGGACGAGACTTGGCTCAGTAAAACCCGACAACAACGTGAACGCTCAGGGCAAGCCGGCAAGCCGGTCGGGTCGCAAACCCAGTCCACCTATACGGTACAGTTCAACAAAGCATCCGACCTGACAGACGTGGTGAAAGCACTTACAGCAGGTGCAAACGCCACCGGTACAACTCGTATGATTCCGCTGTATATAGCTTGGGAGCAAGCTGGTACCGATGCGCCGCCCCCTTCGAAGTGTGCGTCAATCACAGTTAAATTGCCGTGAGCGAGACCCGTCCCGGCACTGCGTTCGCTGACGAAAGCGCCCTGCCAGGCCGGCATCTCCCGCTTCAGCGTTCGGGGCAGACGCCGCGATGGCCAAAGGCTATGAGGTGCATGTCATGCCAAAAGTAACAATCACAAACAATACGAAAGTCAAAGGGAGTGCGCTTCCCAATGGGGTGAAACTAGCGATCACAGTCGGTAGTGCTAAACCAGTGAATTTGGATGTCGGCCAGACTGGCAACTAGGTTGTCGACCGCAGTCAGGCGATAAGGATTAAGCCGGAAAACACAAGCATGCAGGGAGTAAACTACCAACAGCCGGATGGAGACGATAAGAGATTGTCCATTATTCCGGCAGATGCCGATAACTATTTTGGTGTGAAGATCGCATGATTGCGACCGGCAACGCGATCCCACGCTGATCAGTTGGAGCTGGGGCGTTACCGCCTTAGGCAGACCGGCCGTGGGAGAGGGGAATGCCAGAAGCAGGCGAAACGTATCGGCGTTTCATCATCGTTGGCGGTCGGGTCGCTCGGGTCTGCTTCCACTATGGGCATCCCATGTCCTCCTTGATCACGTGATACCGGTGTGGTTGCGCCCGTCGCGCCCTTGCCCGCGAGCTACTCCATTACAGTGATCTCCTTGACGATGTGATTTTCTGCCACCGCCTTCACGCGCGGCAGCTTTTCCTCCCCGGCAGCGACGTCCACCGAAAACTGCCTGTCCTTCCTCGTCCCAACGGCATTTGCCCAAAAGTCGATGTCGTTGTGCAGTTTCTGAAACTGACGGACACTCGGCCGATGGTGAAACTTGAGATATTCCATGTTCGAGTTCGCATTACTTGACCAAGTAGCCATGATTCCTTCCCCTTCTGTCATGACCCCGATCCGCTTAAGCAAGCTTTTCTACGAGAACGCTCTCTGCCGCGGGAAGCCCAAGAGGATCGTGAGTGAATCGCCTAGAGGAAATAGTCGAACCTTAGTCAGCGTCCCGCCTACTTCCAAACGGGCCGCTTGCGTTCGGCAACCTCGGCAAGCCGCGCGGTGCTCGGCATCGGACGCGCGGCGAGGTCGAGCGTTCGTTGGCGAATGCTAATGGTTCTTGACCCTCCCGACGAATACGGGCGCCGATGGTTTCGCCGTGCTCACCACGATGGCGGTGATCTCTACTCTACGCCATTCGTCGCCTATTTGCCCTTTTCCCGCGGGCGCGTCAGTCTTCGCTCCCATCTCCACTTTGTACGGTGGCCTTGTTCCGTCGAACTTCTTTATGTCCGGGGCCATGAACACGAAATCCTTTGCGTCCATTTCCGCTGGCCGGTGTAGCCGTCCCTGAGATCGGCCCAAACCTTCGCTGGGTCTTGACAATCTGCCGCCGTGTTCAGTTGGGTCATCGGACTCTCCTGTGCGCCTTCGATCTCGAGATCATGATGTCAGGGCATCCGGCTAATCTTTGCTCAGCCGGTACTTCACTGTGAACTTGGCTGACGAAATCTCCTTGATGACGCCAAGATCCTGCGTCTTCAACGACAAGGTGATATCCGAGAACAGGGACGGATAGTATTCCTTGAATTTGCTCAGCGTCGAGGCGGCCGCACTGTCCTTTGGCATGAGCTGCTTCAGGATTTCCTCCTCTTCCGCGGAATCCTTCGAGTCTTTCGTTATTGTGGCGGTTGCGGGGGTTGAGCCGACGGCAGCCGGTTTGTAACTGAAGCCCCACGAAACCGGGTGGTCCTCGGGGGCCTGACGGAAGTAGTAGTAGCGGCCGCGCGGGTCCCTGACGATGGATTGACCCGAATGGTCGAAGACCACGCGCATGCTGTCGACCTTGGACCCCGGCTGCAGGGTGAGATCCAGACTATCCAAGGTCAGGTCAACGATCCGGGCTCGCACCGCCTTTACGGTCAGGCCGGTATTGAAGTCCCGCAGCAGATTGAACGTCACGTTGCCTGTCGTCTTCAGGGTAGTGAGCTGCTCCTCTGAAAGCGCAGCAGGGGTCGAGTTGTCCTTGTCGCTGGCAAATTTCTGCCGTTTCTTGAACACCCCCTCGACGGCCATATCGAACAGCACTCCTCGGAAGACGGTGTCGTCGATGTCGGTAAAATCCGTCAGGGACAGCTGCGTCGGGCTGGGGACTTGGCCGGGCTTATTGCCGGTCGACGCAGCCTTCAGCTTGCGGATCTGCTCCACCACTGCGTCAAGATTGTATAACTCAGGCGGCGCGTCATCGAGCATCTCGTAGCGCCACGACTGGACCACGGCGTAGACCGCCCAGCGGAGCGTGTCGCGCGCCCGCGCCTCCATGCCCTTCAGGTGCCGCTTGACTCGGACGTCGAGCACCGGACTGAGCGACTGGCGCTGATGGCTCAGCGCGTCCAGCTCGCTCAGGTTCGTGGCGATTTCGGCGACCCCATTGCTCAACTCTTGTTGCGCCTGGTTCAACTTGGCCATGGCGCGCCCCTGCTTGCTGCTGACTTCTTGCGCCTCCTTGAGCAGCTTTTCGTATTGCTCCCGGTGTTCGGACTGCAGCAGCATCTTCGAGAGATTTTGCACGTCCTCGTCGCTCGACGTGGGCGCTGACATCAGGCTGGCCACGCCGACGCCGATGGAAGAGACACCATCGCCGATGTTCTTCAATCGCGTGATCGTGTTCGTCGTTTGCTTTCTCTTTCGCTCGCGCTCGTCGGCGGCGATCGCCTTTTTCGACTTAGCCCGCTCCAGTTTTTCGCTCGCACCATCAGCGCTGCCCTGGAGCTGCTCGAGCTTCTTCTGCGCCGTCTCGAGCGTCTGCCTTTCGGTCTCACCCCTTGCCCGCTGCATGCGCGCCTTGCCCTTCTTGACGGCTTCCATCAGGAGCAGCCGCTGGTCGAGCAGAGCTTCCGCGACTTCCCCTTCTCCCAGGTCACCGTACTTCTTCTTGACAATCGCCTTGACCCGCTCCCGCTCCGTGTCCTCGAGCTCGAATTGATCGAGCGCGCTGTCGATCTTTGCCAGCTCCGCCTCGTCGGACTTGAGCTTCGCCAATTCCCCCCTGTTGTCATTTTCCCAGGCTTTGAGGTCGTCTTTTTGGCCCCTCTTAGTCGCCGTCTCGTGGTCATCTATGGCTTTCTTGGCAAGGCGAACCTGTTCGTTGAGGGGGAGCTCGGCGTCCGGGGTCGTGGGGTGGCGGTCATCTACGATCAGGTCTTTGTTGCTCTCCAGGAACGTGTTCATCAGGTTCCCGACCTTGCCCAAGGTGCCACTGATCTGAGTCGGCAGGGTGGCGGGGTTGGTAAAGTCGAGGTCCCCCACCCCCGAGATCATATCGCCGGCCAGCCCGAGGTAGGGTTGACCCACCGGCACCGCCTTGGCGGCCCCGCCGACTATTTTCATCACGCCGCGGAAAATTCGCTGCTCCTTGACCTTGTCCTTGGCCTTCTCGTCCGCAAACGATTTGAGCTGCCCGATCAGGTTCTGCTTGGACTGCAGATCCCGTTCGATGGTCTCCAGGTCTATTCGAGCCTCATCGAGCTGCGAATACGCCTTCTTGAGCTGCAGCATGTTGTTATCCATGTCCGCCGCCACCATCTCGGTGGCCTTCTCGGCGAGGCGTGTCGACTGCTCGATCTTTCCGTACTGCTCGGCCGTGGTTTGCGCGAAATACAAGAGCCCCGCCGAGATGCCGCGCACTGTATTGAAGATGTCCAAGGTGGCCGCGAGGCTCAGGCGTGGCAGCCAACCGGGCGGGTTGCCGTAGAAGTCCGCGTTCCTCAGAAGGTTGGCGCGCATCGTCTCGATCACCACGAAACGACCCTGCAGTTCCGCTGCCCCACCCCCGGACGAGCGCAGCGCCGCGTAATAGGGATCGAGCAGCGACATGGCGAGGTCACGGTGCCCGTTGCGGTAGGCGTCCCGGGCGCACGCGATGACGGCGTCGACGATCTCGGCAGTCATCCAGTCGCCTTCGACCTGGCGCAGCGTGCCTTTGCGGCCCGGCTCGGCGCGGAGTGCTTGCGCCGGTTCGCCGTCCTTGGCCGTGACGTCCTGCATCTGATAGGCCGGGGCCCCCGCCTCGAGCTTGGCGACGACGTCGAACCAGTAGGCGGGAGCGGGCCTTCCCTTGCGCCCTCCCGGAGCCAGCGGCGTCTCGGGGCCCGGCGCTCCACCGTCGAAAACGAACCAGCTTTCCCTGCCGAACCTGAGGTCCACTGGAAAGTTCATCTCAATCGACCCGCCCGGGCCGCCATTGCCCGGCCGCCCGCCCGAGTAGGCGTCCGCGCCATCCCCGGGACGCTGGCGGACCGGTCCGGTCACGTTGACATCTGCGATAATGGGTCTCTTGGCATGAAATGGCTCCGTCAGCGCATGTCTCACGTCGGTAACGATCACTGCAAACTCTTCGTATTTCCATTCGGGGATCCAGAACCAATAGGTGTAGCCGTAAAAATCATTTCTGCAGGCGACGATCTTGAGGGAGACAACGTGCCCCTCTCCCGTGGAGCCCGGCGCGAAGGCGCCCTCCCAGGGAAAGTCCGTAGAGGGCGGGTCGATCAAACACATCCTCGCGGGCTCGTTGGCCCATTTGCCGGGATCCCTGGTTGGCCATACGTAGTCAGTCAGTGCATTTTTACCTCCAGTGTTCTTCATATGGCCGGTCCAGTGGCTCTTGATCTGCTCCATTTTGACGTAGGGCACGTCCGGAGTTTTCTCGGGCTGACCTGGCCGCTTCTTCTTGTATAGCCCCTCCCCTCCGCGTTCAGCTTGCTGTCCGTCTGCTCCCTTGGTCCAGAATTTCGGCCGCGCCTCGTTGGACTTCAGCTTTCCAACGAACAGTCGGATATTCCCCCCGGGCTCGCCGTCAAGCCCATCCTTGCCCTTGAGGTTCCGGCTCTGATCGAGGGGCTTGCCGTAGGCGTCCTTTGTGGCATCGCCGATCCACTGCTTTATGACACCTCCGATCCAATGAGTTGGAGTTGGAGCAATTTGCAGCGGCGCGCCATCTTTTCCAGTCCAAGCTTTTTTTTCGGCGGACCACTCGCCGAGTTCGAACTTACCATCCTGGTAAAGCTGAATACCCTCGCCATCTTTTTTGGGCGCGTTTTCTATGGAATGAAGTCTGACAGGCTGCTCGGCGCGGACTCCTGCGTAATCGATCGGTGTGGTTTTGATCATCCCGGAGCCACGGAACTCAAGCTCGCGGGCGTGGATGGTCACGTTCGTGCCAGGGAACCAGATTTCGGAGGCGATGACGACACGGTCGGCGAACATCTCGAGCGTTTCGATGTCGAGCACGCTCTGGCCCTGGTAAGCCATGAGCCCATAGCTGTCGTCGCCGGCATTCCAGACCAGTTCCACACCGGTTATCGTAACGGCGCGCGTGTTCACGTTCGCGCGGTTGTTGAACTTTGCCGTGGCTCTCGGGTTGGCGGGCTGCTCCGAGATCAGGATGTATTGCTTGGACCTGGGATCGGGTCGCTCGCGCTTTTCTCCCAGCAGCGTCACCGACGGGATCATGTCGGCCTGCAACTCACTGCCGAACTCGCCATACAGGTTGAAGCTCCCGCCCGGAATGACCGGCAGCTTGAGCGAATTATCGGCCATAGGGGCTGAGAGCTCGGATGTGATGACGATGTGCTTGTCACTGGGCAATGCCCCGAGCACGAACATGGCCAGCATGTCGCCGGCAAACGTGCCGCGTGCGACGTAAACGTCCCCGTATCCTTCCACGGGATAGTGCACGCTCGGGTCCGGGTCGAGCGTGAGCTTCTTGACCTCCTGCCCCGAGTGGTCCACCCAGAAGACATCGACATGCGCGCCCGTCTCATTCCGAATGATGTGTTGCTGAGGCGCGTGCCAGGTCATGCTTTTAAAGCCGGTGACACGGTCTATTGTCGGCTCCGCGCGCAACGAGCGGAAAAGGCTAGGGACGATCTTCAACTCGCGCTTATCGCGATCAACCCGAAGATCGCGCATAGCAAAGCCGTTGTGCATCACCCGGAACATCCCGCCAGGCGAGCGCTTCAGCTTGGCTCCGTCAAAGGGCTTGAGTTGCATCGGCCCGGCGTCCGCCTGGACGTCGAGGGTGAGTGGAGTGAGGTTTACCACCTCCACCTCGGTCGCAACCTTTTTCGCGAACTCTGCCCTGATCTTTATGTCCTGGCCCATGCCGAGCACAAACATATCCAGAAGCTCTTTTGTCGTGGCTTCCCGCACGACGCAGACATCGCCGGGGGTTCCCTTGACCCCGTCAATCCTGCTAACGCTCGGACCATCTCTGACAGTCGTTATGCTCGTGGTCAGGCTCGGCACGACCTCCTGGCCCGATTGACTTACTCTGTATATTTCGATGTCCAAGTCTGACTCATTGGAGAGCGGCCATGAACCCTCGCCCCTTACCTCGAAGCGGCCAGGCGGCTCGGTGCGCAAGAGGCCTGGTTCGATCGTCGCATTCTTGACTCCTGGTTCGAGCATCAGAGATCCGACTCCGATACCGCCGTGCTTCAGACCATAACCCAACGCCGACCGCTTCACCTTTATTGTGCCAAGCGACGAGACTGAATGCTCGGCGGCACCGTCCGTGACGGTGAGTTGCAAGGGTGTAGCGTTGAAGAGCTCCAGCTCTTCGGCCGCGTCTGTCTTCGCCCGCAGCCCGCCGGTAATCGCCAGGTCTTCAGACCCACCCTGGAGCGCGTACATGGCCAGAACGTTGCCGGAGCCCGTGTGGCGGACGACGTAGACAGCGCCGGGCCAGCTTGGAATGGCGTTGGACTCGCCCTTCGGAAGAGTGACGATTTTTTGCTCTTCGACCTGTTGCGTCGCATCCTGTTTCCGCTTTCGACAGAAGATGTCGACAGACACGTTGGTGGAATTCAGGACGTTAGCTTGGGCAGTGTTGACCATGGACATGCTGCCGCTGCCGGCGATCGGGTCCCAAAGTGACCTCCCTTGCGGCAGCGAGCAGAAAAAGCTGGGATCGAGACTGAGCTGTTTGGCCTCGGGGTCGACCTCCAGGACACCCATTCGCATTCCGTTGGCCTTGACCCTGAACTTTCCGAACGGCGGCCGCTCCTGTCCGTCGACGTCCTCGTGCGGCTTCAAGTGCCGGGTCTGTACCGTCTCCCCATCCCAATATTCGAGGGAGAGATCGAGCGGCGTGAGATTGGCGACCTTTATGTTGCCGTCGCTCTGGGGCTTGGGGGGCGGCGGCGCCGCGCGCAAAGCGCGAAACTTGTCGGTGATCGCGATCTCGAGCTCGGGCTCCTCGCTCCCGAGCACGAACATGCCTAAGACATCGCCTTGGAACGCATCACGGACGATGTAAATGTCACCTGCCGAACCGGAAACACCATACTGCCGGCCGGCGGCCTTATCGAGCTTGAACGACAGGCCTGGCCGGCCTTCGCGGTCGAGCCGCGAGGCCCTGAGCTCGACATTGGTCCGGTTCTCGAGAATTGCAGAGGCTGCGGCGTCCGGCGTGGCCTTAGGCCGCAATAGGGTAGAGAAGGCTTCCGGCGTGATCTTCAGGTCTGCGCTCGCGCGATCGGCCGGCAGCCAACCCAGGAACACGCCATTGACCTCTATCCCAAACTTCGAGTCCTCCGGCCGCATCGCGACGACTTGGTCGAAGGGCCGCAACGCGCGCCGCGAATCCTCGACCTTGATCCAGAGATCAAGAGGGATGAGGTTGCGCACATTGACCTGGCTCGACGCGACGGGTTTGGTTATGGGCAATGTGGGCATCCCTGCCTCCTGAACAGCTGATTTCCCCGATTACGTGGAAGATGGGCGCTCTGCGCGTCAGCACACCAAAAATAACCCTGCACGCATTGGCGCGAGCCGGCACTTGCTCGCGTTGTCGTTCTTAGAAGCCGCTATACTGAGGCCGCTTCGCCGCAGCTTACGCGGCATGCTGGTCAGGTGGTGCCATACAAATCTCCTTCATGTCGCGCATCGCACAAACAACCCTGCTTTCGCTCCGCCGCCAACCGAGTTTATTCTTAGCGTGCAGTAGTCACGGCCAGATTCGGGGGGGCTGCACCTGGCTTGCAGACACCGGGCTCGTCGTGGGTTTTTCGGCATCCAATTGACAAGTTTCGTGCGGCGTTACTCAGGGGCAGAGGCGTCAGGCGCTTGGCTTCCCCGGTAAGGTTCCCACCCGTTGCTCTGTCCACCCACCTTTCTCCTTCTCGCCCTGCAGGTACACCTGGAAGCCTCGCTCCTGCTTCACCTCGACCTTGAGCTTCGAAAGGGTCTTCAGTTTGAGGTAAAACTCCTCTGGCGCTTGCTGGAACTGGAAGGCAGCTGCCGTCCAGTTGTTTTTGGCGGCATTGGTCTGCCAAACCGTCGTCCCCTTGATTTCACCAAGCACCTTGTCCTTGTTTGTGCTTTCAGCCATTGAGAGCGGCATATTCTCCTCTCCTCCGGTGTGCCGGTCTGCGCGGCGAAACTTGGTCATGCCGGCGGCCGCCGCCGATATTGGTCGCAGGCCGGCTAGGCGCCCCTTGCATCATCTGGCATCGCGCCCGCCCAACCTGCGCCGGTGGCGAGCGGACGAAAGATCACCGGCATCTCGGCCATGGCAGCGAGTTTAATTCTCAGTAATGGTCCCGACAGCCTTCTCCTTCTTCTGATTATCTGTTGGATCCGTGTAAGTGAAAAACACATTGAAAGTCTCACGAGTGGGGGTATGTTTTTCCTTGAACTTGGTTATGAGAGTGATCGATCGCACATTGAGCTGCCGCCCGACCATCCTCACCCAAGCATCGTCTGGAGCATTGAAGGTGAAATTTGCATCATTAAACGTCCGCGGATGACCGGTTGGACCGGCGCATTCGGTCCGAATTGCGCCCAACACGGCTGCCCGATCCTTCGCTTTATTGATGTCCAGTGTCACCGGCATCGCCTTCCTCCCTCATCGCGCATTTCACTCACAGCGACCGAAGATCGCGCGTTCACAGCGACCGAGCCTATTCTCGCGTAAGATGAATAGCAAATAAATTTCTCAAGCACGGCGACTTGCAGAGCAACCACCTCCTGGATCGTCTTGACATCCTGCACCATGGAGTTGTCGGCCGCCAATCGATGCACGCACAGGGACACGGGCTCCGTTCCCTCTCCGGCGCCATGGTGGGTATCAGGTAACCGTCTCGAGCTTGGCGCCGACCGGGTTCGGCTGGACGGCGCCCGCGATCATGGTGCCCGGCGTCGCGACCGGCGGGTGGTTGTGCGAACAGCGCGCACGGGCGCGGCGGCCGCACGCGCTAGCGCGCTGGTGCCGCGCGGAAATTCGCGCCGGCCGGCCGCCGTCGTGCAGGCGTTCGCGTGCATCGTGCCACGGTCGTCGGAGCGCGGTCTGGCCGCGGTCTCCTTCCTCGGGATCGAGACCAGGCGGCAAGCGAATACCGTCAACCGTGGCTTCGATTGGTGACGCGGAGGGGCCTCCATGCGCGGCTGACGAGCGGCGGCTCGGCGGCTGTTTGCCGGCTCGCCAGATCTGAGAAATTTATTGAAGCGCATCTTCCGATAGAATAGTCTCGTCTCAACGCACGGTGTCAGGAGCTCGGGCAATGGCAGTCGACGGGATTTTTCACCCGGTGATCCCGGCGGGCACGGCTCCTGGGTCCCATGGCCGGGATTGGCGGTCATGGAATGGCGGCGGATCTATAAGGCGTTTCCAAAAATCCTCCCGAGACCACAGACAAGGAGAAAGGTCATGTCATTGACAGAGGCACAGCTCAGGGACGATTTTCAAGTATGGAGTGAGTTCATAGAGAGATACAAACTAAAACAATTTCAAACCTCGAGCAAAACTCACAATCAAATTACAAAGGATGGAAACCTCCGCGAATTCCAAGCACCGACTGACGAATGGATGAAGGCGGCCCGATCGAGAGGGCGCTCAGGCGCCAGCACAACAGATCTGTACACGATCGTCCTCGATAAAAAGGAGCACGAGCAACAATTGCTCGACGGCTTGAAGACCCCCGGCGCAAAGAAAAAATTCGTCAAGCTCTATGTCGGCAAGATTGGCGTCGGAGGCGGCGTAGAAAACATCCAATGGCCGATCGGGCGAGTGAATTTTTAGCGGCCGGGCCCGAGCGCGTCATGGAAATTTGAGCCAGGTTCGGCGCGCAAAGCCACGCCGTGTGAAGGCACGCGTGATCCGCAGAGGTCTATCGAGCTCAAAGCGGAAAGCGCTTGGGCACGCATCGGCATGGCCCGCCTCCGCGAGGCGAAGGCCGAGGCGCAGCGGGTCCTCGCGCTCGAGCCGACTTTCACCATCAGCCGCTTTCTGACGGTTGCGGGCTTTGCGCCCGACGTTTTCGCCGTGCTGTCGAAGGCGTGGCGGAAGGCGGGTCTTCCGATGGATTAGACGGCTGCGGGCGATCGCAGCGCGAACCCGCTGCGAGCTGGCGCCGGCGGACAAGCGTGCCGCCTTGGCACCCGGGCTTGGGGCCGCGAGTTCGCGCCGCGTCTGCCCAAGCACCGGCGCAAGTCTGCTATCATGCCGCCAATCAGCTCGCGCACGGAGACAAGCCATGACGATGCAGCTGACGAGCGGGTCAACGTCGGTCGCCCGCACAAGAGCGCTCGCGCACCTTCCCGGCGAGGATGGCTGGCCGATCGTCGGCAATACCTTTGCGGCCCTCAAGGATCCGGCCGGCCATGCCGAGGCGATGCACCGCAAGTACGGCCCGGTCTACCGCGACCACCTGTTCGGGGTGCGCAGCGTCGCCATGCTCGGCCCGGAGGCGAACGAGCTCGTGCTGTTCGATCGCGACAGGAATTTCTCCTCGTCCGGCGGCTGGGGCTTTTTGCTCGACCGGCTGTTCCCGCGCGGGCTGATGCTGATGGATTTCGACGAGCATCGACTGCACCGCCGGGCGCTGGGGGTCGCCTTCAAGCCGGCGCCGATGCAGGCCTATCTCGGCGCGTTGAACGACGGGATCTCGCGGCGGATCGCGCAATGGCATCTGGCCGGCTCCGGGCAGGGCGGCAGCGCCGACCTGGAGTTCTATCCGGCGATCAAGCAGCTGACCCTCGATCTCGCCGCGACCTCCTTCCTCGGGATCGAGCTCGGACCGCAGGCCAATGCCGTCAACCGCGCCTTCGTCGACATGGTGGCTGCGATCGTCGGCGTGGTGCGCTCGCCGGTTCCGGGCACGCAGATGTGGAAAGGCGCCAGGGGACGCGAGACGATCGTTGCCTTCTTCCGCCGGGAGATCCCAAGGCGGCGCGCCGGGCAGGCGCCGGACCTGTTCTCCGAGCTGTGCCGCGCCAGCAAGGACGATGGGTCGCTGCTCACCGATCAGGAGATCGCCGATCACATGAGCTTCCTGATGATGGCGGCGCACGACACGCTGACCTCGTCGGTGACGTCGCTCGTCTACCTGTTGGGCAAGCACCCGGAGTGGCAGGATGGGCTGCGCGCCGAGATGCACGGGCTCGGCCTTCCGGCCGGGGCACCGCTTCCTTACGAACGGCTGGGCGAGCTCGTGCTGTTCGAGATGGCCTTCAAGGAAGCGATGCGCCTCAATCCGCCGGTGCCCTCGATGCCGCGCGCCGCCGTGCGCGATTTCGAGTTCATGGGGCACGAGATTCCGGCCGGCACGCGCGTTGGCATCAACACCATCTTCACGCATCGCATGCCGGAGATCTGGCCCGAGCCGATGAAGTTCGATCCGTTGCGCTTCACCGAAGCGGCCGTGCGCGCGCGCCACAAGTATGCCTGGGTGCCGTTTGGCGGCGGCGCGCATATGTGTCTCGGCCTGCATTTTGCCTACATGCAGGCCAAGAGCTTCTTCTACCACCTGCTGACGACGACGAACGTGAGCCTTGCTCGCGGCTATGTACCGTCCTGGCAGATGTGGCCGATCCCGAAGCCGCGCGACCGGCTGCCGATCCGGATCGCGCGCCTTAACGGGTGAGCGGCGGCAAGGCCGAGTACCGAACTCGCTCGACCCATCAGCGACATGGGCCGGAGAACTTCGGTTCAGCGCAGCAAGAGGCAGGATGTTGGTGCATCGAACTCGGTACATGCGAGTGTGACCCGAAGCGACCTCCGAAATCGCCGAGCCGAGCGCCCGCACCCGTTGGTGAGCTGCTGCAGGAGGTAGCCGACCAGCCCGACGCGGACATCGCGAGCCTATGACCGGCGGCTCGCCAACATCACCAGGAACTCGAACATCACGTGCGCTGCGAGGAAGGCGGACATGCCGGCAGGGTCATGTGGCGGGCTGATCGTATTGACGTTCATGCCGACGACGTTGACGGCGCGGCAGGCGCGGAGCGCCGCTAGACCCTCGCGCGTTGAAAGACCTCCCCAAGCCGGCGTGCAGACGCCGGGCGCGACGGATGGATCGAACACGTCCATATCGAAGCACAGGTAGACCGGACGCTCCGCAACGGTGCGCTCGACCTCGGCGAACACGTCGGCGATGCCGCGCCCCATCAGCTCATCCATCGGGATGATGCGGTAGCCGAGCTGGCGGCCGTACTCGTACACCTGTGGAACCAGCAAGCTCGAGCGGACCCCGATGTGGAATGAGCGCCGGGCGTCGATGAGGCCCTCGTCGAACGCGCGCGAGAAGGCCGTTGCGGTGTTATATCCGTCGATCGGATAGGCGTCGGTGTGAGCGTCGAGGTGCACGACCACGAGCTCGGGGTAGCGCCGACGCAGCGCGCGCATCTCGGGGAGCGAGATCGCGCCATCGCCTCCCATGGTGAGCGCCACCGCGCCGCCGACAAGTGCTCCGTCGACTGCAGCTTCGATCGCCGGATAGGAAGCCGTAATGTCGCCGGGGGTCACGCGCGCGTCGCCGAGATCCACAACGCCCAGCTCGGCCAACGGATCGATGCCGGTATCTGCGTCGTAGCGGCGGATCAACAACGACTGAGCGCGAATCGAAGCGGGTCCCTGCCGTGATCCGATCCGGTGAGGGTGAGCGCTGCAATCAAACGGTAGGCCAACGATCACGGCCCTCGCGTCGCCCGGTTCGGTACGATGCGGTACGCCCATGAACGTTACGAGCGACGCGAAGGGTGATTCGCTCATTCTCTTGCTACCGATGGACGGGTGAGATAGTCGAAGCCTGCGAGGGTATGCATGTAGGCGACAGCATAGAGCTCGTCGACGTCCACATACTCGTCGGGCGCGCCCATGTTATGCGGGGTGAGCCCGCAGACATATGCCGGCACCTTGCGTTCTCGGTAGAGCCGTGCATCGGAGCCACCCACACGATAGTTCGTCACGGGCGTGCGCCCCAGGACTTCGCGCCCAGCGCGTTGCAGATGCACGACGATCTCGTGCTGCGGATCCGACCAGAGCGGCTCGAAGCGGCGGCCGATGCGAAAGTGCACGCCGTCATGGTGGGCAAGAATCCGCGCCAGGCGCTCCTCGATGTCGCGGATCGTGACCCCCGCCGGCAGGCGCAGATCGAGCGTCGCGGTTGCCTCCGCCGGCATGATGTTGCGCAGAGTCCCGCCATGGAACACGCCGCAGTTTACGGTGAGGCTGCGCAAGGTGTCACTTTCGCCCTTGCCGGAGATCTTTTCCGACACCGGCGCCGCCGTCTCGATCGCCCGCGCGACCTCAGCCGGAAGGGCGACGGGCAGGCCGCGCAGGCGGAAAACGTCCGCGAGCGCAGTCATCAGCCGCTCGATCGCGTTCACGCCGAGATGGACGTGCGCGCCATGGGCCGCCTTACCCTCGGCCGTCAGATCGACCCAGATCATCCCCTTCTCGCCAAATCGGATGACGTCGGGCGAGCCGGCATCGCCCGTGATCATCGCATCGCCATGCGCCTCCGGGAATCGCTCCAGCAGGAACTGTGTTCCGTGCGTACCCATTGTCTCCTCATCGCCGGCAAGGGTGACGATCACCTCGCCTGCCCAGTCGTTGCGCATTTCTGCGAGCAGGAGCGCCGCGAGCATCGACGCGGCGATGCCGCCTTTCATGTCGACTGCGCCGCGCCCATAGAGGCGCGCGCCCTTGAGGATGCCGGCGAGCGGATCGACCGACCAACGCGCGGGGTCGCCGATCGGATAGGTATCGAGATGGCCGTTATATACCAGACGCCGTCCGGGGCGGTGCGCGCGCACGCGCGCGATCAGATTGACGATCGGAGGTTGCGAGGGCGCCAGCTCGACCTCGATGCCGTCAGCCGAGAGGATCCCCGCTGCTGCTTCCGCCACGGCCCTCGTGTCCCCGGGCGGGTTGCCGCTTGGCGCGCGCACGAGCGTGCGCGCGATTTCGATGAGCCGCTCGCGGCTTTCGCGCAGCCGCGCCACAAGTCTCGCGCGAGCGGCCGAGGACGTCTCCGGCGCGTCGATGGTGTCCTTCGTCGTCATGCGATGCGCAGTCGTCGCTCAAGCATGCGAATGCTCAGTGAAAGGGGCCAGCAAATTAGGAAATACATCAGCGCCACGAACGTAAAAATCTCCAGCGGCCGAAAGGTCGACGCCGAGAGCTCGGTCGCCTTGCGCGTGATCTCGGCAACCGCGAACACCGAGGCGAGCGAGGACAGCTTGATCAGATCGACCAGGTTGTTGACGATCGGCGGCAACACGTTGCGGACAGCTTGCGGCAGCACGATGCGCACGAACGCGTCTCGGCGCGAAAGCCCAAGCACCTTGGCAGCCTCGGTGTGTCCGCGCGGCACGGTCTGAATGCCGGCGCGATAGATCTCGCCGAGGAACGCCGTCGAATGCAGGGTTAGGCCGAGGATCGCTGCCGTCAGCGCATCGACCCGGATCCCGAGAAGAATGGGCAGCACATAGTAGACCCAGAACAGCTGAACCAGCACCGGCGTGTCGCGAAATACCTCGATGTAGGTCGCCGACAGGAAGGAAAGTACGCGCGAGCTCGACAGCCGGCCCAGGGCCACAAACACGCCGAGCACCATTGAGAAGACAAGCGCTAGACCCGAGATCAGGAGCGTGAGGTACAGTCCCTCGAGCAGGAAGGGGAGGTTGTTGGTGACCGCGTCGAAACGGAACGTGTAGGTCATTGTGAAAAGCCTTTCGGAGCGGTTCTGGCTCGGTTGGTGTCGCCTGCTCGGTCATGCGAAGGCGCGGCCGGCGTTTCGCGTCGGTCGCGCTTCGGCATGAGGGCAGGGTAGCTCAGCCCGAGCGGAAACCGGTGAGGGCGCCCGCCGCCGTCCTCCGCGCGGGTAATATCCGCGGCACTCGCATGGGCCCTGGCTGATGATTGGTCCCGCGCGTCAATTCAGCGTGACGATCGGCTCGAGGCCATTCTTTCTTGCGGCGTTTAGCAGGCGGCCGTCGCGCTTGATGGTCTTTACAAACAGGTTGATGTAGTTGAGCCAGACCTGGTCGCCAGGTGCGACGACGTAGGCGTAGGGCGTGACGGCGAGCGGCTCGGACGGATTGATGATGCGCGCCCAATCCTGCGTCGCCTCGAGCTTCTTCGCCACCGGATAATCGGTCATCAGGATGTCGGCGCGGCCGGCTGCGACCTCGCCTTCGCGCGTAGCCGGCGGCTGCACTGAAAGGACCTTTGCCTTTTTCAGATAGGTTTTCATGAAGCTGTCGACGTAACTGCCGAGCTGGGTTGCGACGACGATGCCGTCCTGGTCCATGTCGTTCCAGCTCTTGACCTTGGGGTGGTCTTTGCGGGTCACGCCGTAAATGCTGGTGATCAGGTAAGGATCACTGAACTCGACCGCCCGTGCGCGCGCAAGCGTTGCGCCAACTCCGAACATGCCGATGTCGCACTTATCCGCCTGCAGGTCGGCGATGAACGCTTGAAAGCCGCTCTCAACGAACTCGAGCTGCGCCTTCAGCTCGCCGGCAAGCTCCTTGGCGATATCGATGTCGATTCCTTCCAGCTGGCCGGTGCGCGGGTTTTTGTAGGAAATCGCATAGTACTCCGGCCAGATGCACACGCGCAGCTTCTGCGTCTTGACGATGCGATCGAGATGCGACTCCTTCTGCTGCGCTACCGCGGGTGCTGCGGCAATGAGCGCGAGACCGAGGGCTGCAGTCAGGCTAGCGATCTTCAACATCATTCCCCTCCTGATCCGACCGGGTTCAGTATGTGCGACAGAAATCTGCGGGTGCGCGCGTGCGCCGGCGCCTTGAAGATCGCCTCGGGAACGCCTTCTTCGACGATCTCGGCGTCGCTCATGAATACAACGCGATCGCAAACTTCTCGCGCGAACGCCATTTCGTGCGTGACCACCAGCATCGTAGTACCCTCGAGCGCGAGCTTGCGCATGACGCCGAGCACTTCGTGCACGAGCTCGGGATCGAGCGCCGAGGTGACCTCGTCAAACAGCATGACGTGCGGGCTCATGGCAAGCGCGCGAGCGATGGCGACGCGCTGCTGCTGCCCCCCGGACAATCGGCCCGGGAACTCGTCGCGCTTGTCGCTCAAGCCGACCTTCGCGAGCAACTGGTCTGCGAGCGCGCAAGCTTCTGTGCGGCTCAGGCCTTTCACGCGCATTGGCGCCTCAATGACGTTCCCGAGCACGCTGAGGTGCGGCCATAGATTGAAGCTTTGGAACACCATGCCAATCTCCGGCCGCCGCCGACGCGTGCGCCGCTCGACTTCTGGATCCGGCGGCGCGCACGCGATCACCTCGCCCTCCATCACGATCCGACCCACGCTCGGCGCTTCGAGCAGCGCGAAGCACCGCAGCAAAGTGCTCTTGCCCGATCCGCTCGGTCCGATAATCGAGACAACCTCGCCCTTGCGAACCGACAGCGAGATGTCGCGGAGCACCTCTGTTGCACCGAACGACTTGCCGAGGTTTTCCGCGATCAGGATTGGTGTTTGTGGCGCGGCGTCGCGCACCGAAGTCAGCTTGTGGGACGGTCGGCTGAGCATGTCATTGGAAACTGTATCATCGTTTCTCTTTGGTACAATGCGTTCGCGTTTCCAGCAGCGCTTCCGGAAATGGATAATGATCGGAGGAAGTTAGCCGCCGGCTTGTTCCGATATGGCCGATCGATCGGCAAGCTTGGGGGATCGAGCCTCGATCCTCGACCAAGCGCGGCCGACTTGGCCGCTGCCGCGCAAAAATTAGCCGCCGCATTTTGAACCTCTGAAGCGACTCGCACGACCCCTAAGGGTCGCCATGGCAGATGCGGGCTTGCTGTTGCTCCCGCTCGATCAGGTCATGCGCGCGCCCAGCCGAGCAACGGGCATCCGAGAGCACGCCGGCGAGAGGACCAATCGCACAGGTGCCGAGAAGGAGGACACGCGATGAGCGGCATTTCGAAATCTGAATACATCCGATGGGTGAAGGGCTCCCTGAACCGGCTGCTCGGCGCGTCCTTGCCTGACGACGGGAACAATACGCCCGAGTATCGAATGTGGCTGATGTCGTTTCAGACCAATCAGAAGCTGACCGTCAACGCGCAGGTGGACTTGGCGACGCAGAATGCCCTCATCAAGCGCAACAGGGTTCACGATGCCTATGTGCGCTGGGTACAGAATGCCTTGCTCATTTCCGGCGAGGGGATTCGAGTTGGCGGCAAGGCAATCGCCGCCAACGGCTATTGGGGGTCGGATACCGAGCAGGCGGTGAAGGATTTCCAATCCAAGCACGAGAAGATGAAAGGAGACGGCTGGGTTGGCGCCAAGACCGAACGGGCGCTCATGCTGCGGACCGGCACGGTGCCTCCCGGGCGGACAAGGGTGTTGCGCGGCGACCCAGGTCACATCCCGGTCTTCAATGATGACGGCCCGTTAGGGCCGTCGGAGCCCGCCGACGACATTCCCGAGCTGACGGCGGAAGGGTTCAGATTCAAGGGCTCTGAAGGATTGGATGTCGGCGCTTCGATATACGGAATCAGTGCCGGTTCGATCTACCTCGAAGACCTGTCGAAAAACCGAACCGTTGGGCTTAGCTACGCCGCCTTGGGGCTCGGATGCAGCTATTTGCCGGCCGGATATGATTTTTCGACCGAGGCGATGGATTGCACGGGCGGCATTTATCCGAACCCGATCCGTGGCCAGGCAGAGCTGACAATGAACGACATCACCGGTTGGTGTCTCATCTATCAAGGACAATGGACCGCCGGCGGAGGGATATACGCAACCCGGATGTTCTTGAGTCTGGGAGCGGGGTTGGTTTCCGGATTCGTCGCCAGCATGACGGGCATTGGAACGCTTGTCGCGCCGGTGCTGATGGTCAGATCCTGCCGGGCGATCGTCGCTTTCCGGGGGATCAATCAGGGGACGCCGAACGCCGGCCTGTCAGGAGCCATCGGCTACCTGTCATTTGGTGATGCCCGAGCAAAAGTGGAGCAGATCAAGAACCTCATCGGCGCCTAGACATGGCTCTCCGCCACCGTGGGAACGGCCTCGCGCCTTGGAATCGGCAGCGTTGGGCCTGGCAAGCTTGGCGCTGCCTCTGCCTTGCCAAGGTCTCGCGATTGCCCCCCATGCGCCGCCCCGCCCTTTGCCGGCGGCACGAATGCGCCGCCGCATCGGACGCTCTTGTCCTGCGGCGAGCTTCGGGGACAATGGGCGGTCGCGTCTCGACCACCCTGAACGAGTTGCCGCCGGAATGCTCACGCTACGCCAGATCGAGGTCGTCCGCGCCGTGATGGTCACGGGAACCATCGCGGGTGCGGCCAAGCTCCTCAACGTGTCCGCCCCCGGCATCAGCCGCCTGATGAAATACACCGAGACCTCGCTCGGGATCCGCCTGTTCGAGCGGCGTCACGGGCGCTTCGTTCCGGCGGCTCAGGCCAAGGGGATCTTCGAACAGGTCAATGCGGTGTTTCGAAAAGTGGAGGACCTTCGTTATGTCATTGCACGGGTCGAGACCGGGGCCGCCCACGAGTTGAAGATCGGGTCGGTCCCGAGCATCGCCAACGTCATGGTCCCGCGCGCGATCGAGCACGTGAAGCGCCGCCATCCGGATCTCGTCATCGACATCAACACCATCAAGATCGAAGAGGCGATCGATTACCTGTTGCTCGGCAAGGGCGAGCTGGTGGCCATCAGTTCCCGGTTCGAGCACCCGAGCCTGACCTTCGAGCCGCTGGCCTCCGCTGAGTTGTGCTGCATCGTCCCCGAAGGACATCCATTCGCCACGCGCGCGGCCGTTTCCGCACGCGAGATCGCGCGCCAACCGCTGATCGGGATCGATCCGAGCGATCCCTATGGGCGGATCATGTCCAACGTCTTTCGCGAGCGGGATCTTCCCTACGAGCTGACGATCCGCGCTCGTTTCGGAACGACCGTCTGCGCGCTGGTCAAGGCTGGGCTCGGAATCGCGGTGATCGATCAATACACGGTCGCGCACGGGGCCGTGCCGGGCATCGGAATTGTCCGGATCGAGGAACCGACCCGCTTCGAGACTTTCGTGGTGAGAACGGCGGGGGGCATGCTCTCGTCGTTCGCCGAGACTTTCGTCAGCGCGTTGCGTGCGAAGATGAAGGCGGCTGCCCCATCTGCCGAACAGTCGGCCGCTCGTCGCGGCAGCCGTCGCGCCATCGCGATCGTCCCGCCGCGGGCGCGGCCATCGCGCCCGCGGCGGTCGCGGTCGCCGCGCAAGCTGCGGCGAGGGCGCGGGTGAGCGAGCCGTAACATCATGTTACGGTTGTCGTAGATCTCGGTATTTGTCTTACGGCTGGGACGCGCGCAGATTCTGTCCTGCGGACGCTGCCCCGCGTCGAGGCATCGTCCGCAGGAGCCGCTGCGATGACCGCGACGGATGACCGTGCCCCAGGTCCTGGAGGCATTCCGTCTGTCACCGGCTCGCCCACTTCGCAGCACTCCGACGTTCCTGAGATTCGAACGACGTCGAGGGACGCCGCCCGCCGCAAGCCGACGGCCGACAACTCGACGCCAGGAGTCCAAGGGACGTGGGGACAGATGACAACCACAGGAGAAGCGCAATGAGGAAACGCCTGACCTATCTCGTAGCGACCGTTCTGGTGCCTGGCGCACTGCTGCTCGCCGGCATCGGCGAGACATTGGCCCAGGTCCAGACCCGCACCTTGCGGTTTCCGTCCGCGAGCAACAAGGGACACCCGCAAGTCCAAGGGGTCGAGAAGTTCGCCGAGCTCGTCGCGCAGAAGAGCGGCGGCAAGATCACGGTGCGCCCGTTTCCCGGCGGCGTGCTCGGACCCGACCTTCAGGTCGTCTCGGCGATGCAGGGCGGTACCATCGACCTCAACGTGATGAACGCGAGCCTGCTTGCCGGCAACGTCAAGGAAATGGCGGCTCTCGATCTGCCGTTCCTTTTCAACAGCGCGGAGGAGGCCGATGCGGTGATCGACGGTCCGATCGGCCACAAGCTGATCGACAAGCTCCCAGCCAAGGGGCTGATCGGTCTCGCATACTGGGACCTGGGCTTCCGGGAGATGCATACGCGCAATAAGCCGATCGCAAAGGCCGACGACCTGCGCGGCCTGAAGATGCGGGTCATCCCGACCCCGATCTATGTCGACTTCATGAACTCCACCGGCGCCAATGCCTTGCCCATGCCGTTCACGGAGACCTATACGGCGCTCGAGCAGGGCGCCATCGACGGGATGACGAACCCGCTGCTCAACATCCCGGACGGCAAGTACAACGAGGTCTCGAAGCACCTCACCCTGACCAACCACATGTACTCGCCGCAGATCGTGATCGTGAGCAAACGGACCTGGGACAAGCTCTCAGGCGAGGAACGCAAGATCCTCCAGGAGGCGGCCAAGGAAACGACCGCGTTCCAGCGCAAGGTCGCGCGCGAGGAAGCCACCAAGGTGCTCGATCAGCTCAAGAAGACCGGTATGATCGTGCACGAGCTGCCGCCCGAGGAGATCGCCAAGCTGCGCGAGAAGGCGAAGCCGGTGATCGAGAAATACAAGAAGGATCTCGGCGAGGAGTTCGTGACCGAGCTCTACGCCGAGGTCGAGAAGGTGCGCGCCAAGAATTGACCAGGGGTATCTCGATCTGGGAGGGCCGCGGCGTCGGTGCGGCCTTCCGCGCGGCGAACCGGCGCCTGCAGGGGCTGCGCGGCGAGGCCGCGGCAGGCAGGACAATCCGCCACGCAGTCCGCGAGGCTCAGCCTCGCTACCCAGGTGCGCATGCTGCAACCGCCCGCAGGAGACGCGCCTGTGGCGCCGGCCACCGCCGCCGCCGCCGGCGGGCGTTTCCATCATGGCTCCCGAGCGCGCTCCTGGGCGCTTTCTTGCGCTATCCGGATAGCGGCCGCGCGCGATCAGCCACAACAAGAAGCTGGCGGACGGCATTTTGCCCCTCGGTCGAGCGAAACCGACCTTGGCGCAATGTGAGGACGATCACACGAATGCGCGCGCGCCGGTGAGAAACTGTCGCTCACCAATCCTGTCCGGGTCGCGCGATCAAGGAGGCAGCCGTGGCTCGTACGGCAATCTCGTTCCCGGTCGCGCTGCATGCGCAAAGGGCGCCCGATCTGTGCTGGATGGCCAGCCTGCTGATGCTCGAATCCTGGTTCTATACCGTTCTGCCCAACTCGCACCGGCCGCGCGCGATAACGGTCGCGGACCACATGGGGCTCCGGACCATCGGAAACCCGCCCCTCGCAGCCGCGGATCTTGCCCCCTTCGCGCGCTATGCGGGTCTCGAAATTGTCCGCAAGCAGGCGACCGGCGCCGAAGCCTTCAGCCTGCTCCAGACCTTCGGGCCGCTTTGGTATGGCGGCAGCAACAACGGATATCGCAATGCCACGCTGGGGGGCCACGCCGTGGTCATCACCGGGATATCTGGCGCCGACGTCCTCATCAATGACCCGGCGCCCAACAATGTCGGGACCCAGCTCAAGATGCGCGCGCGCGATTTCTTCGCTCAGTTGAGGCCATTCATCCGACCGGCGCCATTCCTCGTGATTCGGGAGGACTCCTGGCCGCGCCGGTGAATGCGATGGGGAGCGGTTCGAGAATTTCCGCAGGCCCGGCGGCCATGTGAGGCTCGCAAGCGCGCGCGAGCATGTGGTTCTGCAGCCGCAGGGGTTTGACGTATGCTCACATTCGATGCTTTTGCGGCGCGAGCGCGGAGGGGAAGACCATGCCGGTTACCTACAGCATCAAGACGGCGGCGTTCGATTCGGAACTCGGAGCCCAGCCTGATCCCAAGGACAACGCGACGACGCTCACGGTCGTGCTCCGGCTCGAGGTGACGGCGATCGACGCGCGTACCGCGCAGGACCTCGACGGCAAGATTTTTCGCGCCAAGGCGTGGAGCGACGGCGAAGTCAGGCAATACCTCGCCGATTTCAAGAAAACCGTGCAGGACTGTTGGAGCAACCAGTTCTTCATCATGTTTCCCGATCCCGGCAATCCGCTGGAAGCGATGAGCGCCGTGGACTTTCAGCGGTTCGTGCATCCGCTGCAGAAAGAAAAGAAGCCCTATCTCACGTGCAATCTTTTGATCCGGTTCACCGACAAGAACGGCCATGCCCGGGTCAACATCCTCAACCTTGTGCCGGGGCAGGGCCGGTTTCATGGCCGCATCACGCGGGCACCGGGCTCGCCCGACACCGTCACGCTGGGTAGCGATGCCGTCACCGTGTTCACCCAGCAATTTAGCCCGCGCGACGAATACAGCCAGATCCCGGCCGCGCACGAGGTGGGCCACTTGTTGGGGCTCGATCACGTCAATGCCAAGCATCCGCAATGCAAGATCGATAAGAACGCGGAGATCTGCTACGGCGGTACCCCGTACGAGCGCAACGACATCATGGGGGTGGGCTGGGCGGTGACGGGCGATCATGCCAAGACCTGGCTCAAGGCGATTGCGCTGCATACCGGACACGAAAAGGGATGGACGGCGTCGCACCTCTCCCCACCGCTGGAGGAGATGATGAGTGACGACATGCGCCGGCTGCAGCCGGCAGGAGTGCGCTGACGCGGCGCGACCCCGCGCGGCAGGCAGGCGACGCCGGCGGCTTGGCGACACCGCCGCCCCCAGACGGCCTGGATATCATCGTCGTGCGCGCAGACGGTGGTGACCGATCCCGCCCGAGTGCGCTGTTGCCGGCCGCAGTGGCGACCGCGCCGCTCGTCCTCAACGCGCAGCCCGACCTGGCAGAAGGGCTCAAGAAACGTGACTGGACCGTGCCCCGTCCGATCGGGGATGCTTGATCGAAGCTGATGAGCCTGGCGCGGCCAGGCGAAACCGCCAGTGCGCGGCCGCATGAGGTATCGATGCACGTTGCCACAAGCATGAGCAGATGTGTCGGGCGGCAAGCAACGCTTGTCCACGCGACGATGCTCGCCATGCTGATTTGCGCCGCGCCTGCGGCGGCACAGGATTTGGCGCTGGAGCCGGTTGCGGAAGGTCTGACGGCCCCGCTGCATCTCGAGGAGCCCGCCGACGGCAGCGGACGGAAATTCATCGTTCAGCAGAATGGCGTGATCCGGGTGCTTGGCGCGGACGACCGGCTGGCGCCCGAGCCGTTGCTCGATTTGCGGCCACGAATGCTGCCGCTCGAGCAGAGCTTCGAGGAGCGCGGCCTGCTGGGCTTTGCGCTGCATCCGCGGTTCCACCGCAACGGCCGCGTGTTCGCGACGTACTCGGCGCCGCTGCGGGTGGGCGCGCCCGAGCGCTGGAACCATACCCGGCGGGTGTCCGAGTTCACCGCCGACCCGGGCAACCTGGCGACGATCGACGCCGCCTCGGAGCGGGTGCTCTTGGAGATCGACTGGCCGAGCCGCAAGCACAATGGTGGCGGCCTCGCATTCGGCCGCGATGGGTTTCTCTACATCGGACTTGGCGATGGCGGCATATCGCATGGCATCGGCAACCGCGTTCTCTGGGAGGCATTCGACGTCCCGGCGCAGGCGCTGACCTGGGATGGTCTCGCGCAAGACACCGACTCGCTGTTTGGCAAGATCCTGCGAATCGACGTCGATCGAGGATTCCCCGGTTACGCGATCCCGCGCGACAACCCGTTTGCGTCCGGGCCGGGCAAGAAGGAAGTCTGGGCTTGGGGCTTTCGCAATCCGTTCCGGATCGCCGTCGATCGCGACGACGGCAGCTTGCTTGTCACCGCTGTTGCCGAGACGCTTTGGGAGGCCGCCTACCGCGTGCAAGGCCCCGGCAACTTCGGATGGCCGCTCATGGAGGGGACGCATTGCGTCGACAGGCTCAATCCGCGCCAGCCTCCGGCGACCTGTCCGGCTCGGGACGACGCGGGCAATCGCATCGTGCTTCCGGTGCTCGAATATCCGAACATGCAGGCATCGCATCCGGAGACGAAGCTCGGCGTTGCGGGCGTCGGAACGGCCATTACCGGTGCCAGAATGTACCGGGGCCGCGCGATACCGGCACTCGCCGGCAAGCTGGTGGTCTCCGATTGGAGCGCCGCCTTCAAGCAACCGTCTGGACAGATTTTCATCGCTGATCCCGGCTCCGACCGCGGGCAGTTGTGGCCCTACCGTCGCGCTTTGCAAATCGACAGTCGCATCATCAGTCTCGCCGAGGATCGTGCGGGCGAAATCTATGTCTTGACCAACGAGACCTTGGGCCCCTACGGCACGACCGGCAAGGTGCTGCGGCTGGTCGCGCGTCCGTGAGACTGTTCGAGCGCCGGCGTGACGAGGTACTTAGTTGCCGGCGCAGCAAGTGACCCAGCAGGGAAATCACAGCTTGTTCATCCGGCGTTCGCCGCCATCGGCTCGCTCGGGCCGGATGCCCTTCCCAAGCTCCAGCGCAAAATGCCACTATCCCCTCGGCCACTTCCAGGGGACTTGCGGCCGTGAATCACAGCGGCTCTGCCGATCCGGCGGATTTTCAGCTTGCGCTCGACGCGATGCGAGACGGGGTTGCGCTCTGGAGCAAGGACGGCCGGCTGCTCGTGCACAACGCTGCCGCGGCCGACCTCATGGATATTCCGCGCGATCTGGTCCGTCCCGGCGTGTCGCGGCTCGAAGTCATGACGTTTCTGGCAAAGCGGGGCGACTACGGTCCGACCGACGAGCCGGCCGCGCTCGCGCGCAAGCTGAGCGACGGCTTCGGGCGCGGCGAGGTCAAATCCTTGACGCGCCGGCTGCCGGACGGGCGATACTTGCGGGCCGACGCGCTGCTGCTTGCGGATGGCCGCTCGCTCGTCACTTATTGCGAGGTCTCCGGCCCTGCGGACGGCGACGCGATGTCGGTCGACGCCGCGGGCGCGCGGTGAGTGTCAACGGTCGAACGGACCAGAGTGGGGAAACCAATGAGCAGGCAAGTTCTTTGCGGTCTGGCGGCGGCTTTGCTGTTGGTCGGTGCGGATGCGCCACGGGCACAGGAAGTGCCGGCGGGCCCGCCGATTGCCGTCACGATGGTGACGCAGCTCTCTCCGACCATTCCACAGTATCTCCGCGTCGACATTCCGATGTTGCGCGAGGGGATTCCCCAGCGCAGCGGCGGACGCGTCCAGGTGACGCTTGCCAGCTGGCCGGAGCGCAATCTCACCGGGCCGGAGCTGTTGCGGGTGTTGCGCGCGGGACAAATCGACGTGGGCGGCATCGCGTTGCCGACCGTCGCCGGCGATGCGCCGTTGCTCGACATCATCGACCTCGCCGGCCTGCTGTCCTCGCATGAGCAGGGCCGCAAGGTCGCCGAGGCGGTGATGCCGGAGATCAACCGCGAGCTCGAGCGGTTTGGCGTGCGCCTGATCGCAACCTACCCGTTTCCGGCGCAGGTTTTCTTCTGCCGCGATCCCATCACCAGCCTGGCGGACGTGCGCGGCCGCCGCGTGCGCACGCCCGGTGGCTCGCAGAACGATTTCATCCAGTCGATCGGGGCACAGCCGGTGGCGATCGGCTTTCCGGAAGTCTACTCGGCGCTCGAGCGCGGCGTCGTGGATTGCGCCGTCACCGGCACCGCGACCGGCAACGGCGCCAGGTGGTACGAGGTCACACGCCATCTTTATACGCTCCCCGTACAGTGGGGGGTCGCCGCTTACGGGGTCAATCTCGCGTGGTGGAACAAGCTCGATGCTCCGGTCCGTGAGTTCTTGCAGAAGGTCATGACGGAAGTGCAGGAGGCGCAATGGAAGCTTGGTCTCGAGTTGACCGAAGACGGCATCGCCTGCAACTCCGGCCAGAAGGATGGATGCAAGATCGGCCGCCTGGTCGAGACCAGGCCGATGACCGTATCGCCCGCCACCGAGGCCGATAAGGCGACGCTGCGCAACGCGCTCTCCACCGTCGTCCTGCCGGCGTGGATCAGGCGCTGCGGCGAGCGTTGCGGCGAGACCTATAACCGCCTGGTTGCACCGATCACCGGCGTCCGTTACGAGCCGCGTTGACGCCAGTTGAGCGGCGCGCTTAAGCGCCTGGTCGCTGCGGCCTCCTGCTGTCGTTGGGCGGTCGCGCGCCTCGGCACGCTGATGGGATACCTCGCGGGCTGGGGCTTCATCGCCTGCGCCGGCTTCATCACCTTCGACGTGCTGGCCCGCCGGCTGTTGGGCTTCAGCTCACAGGCGACGACCGAGCTCACCGGCTATGCGCTCGCGTTCGGTATCTCGTGGGCGCTCGCGCACGCACTCACCACGCGGGCGCACATCCGCATCGACGTGCTGATCAACCATCTTCCGGCCCCGCTGCGATATCCGATGCACCTGTTGAGCCTTGCTGCTCTCGCGGTGTTCGTCGGCTTCATCGCCAAGGGCGCGTACGACCTGACCGACGAGTCGCTGCTGTTCCGCGCAACCGACATCAGCGTTCTGCGCACGCCACTCTGGATACCGCAAGGGCTATGGGCCGCCGGCATCGCGGTCTTTTTCACGCTGATTGTTCTGGTGCTCATTGAGAACGCTCTGTTGGTGCTGGCTGGCCGGGGCCGCGATGCCGAGGCGCTGGTGCATGCGCGCACCTACGAGGAGGAGGCGGCGGAGGCCCTGGAGGCGGCCGGCGCAGCGTCCACCAAGGACGGCACACGGTGATCGCCATCATCTTCATGCTGGTCCTGGTCGGCCTGACGATCGTGCTCAGCCTCATGGGGGCTGGCCCGGGGAACGTGCTGATCTGGGAAAGCCTGCTGCTGGTGGTGCTGTTTGTCGTGTTCTTCGGCGCCGGAATCTATGTCGGAGCCGCGCTCGGCGCCCTCGGATTGATGATCGGCTTTGCATTTTCCGACCGGCCGTTTTGGATGTTCCTCGGGCAGACCGTGTGGGCCCCGTCATCGAGCTTCGTGCTGGTGGCGGTGCCGCTCTTTCTGCTCATGGGCGAGATCCTGCTGCGGGCGGGGCTTTCCGAGCGGCTCTATCGCGCGCTCAATGTCTGGCTCGATCGCCTTCCCGGCGGGTTGCTCCACACCAACATCGCCGCCTCCGGTGTGTTCTCGGCGATCTCCGGATCCTCGGTCGCGACCGCCGCGACCATGGGGTCGGTCGCGCTGCCGTTCTTCCATGGCACGCGCTATGACCGCAGGATGGTGCTCGGCTCGCTGGCGGCCGGCGGCGCGCTCGGAAATCTCATTCCGCCGGGCATCACCTTCATCATCTACGCGCTCATCACCGAAACCTCGGTCAGCGCGCTCTATCTTGCGGCGGTCGGCCCCAGCCTCCTCGTCGTCGCCCTTTTCGTGCTGGTGATCCTGTTCAAGGCCCGCGCCGCGGCGCCGGTCGATCAGGCCAAGCGCCGCGCCCTGCCGCTGCGCGACAGACTGAGGACCCTCGTGGACCTGGTGCCGACCTCGATCCTCATCCTGGTCGTGCTCGGCACCATCTATGGCGGCTTGGCGACGGCGACGGAATCCGCGGCGCTCGGTGTGATCGGAGCCATGGTCTTCGCGGCGATCGACGGAAGGCTCAGCTTCCGCATGCTCAACGCCGCGGCCGAGGCAACGGCGCGCACCACCGCCATGATCGGGTTGATCCTGTTCGGCGCCTACGTGCTCAACTTCGTGTTTGTCGGGCTGGGCGTGCCGCAGGCGCTTGCCAAGCTGGTCAGCGCGATGCCGTTGCCGGCTTGGGCCGTGATGCTGCTCATCATCGGCTTCTACCTGGCGCTCGGAACCTTCATGGAAGGCTTTTCGATGGTGGTGACCACTATTCCGGTGGTTTTCCCGGTGGTGCTCGCGCTCGGTTACGACCCGATCTGGTTCGGCGTGATCGTCACCATGCTGGTCGAGATCGCGCTGATTTCGCCGCCGGACGGCACCGTGCTCTACGTGCTGCAGGGCATGCGCAAGGATGATGGGCCCATCACCGATCTCTTCTCCGGCGTGATGCCATTCTTGCTCGTCTACATCCTCGCCATTCTGATCCTGATGCAGTTCCCCGGCGTCGCTCTTTGGTTGCCGGGGGCGTTGAAATGATTGCGGCGGCAAGCGACCCGCCCCGGACGTGGCGGTAGGGCGGCCGTGCTCGCGCTAGTGTAGCCGCCCGTTTGAAGATACGCTTGGCCGTAATCGCTGGCGATCATGTGCAATGAGAGCCTCGCCGAAGCGTTGGGGGAGCGGTCAATGTCCGTCGAACGCAACAAGGCTGTCGTCCGCCGCTTGTTCGAAGTGTGGAATACCGGCGAACTCGATGAAATCGAACAGCTCTACGCGGTGGACTACGTTGCTGATTATCGGCCGCACGCGCCGCTGCAGCATGGGCACGACGCCATCAAAGGCATGGTGCAGCGCGCCCATGTCGCCTTTCCGGATTACCACGAAGAGCTCGAAGAGATGATTGCCGAAGGCGACAAGGTGGTCGTGCGGCATACCATCACTGGCACGCAGCTCGGACAATGGGGGCCTCTGCCTCCGACCGGAAAGCCCGTCCGGTTCGAGGAGATCGTCATTCTGCGCTTTGCTGATGGCAAGGTGGTGGAACAACGTGGTGTCGTGGACAACCTCAACGCCCTGCGCCAGCTCGGCGTTGTGCCGACGCCGCCGCCACCGGCGCAGTGATCGTGCCGGGCGATTCCAGGGCAGCTCCTGGCACTCAAGGCCGATCCGACCAAGGTTGCGGTCGCCGGTGGCTCCGCTGCCGGAATCGACCACATGCTGCTCGGCATGATCGGAAAGGCCGCTTCAGCGGCTCGCGACCAACGAACCCGCCGCGATGTCCTCGGCGAAGTGGCACCGCACGTCGCGGCCGGCGACCGCGCGTAGCGCCGGTTCCTCCCGCTCGCAACGCGGTGCCGCGAACGGGCAGCGGGTGCGGAAGCGGCAGCCGGAAGGCGGCTCGAGCGGGCTCGGAACTTCACCCGTGATCCGCCGCGCGCCCGCAGGGGCGCCGGCGCGACCGATCTCCGGAGTGGAGGCGAACAGCGCGCGCGAATAAGGATGCAAGAGCTGTCCCACCACCGTCTCGGTCGCGCCCACCTCCACGATCTGTCCGAGATACATTACGGCGACCCGATTCGAGATGTGCCGCACCAGCGCGAGATCGTGCGAGATGAAAACATAGGCGACGCCGAGTGCGCCTTGCAGCCGCCGCAACAGATTGACGATCTGCGCGCGGATCGACACATCGAGCGCCGACACCGGCTCGTCGCAGATGACGAGCTGCGGACCGACCGCGAGCGCACGCGCGATGGCGACGCGCTGGCGCTGACCGCCGGAAAGCTCGTGTGGATAGCGATCGAGGTGCTCGCGCGACAGTCCGACGCGCCCCAGCAGCTCGGCGCTCCTTTGGCGCCGCTCGCTGCGCGGACAGATGTCATGCAGCCGCAGCGCGTCGCCGATCGTCCTGGCGACCGTGCGGCGCGGATTGAGGCTGGCGTAAGGGTCCTGGAACACGATCTGCACGCCGCGGCGGAATTTCGCGGGCTCGCGCGCCAGCAGTTCGCCGACCTCTTCGCCGCGGAGACGCAAACTGCCGGCGGTCGGCGCGGTCAGGCCGGTGAGGCAATGCGCAAGCGTGGTCTTGCCGCAGCCGGATTCGCCCACCACGGCAAGCGTCTCGCCGCGCTCGACGCTGAACGATACGCCGCTCAACGCATGCACGACGCGGCGCGGCCCGAACAGCCCGCCGCCCGCCGGAAAATGCTTGACCAGGTCGCGCGCCTCGAGCAGCGGCGCGTTCATTGCGCGAGCTCATGCACGCGCAGACAGGCCGCCGCATGCGCCGGCGCCAGGCGCGTCAACGGGGGGATGGCCGCCGTGCAGCGATCGAGCGCGTAGGCGCAGCGCGGCGCAAAGCGGCAGCCGGCGGGTACTTCCAGCAGCGACGGCACCGTGCCGGGGATTTCCCGCAGCATCCCGCCGGCCTGCGACTCCCATTTCGCCGCTTCAAGCAGTCCGCGCGTGTAGGGATGCGCCGGACGGCCGAAAATGTCGGCGACCTTGCCCTCCTCCACGCGCCGACCCGCATAAATGACCACGGCGCGCTGCGCGGTCTCCCAGACGACGCCGAGGTCATGCGTGATCAACAGCACCGCCATGCCGGTCTCGGCCTTGAGGCCATTGATGAGGTCGAGCACCTGCGCCTGTACGGTCACGTCGAGCGCCGTGGTAGGCTCGTCGGCGATCAAGAGGCTCGGCCGGCACGCGAGCGCCGTCGCGATCATCACCCGCTGACGCATCCCGCCGGAGAGATTGTGCGGGTATTGATCCACGCGCCGCGCCGGCGCCGGAATGCCGACCCTGTGAAGAAGCTCGATCGCGCGCTCGCGCGCGGCCCGCGCCGACAGGCCGAGATGCTGGCGCAGAGGCTCGGCGATCTGCCAGCCGACGGTGAAGACCGGATTGAGCGCCATCATCGGATCCTGGAAGATCATCCCGATGCGGCGACCGCGCACCTGCCGCAGCGCCTGCGGCGACAGGCGGCGCAGGTCGCTGCCCTCGAAGTGGACGCTGCCGGAGGGGATGCGCGCCGCCGCCTCGTCGATCAAGCCCATGATCGCCAGGGCGGCCGTGCTCTTGCCGGAGCCCGACTCGCCGACCAGCGCCAGCGTTTCGCCTGCCTCGATCGCGAGCGAAAGCTCTTCGACCGCGCGCACCACGCCGCGCGTGGTCGGGAAGTGCACCGACAGGTTCTCGACCTTAAGCAGCCGGCTCATCGGCGCTGCAGCCGCGGGTTAAGCGCGTCGTTCAAGCCCTCACCGACCAGGTTGATGCACAGCACCGTGATCAGGATCGCGAAGCCGGGGATCGCCGGCATCCACCACGCCGACCGCAGCACGCTCCGCCCGACGCCGATCATGTAGCCCCACGAGATGACGTTGGGATCGGCAAGGCCGAGAAACGACAGTCCGGACTCGGTGAGGATCGCCGTGGCGACGAGCAGCGAGGAGACGACGATCACCGGCGGCAGGGCGTTGGGCAGGATCTGCCGCACGATGATCTCGATGTCTGACATCCCGAGCGCGCGGCAGGCTTTCACATACTCGCGGTCGCGATGCGCGATGAATTCCGCGCGCGCCAAGCGCGCGATCGGCGGCCACGACACGATGGCGATCGCCGCCGTCACGTTGAACACCGACGGGCGGAAGATCGCGATCAGCACCACTGCCAGCACGAACGAAGGAATGGTGAGGAAGAAATCGGTACAGCGCATGAGGATGTTGTCGATTGCGCGGCCGTAGTAGCCGGCAAGCGCGCCGACCAAGAGGCCGAAAACGGTGGCGGCCAGGCTCGCCGCGACCCCGATCAGGAGCGAGACACGCGCGCCGTGGATGAGGCCCGCCAGGATGTCGCGGCCGGAGACGTCGGTGCCGAGCCAGAAGCGGCGGCCGGGCGGCTGCGACGGCCGGCCCATCATTTCAAAGGGATCGATCGGGTAGACGAGCGGCCCGAACAGGGCCGTCAACGTGATCAGGAGCAGCACGAGGAAGCTGACGGCGGCCGCGCGATTGCGCCGGAAGCGGCGCCAGAAATCGAGAGGGGCGCTCATTTGTGCACGATCCGCGGATCGAGCAGCCCGTAAAGCAGATCCACCAGCAGGTTGGCGATTACGACCACTAGGGACGATATGAACAGGATGCCGAGCAGCAGGTTGAGGTCGCGTTGCAGCAGCGCGTCGAAGACCAGGCGCCCGAGGCCCGGCCAGCCGAACACCGTCTCGACCAGGATCGATCCTCCGAGCAGGTGCCCGATCTGCACGCCGGCGAGCGTCACCACCGGCAACAGCGCATTCGACGCGGCATGCACCAGGCCGACGCGGGTCTCCGACAAGCCCTTGGCGCGCGCGGCCGTGATGAAGTCGAAGCTGTAGACCTCCAGCATCGAGGCGCGCATCAGCCGCGCATAGACGGCGACGTAGAACAGCCCGAGGGTGAGCGCCGGCAGCACCAGATGGCGGCCGATGTCCAGGACGCGCGCAGGCGCGCTCATCTCGGCCCCGATCGTCGCCATTCCGCCCGAGGGCAGGATGCCGAGCGTGATGGAGAACAGCACGATCAGCATCAATCCGAGCCAGAACTGCGGGGTCGCGTAGACGATGAGCGCCAGCACCGAGACGAACGAGTCGAGCAGACGGCGGTGCCGCATGGCGGCAACGATCCCGAGCAGCACGCCGATGACGAACGCGATCACGATCGCGGTCAGCATCAAAAGCAGCGTGGCGGGCACGCGCTCGATGATCAGGTCGAACACCGGCCGATGCTGAACGTATGAATAGCCGAGGTCGAACGTGAGCAGCCTGGCGATGTAGATGAAGAACTGCTGATAGAGCGGCCGGTCGAGGCCGAACGCCTGGCGCAGCTCGGCGACGAACTCCGCCGACGACCCACCCGACTGCGCGGCGATGATGTCGGCGGCGTCGCCAGGCGCCATGTGCAGCAGCACGAAGTTGAGCGCCGCGATCGCCAGCACGACGGGTGCGACCTGCAGCGTGCGCCGGAGCACGAACCACAACGTATCCGGCATGGCGACGTCGCCCCCGCCCGGGGCGGTCCCGGCCTTACTCCTTCCAGACCGAATCCCAGCTCGAATACATCGAGATGCCATTGGTGATCAGGCCGTGCACGCGTTTGTTCCAGACATGCGTGTACGAGAGCTCGACCAGGAAGATCACCGGCAGTTCGTCGTGCAGGATCTGCTGGATCTCGTCGAACTGCTTCTTGCGCGCGGCCGGGTCGGTCTCGCGCGCGGCGGCGGCGAACAGCTGGTCGACGCGCGGGTTCTTGTAGTCCATCGAATTGGTAAAGGTCGCGCCCTTCTTGATATTGGACGAGGTGAAGGTGCGCTCCACGCCGATCGAGGGATCGGAATAGTTGTGGCTGAACGTCGAGGTGAGGTGGAATGCCCAGTCCGTGTACACCGTCTTCAGCCAGCCGCCGAGATCGACGCTCTGCGTGTCGACCGCGATGCCGATCTTGCCGAGCTCGAGCCGCACATACTCGGCGAGCCGCACCCAGTTCTCGCCGTAGGGCAGGAAGTGCTGGGTCAGCTTGAAGCGGACGCCGTCGGGGCCGCGCTTGTAGCCGGCTTCGTCGAGCAGCGCGTTGGCTCTACCCAGGTCGTATTGATAGGGCTTCAGCGCCTTGTTGAAATGCACCGGGTTGGCGCTGACGATCGGGCCTCGCGCGGCCGTGCCCTGCCCGTACCAGATCACGTCCACGATCCGCTCGCGGTCGAGCGCATGGCTGATCGCCTGGCGCACTTTGAGGTCGGCGAGCGGCTTCTCGCGCATGTTGACCTCGAGCCACATGTTCGGCCCGAGCGCCTCCGCCCCGTCCTTCGACGTGCGGATGTGCGCGAGCTTCGAGAGCCGTAGGATCTCGGCCTCGGGGAGCCCGCTCATCGGCGCGACATCGACCTCGCCGTTCTCCACCGCGATCGCGCGCGCGGCCCCGTCCGGGAGCACGCGCAGGATCACCTGGTCGAGGCACGGCTTGCCCTTGTTCCAATGGTCCGGGTTGCGCTCGAGAATGATGTGGCTGCCTTTGCGCCATTCCTTGAAGCGGAACGGCCCGGTGCCGACCGGCTCCTGCATCAGCTTGGAGCCGCGTACCCCGGCGACCGTGCTGGTATCGATCGTCTCCAGCAGGTGCTTCGGCATGATCGGCGCTTCGCCCGGCTGAAACACGTTCATGAAGAACGGCACCGGCTCCTTGAGCGTGAACGACACCGTGTGCGGATCGGGCGTCGCGACCTCGGTCACGTCGCCGAAATAGACGCGGCCGCGCGAGTGATACGGACGCACCACCTTCTCGATGCTGAACTTCACGTCCTCGGCCGTGAACGGCTTGCCGTCATGCCATTTCACATCGCGCCGGAGCTTGAACGTGTAGGTCTTCTTGTCCGCGGAGATCTCCCACGACTCGGCAAGGCTCGGCTTGGGCGTCATCGCGGCGCCGTCGTAGGAGAGCAGGCTCTCGTAGATCTTGGTGGAGATGATCGCGACCGGCACCGCCGACGTGGCGATGGTCGAGAGCGCGGTCGGCTCCGGATGATAGACGTAGGTGAGGGTGCCGCCGGTCTTGCCGCACTGCCCCGGGGCCTGCGCCTGCGCCGGCGCCGCGGCGGCGAGCGCGACGGCGAGAAAGAGCCCCAAACGCCCGTTGCTCAACATCTACGTCTCCTTCTCCTCGTTGCACCAATCCCAGATCAGCTCGATCAGATGCTCGATCGCGTCGAGATAGTCCTTGAGCACGATGTGCTCGTCAGGTTTATGCGCCTGCGCAATGGTTCCCGGCCCGAAGATGATGGCCGGGATGCCCCCCTGGTTCACCAGGTGGCGCATGTCGCAGCAGAACGCGCCCTCGTGGGCGCGGCCGTCGCTGCCGCGCCGCGCCAGGACCGCGCCCATGCTGCGGGCGATGGCGATGTCGGCGCGTTGCTGGGTGCTGTCGTCGTGATGCAAAAACTCGAGTCGCGCGGGATGCGCACGCAGGTAGGGGTCGCTCGCGTTGGCCGCGACGACCGCGCGGCGGAAGCCGTCCATGATCGACGTCACGTCACCGGCGGATGGCGCGAAATAGGCGCCGCCCTTCATGACGACCTCGCCGGCGGTGACCGTCTCGTAGTGTCCGCCGGAGATCCTGCCGATCGTCAGGGCGAAAGCGGCCGCGCCGCCATCCGCGCCGCGGCTGTTGTGTTCTTTTTCCAGCGCCAACAAGGCGTCGATGACGCGCGGCAGCTTCTCGATCGCGCTTACGCCATCCTGTTCCCGGCCGCGCCAGCGCGCGCCCGGGGAGCGGGGGACGCCGGAGAGCGTGATCTGCCAGTACAGACCGCCGGGATGGCTGACGGCGATCGTGTTGCTGGTCGGCTCGAGCACGATGGCGGCGTCTGCGCGCTGCCCGCGCACCACGAGGTCGAGCGTTCCGTTGCCGGCATGCTCCTCGTTGACGACGCACTGGAAGATCACGTCGCCCCGAGGGCGCTTGCCGGTTTCGGCCAGATAGGTCAGCGCCATCAGCGCGGCCATGACGCCGCCCTTCATGTCGGAGGTTCCGCGGCCGTACATGGCGCCGTCGACGATCTCCGCCCCGAACGGGTCGCGCGTCCACTCCTTGGCAGGCTCGATCGTCACCGTGTCGATATGGCCGTTGAGGATGAGCGATCGCCCGCCGCCGGTTCCGCGCACCACGCCGGTGACGTTCGGCCGATCGGTGTAGTTGAGTACCGCCTGGAGCCCGCTTGCCGTCAGCGCTTCGTAGGTCGGCAGCTCGGTATAGGGCAGGATCAGATCGTGCTGCCAATGCGTCGGATACTGCGCGATGCGCGGGAACTTCCGGAACATGGCGGCGACGTCGGGCTCCGCGACGGTGGCCTCCGCCCCGATGGCGCGCAGCAGGCCCGCGATATGGCGCTGCGCGTTCCCTTCCTCGCCGGTCAGGCTGCGGATGCGCACGACATCGCGCAGCGCGGCGATGCTGCGCGTGTGCGACCCTCGCGCAACCTGCAAGGCGCGCTGCGGCTGTCCGACGGCGTCCATGAGCCTGTTCCCGGCCGCATCATCGGGCGTGACAACCGCCGTTGGCAATCACATTCTGCTACGCGATTTCCTGCAACGTATCGTCGAGCCGCTCGCAGAAGGCGCCGCACATCGCCTCGTCGTGGACGATCGAGAGGTAGAGCTTGGTCCCCATCGGGTTGATGAACACGCCGCGCGCCAGCAGGCCGAGCATCACCCGGCGCGCCTTGACCTTGTCGCCGCGCGCGGTTGAGCGGTAGTCATTCACCTTGCGGTCTGTGAACACGATCTGCGCGAGCGGACCATCGCCGATCACCTGCGCGATCACCTGCCGCTCACGCAAGGTCTTGCGCAGCGCCGCGCGGAAGGATTCGCCGAGCGCATGCAGCCGCTCGTACGTGCCCTCCCGCCGCAGCACCGAGAGCGCGGCCTTGGCGGCCGCGGTGGAGATCGGATTGCCGCCCAGGGTGGAAGCCATCCACACGTAGCGCTCGGCACCGATGTGCTGCTCGCTGACGAGCTCCATGATGTCGCGCCGGCCGCCGAACGCGCCGATCGGGTAGCCGCCGCCGAGCGCCTTGCCGTAGGCCACAAGGTCGGGAACGACGCGATAGTATTCCTGCGCGCCCCCGTAGGCGAGGCGGAAGCCGGTTACGACCTCGTCGAAGATCAGCACGAGGCCGAGTTCGTCGCACAGCCGCCGCAACCCTTCGAGGAAGCCGGGCTCCGGTGGCGTGCAGCGCTGCAGCGGCTCCATGATCACGCCGGCGAGGCTGTCGCGGTGCGCGCGCAGGATCGCCTCGGTGCGCGCAAGGTCGTTATAGGGCGCGATCAGCAGCTCGGCGTCGACCGAGGGCGTGCCGGCGCTGGTGTGCTCCGGCTGCGGGTACGGCAGATTGCGGCTCGGGAACAGGCTGGTGACGCCGGCCTCGTTGGCGCCGTGATAGGCGCCCTCGAACTTCAGAAGCTTCGGCTTGTCCTTGAACGCGCGCGCCAGGCGCGCGCAGTACATCGTCGCCTCGGTGCCGGAAGCGCAGAACCGCAGGCGCTCGGCCGCCGGGCAGACGCGCCGGATTTCCTCCGCCAGCTCGAGCGCGTGCTCATTGAGGTAGGAGAAATTCGAGCCGAGCGGCGCCTGTCTGGTCACCGCGGCGACCACCTCCGGGCAAGCATGGCCGACCAGGGCCGATCCCCAGCCGAGCGAGAAGTCGAGGTACTCGTTGCCGTCGCTGTCCCACAGCCGCGCGCCCTCGCCGCGGCGGATGGCGAGGACGGCCTCCGGCGGCAGCCCGAACTCCCCATTGGAAATCCCGCCGGGAAACGCGGCGAGCGCCCGTTGCGCGACATTCATCGTGGTTCGTTCCTTTCGGCGGACGCGGTCGCAGAGGGAAGCAGGAAACGGCTGAACGGTTGCAACGCCCCCTCATGCAGTGACGATCTTGAACAATCGGATCGGGTTGTGGGCCAGTCATGGGATCGCGTTCCGATATGCTCGCGAACGAGGATGTAATGGATTATTTGGGATTGCAACGCGCGGACGAACATCGCTGCGGCGTGAACGGTCGGTTCTCTCAAGGCTCGATCGAGCGGTGTCACTGTGTCCGCAGACGCCTGGCGTAGGCCGCAATGCCTTGGGCAAGGCTCACCTTCGGCACATAACCGAGGTCGCGCGCGGCGGCTGATATGTCGATCTGCCGCAAGCAATATTCTCGGCTCAGCGGATCGTCGCCGAATTCGACCGCGAGACCCGGCAGGGCCTCGCTTGCGATATGCGCAACCTCGGCCAGCGTCAGGGACGTGCCGCCTGATATGTTGTAGACGCGTCGAGATCTCGTGCCCACGGACAGCGCGGCCATCAGCGCCGCCACGACGTCGTCGATGTAGACGAACTGGCAGCGCGCATCCGCGCGATAGGGGAGCTTGGCGGTCGCCCCGACGGCGGCTGCTTCGACCATCGTCCGGATCGGGCACCTTGTGCGCCGGAATGGGCCGTAGGCCTGAAATATGCGAAGCGCGATCCCGTCGAGACCGGATTCCTCCGCGTACGCATGAAGAATGGCTTCCGAGGCGACCTTGCTTGCTCCGTAGCTGTTCACCGGGACGACAACGGCATCTTCGGTGACCGGATCGCGATTGCTCAGGCCGTACACGGAACCCGACGAGCAGAGCACGATGCGGCGCGCGAATAGTCTGCGCGCCACCTCGAAGATCGCGGTGGTGCCCATGACATTGACGGCGAAAGGCGCAGTCTTGTTCTCTCGTTGAACGGATCGGCCCGATATGCCGCCGGCATGGACGATCCGGTCGACGCCAGACGAGCCGCACAGGTCGTAGACGGCGTCCGCGTCGCGTACGTCTCCCGTGATGCACGGAAACGGGAGGTTGCCGGCTGCCGCGACGTCCAGCCCGATGACGCGCTCCCCGGCTTCGATCAGTCGCTGGCCGAGCGCCGAGCCGAGAAAGCCGGCGGCGCCGGTGATCAGGATCGCCCCGGCCTCTCCCATGCGCGCTCCATGCGACCGATTGGCTTCGCGGGACCAATCAGTGAATGACGTAGCCGCCGTCGACCACCAGATTGTGCCCCTGAATATTGCTCGCGCTCGTGGTCGCGAGGAACCGTACGACCTCGGCAATCTCGTCGGGTCGGCAGTAGCGCCCGCTCGGAAGGTACCGCAACTTGTGCGCCAGATAATTCGGATGCCGGGCCGTCCGCTCGACGTTGTATTCCGTCATCGTCGGACCCGGGCTGACCGCGTTCACCATGATGTTCGCCGCTGCGAGCTCGTAGGCCATCGACATCGTCAGGTGAATCAAGGCGGCTTTCGTCAGCCCGTAGAGCGCGAGATCTTGCTCGGCAATGCTGCCCATCTGGCTTGCGATATTGATGATACGGCCGGCACCGTTCGCCTTCATGATCGGGATCACCTCCTGGCTGAGCAGGAACGGCGCCTTGAGATTGACGGCGACGACCTGATCGAACTCTTGCGCCGAGAACTCGCCAAACGGCCGCCGCACCCGGATGGCGGCATTGTTCACCAGGATGTCGATACGCCCGAAAGCCGCCATCGCGGCGCGAACAACGCCGACCGATGAGCCTTCCTGCAGGAAGTCGATGCTGGCGTACGTCACGTCGGCCGCGGCGGACTGCTGCCGGCATTGCTGCGCGACGCCGTTGAGAGCTTCCTCGCTATCGTTCGCCGCAAGGAAGATGCGGGCGCCTTCCGCGCTGAGTTGCTTGGCGATCTCCGCGCCGATGCCGCGCGAAGCGCCGGTGATCAACGCCACTTTGTCGTTCAGCAGCATCCTGGCCTCCCGCAATGCACCGCTAACGTGCCGATCTGTACCAGTCGAGGATCTTGTCTCCGGACCAGAACACGACGCCGGGGCGCGCCATATGCTCAAACGCTTCGTCGATATAGCGCATGGCGTGCGGCGTCGCGCAGACATAGGGATGAAGCACGATCGTCATGATCCGGACCGATGCCGCGGATTCCTGATGCAGGCAATCGAATGCGTCGCAGATCGATTGCTTGAACGCTTGAATTGGCTGGCGCCCGATCACCATCTGCGGCACATCGTTGAGGTTGACCGTGTAGGGCAGTCCGATCAGCGGCCCGTGCTTGGTTGCGATCTCGAACGGCTGATCGTCGAGCACCCAATCGCAAGCATATTCCAGGCCGGCAGCGGTCAGGTTGTCGACGGTGTCGCGCGATTGCGAGACGCCGGGGCTGGCCCAGCCTCTCGGCCGCTTGCCGGTGAATTCCTCGATCTCGTCGACGCACTGCTTGATCATCGCGGCCTCGTCGGCGATCTCGCCGATCGGGCGTTGCGTCACCGCGTGCGCGATGAATTCCCAATCCGCTTCCCGGCAGGCTTCCGCAACCTCGCGGTACACGGTGCAGACCGCCGAATTGATCGATACGCTCGGCTTGATCGCGCGGCGATCGAGCATCGCCTTGAGGCGCCAGAACGCGACCCGCATCTCGTATTCGTGCCAGCTCCAGTTGAAGTAGTCGGGTACGGGCCGTGCGGCCGGCGGCGGCACGATCTGGCGCGGCATCGGCCGCGTGATGTCCCACGTTTCCAGCACCACGATTGGCCACACGATCATCCGCATCGCGCCGGCGGGTGCGAGCCGCGGCCGGCTTACGCTCGACGAGTATTGAACGCGTTCATTGAATTCCACGCCGGCTCTCCTTGCGATCGCCTTGTGTTGCAACATCGCTTCGCGACATTGGCGGATGATGGTTGTGCCAAGACGTTGCCGCCTGGTAGCCGTGCGCAGCGCGGAGCACCCGGTGATCGCCCAGATGCGGCCCGATCATCTGCATGGAGAGGGGCAGCCCGCTGGGCGTGAACCCGATACAGAGCGACAACGCCGGAACCGACGTCAGGCTGAACGGGACGGTGATCTCCGGCGCGTCGAAGGTCCGGCTAGCCGCAACCTCGCTGATCAGCGGTGCCGGAGCGTAGGGGCCCGCCGTCACCAGCAGATCGCAGCGCCCGAACAGTGCGTGCATCGCCCGCGTGAGGCGACGCCGTTCGCGCTGCGCCCGGAGATAGTCGTCGGCGCTGATGTCGCGTCCAATGGACAGCCGCGCCCGCAGCTTGTCGCCGAGCGCGCCCGCACCATCGCGCAGGACGTGTTCGTACTCCTCGCGGATTTCCGGATGCTGGATCGTCGCCTTGCAGGCGGCGTACTGCTCCAGGGGCGCGATCGAGACCTCTTCGATGTTCGCGCCCAGCGCCTCGAGCGTCGCAATCGCCGTTCGCATGCTCACGCGCACTTCGTCGTTTGCGGGCAGGTCGCGCTCGTACAGGTGTGCGACGTGCCCGATCGTCCATCCGCCGATCCCGTCGTCCAAGCCGGCGGTGTAATCGACATCATCCGGCCTTGAGATGCTCGCGGGATCGTCCGGATCGTGGGCGACGACCGCATTCATCACCAGGGCGCAGTCGCGTACCGAGCGCGTCAGCGGGCCGCAATGATCGAGCGAATAGGAGTTGAGCATCACGCCGGCGCGGCTGATCAGCCCAAAGCTCGGCTTGAGGCCGACCAGGCCGCAATGCGCCGCGGGATTTCGCACCGAGCCGCCGGTGTCGGTCCCCATCGCGAACATCGCAAGGCCCGCCGCGACGGCCGCGCCTGAACCGCTGCTGGAGCCGCCGGTGTCGCGTTCGGTGTTCCACGGATTGCGCGGCACCGGCCAGGGCAGCTCGGTCGATACACCCCCATAGGCAAGCTCATGCATCGCGTGCTTGCCGAGGAGAATTGCGCCGGCCTCGTCGATGCGCCGCACCACCGTGGCGTCACGGTCCGGGCGCCGATGCAGGAAGGCCGCCGAATTGGCCGTCGTGGGAATTCCGGCAGTATCATAGTTGTCCTTCAGGCCGAACGGGATGCCGTGCAAAGGCCCGCGCCGGTGCCCGGCCCGCATTTCACGTTCGGCGCGCCGTGCGTGCTCGCGCGCACGCTCTGCCGCGACGTGAACAAAGGAGTGCAGCCGTCCGTCGAGTGCTTCGATGCGTGCGAGATGGTGCTCGGTCAGCTCGACTGCCGAAATCTCGCCGCTCGCGAGCAATGCACCCGCCTCGCCGACCGACAGGAAAGCCAACTCGGTCATTGGCCTAGAGGTGCCCGAACCGGTGACGCTCGAGCAGCCCGAGAATCTCGACCACGCCGCGATGATGGGTGCGCGCGATGCAGCTCATAGGCCACCGCCGAGGTGCGCCGTTCGCCCTGTTCGAGCGCGAGTCTGATGCGCTCGTCGATCTCTTCAAGGTTGCGAAACTCAATCGAATCCGCCGGAGGGCGGCGCAAGCGGTCCCTTGCGCCGGATCATGCGGACGATATTGTATGCATTGACGGGGTGGGTCGACAACGTCCAAGAAATTCTGTGCTCGTTTGGCGTCGACGTCGATGCCGTTGCGGGATTGGCTCGGATCGCATGGCGGCGAGGATTCATCGCTGGATATCGCACGCGGCCGTTTCGCAAGCTGCCGCGCACATCGATGCGCGAGGCGCGGCGCGGCTTGATCGTGGACGGCCTCGATCCGGCGTTGATCGACCGGTCCTATTCAACAGCGGAACTTGGGGTGCGCGACGCCGGCGCGCCGCGCGTCGAAAATCGAGGCCGCTCGCGTGCGCCGGCACCCCCGGCTGGTCCTCGCCATGAACGAAGGAGTTGCCCGATGAGACGGAGCCTTGTGTGTATCGGCGCATCGGTCGTCGCCGGCGTCGTGCTGGTGACCGCGGGTAGCGCGTCGGCTCAACAGGTGCGTTGGCGCGCGAGCGGTTCGTTTCCCGCCAGTCACTCCACTGCCATCGCAATGGAGACCTTCAAATCCGAAGTCGCGCGCCTGTCCAAGAACACGATCCAGGTCGACTTGTTTCCCGGCAACACGCTCGGCGGCGCCTTCGAGCAGGTCGATCAGGTGCGCACCGGGCAGATCGAGATGGCATGGGGCGGCTTCAGCTTCTACGACAAGCTGCTGCCGGAGCTCGGTGCGGTCAATCTTCCGTTCGCGGCAACGTCGGCGAACCAGGCAGCGTGCCAGGTCGAAGGTGAGCTCGGCCGCTACATCGAAGAGAAGATGGCCGAGAAGGGTCTGCTGATTCTTGGCTGGGGCCAGATCGGCGCGCGCCACGTCACCAACAACAAGCGGCCGATCAAGAAGGTGGAAGACCTCCAGGGACTCAAGATTCGAACGCCGTCGGGCGATGCCTGGACGCTGACGTTCCGAGCCGTCGGCGCGAACCCGACGCCGATCGACATCGCGGAGCTCTATCCCGCCTTGCAGCAGGGCGTCGTCGATGGCCAGGAGAATCCGTACGACAACATGCTGGTGCGCAAGTTCCACCAGGTGCAGAAGTATCTCTCGAATACCGGGCATTTCCACGACTGGTCCGGCTTCCTGGTGAACAAGGCGGCGTTTGACAAGCTCAGGCCCGATCAGCAGAAGGCCGTTCGCGACGCCATGTTCACGACCATCGCGGTGCAGCGGGCGATCTCCGAGCGCGAGAACAAGACCGCCTTGCAGGGCCTGGTCAAGGGCGGAATGCAGTACGACGCGCTGCCGCCGGCCGAGCTCGCGAAATTCCGCGACGCCACGCGTACCGTCTATGTGGAAATGCGCAAGCGGCTCGGCGACAAGGTGATGGATCTCGCCGAGACCGCCATCAAGGACTGTCAGTAGGCGGCGGCGGCAGGCGCTGGTCCGTCTGCCGCCGATTCCCGAACTCAAGTCCGATGCAGCCGCCAAATCCATCGCCGGAGCCGGTCTCTTCGCCGGCTTGGTTGCGGGTCTATGACCGGCTCCTGCTCGCAGTCGACACCGTGATCGGCTACGTGGTGACGGTCGCGATGGCGGCTCTCGCCTTCGTGCTCATCCTCCAGGTCTTCTTTCGCTACGTGCTGAACGACTCGCTGGAGTGGGGCAACGACGTTCCCCGGCTGGCCTTCATCATGGTCGTCGTGCTGTCGATCCCGCTGGCATTCCGTTTCAACGGTCACGTCGGAATGGACGTCGACCTGACGAGGTTCAAGTTCATCAGCAAGGCCGCGCTCCACCGTTTCAATGCGGTGTTCATGCTCGTTCTGTTCGCGGTCGTTGCCTATTACGCCGTGCAGCTCGCCGGCAAGACCTGGGATCAGATGATGCCGGGCCTGAACGTATCGGTCGGCATGTTCTATCTGTCGCTCGCGGTCGGACAGGCTCATTGCTGCCTGCATGTCTGCCGGATTCTGATCACCGGCATGCTGCCTGAGCACGACGAAGCACTCGAGGCATGATCACCACAATCGTTCTGGTTTTCATTTTCTTTTCGCTGACCGGAGTGCCGATCGCGTTCGCGCTCGGTCTGGCCGGCATGGCTGGAATACTGGTCGGCGGATTCCCGATGGTGCAGCTGTCAGGAAAGATCGTTCATTCCATCGATAACTTTCCACTGATGGCGATCCCGCTCTTCATCCTCGCGGGCGAGCTGATGTCGCGTGGGGGCGTCATGCAGCGCGTCATCGACATCGCCAATGCGATCGTCGGCCGCATCCGCGGCGGCCTTGGCGTCGCCACCGTCATGGCCGCGATGGGCATTTCCGGCATTTCCGGCACCGCGGTTTCGGACGCCGCCGCCCTCGGCGGGTCGCTGGGCCCCGCGCTCACCAAGGCCTACGGCCGGTCGTACGGCGCTTCGCTCGTCGCCTCGGCCTCGAACCTGGGGCCGATCATTCCGCCAAGCGCCGGAATGATCCTCTACGCCTACCTCGCGGAAGACGTCTCGGTCGGCGCTCTGTTCGTGTCGGGCGTCATTCCCGGCGTCATTCTCGGGCTGGCGACCATCCTGCTGGTGCTCTACCAGGCCCACCGGCGTCAATTCCCGATCAGTGAGAACCCGTTCGACTTCCGCAATCTGTTGCAGGCGCTGGCGAGAGGCTGGGCCGTGGTGCTGATGCCGTTCATCGTCATCGGCGGCATCGTTGGCGGCGCGTTCACGGCGACCGAAGGCGCCGCCATCGCGGTTGCCTACGCGCTGGTGCTCGGATTCGCCACTCGCGAGCTGAAGCTCGCCGATCTTGCGCCCGCGCTGCTCAAATCCGCGATCACGACGGCCATCGTCGGCGCCCTGATCGGCTTTGCCTCGCAGGTCACCTACCTGTTCACCGCGGAGATGGTCGGCGTCGCCATTGCCGAATGGATCCAGGGCCTCACCACCAGCCCGATGATGTTCGTGTTCATCGTGATGGTTCTCTTGGTGCTCGTCGGCATCCCGATCGAAGCCAACGCCTCGTTCATCATGCTCGTTCCGATCCTTGCCCCGATCGCGACGTCATATGGCATAGATCCGATCTATTTCGGCCTCCTGTTCGTGTTCAACATCACGCTCGGCGGCATCACGCCTCCGGTCGGAGCGCAATTGTTCGTGGCTTCCTCGATCTGGCGGGTGAGCATGGGTGAGATGATGGGTGATCTGATGCCATTCATCATCCTGCAATACTGTGTCATGTTCATCCTGATGTTCTTTCCGGCGGTGATAACGTTCCTGCCGCGGCTGCTCGGGTATTGACCGATCCGATGAACCATTCGCTGCTTCGTTGCTTCGATTTTTCGGGCAAGACCGCCTGCGTAACCGGGGCCGCGAGCGGCATCGGCCGTGCGACGGCCGTCCTGCTCGCCGATCTCGGCGCCGCCGTTCATGCCGCCGATCGTGACGCGAACGGCCTCGATACGCTGGCCGCCACGCGGCCCGACGCATTCAAGCCGATCACCTACGATCAGGCGGATCGGGAATCGGTTGAGCATCTCGCGTCGACCGTCGGCGCCGTCGACATCCTCATCAACAACGCCGGCATTCTTCTTTATGAGCCGCTGATCGATTTGAAGTGGGACGATCTCGAACGCGTCGTCGCGACCGACCTGGTCGGCGCGATCGGCCTTACGCGGCTGGTCGGCGCCGCGATGGTCGCGCGCCGCAAGGGTGCGATCGTCCACACCGGCTCCCAGCTTGCCTTCAATGGCGCCGAGTTTCGGGCCGTCTACGCGGCCGCCAAAGCCGGCATCTCGCAGTTTGTAAAGACCGCCGCACTCGAATGGGGGCCGCAAGGGATCCGGGTGAACTGCGTCGCGCCCGGACGGACCCTGACGGCCATCAATCGGCATTTGCTCAGCGAGCCGGAGCAACACGCGGAGGCGATCAAGCGGATCCCGCTCGGCCGCCTCGGACAGCCTGAGGACATCGCACGCGCGATCGCGTTCCTCGCCAGCGATGCCAGCTCGTATGTGACTGGCCAGACGCTCGTGGTCGATGGCGGCTGGGTGCTGCCGTGACCTTGGATCCAGCAAGCGAACTCCCGGGGAAGGTGCGGAGGATGAGGGATGCAGCCGTCGCCAAGCTCGAGGCCGAGCTTGACCGTGTCCTGACGACGCTCGTTGTCGAGGCCAACGGCAGCCGAACGACCCTGCGCATCGACGATCCGGCACGAGGCTGGGGGGTCGACTTCATCTGTGCCGAGGGGCTCAAGCCCGGCGTGAAGTCACTGCGCGGCGAAGGGTCGATCGATCAACGTGCTTCCGCGACTGTGAAGTGGATGGAAACCCACCGCAGAAATCTCATCCAACCGGACATCATCAACAATCCAGATCCCGCGCCGCCGCCCGCCCTCATGGGCGCCTATGCGGCGAAGGCACAGATGCTCGCGCCACTCTTCAACAAAGCAGGGCACCTGCAGGGCTGGATTTCGGTCCACTACGTGGACGGCACGCACACGTTCACGGAGGCCGAGATCGCGGCTTTGGATCGCGCCAAGAGCGAGGCCGCGCGCCTCACCGGGATCGGGTGAGGCCGCGGCGGATCGAGGGCCGATGACGACGATTCTGATCACCGGCTGCAATGGGTTCATCGGCAAGAGCTTCGCGAAACGGGCGCGCGCGCGCAAATGGCGCATCGTCGGCGTCGACGTGCGGCGGGACGATGCGACTGGCTGTTGCGACGATTACCGCGCCGTCGATCTCGCCGCGCCCGATACCTTGGCGGCTCTCTGCACGCTGTCGCCGCCGGACCTGATCCTTCACGCCGGCGGCGTTTCCGGCTTGATGGTCGAGACGGACAATCCGGCCCGCATCGGAGCCGTCAACATCGACGGCACCATGGCGATCTTCGAGCTTGCCCGGAGATGCAAGCCGCGCAGAACGGTGATCTGCTCCTCGATCATGGCCTATGGGCCGGATCGCGCGCCTAGTGCGTTGCGGGTTGAGACCGAATGCCCCGAACCGATCTCGGTCTACGGAGCCTCGAAGGCGGCCGCGGAAGCATTGATGCATGCCTTCCGGGGGCAATATGGCATCGATGCCGTCGCGCTGCGATTCGGTCACGTCTACGGGGCGGGCCGCACCACCCAATGCTTCATCAGTGACATGCTCGAGGCTGTCCGCGCGCAGCGGCAATGTCATGTCCCGCAGGCGAGGGGGTCGCTGCGTCAGTACGTCTACATCGAGGACGTCTGCCGTGCGATCGACCTCGCCATGGCGGCGGAGGCACCGCGCTCGCGCGTGTTCAACGTCACGGCCGGCGAGATCCACACGCTCGAACAGGTCGCAACGGAAGTTCGCCGGCAGGTCGGAGGATTGGACGTGGATTTTGACGAAAGCGTCGACCTCCCGAACTATCGAATCGGCCAGCTCTCCCTGGCCCGTGCGCGTGCAGAGCTCGGTTACGAGCCGCAGCTTTCCCTCGCCGCAGGAATTCAAGATTTTTGGCGCGAAGGTTTTGCGCGGTGATGCGGTAACGGCGGCTGGGGGATGGTGCTGCCGCACAGGATCGAACCGTCGACCTCTCCCTTGCCAATGCCACCGGTGACTGCGTCCGAGTTTGGGATCCTGCTCAAACTTTGTTTTCGGCGCGACGTGACCATGCCCGAAGGCGAAGGCAAGCGCATGTCCGCTTGATGTCGGCTATTGGAGGGATGAGCGGAACTGTTCCAAGTGGGATCAATCCGTCGCTGTTGGCCCATCGCGACGAACAGGGATGTCCGCTCCCAGACCGGAAGAGATATCCCGCGCGGGATGTTAGTGAGGTTCAGTTCATTCCGAGCCCGCGAGCGAGTTCGCAAGCGCATCTCTAATCGCCGTTAGTTTTGCCTCCCCCGTGATCTTTATGTCTTTTGTGCACGACGGGCAACACGAGGACGATCTACGACGCGCGCGGCCGCACCATCGGACGGCGCACGAACCGTTAGGCTGCATTCAGCACACGCGCTCGAAGCGCGGCGACCGCTCTTGCCGCACGGAAATATGCTATTCTTTCGGGCGGAAGCATCGGCAGCGCGGTCAGACTATGGCCACGTTCATCCTAGTGCATGGCACTTTCGCAAGGGCCGCCGATTGGCCGGCCTTGCGGGACGGCTTGACCGTAGCCGCGAGCGCAGTAGGTGAGCGTTCGCAATTCGTGGAGTTGAAATGGTCCGGCAAGAACAGGGCCAGCGCGCGTCAGGTTGCCGCCTCTGAAATTTTCTCAGTCGTGCAACACATTCAATCGTCGTCAAGCCATGAAAAGATTTTCATCATCGGTCACAGCCATGGAGGTAGCGCTATCGCGTACTTCCTGAAAGAATATTCAAGCTTAGCGAAAGCGCAACGGTTGCGCGTTTCTATCGACGCCGTTCGTTGCTATTCGGCCAAGGCCGCAAGCCTTTCGCATACTCCTATTACTGTGCTGTTTAATTCTTTGGCCCCTTGGTGCATTTTGGATTAATCTATATAGCTATTTGTTCAGAATATCTTATATGGAAACCATTTCTCATCCCTTTTATCATTATGCGTTTGGATTGATGGTCGCTTTAGTTGCGCTATTCATATTTATCGTCTATAAGTTCCGGAACCACGCGCCATTATTAGAAGAAGCGCATCGGAGACAAACTGCAGACTTACCTCCTGGCAATTATCTTTTCTTGCGGTGTTCCGGAGACGAAGCTGCTGCATTGCTTTCAGCAGTTCAATTCATCGCGTGGCTTAGCATGTGGCTTGCACAAAAGCTGGAATTGATATTCGGACCTGTTTGGGGCACAAGTAGGCCGGGTTCGCGGCATCAGTTTGTTTATGTTTCTATATTTTCCATGTTTGTGTTTTGGGGGTCAACGCCATATACTATCTCAGTGTTTCGACAAATACTGGCGGCGTGGGAAGGACAGTTTGCTGTCTGGTTAGTGCTTTCGGCGCTCTTCTATTGTGTTCTTGCTGCACCGTTCTTATTATTATTGTGCGCGTTCGCAGCGTTTTCTATTTTCGTTGCGCAGGCGGTCGCCTCATGGTCCTTTGGTTGGACTGGGTTGTCCACTGGACTCCTTGTGGAGCTCGCCATTGAACCGCTTCCATTTGGTGCCCATTCCTTGGTGCATATCAATTGGGTTGGCGGCTCGATTGGATTGGAGGGAATCGTGCACAGTTGGACATATGCTCATCCAGCCGCGATAATGCACCTGCAGAATTGGATAAAAGAGTCTTTGGAGAAAAGTTGCCCATTGATGACTCCTGAACCTACGACAAAAGATCCTAGCTAAGCCATTTCTCCGAATCTCGCTCTGCGCCCCTCTCTCTAAACTGGCCGACTCTGACCGTTGCCGCCCATTTTCCGCCTCGGCTTCGGCGGTTGATTGTGAAGCATCTGCGGCCGCTGTGTGAACACTTCGCTTTGCGCTGAGCGGCAAGCACGTCCAACTGCGCCGTCGCCGAGTTCTTGCCCGCGCAGCAGTTCAGCAACGCGATGCACGCCACGAAGGCGCGCAGCCTGCGCGAGCGGCACGATCCGCAGCAACTCAATCGTCGACAAGGTCGGCCGCTGCACAGGCTTCGAGCGCCTGCGGCGGGCTTTTTTCTTCTTCTCTTTGATGCTCATCAGTCGCCCCTTGTCTCGTGGGATTGAATGACGAGGCGTGACGCGCCTTCCAGCGGCGCGGCGGGCCATAGCTGCGCCGGCTCGGCTCGGAGTGGAATGATGCGCGCAGATCACGAACCGCTCTCCCCTGCTGGCGCAATTGACGTCAGGACAAACCTGTCTAAAGTTGAAGGTCAACACCGTCTACTGAGAACACCGGGAGGGTGGGATGCTGTTCGAAGGCGGGTACACCTTCTCTAATTTCCTAGCCAACGCCCTCGCGGTATTCCTGTTCGTCGTATGGTTCTGGCTGCTCATTGTGGTCTTTAGCGACTTGTTTCGGCGACAGGATATATCCGGTTGGGGTAAAGCGCTTTGGGTGATCGGCCTGCTCGTTTTCTCGTACCTTGGCTTGTTCGTGTACATGATCACCCAAGGAAGGGGCATGGCGGAGCGAAGCGGCCAGCAAGCTCAGCAGGCGCGCGATGAGCTGCGGCGTGTTGTGGGTTTCAGCGTCGCCGACGAGATCGTGAAGCTGGAAGCACTCAAGAAATCAGGATCGATCTCCGAGGCAGAATTTACACGTCTTCGCGCCAAGCTGGTTCAGTGACCAGAGCGGACGCTCGAAGATGCTTGCCCATGATGGGCTCGCCTGGCCCGTTTGATCTTCGCGCCGTGCTCGGGGCCGTCAAGGCGCGGCCTGCCAGGTGAGTTTCACGGAATCATCCTTTGGTTCGGGCGGCCCTTGTGGGCGCTGCCGAGAGATCGACCAGCAACGCCGCCAGGAACAGCACCGGCGCATAAGCGACGCCTTTGAGCAGCAACAGGCCGAGGCTCCAGCGCCTTCACCGGATTCCACAGCGTGATGCCGAGAGCTTCGAGTTCATGGACGCGCGTGAGCCATTCGAGCCCGAGATAGGCGGCAGTGAAGACGCCACCGATTAGGGCGTACTGCGCCGGCGCCAGGTCGCGCGGCCAGCCAGCACTCCAGCCCAACCCCGCAATCGCGCTACCTGACCTGCGGATGACGTTGCCCAATTCGGCTCCTCCCTCGCCGAGCGCACATTTTCTGCTCTGGCGAGAATGCGTCCTCCATTAGTTCATACGCAAGCGCATAGGCAGTACTCACCATAAGCCCATAGGCAATATTCCCCACGCCGCAGCGCGCGCATGTCGCGCGGCGGCGTGCTACGCCCATCCCAACGGGCACGCTGTCGCCGGGAACGGGATCTTTGGCGACCCCGCATGCGAACTCAGCCCTTATGCCGGAGGAATGGCCCAGAGCGCCGCCCTATCATGTTTAGGCCCTGCTCACCAAAGGAGCCGGTCATGAACACTTCTGCTGAGCTAAAGCAACAGGTGTCAAGTTCTTGACGCGCGAGGCGCCCAATGACGGCCGCTGAGCGCATGAGGGCCTACCGTGGGCGCCGAGCCGCCGGCCTGGCGGTGTTCCGCATCGAGGTGAGATTAGAGCAGCTATCCGATGCCTTGCTGGCGCGAGAATTTCTCAAGGCCTGGGACGCCGATGACCGCGACGAGGTCGAGCTCGCGCTCCAGCGCATGATTGAGACATTCATCACATCGGCCGGGTGTGACGCGTAACGGGTCCGGCTGGGCCGACGTGATAAGTTAAAACCGACCGACGGGGCTGCGTCCAATAACCGTTGGAGGCCGGGTATGCGTTTTCTCAACCGTATCAGGCCCGAGCGGCATCACGTCAAAGTTCGTGATCGAAGGCAACCGCGTCGTCGTCGACAAGATTTTCAACCGAGCCGCTCGGCAGGACGCGAGCATCGATGCCACAAATGAAATCGGCACGACGCCGAAACGCGTTCATGGCAGCCGAGCGCAACAGGGTAGCCCAGCTTAAGAGATCACAGGGTAGAGCCGTCCTCGGTTTCAATTCGTTGATTGAACACGGGGTTGAGCTCCTAAAAGCGGAGGAAACCATGCCACTACAAACCCGTGCTCAAGCCAAAAGCAGGCAAGATGTTATTGCTGAGGTTCTGAAGGATTTTGCTGCGAACAGCCCGCAACAGCGCACTATTGTCAATAATGACTTTGATATCCATCCTGGATTTATTCCTCCCACTGACAATTGGCTCAATACCCTGAGATCGACCCAAATGCGTGGGGGCCAAGAAGTACTATCGATAACAGTCAAAACGGTGATCGAGGATGACTATACCTCAGATGTGGCTGATCGTTTCAAGGTGCTCTTGGTGTCGCAGGACGTGCATGGTCAGAATACGACCTGGCAGTGTGGAACAGTCACCGAAAAAGCATAGCCGAAACGCAGCCCCGAACGAGAGCGCAAGCCGTGTCGAGTATGATGTCGGATGAGCGCAGGTGCCGTTGATAATGTAGCCGAAGGGAGGGTGAGATGGCGGAAGTTGTCGCATTGGCCGATTACTCGGTCGAGATCGAAGGTGAGAAATTCAATATTTGCAATGTTCCTGACGAGAAATCCAAGCTGGTTGAGGCAAAGAAGAAGGTTGTCTTGAACAACCTCAACCTGAACGAGCTAATTTCTGGGCTGAAACGGTCTGGTAACCTGCTGTTTCTGGCTTACAACGGCGTCGCCGGGTTTGGCGAGCTTCGCGCCGCAACCAACGGCTTGCAGGATAAATTAGCCGTGCTTTGTCGTGATTCCGAACTCGCGTTGGACAGATTTGCCAGGCAAACAGCTGTTATCCTTGATAAGCTGCAACGAAACTTCAGGTATCTCACCGAGGGTAAAGAGGCGGCCGCGCTTGCTTTCCTCAGGCAGTGCGCGGACACGGCCAACCAAATGGCGACCGAAGCGTCGGGTCTGGCGACAAGGTTTGACAAATTGGCAGACGAGACGATGGCGGTTTGCGCCAAGACGGAAGTTCAACAAGGGAACACCGACGAAGAAAAGAGGAAACTCGAAGAGGACGTGGCCGATCTCAAGGCAAAGGCTGCCAATGCCAAGAAACTGTCGGAAGAACTGGCCGTGCTACGGACGAAACTGCAGAAACTGTATGATGAAGCGAAGGCGAAAGCTGATACAGCCGCCGAGCGCGGCTTCGCGCTGTCCATGGTCAGCGCGATCATGGGTCCTATAGCTCAGGGCCTTGGCACATTTGGGGGAATGTATGCCTCGATCGCCACCGGGGCAGGAGCTATGGGAGCGGTGAGGGGCGCTACCAGCGCTCCTAGCGCTCCGAACACGCCGCCGCCAGCGCCAACGCCCAGCAGCCCGGAGAAAACTGCGGCCGAAAAGAAAGTAGAAGAGGCGAACACGGCAAAGAAAACCGCCGAGACGGAGCTGGAAACGGCCACGAAGGATCTTCAAACAAAGGAAAGCGAAAAGAACACCGCCATCCAAACGGCCGCCAAAAAGGCCAATGACGAGGCGCTCGCCAAGGAAAAGGCGCAAACAGAACAGGAAAAGCTGGATAAGGATCCGACTAATTCCAAACTCACGGAAGTGGCGCAAAATGCCAAGACCGCCGCCGAAACGGCCACCAGGGATAAGGAGGAGGCCGAAAAAGATAAGAAGAAGAAGGAAGATGCTGCGGTAGCGGCAAAAAAGACCTTGGAGGAAAAGCAAGCAGCAATGGCCACGGCTGCCGCCGCCGTCACCGCAGCTGGCAGAACGCTGGAAACAGCTGCCAGCAACCTCGCGACTGCTGGGGCAGGCATGATGGACCTGGCCCAGACCTACGAGACCGAAAAAGAGAAGTATCTCAATAAACTCTTGGAGTACCAGGAGCAGGAGACGACCGCTCTTGCCAATATGGCCGAATACGCCGTGCGGATGACGAGCGTGACCTCAGCCGTTGAAGTTCACAAGACCGTTTCGCAATCGCTCTGCCAAGCGATAGCCGCGTTCAACGCTGTCGCCCAAGTGCTGCGCAACGCTGCTCTATTCTGGACACAAATGGCTGATGCATGCAAAGCCCTTGCAAGTCAAGGCGTCCAAAGCACCATCAAAGCCTTCAGCGAGCTCCCCGAAGCAGACAGGCTAGAGATGTGGAAAGATGAGTCGTTCAAGCGTGAGGCCGTGGATTACATGGCCCAATGGAAGGCGCTTGAGCTCATCTGCCGCGATTACAGCAAGGCCGCCGGTGAGACTCGGGAGGAAGTTCAGGCGAATATCGTCAGGAGCCCAAGCCCTGAAGAGTCGATGACGCTTACACCAGAGTTGGCGAAGACGCTGCTACTCGATGCAAGCCGGTCAAGAGCAACAGCGGAGGCGAAGGGCGCTGCGATCAAGAGCGAGATGAAGCCGAAGGAGCAGAAGGCCGCCTAAGCTTTAGGCGTTTGCGCGCTGTAGTAAGCTGCAGCGCGCAAAACCTCGCGAATGTCCTGCAAATGAGTTTGGATGATCCTTGCGGCAGGAGCGCAGAGACAATGCCGAACATTGGACGGCCAATCGAGGTGCTTCCGGCGTGCACGACACTAGGTTGTGGTGAGAACGGCGGCCTCCGTCGACAGAGGCCGCTTTCGGGAGGTTACTTGATGGGCCTCTCGGCACGCGTTTTGGCTGTCCTTTTCCTTATCCTTCTTCAGTTGTCGGTAAGTCAAGCCCAGCCGCCCACAGCCTCCCAAGGCGGCAGCTACGGGGCCGAGACGCGTGTTGCGATAGAGCGGATCATCCAGGCAAACGATCAAATGATCTCTGGGAAAGCCGCCGATGCGCAGAATCTACTCCGCGGGGTTGCGGAGCCTCTGAAGCGGCTTGAAGCGCTCGCGCAGAAATTTCGTGAAGTGGCCAACCGCGAGGATCTTCGCTGTCAGGAAAGAATTGGCGACCTCGAGAGGAAAACAAACGATCTCTACCAGCAGGAACGTGCATTAAGTGAGAAAATAAACGAGTTGAATGGGCTTCTTGCGGCTGCCGCTACGAAAAGATCTCTGGCCCAGGCAGAGATTACAAAGTTGAGCGCCAGCATGAACGCTGCACAGAGGAGCATCCAAGAACGTCAGCAAAAGCTGCGGGAACTCACGAATTGGTGGTGGGTGCCCGGTTATGGCCAATATCTTTCGATAAGGGCCCTCGTCGACGACGATATCGGGCAAAATCAGCGCGCAATGAGTGCGCTCGGCGATCAACAAAAGCAGATACAGCAGCATGACGCCTCGATGCATGCAGCCCAGACGCTCATCGTGGACCTCGATCGCCAGAAAACGAATGCAGCGCAGCTCAACAGTCAGCTCAATGTGATGCGGTCGTCAGCACAGGAGGAGCTGAGGAAACTAAAATCTACTGCCGTCTTTCTGACAGAGGCCAATGTATTCTGGGGAAAGGCGGAATCGATGTTGCAGGTTGATGTGCAAGGCTTGACCGGTACGATGTCAATTCTCATGGACGTGCTCAGGACCGAAGTCCGGGCGCCGTCTTCTTCTGATCCGCTGCACGAGGTGGCACGCGATTTTCGTCAAAAGTTGGTCGAGTTTGCGGAGTCCGTCGACGCGAACGACAATTTTTTACTCAAAGATGCGACGGCATACTGCGGCGGGCCGCCAAAGGCGATAGACGCCAACGTGATGGTATCGACTAAGTGCAATATCAGCCAGTTTACGAAATACTATAAGATCGTTGACCCGAAAACATGCGCGTTCCAGTACCTCAACCCGCCTGGCTGCCCGCCAAAACCTAAATCTGTGAGCATCAGCGTTGATACCCTAGCCCGCGGCAAAGCCAGGGGTACTTGGACGAGAGCCGGCGGCCAGAATTGGATTGGCCGAGCGAGATGCGAATCCGCGGCGATTTACTACGGCAAGCTGTCCAATATCGAGCAATGCGAACAAAGATGCATCGCTGATCCTGAGTGCACAGTCTGGACCTACAACGAAAGGAACGGCTACATGGGGATGGACAGCATAACTGAGTGCTGGGGCGGTTTGAATTCCCTTGGCGCGACCAAGTCGTCTTGGGGCGGTTTCGCGTCAGGCGGGATCCGTTAGCTTCGGCGAGAGGTTGTGCGGTTCAATGAGGCCAATCTCATTATCATCGACGTCGACGACACGGGAGATCCCCAGCAAGAAGTTGGCCCCTGACGCTGGATCCCAAGCGATGGAGATCGACTGATGCCGACCGTAGCAATCACAAACAATACGAGGGAAGCAAACACTTTGCTTCCCAATGGCGTGAGACTCGTAATTGCGAGCATCCCGGCGAAGGTGCCGGAGAGCAGTGAATCGAGCAACGCTTAGTGGACGGGGGCAAACAAGCTATTAGCCAACAATTGGAACGTGTGGGAAGGCGGGTTGGACGGGTTTGTTCATCCGGACTGCAATTCGATCACTTGGCTTGCCGGGGTGATCTGGAGGCGCACAAATCCCTAGACCGCTTTGTGGAAGCACGATGACGAAGCAGACAATACGGCTTGGCGTTGCGTGACGATGGATCCAGACGGCGCGGGAGGGTTCAGTGGAGAGGACTTTAAATGGAACGTTGCGACTGTGGCAGGTCGGTAGAATAAGCGTCGACTGCCGGTGATGATGATCAAAGCTATCGCTTAGGGAGGCAAAGATGCCATGTGAAGACCAGAAAACCGCTTTACTCAAGGCACAAAGAGCTCACGCTGAGCTGAAGAGCAAATTCGATGAGCTTACCGAGGGAAATAGACCGTCGGACGCGAAGGTAACTACGAACATTGCCATGCAATTAAGTGACGCAGATGCAGTCGTAAAACAAAAACAAAAAGAATACGAGGAATGCATGCGCGGCCAGGGCAGAGTTAACTAAGGACGTAAACCGAAGTCAGAAGGAGAGTCCGATGCAAGTCAACAACGTCGAGCTTTGGTTGGGCAAGAAACGTGTTGGAGAGGAGCTGAAGGGCAACATTGATGGTACAGAAGTGTTCCTTGAACCAATCAGCAAGATCAACAGAGACCACGTGCTTAGTAGAGACGAGGATTACACCCTTTCTGTCGACAATATCAATGGCGTGTGGACGTGTCGGTACCTCAACACCGAAGGCAATGCTATCAACTTGAGAATCACCGCGGTGATTAAAAAGCCGGGGTGATTAGATAACGCCGGTTAGATAACGCCGGCTCGTTTCACCCCATCGACGGATGCCGATCGCGAAGCTGTGTATTGCCGAGGAAATTTAAGATGTAGACAGCTTTGTTCTAGGTAGACGCGTTGAGCGCCTGCGCCGAAGGGGCCGGCCATCCAGCGCATGGAGTTGGAGCGGCGACGGTGACAATGCTTCGGCGCGCGCGCTCAGACCAGGGCGTTTCCAGACCTCGCCGTAAAGGCGATCTTGCGTGTACTTCTCAAGAGCCGACGCAACTCGCCGCACGTCTTCCGGTGATAATCTCCGGCCCGCGACATTGGGCTGCTGAGCTTGCGCGGATGCCCGCGACCGGGCCGCGGTCCTTCGTGCAGATTTTTCCAGTGACGGCGCCTTGATATTCGACCTGGAGTTCATGCGGCCCGCCGCCTTGGTTCATTGAAAGAGCCAAAGCTGGGCATTCCCGTCTTTCATCCTGTCTGAGAGGATCGTGGGTTTTCGCAGCCTAACCCTTCAGACAGGAGGTTTTCCGATAGCGCAGGCTGGCTGCCGCTCAGTCTAGGCGCTCAGCACATCTTCAATTCGGATCGGGAGGTTACGGACCCGCTTGCCGGTCGCATGGAAAACGGCGTTGGCGATGGCCGGCGCCATTCCCACCAGCGATATCTCGCCGAGACCTTTGACGCCCAGCGGATTGACATGCGGGTCCTCATGGACGAGGAGCACGTCGATCTCAGGGATGTCCAAGTTGACGGGCACGAGGTAGTCGGCCATGTGGGCATTGACCAATCGGCCGTCCCGCGAGCGCCAAGTCGAGGCACCCCGTGCTTTCCGATCTTGCCGTGAGGGAAGCCCTTGCCCTCCTTGTCGATTGCCAATCCGAGCGACGACGCACGCGTGGGACCTCTGTCCACGGTTGTCCGCGACTGTGCGTGGTTGTTCAAAAAAAATGCGAGCGCTGCCTCTGGAGAGTCCGCCGCCCCTGGTTCTCTGCAAGGCGACAGCGCGCGATCAGGAATGTTGTTGCGGCATTGTTGCCGCGAGCCGGCGCGCCTCGGAAATACCTGAAAAATGGGCCTTGACTTGGTGAGATATGCTCAGGCTGAGACTTGTCGATTTTGACCCCAAGCAGACCTAAGGTGAAGCTAAGCTACCGGGATGTCGCTCTTGCCCGTTGGCGCGTCACTGTTCGCTGCGCCACAGCGTTACGCTTTGACTCGGATGGCCGTGAAATCGGGAACATCTCGCGCGCGTATTCCGCCAGCATCTCGCAAAACGCAGTTGCGTAGCGCGGCAGCGGACGCCGCTTATCCCAGAAGATGGCCAGGGGCTCCCGCAGCGGTTCGCCGCGGTAGGTCACTCGGACGATACGCAGCGGGTAGCGATTGATGCGCAGTGTGGAGGGAACGATTGCGACACCGTATCCGCTCTCGGCCATGGCCAGCAGCGTATGGGGTGTCCGGCTTTCGAAGGCGATGGTGGGCTCGAGGCCAGCCAGGCGGCAAGCGGCGTCGAACGTACGGCGGAAGATGTAGCTGGTATCGAGCACGAGCAGCGGATAGGGCCGCAATCCGGCAATCTCTATAGCGGCGTTCTTGCCGAGGGCCAGCGTCGGATGGCAAACGGCAAGCAGGTCCACCGGCTCGAGCGGATGGTGCGCGAAGCGAGGATCGCCGGGCTGCACCGCGCGAAGCAGATTCTGACCCAGGTGAATCTCACCGCGCTCGAGCATTCTCAGGATGTCGGCCCACCCAAGCGCCTCGATCACCCTCACCTGCACTTTCGGATAGCGTTTGGCGTAGCGGTTCAGAAAATCCGAAACCGCCCCTTCGATGAATTGAGGGCCGGCTGCGACCTTCAGCACGCCGCTGTCGCCGCGCCGAAGCAGCTGCGCCCGCTCGCCGAGCGCGCTGGCGTAGCCCAGGAGAACGCGGCAATCTTCAAGCAACTCTTCGCCTTCACCGGTCAACACCAGCCGGCGCCCGACACGATCAAAGAGCCTGAGGCCGAGCTCCTGCTCGAGATTGCTGATCTGCCGTGAGAGAGCAGGCTGAGCGACGCGAAGGCGCACCGCCGCCTCGGAGACGGTGCCGAGCTCCGCCACGGTGACGAACGTTCGTGCGTGCCGCAGTTCCATGACCTTCCCCTTATGCCGCGCCGGCATCATTTGTCAGAGAATATATGTATTGGACGACGGGTGCGTCCACACCAATGCTTTGGTCTCGCGCAAGCAGGCGCCGCATCCGCGCCCAACAACGAATGCGAGGACGTCATGAAGCACGGTTATCTGATACTGCTGGCTGCCCTCGGACTGGGGCTTGCAGCCATTGACGCCCGTTCCGAGGCCTGGCCGACGAAGCCGTTGCGGGCGATAGTGCCGATAGCGGCGGGCAGCGTCGTGGACATCGTGCCCCGCGTGGTGTTCGAGCAGCTCTCCACGCTGCTCGGCCAGAGCATCATCGTCGAGAACCGCCCCGGCGCGGGGCAGACGATCGGCGCCAGCGCCGTCGCCAAGTCGGATCCCGACGGCTATACCCTGCTCGTCAACTCGTCCGCGCACGCGATTGCGCCGGCGCTGCATGCGAACCTGAACTATCATCCGGCGCGAGATTTTGCGGCAGTCACGCCGCTCGGCGTCTCCCCCTTCGTTCTGGTCGTTCCGCCGGACCGAGGTTTCAAGACGGCGCGCGACCTTGTCGCGGCCGCCAAGGCGAAACCCGGTGCGTTCAACTTCTCCTCGCCCGGCGTCGGGAGCGCATCGCACCTGAGCGCAGAACGTTTCCGGCTCAGCGCCGGCGTGCAGGCTGTGCACGTTCCCTTCAAGGGTGGCGCTGAGGCGATGACCGAAGTCATGGCGGGACGGATCGACTTTTTCTTCGTGGCGCTCGGGGCGGCCCTGCCGCATATCCGGGACGGCAAGCTGTCTGCGCTTGCGGTGAATGGCACCGCGCGTTCAGCCGTGTTGCCGGAAGTGCCGACCATCCAGGAAGCCGGTTTCGTCGATGCGGAGAATCCGACGTGGCTCGGCCTGTTCGTGCCGGTCAAGACGCCGCGCGATATCGTCGACAAGCTTTACGACGAGACGCTCAAAGCGCTGCAGGAACCCAAAGTGAGGGACAAGCTGGCGGCGCTCGGCATCGATCCAATGGTGATGAGCCCGACCGAGTTCGGCGCGCTTGTCGAAAGGGAAATCGCCGCCAACGCGGCGCTGGTCAAAGCCATCGGCTTGAGACCGCACTAGCTCGATTGACGGAGTGGCCGCTCATTCGAGCGGCCGCATCTACGCGCGAGCCTTTGGAAAGCCATGGCATGACGATTGCCTCGACGTTCTTCTCTTCGGATGGCGATGGCTACGAGCTCCAGATGGGCCGATGGAGCCGGCGCCTTGCGCCTCTGTTCATCAGATTTGCCGGCATCACCGGACCGGTACGAGTGCTCGACGTCGGGTGCGGCACCGGTAGTCTGAGTTTCCACCTCGCCAAGGATCCTGAAATCATCAAAGTGCGCGGCCTCGATATTTCTCCGGTATACGTTGGGCACGCCAGCCACCGGAATGACGATTCCCGCTTGGAGTTTCAGGTTGGCGACGCTTGCGCGTTGCCGTTTGCGGATGACTTTTTCGACCACACGGTCTCGCTGCTGACCCTGCAGTTTGTCCCGCAAGCCGATCTTGCCTTGCGTGAAATGCGACGCGTGACGTGTCCTGGCGGAACGGTTGCGGCCGCCACTTGGGATACGCGCGGTGGTTTCGTGGCCCTGCGAATGATCTTCGACGCCGCGGCCATCCTCGATCGGAGCGGCCGTCAGGCTAGAGCGGCGGCGTACACTAGGCCCTTGAGCCGCCCCGGAGATTTGGCGCGCATGTGGCGCGACGCCGGCCTGACTGACGTTGTGCAGGACATGGTGACGATCCGCATGGACTTTGCATCGTTCGCGGATTTCTGGACACCGCATGAAGGCAAGGAGGGACCGGTTGCGGCGTATGTCGGCGCGCTTGGTGCGGATGCCAGGGCAAGGCTCAAGGAGATCGTGAGGCTGGCGTATCTCGATGGCGAGGGCGATGGACCCCGCTCCTACGCTGCCACTGCCTGGTTGGTGAGGGGCAGAGTTCCGTAAGCGTCGCGGCGCAGTGTCTGGCGCGAATGCGAATGCTGTTCGGGACCATCCGGGCGGGATGTCCGCCATGGCCCCGATGGCGAAGCCAGCGCATGTTCGCTGCATTTCAGCTATTGGGGGGATGAGCGGAACTGTTATAATTGGGAGCAATCCGTCGCCGTTGACCCGAATGTATGGTCCGGCCGTGCGTCACAAGAGGTTTCGTCGAGCAGAACGCGTTCGAAGAGGAGGCATCATGCGATCCGTGACATTTTTTTGCGCGACCGTCCTGTCGCTCACCATCGTCACCGCCGTCGCGTCGGCGCAAACTCCATCTCCTACCGCCGCCGCGCCCGTGTCTAGCTCCGCGGATAAACAGGCAATCTCTAAGGCGTGCTCGGATCAAGCCAATGCTAAAGGCCTGCACGGTAAGGCGCGCAAGAAATTCCGATCAGAATGCAAAAAGAAGGGTGGAACACCGCAGTGACGAGAGCCGGCGCTACAGTACCTCCGCTCGGCCTCAAAGTGCCGCCAACGCTGCTCGCCCGCGCCGACGAGGTGATCGAATAGCTACGCTGTTTGCTGCATCGGCTCACGACCGCTTGTGGCCCAGGCGACGCGCGAACGCGAGGCGACAACTACGTTAGCCGGATTCCTACAAAGGACCCAAAGTCCTTCAGCGCCCACTCGCCACGTGCAAGACAGAACACCAACAAGCGACGTCTCTCCCGCCGATAATGCGATTTAACAGTCTCTCTCGTTCGAGTTTTGCAACACAATCGGGGCAAGAGCCGACCAGAAATGCTCGACATGGTTTTTTCGTGTAGGTGTCGTGAGAGGTTTCGGGCATGATCCGTTCCGCTACCATTTTCGACATCCCGAGGCTGGTCGAAATCCGTGGGTCAGTTCGCGAGAACCGGCTTTCCGACCCGAATCGCGTTACCATCGCCGATTACGAACGGCACATCGCGCACGGACCCATCCATGTTTGGGAAGAGGACGGCGTCATCAAAGGATTGTCCGCTAGCGACCCGCGTGACGGCAGTATCTTTGGATTGTTTGTTGATCCCGCCTACGAAGGCAGTGGCATCGGCCAAGCCCTCATAGCGGCTGCCTGTCGGTCGGTCGCTAAGGCAGGGCACAGCATGGCAAAGCTGAGCACCGTAGCCGGCACACGTGCGGAGCGTTTCTATCTACGCAATGGCTGGATTGCTGAGGGGTTCACCGAGCGGGGCGAGGTTATCTTTACGAAGAACCTTTGAGGGTCACGGCGCCCGGACCATGCAACCGCCGTCGGGACGGAAGGCATCGACATCAGCGCATCCCGAAAGCATCGCGCGCAGAGCACGATGTTGCCGTACTCGCTAACGCATGAGTTTTGCTCCGTTCTGACGGCGCGCGCGAGTGCCATACCATCGCCGTATGACGTTCACGGACATTGCGAGCCGCCGAGTTTTGTGCAGCAATTTGCATGGCCATGAGCCAACAAACGGTCCGGGCGGTTCGTCGTCTTTGTCGAGGCGAAAGCACCGGAAGCGCCTGATCGCAATCTCGCCGTCGTTGTCGATGGTGCCTGCCTCCTACGGCACTCGCGTGAGCTGCCGCCCAAGTCCGGCGGTCGAGCGGTTACGGAGCAAAGGCCGTGGACGAAGTAATGGTTAGGAGACTTGGAGCCTCCCCGAATGGAAAGCAGCAATAGGCTTGAGCGGCTGGAACGACTCGACCATCGCTTTGTCGAGATCTACGAGGAAACACGGGCGAAAGTAGTGGAGCAGCAGCAGAAAGCAGCGCTCATCGTGATTGAGGACGACGGGTTGGTGCTTTACCGCCGCAACTACCCAGTACAGAGATTTACGGGCTTACGGCCACCGCTCTACACGAAGATGAAGACGCTAGGCCATATTCCGCTCGCGGTCTTCTGCCTCCTTTGCCGTCATACTGCCGGAAGCCTTGGAGGCGGCTTGCTGGCCAAGATTTCGGCGTATCGCGTGGCACTCGAATCGTGCGCTGACGACCTTGATACGAGCGAAGAGGTGCAGCAAGGCATTCTATCGAAGCCAAGTCCAGTTTACGAGAAGGTGACCGCGTTTCTTGACGCCGTCATCGCAAACGGAGGTGCCTCAGGCGAGGAGATTGCCGTGTTCGCGCAAAGCGTCGGCGAGGACATCGCGCCACTCCTCGCGGCAGCGGCGCGAGCCCAACTGGATGCCTGCAACGAGTTGGTTACGCATATTCGTCAGCACCTCCTGTCGGATGAACAGTGGCATGAACTCCGCGTGCTGGTCTTGGGCTCGTACATGGCTCGACAGGGGCAGCTATTCCTTCAGTATTTTTCGCAGGTATTAGATACCCCTATGCAAGGGGACCGACGGCTCGTCTATTTCGATGGAGATGATTTGCAGGGTGCCCTCGATCGCTTGGGCACAACCATGCTGGACGCAATGGCATCGCACGCTATTTTTGGGGACCGAGAGCGATTGCACCGCGACGTCCTGGCCGATGAGACCACGCAGTATCTAATGGACTTGGCAACCGACCATCGAGCAAAAGGCTGATCCCATGCTATTTGGCGCTATTCTCAGCAGGACCGGGCACTCATCGGACCTTGCCTCCAGGAGCTGGGGGCGCTTGGCTACATTGACGGCAAGACGGTCGCCATCGAATATCGGGACGCGGAGGCAAAGTACGAGCGGCTTCCAGAACTAGCGGCTGAGCTAGGGTCCAGACTCAATTGATTAAAGCCAGAATGCCACGGCGGCAACGAGGCACAGGGCTGAGAAGTAGTTCCGAGCGAGTTTGTCGTAGCGCGTTGCGATGCGCCTGAAACCCAACCG
>Ga0075421_100000113_pt1 | contig 67254 bp, 52 predicted proteins | sample SoiMetdeltSBSDD5_FD_75292 | JGI IMG/M metagenome (GOLD analysis project Ga0075421, IMG submission 75292) | Bulk soil microbial communities from a Populus tree surrounding site in Tennessee, USA - Soil MetaG P. deltoides SBSDD5 | ecosystem: Environmental > Terrestrial > Soil > Tree plantation... | reverse complement strand
TCGCGTGATCGTCGGCCGCCCCGGACGGCGGCGGCGGATCGCAACCACGCCGGAGCAGCGGCCGCCGATCTCGGCGGCCATCGCGTCGGCCAAACCGTCAGCCATCACGCCGGCGAAGCCCTCGGCAATCACGCCGGCAGCGTGACCATGATGGAAGAGGACTCGCTCGGCTCTTACGGCCGCCGGCGCGGGCTCGCTCCGCGCCAACCGCGCCTCCTCGGCGCGAATCTCTTCCGCTCGGTGCTGATCCGCGAGCGAAAGCGCGCCGAGCGCTCCGGTGGAGCGGTCGTGCTCGTGCTGGTGGCCGAGAGCGACGCGCAGCGCGCTGCACCTGAGGCCTGGTCACGGGTCGTCGAGCGACTCGAGACGGCGACCAACGCGACGGACGTCATCGGCTGGTACGAGCCGGGCGCGGTCATCGGGATCGTACGATCGCTCGCCCGGGTGCCGGACCCCTCGCGTCCGGACCGGAGCGGCGACGGCGTTCTCGATGACGCGCTCGGCGCAAGGCTGCAAGAGGAAGTGGCCCGCGGCGGCTCGTTCCGGGTGCTCGTGCATCCGCAGCCGGTGCGTCCCGCGGGCGACGATCTCGGGACCGTGGCTCGGGCCTTCTATCCGGAGCTCGTGTTCCGCACGCCCGGTGCGCGAGCGCGCGACGCCGCCAAGCGCGCCGTCGACATCGTCGGGAGCCTCGTCGGCCTCGTGCTGCTGGCTCCGCTGCTCGCCGTCATCGCTGTGCTCGTCAGGCTCACGTCGTCGGGTCCCGCGCTCTTTCGCCAGCCGCGAGTGGGTCACCTCATGAAGCCGTTCACCGTTCGGAAATTCCGCACGATGTACACCCACGCCGATTCCGCGGTGCATCGCGAGTTCGTCAGTCGATTCATCGCGGCCGGCGCCTCAAACGGCTCCGCCTCGAACGGCTCCGCCTCGAACGGCTCCAATGGCCGTCCACGCAACGGGACACTCTTCAAGCTGACCAACGACCCGCGCATCACGCCGCTCGGGCGTTTCTTGAGAAAGACCAGCCTCGACGAGGTGCCGCAGCTCTGGAACGTGCTCCGTGGCGACATGTCGCTCGTCGGACCGCGACCGCCGTTGCCCTACGAGTACGCGCAGTACCTCCCCTGGCATCGGTGCCGGGTGCTGGAGGCCAAACCCGGGCTCACCGGGCTGTGGCAGATCAAGGGACGCAGTCGGACCACCTTCGACGACATGGTGCGCCTGGATCTCCGCTACGCGCGCACGCGCTCGTTGTGGCGCGATCTCGCCATCATCTGCAGGACGCCGGCCGCCGTCATCTCCGGCAAGGGCGCCTGCTGAACCGACAGGAGGACCGTGTGCACGGGGACGAGTATCGCTGCATCGCCGACGACGTCACGCTGGCGCCCGGCGTGCGGCTCGGCAAGTTCATCAATCTCTACGGCTGTTCGATCGGCGCGGACACCAAGATCGGCGCCTTCGTCGAGATCCAGAAGAACGCCAGCGTCGGGAGCCGATGCAAGATCTCGAGCCACACCTTTGTGTGTGAGGGGGTGGTCATCGAGGACCGCGTCTTCATCGGGCACGGCGTCACCTTCATCAACGACCGGTATCCGCGCGCCACGACGGAGACCGGGGACCTGCAGACGGAGAAGGACTGGAAGGTCGAGCCCACGGTCGTGCGCGCCGGCGCGTCGATCGGCTCCGGCGCCACGATCCTCTCGAACGTCGTCATCGGCGAGAACGCCATCGTCGGCGCGGGGAGCGTCGTGACGCGCAACGTTCCGGCCAACGCCGTCGTGCTCGGCAACCCCGCGCGAGTGCTGCGCCACACCACGCCCAAGAGGAGAACCGCCGCATGACGCCCGCTCCTGCCGTTCCATTCCTGGATCTGGTCACCCCCCACCGCGAGCTCGAGGCCGACCTCATCGGGGTGTTCCAGACCGCGCTGCGCTCCGCGAGCTTCATCGGCGGTCCCATGGTCGAAGAGTTCGAGCGCGAGTTCGCCGCCTTCTGCGGCGCGCGCTTTTGTGTCGGCGTCGGCAGCGGCACCGACGCGCTGCGGTTCGCTCTGCTCGGCGCCGGCGTGCAGCCGGGCGATACGGTGCTGACCGTTCCGAACACGTTCATCGCGACCACGGAAGCCATCTCGCACGTCGGCGCCCTGCCGGACTTCGTCGACGTCGACGCGCGCACGGCCACCATGGATCCCGCGAAGCTGCGCTCGTATCTCGAAGCCGAGTGCACGTCGTCGCCCGGCGTCACGCAGCCGGTGAGCCGCCGCACCGGCCGCCCGGTGACGACCATCGTTCCCGTGCATCTGTACGGGCAGATGGCCGACATGGATCCGATCATGGAGCTGGCCGAGCGCTTCCACCTCACCGTCGTCGAGGACGCCTGCCAGGCGCATGGCGCCGACTACTTCTCGGAAAAGCACGGGGCCTGGCGAAAGGCCGGGACGATCGGCCGCGCGGCGGCGTTTAGCTTCTACCCCGGCAAGAATCTCGGCGCGTGCGGCGAGGCGGGCGCCATCACGACGGACGACGAGGGCCTGGCGCGGTATTGCCGAATGATGCGCGACCACGGCCAGTCGCGGAAATACGTCCACGAGTTCGTCGGCGCCAACGGCCGGCTCGACGCCATCCAGGCTGGCCTCCTCACCGCCAAGCTGCGCCACCTGGCGCGCTGGAACGAAGAGCGCCGCGAGCGCGCGTGTGAGTACGATGCGCTGCTGCGAGCGTCGGGCAGCGGCATCATGCCGCCGCACGTGCCGTCGTGGTCGCGGCACGTCTATCACCTGTACGTGGTGCGTGTGCCCGAGCGCGATCGCGTTCAGCGCGAGCTCGCTGCGGCCGGCATCGGAACGGGCATCCACTATCCCGTGCCCCTGCACCTCGGTCCCACCTACCCCGGCGTGCCGGTCGGGCCCGGCGACTTCCCGGTCGCCGAGCGCGCCGCCACGGAGATCCTGTCGCTTCCGATGTTCCCAGGACTGTCGGGCGTGCAGCAGCGGCGCGTCATCGAGTGCCTCGTCGCCGCCGTCGCGGCGAACGCGCCTGGGCCGCAGCGTTCGGCGACGCCCGCGGAGGCCGCCGCCTGATGAAGATCGTGTCCGTGGTGGGGGCGCGCCCGCAGTTCGTCAAGGCGGCGGCCATGAGCCGCACGCTGCGCGCGCGTCACCAGGAGGTGCTCGTCCACACGGGCCAGCACTACGACTACATGATGTCCGGCGTCTTCTTCGACGGTCTCGATCTGCCCACGCCCGAGGTGAACCTCGGTGTGGGCTCGGGCGCGCACGGCGTGCAGACGGCGCGGATGCTGGAGGGCATCGAAGCGGTGCTGGCGGCGCACCGGCCGGACTGGCTGCTCGTCTACGGCGACACCAACTCCACGCTGGCGGGGGCGCTCGCCGCGGCGAAGCTCTCGACACCGATCGCGCACGTCGAGGCCGGCCTGCGCAGCTTCGACCGGGCCATGCCCGAAGAGATCAATCGCGTCGTCACCGATCATCTCTCGACGCTGCTGCTGTGTCCGAGCGAGACGTCGGTGCGCAATCTCGCGGCCGAGGGCATCACGCGCAACGTCCACATCGTCGGCGACGTCATGCTCGACGTGCTCCGCGACGCGCAGAGCCGGGCGGCGGCGCGCGCGCCGAAGGTGCTGTCGCGCTTCGGCGTGAGGGCGAAGGCGTACCTGGTGCTCACGGTGCACCGCAGCGCCAACACCGACGACAGGGCGGCGCTCGGGGGGATTCTCAAGGCACTGGCCGCGCTGGACGAGCCGGTCGTGTTCCCGGTTCACCCGCGCACGCGCGGGATCCTCGCCGAGGCTGGCGCGCCGCCCGCGCACGTACGTCTCATCGATCCGCTCTCGTACCTCGACATGCTGACGCTCGTCGGCTCGGCACGCCTGGTGCTGACCGACTCCGGCGGTCTGCAGAAGGAGGCGTACTGGCTCGGCGTGCCGTGCCTCACGCTGCGCGACGAGACCGAATGGGTGGAGACGGTGAAGGCCGGCTGGAACACGCTCGTGGGAACCGAGCCGGCGCGCATCGTCGAGGCAGCGCGCGCCGTCACGCCGCCGGCCTCGCGTCCACCGCTGTACGGTGACGGCCGCGCCGCCGCCAGGTGCGTCGATCTACTGGGCGGAGCCCACAACACCGAAGGAGCATCATGAGTCACACGATCAACGTCGCCGTCGCGGGCATCGGGTATTGGGGGCGCAACGTCGCGCGGAACTTCCACGAGCTCGGCGCCCTCGCCGCGCTGTGTGACGCCGACGACGCCACCGAGACGCGCTGCCGCTCCGAGTATCCGGGCATCGCCTTCCACCGCGACTACCGCGCGGTGCTCGACGATCCCAACATCGCCGCCGTGGCGCTCGCCACGCCCGCGACCACGCACTACGAGATGGCCCGGGCCGCGCTGGAGGCAGGCAAGGACGTCCTCGTCGAAAAGCCGCTGTCCATCGAGGTCGAGCACGGCGCCGAGCTGGTGGAGGTGGCCAACGCGAAGGGCCGCATCCTGATGGTCGGCCACATCCTGCGCTATCACCCCGCGATCATCGCGTTGCAGCGTCTGATCCGCGATGGCGCGCTCGGGCGCATCCACTATCTCTACTCCAACCGGCTCAACATCGGGAAGATCCGGACGGAAGAGAACATCCTCTGGAGCTTCGCACCGCACGACATCTCGGTGATGCTCTCGCTCCTCGGCGAGACGCCCACCCGCGTGTTCTGCCAGGGCGGCGCCTACGTGAGCCCGCAGACGGTCGACGTCACGCTCAGCCACTTCGAGTTCGGGAGCGGGGTGCAGGCGCACATCCTCGTGAGCTGGCTGCACCCGATCAAGGAGCAGCGGCTCGTCGTCGTCGGGTCCGAGAAGATGGCCGTCTTCGACGACACGGCCGACGACAAGCTCGTGCTGTATCCGCATCGGGTCGAGTGGCGCAATCGCATCCCCACCGCCGTCAAGGCCCGCGGCGAGGCCGTGCCGCTCGAGAACACCGAGCCGCTCAAGGCCGAGTGCCGGCACTTCCTCGATTGCGTGCGCACCGGCACGACGCCGGTGAGCGACGGCGCGGAAGGGCTGCGCGTGCTCCGCGTGCTCGACGCCTGTCAGCGCTCGCTGCTCGCCGGCGGCGTCGTGACGGATCCGGCCGCGCGCGAGGCCGCCAAGCCGGCGCGCCCGTACTTCGCGCACGAGACCGCGCGGGTGGACGAGGGCGCCGAGGTCGGTGCCGGCTCGAAGATCTGGCACTACACGCACGTCTCGGCCGGCGCCCGCATCGGCCAGAACGTCAGCATCGGCCAGAACGGCTATGTCGACAGCGCCGCGCAGATCGGCAACAACGTCAAGATCCAGAACAACGTCTCGATCTATGCCGGCGTCGTCATCGAAGACGACGTGTTCCTCGGTCCCTCGTGCGTGCTCACCAACGTGAGCAATCCGCGGTCGCAGGTCAATCGCCACGCGCTCTACGAATCCACCCGGCTGCGGCGCGGGTGCACCGTGGGCGCCAACGCCACGATCGTGTGCGGCGTGACCATCGGCCGCTACGCGTTCATCGCCGCGGGGTCCGTCGTCACCAAGGACGTGCCCGACTTCGCGCTCATCGTCGGCAATCCCGGCCGTCAGATCGGCTGGATGAGCCGGCACGGTCACCGGCTGACCGCCGGTCCCGACGGAACGATGCGGTGTCCCGAGACCGGCTATCGCTACCGCGAGGTCGAGCCCGGCGTGCTGCGCTGCCTGGACCTCGACGAGGAGTCTCCGCTGCCGGAGGCGCTGCGCAAGGGAACGCGGCCGTATCGCCACTGGAAGAAGGAGGCGGCGTGATGAAGGTGCCGATGCTCGACCTCAAAGCGCAGTACGCCACGATCCGCACCGAGATCGAGGCGGCGGTCGCCCAAGTCCTCGAGTCTCAGCATTTCATCCTGGGACCGGCGGTCGACGCGTGTGAGCAGGCCATCGCGCGCTACTGCGAGGCCGGCCACGCCGTCGGCGTATCCTCCGGCACCGACGCGCTGCTCGCGTGTCTGATGGCCGAGGACATCGGTCCCGGCGACGAGGTCATCACGACCCCGTATACGTTCTTCGCGACGGCGGGCGCGGTCGCCCGCGTGGGCGCGACCCCGGTCTTCGTCGACATCGATCCGGCCACCTTCAACCTGGAGCCGGCAGCAATCGCCTCCAAGGTCACGCCGCGGACCAAAGCCATCATCCCCGTGCACCTCTACGGCCAGATGGCCGACATGGACGCGGTGATGCGGGTCGCCGAGGCCCACAGCCTGGTCGTGATCGAAGACGCCGCGCAGGCGATCGGCGCCGCCCACAAGGGACGCCAGGCCGGCACGATCGGCCACTACGGCTGCTTCTCGTTCTTTCCGTCGAAGAACCTCGGCGCCGCCGGCGATGCGGGAATGATCGTCACCAACGAGCCCGAGCGGGCGACGAAGCTCATCCGCGTGCGCGCGCACGGCTCGCATCCCAAGTACCACCACGCGATCGTCGGCGGCAATTTCCGCCTCGATGCGATCCAGGCGGCGGTGGTGTCCGCAAAGCTGCCGCATCTGGACGACTGGACGGCGGCGCGCCAGCGGAACGCCCGACGCTACGACGAGCTGTTCGCCACGTCCGGGCTCGACGTCGCCAACAGCGCGGTCTATCGCTTCCGCGACGGCGCCCAGGCAGGCAGCGGCGGGCCGCACGTCTTCGTGCCGTCGGTCGTGACCGACCGGCACATCTTCAATCAGTACGTCATCCGCGTGCCGCGGCGCGACGAGCTGAAGACCGCGCTGCAACGGCAGGGCGTCGGGACGGAGATCTACTACCCGGTGCCGATGCACATGCAGGAGTGCTTCGCCTATCTCGGACACACGCGCGGCGCGTTCCCCGAGAGTGAGCGCGCGGCCGCCGACACGCTGGCCCTCCCCGTGTATCCCGAGCTCACCGACGCGCAGGCGCAGTACGTGGTCGACTGTGTGCGTGACTTCTTCCTCGCGCCGGGTCCCGGCACGAGCGCCGCGGGAGCCCAAACGTCGTGATCGGACTCCTCTGTCGTCGCGAAGACGCCGCGGTGTTCGCGGAGTTCTTCGAGCTGTTCAAGACGCCGTGGGAGCCCTACGAGCCCGGACGCGAGTACGACGTCGTGCTGGCCGTCGGCGTCGACGTGCCGCCCATCGAGGCCGGGTTGCTCGTGATCTACGGCGCGGGCGCTAGCCTCACCGAGGAGCCGCTGGGCGCGGCCGCCGCCCTTCGGTCCGCGGGCGGAGTGCTGCGCTATCGCGACACGCCGCTACCGATTTATGGCGCACTCCTCACCTTCGCGGAGCAGGAGCCAGACACCGCGTACGTCTGTACCGAGGACGGCGCCATCGCGGGGTTGCGGATCCGCAGGGGCGCGCTCACGGTGGTGCGCCTCGGCTACGACCTCGCACAGGAGGTGCGCGCGCTGCTGTCGGTGGGACAGCCGGCGGCGCATGCCGGCGTGCCTGCGGTGGACATGCACATCGCGATGCTGCGCGAGTTGATCCTCGAGGCCGGCCTTCCACTCGTCGAGATTCCGCCCGTGCCGGCGGGGGCCCCATTCGCCGTGTGCCTCACGCACGACATCGACTTTGCGGGCATCCGTCATCACCGGCTCGATCACACCGCGTGGGGATTCCTCTATCGCGCCACGGTCGGCTCGCTACGCCGGGTGCTCGGCGGCCGGCTCTCACTGGCCCGGTGCGCGCAGAGCTGGCGCGCCGCCGTGTCGTTGCCGCTCGTGTACCTCGGCTGGGTCAAGGACTTCTGGGAGCCGTTCGGATGGTACCTGCGCACCGAGGACGGGTTGCCGGCCACGTACTTCCTGATCCCGTTCAAGGGCCGGTCGGGCGATCGTGTTCCGGGACCGCACGCCTCGCGGCGTGCCGCGGGCTACGCCCTCGCCGACGTCGCGTCGGCGGCGATCATGCTCCGCCAACGCGGCTGCGAGCTCGGCGTGCACGGCATCGACGCATGGCACAGTGTGGACAAGGGACGCGCGGAGCTCGAGCGGATCGCCGCCCTGACGGGCGACGGCACACGGATCGGCGTTCGCATGCACTGGCTGCTGCGCGACGAGCAGACGCCGCGCGTCGTCGAAGACGCGGGCTACGCCTGGGACTCGAGTCACGGCTACAACGAGACGGTCGGCTACCTGAACGGCACGACGCAGCCGTTTCGGCCCAAGGGCGCAACGTCGCTGATCGAGTTGCCGCTGCACATCCAGGACGGCGCGCTCTTCTATCCGGAGCGGCTCAACCTCTCCGAGGCCGACGCGTGGCGACGTTGCGAGCGCCTCATCGAAAACGCGAGTGCCTGCGGAGGGGTCCTCACCGTGCTCTGGCACGACCGCAGCCACGCCCCGGAACGGTTTTGGGGCGACTTCTATATCCGACTCGTGAACGCACTGGAAGCGCGCGGCGCCTGGTTCGGCACGGCCGGCCAGGTCGTCGAGTGGTTCGCCAAGCGACGTCGGGTGCGCTTCGAGCGCACCGCCACGGGAATTCGACTGCGCTACCACGGCGACGCGATCAGCCCCGCGCTGACGCTGCGGGTCCACGGCCGGCAGTCCGCGGACCACAGGCCCGAGCAGGCGGCTCTCTGGACCGACATCTCGTGGGCGGGCGATGACCTGGAAGAGGTCGAGCGCCGGCTGACGCACGTCGTACAGCGCGAGGCGGCGTCCACGCACGGAGCGGCCGCATGAGATCCGTCTGCATCCTGGTTCAGAACGTCTACGACCACGACATCCGCGTGAGGCGCAAGGCCGAGGCGCTCGTGGCCGCTGGATACTCGGTGGACGTCCTGGCGCTGAGTCCATCGGCGTCCGCGAAGCGATACACCCTCAACGGCGTGCAGGTCTTCACCGTGGCGCTGGGGAAGAAGCGCGGCTCACGCATCCGCTACGCCTTCGAATACGCGGCCTTCTTCATCTGGGCATCGGCCCTCGTCGCCCGGCGCACGTGGCGGCACCGCTATGACGTCATCGACGTCAACACCCTGCCCGACTTTCTCGTCTTTGCGGCGGCGGGCGCGCGCTGGATGGGAGCCAAGATCGTCCTCGACATGCACGAGATCACGCCCGAGTTTTTCATGTCGAAGTACGGCGTCGGCGAGCGCTCGCCGTGGGTTCGGCTGGCGCAATGGATCGAGCGACGCAGCTTCGACTTCGCAGACCGCGTGATCACGATCAACGAGCCGATCCGGGAGCTTCTCGAGCGCCGCGGTCTGCCCCGCTGGAAGTCGTCGGTCATCATGAACGCGGTCGACGAAGCGCTGTTCACGGGGCGCGGCGCGCCCGCGCCGGCGGCGGGCCCCGTCCCGGGCCGGTTCGTGATGATGTATCACGGCACGCTGACGTCCGTGTACGGCATGGCGCTGGCCATCGAGGCGTTGGCGCTGGCCCGGCGCGAGGTGCCGGGCGCGGAGCTCCGGATTCTCGGCTCTGGGCCGGAGCTCAAGGCCCTCCAGGAGCTCGCGCGACGCCGCGACGTCGCGTCGAGCGTGCGGTTCCTACCGCTGGTGCCGCCAGGAGAGGTCGCGGCCCTGGTGAGCGAGTGCGACGCGGGTGTGCTGCCCATGCGTCGCGATGTCTTCCTGGAGTTCGCCTTCCCGAACAAGCTCTCTGAATACATCGTCCTCGACAAGCCCGTGATGATGCCCCGGCTGCGGACGATCCGACACTACTTCAGCGACGACGCGCTCGCGTACTTCGAGCCGGACGACGCGGCCGATCTGGCTCGCCAGATGATCCGCCTCGCACGCGATCCCGAGCGGCGCACGAGGCTCGCGAGACGCGCGCGCGAAGAGTACGCGCCGATCCGGTGGGACGTGATGCGGGGGCGGTACCTGCGAGTGATCGACGACGTGGCGCGCGGCGATGAGTCCGCGCCGCAACCGGCGCCGGCTCCCGCCGACTTGACCGCGGTCCTGCACGACGCGCGCACGACCGCCGTCTCGCTGCTCGAGTACTGCAGGACAAACGACTGGGCGGGGCACGATCCGTATGACGCGCTGAATAGCCGGCTCCTCGGCGCGCTCCCGATTCTCGACACGAAACCCATGCGGCTCGTTCTGACGCAGGCACTCAAGCGCAGCCCGGTCGACATCCGCGGCCTCGCGCTGGTGCCGCGAACGCAGAACGCGAAGGCCCTCGGCCTCTTCCTCGCCTCGCTTCTCAAGCTGGCTCGCGCCGGCGTCCCGGGCTCGGAAGCGCTCGTCGAGCCGATGATCCAGCGGCTGATCGCGCACCGCTCACCCGGCCAGTCCCACTGGTGCTGGGGTTACAGCTTCCCGTGGCAGACACGGGCATCCGTCGTCCCGCGCGGCGAGCCCAATCTCGTCTGCACCTCGTTCGTCGGCGGTGCGCTGCTGGACGCCGCCGAGCAGGGGGACCGGCGGTGCCTCGACATGGCCGCGAGCGCCGCGAACTGGATCGCCGGCGCGCTGTATCGCGAACACCGCGACGGACCCGGCTTTGCGTATCCCCTTCCCTCCAGCGAGGCCAGGATCCACAACGCCAACCTTCTCGGGGCCGCGTTTCTCTGCCGCGTCGCCCGGCTGACGGGCGATTCGGCGCTCGTCGAGCCGGCCATGCGCGTCGCGCGCGCAACCACGAGCCATCAGCGCGCCGATGGCTCGTGGCCCTACGGGGAGGGTCCTCATCAGGGGTGGATCGACAACTTCCACACCGGCTACAACCTCTGCGCACTCGCGTCGATCGGTCGTGACGCCCAGACGGACGAGTTCGAGGTCAGTGTCCGCGACGGCCTGGCGTTCTATCGCCGCCACTTCTTCCGTCAGGACGGCGCACCGCGATACTTCCACGACCGCACCTATCCGATCGACGCGCATTGCGTCGCCCAGAGCATCATCACGCTCGTCGAGCTGCAGGATCGTGACCCCGACAATCTGCCGTGTGCGGCGTCCGTCTTCCGTTGGGCCATGGGGAACCTGTGGGACCGTCGCGGCTTCGTCTACTACCGCAAGCTGCGCCTCTGCACGATTCGCACCTCGTACATGCGCTGGTCGCAGGCGTGGATGCTGTTGGCGCTCGCGACGCTCATCGACGACCAGAGCGCGCGCCGGTCGCCGGTGAACGAGCGGGCGCTCACGGCGACGGCCCGATGACCCCAACCGTCGGACGAGACGCCACGTCGTCCGCGGCCACGGTGCCGGAGCTCCGGGCTCCGCTGACGTACGTCTTGATCACGCCCGCCCGCAACGAGGCGCAGTACATCGAGCGAACCCTCGCCTCCGTCGTCGCGCAGACCGTGACGCCGCTCAAGTGGGTTGTCGTCAGCGACGGGTCGACGGACGGCACCGACGATATCGTCCGGCGCTACGCCGCCGAGCATCCATGGATCGAGCTGCTCCGCATGCCCGAGCGTCGCGAACGACACTTCGCCGGCAAGGTACACGCCTTCAACGCGGGCTATGCGCGCGTGCGTGACCTTGCCTACGAGGTCATCGGGAGTCTCGACGCCGACATCTCGTTCGACGACGACTACTTTGCGTTCCTCCTCGACAAGCTGGCCACCGATCGCGGGCTGGGGTTGGTCGGCACCCCCTTCAAAGGACGCTCGACCTACGACTATCGCTTCGTCAGTCGCCAGCACGTCTCCGGCGCGTGCCAGCTCTTCCGGCGCTCGTGCTTCGAAGACATCGGCGGCTACGTGCCGGTCAGGACCGGCGGCATCGATCACATCGCCGTGCTGACGGCGCGCATGAAGGGCTGGGGCACCCGGACGTTCACCGAGCGGGCGTGTCTCCACCATCGCGAGCTTGGCTCCGCACAGCACGGCGCGCTCGGGACGAAATTCCGCGACGGCGTCCTCGATTACCTGCTGGGAGGCCATCCGGTGTGGGAGCTGTTCCGGACGGTGTACCAGGCGACGCGGCGACCGTGGTTGATCGGCGGTCTCACGTTGCTGGCCGGATATATCTCGGCGATGGTGCGTCGCCTGGAGCGGCCGGTGTCGCCCGAGCTGGTGGCGTTCCGTCGCAAAGAACAGATGCAGCGGCTACGAACCTTCCTCACACGCGCTGTCGATTGACGATCGCCATGAGCCTTCCTGACGGCGGCCTATCCTGAGCGCACCCATGACACCACACGATCCCTCGGTCATCGGTTTCGACGATCCGATCCTCGTGACAGGCGCGGCGGGGTTCATCGGCACCCGCGTCGTCGAGCAGCTGCTGCAGCGCGGGTTCTGGAACATTCGCGCGTTCGTCAGGCCCTCCAGCGATCTGACGCGATTGGAGTCGGCGCGGCGCGCGTCGGATGGCGCGGGGCCGACGGTGATCCGCGGCAATCTCTTGTCCCGCCTGGACTGCGCCGCGGCGTGTAAGGACGTCGCGGTCGTGTTCCATCTCGCGGCGGGCCGCGGCGAAAAATCCGTCCCGGACGCGTTCGTGAACTCCGTGGTGACCACGCGCAACCTCCTCGAGGCCTGCGTGGAGCACGCCCGGCTGCGACGCTTCGTCAACGTCAGCTCGCTCAGCGTGTACAGCAATCGGGGGCCCTCGCGCGGCCTGCTCGACGAGGGCAGCGCGCTGGAGACGCGCCCGCAGCTGCGCGGTGATGCCTACTCGTTCGCCAAGGTCAAGCAGGACGAGCTGGTGGCGGACTACGCCGCGCGATTCGGCCTTCCTGTGGTGACCGTGCGACCGGGATATGTCTACGGCCCCGGCAAAGAGGCCATCACCGGTCGCGTGGGCGTCGGCAGCTTCGGCGTCTTCCTGCATCTGGGAGGCGGCAATCCGCTGCCGCTGACCTATGTCGACAACTGCGCCGAGGCGATCATGCTCGCCGGGCTCAGGACGGGGATCGACGGCGAGGTCTTCAACGTCGTCGACGACGATTTGCCGTCGAGCCGGCGCTTCCTCCGGCTCTACAAGGCGAACGTCCGGCGGTTTTCGTCCATCTATGTGCCGCACGCCGCGAGCTACGCACTCTCGTGGCTGTGGGAAGCGTATGCGCGCTGGTCCCAGAACCAGGTGCCGCCGGTCTACAACCTCTCCGTCTGGCACACGTACTGGAAGCGGACGCGCTACAGCAACGCGCATCTCAAGGAGCGGCTCGGCTGGACGCCGGCGGTGGCCACCGCCGAAGGTCTGCGTCGCTACTTCGCCGCCTGCCGCGAAAGGCTCCAGCATGCTTAGGGTCGCCATTGTCGGATGTGGCAAGATCGCCGACTCCCATGCCGCGCAGATCGGTCGCATCACCGGGTCCGAGATCGTCGGCGTCTGCGACCGGGAGCCGTTGATGGCGCGCCAGCTCGCCGAGCGCTTCCGCATCGCGCGCTGGACGACCGACCTCGGCGAGCTCCTCGCCACCCGCCCCGACGTCGTCCACGTCACGACACCGCCCGCCAGTCACTTCGACATCGCGCGGACGTGCCTCGGGGCCGGCTGCCACGTCTACGTTGAAAAGCCGCTCGCGATCGACGCCAATCAGACCGAGGCCCTCGTCGCGCTCGCCATGGAAAACGGCCGGAAGCTCACCGTCGGTCACGACGACCAGTTCACCCACGTCGCGCGGCGCATGCGTGCACTCGTGCAGCGCGGCTATCTCGGCGGCTGTCCGATACACATCGAGAGCATCTACAGCTACGATCTCAGCGAGCCCGGCTACGCCCGCGCGCTGCTGGCGGACAAGGCGCATTGGGTACGGCGATTGCCAGGCGGGCTGCTGCAGAACATCATCAGCCACGGCATCGCCAGGATCGCCGAGCACCTCACGAGCGACTCCCCGACCGTCATCGCCCACGGCTTCGTGAGCGCGCGGCTCCGAGGCCTCGGTGAGACGGAGCTCGTCGACGAGGTGCGTGTCGTGATTTCCGAGGCGCCCGGGCCGACCGCGTATTTCACGTTCTCGTCGCAGATGCGTCCGTCGCTGCACGAGCTGCGGCTCTTCGGTCCACGAAACGGGTTGGCCCTCGACCAGGATCGCGAAACGCTCATCCGGCTCCCCGGAACGAGGCGGAAGAGTTATCTCGAGAAATTCCTTCCCCCGCTCGATCTCGCCTGGCAGGAGCTCGGTAACGTCGTGACCAACGCGCGCACGTTCCTGGTCCGCGACTTCCACATGAAGTCGGGGATGAAATACCTCATGGAGGCCTTCTACCGCTCGATCACGCACGACACGCCGCTCCCCATCCCCTACCGCGAGATCGTCCTGACGGCGCGCATCATGGACGCGATCTTCGATCAGATCCGCATGCGCCAGCCCTCCGAGGTGACCATGACGATGCGTGCCGACACGGAACGAGTCTGAACCGTGCCGGGCATCGTCGGCCTCATCACCCGCCAGCCCCGCGAGCGCGTGGAGCCCGAGCTCCTTCGCATGCTCGAAACCCTTCGCCACGAGCCGTTTTACGGCACGGGCACATGGATCGACGAAACGCTGGGCGTCTACGTCGGCTGGACGGTTCGCAAGGGCTCCTTCGCGGACGTCATGCCGCTGCGCAGCCAGCGCGACGACGTCGCCCTGGTCTTTGCGGGCGAGGAGTTTCGCGGCCCAGGGGACGCGTCGTACCTCCTCGACGTCTACGAAAGCGACGCAACGTTTCCCGCCGCGCTCAACGGGCGCTTCCACGGCCTGGTGGCCGATCGGCGGCGGGGAACGGCGACGCTGTTCGACGATCGCTACGGCATGCAGCGCCTGTACTACCACCAGGCGCCAGACGCCTTCTATTTCGCCGCCGAGGCCAAGGCCATCCTCGAGGTGCGGCCCGAGCTCCGGACGATCGACCCTCGGGCGCTGGGAGAGCTCATCACGTGCGGATGCGTCCTCGAGAACCGCTCGCTGTTCGCCGGCATCCGCGTGCTGCCGCCCGCGGCCGCCTGGGTCTTCAGGAATGGCGCGCTCGAGCGCACGGCGTCGTACTTCGAGCCGCAGGAGTGGGAGCAGCAGGATCTTCTCGCGCCGGACGCCTATTACGCCGCGCTGCGCGACGTTTTTTCACGACAGCTGCCTCGGTACTTCGGCGGGTCGGAGCCGATGGCGATGTCGCTCACGGGCGGACTGGACACGCGGATGATCCTGGCGTGGCGCCGGCTGCAGCCGCGCTCGCTTCCCTGCTATACGTTCGGCGGCACGATCCGCGAGTGCCGGGACGTTCGCGTGGCGCGCGCGGTGGCACGCGCATGCGGACAGGACCACGACGTCATCCGGATCGGCGACGCGGACTTCATGTCGCGCTTCGCCCATTACGCCGCGCGGACGGTCTATCTCAGCGACGGGTGCGCGGACGTCAGCCGGGCGCCCGATCTGTACGCCAACGAGCGGGCGCGGGATATCGCGCCCGTGAGGATGACGGGCAATTACGGCAGCGAAGTCCTGCGCGGCGTGCGGGCGTTCAAGCCGATCGTGCCGCGCTCCGGGCTGTTCCACGCCGACCTGCATCCCGATCTCGAGGCCGCCGCGGACACGTACCGTGCCGCGCTGCAGGGCCATCCGCTCTCGTTCATCGTGTTTCGCCAGGCGCCGTGGCATCACTTCGGACTGCTCGCCCTCGAGCAGACGCAGCTCGCCGTCCGTACCCCGTACCTCGACGACGAGCTGGTGCGGACGGCGTTCCGCGGTCCGGCGGCCGCCTTCGCGGGCCCGGACCTCTGCCTGCGTCTGATCGCCGACGGCGATCGTGAGTTGCGGAGCATCCGGACGGATCGCGGGCTCGCCGGCGGCCGTCTCGGTGGCGCCGTCCGGGCGCTACAAGAAGCATCGTTCAGGGCCGAATACGTCTTCGACTACGGCATGCCGCAGTGGCTGGCGCGCATGAATCGCGTCCTCGCGCCGATGCGTCTCGAACGCCTGTTTCTTGGACGGCACAAGTTCACGCACTTCCGGGTCTGGTATCGCGGGCCGCTCGCGGGTTACGTCCGCGACGTGCTCCTCGATCCCCGTGCCCTGTCGCGGCCGTACGTCGACGGACGACGGCTGCAGGAGTTGGTGATGGCGCACACGACTGGACGTGGCAACTACACCTGGGACCTTCACAAGGCGCTCACCCTCGAGCTGGTGCACCGCCTGTTCGTGGACGCGCGATGACTGAGCTGGCGACCCTCGTCTGCGCCGTCGGCATCGCCGTGCTGTTCTGGCTCGATCGCGACAGTGCGTCGGACGTCTCCCGCGCGCTGTGGCTCCCGTTCGCGTGGATGTTCCTCGCCGGCTCTCGGATGGTGACCGAGTGGCTCTATCCGGGCGCGCCCGAGGCGACCGATGTGCTCTACGACGGCAGCCCTGTCGATCGTTTCGTCGTCAGCGCGCTTCTCGTGTTGGGCCTCGCGGTGCTCATTCGGCGGGCGCCCCGGGTCAATGCGATCTTGCGCGCCAACTGGCCAATCCTCTTGTTCTTCGCCTTCGCCGCCTTCAGCGTGGTCTGGTCCGACTTTCCAGATGTCGCCATCAAGCGATGGATCAAGGCCTGCGGCAACGTCGTGATGGTCCTGGTCGTGCTGACCGAAGCCAACCCAGCCGCCGCGGTGAAGCGTCTGTTCGCACGTCTCGCGTTCGTGCTTCTGCCGCTTTCGATCTTGTTGATCCGGTACTACCCGTCGCTCGGGCGCGGCTATCACGAGTACTCATGGCAAACGTTCTACAGCGGCGTGGCGACCGGCAAGAACGGGCTCGGCTACATCTGCCTGGTGCTGGGCCTTGCCTCCGCGTGGCGCCTACTCGAGACACGTCGCTGGCGCTGGAGCACAGAAGACTGGACCGATGCCGGCGTGACGCCCGCAGCCATGCGGCAGACGCGCCATCGAATTTTGCTCGCGCATGGCATCGTGCTCGCGTTCGCGCTCTGGCTCTTCCGGTTGTCCGACTCGGTCACTCCGCTGGTCTGTTGCATCGTCGCCACGACGCTGATGATGGTGGCCGGGAGCCAGGCGCTGGCGCGGAGGCCGACTGGCCTGCACGTGGTCTTCGTGACGGCCCTGCTGGTCCTGCTACCCGGCTGGGTCATGTTCGACGTCTTCACCGAGGCGTTCGGCCGCGACACCACGCTGACGGGACGCACCGAGTTGTGGCGGGTGATTCTCCGCGTTGCCGGCGATCCGATGCTGGGCTCGGGCTTCGAGAGCTTCTGGCTGGGTGACCGCATGCAGCAGATCGGGAACATGTACTGGTGGCGCCCGAACCAGGCGCACAACGGCTATCTCGAAATCTATCTGAACCTGGGGTTGATCGGCGTCGCGCTGCTGGGTCTCGTCGTCGTGCGCGGCTACAGCAGCGTGATCCGGACGCTACACTACGACCCGGAGTTCGGCCGCCTCAAGCTCGGCTTCCTGACGGCGGCGGTGCTCTACAACCTCACCGAGGCGGCGTTCAAGGGAATGCACCTCGTGTGGATTGCGTTCTTCTTCGCCACCATCCATGTTCCGTGGCGAACGTCGGAGACGTCGGAGCCGACCCGGTGACGTCAGTCGACAGCACCGCGGCGTTTCCCTCGGCGGCGCCGCGCGACGGCCTTCGCCGGCGTGCCGTTCGCGGCGCGGGAGTTACGATGCTGGCCCAGGTGGCGATCACCATGGTCCAGTTGATCGCCACGGTGGTGCTCGCCCGACTGCTCACGCCCGCTGACTTCGGGCTCTTGACCATCGTGACGACCTTCAGCGTGCTCCTGATGAACGTCGGGCTGAACGGCTTCACCGAAGCCGTCTTGCAGCGTGAGAGCGTGGACCACGCGCTGGCCAGCAACCTGTTCTGGATCAGCGCCGGCGTCGGGCTGGTGCTCTCGACGGCCTTCGCCGGGCTGGGCCCGCTCCTTGCGGGCGTCTACCACGAGCCGAGGATCACCGCTGTTGCTGGCCTCCTTGCGCTGACGATCCTCTTCACCTGCCTGTCGGTCATGCACCTGGCGCTGCTCAAGCGCGCGATGCGATTCACACGTGTGTCCGCGAACGACCTCGTCGCGCGTGGCGTGTCGGTCGTCGTGGCGCTCGTCCTCGCCTGGATGGGCTGGGGCTACTGGGCGCTCGCGGCCGGCGCGGTGGCGCTCTCCTTTTCCACGCTGACCGGTGCGTGGACGCTGTGTCGGTGGATACCGGGACGCCCGCAGCGGACACCGGGCACGCGCGCGATGGTCCAGTTCGCCATGCACACGTACGCGCGATTCATGATGGGCTATGGCACCGCGAACCTCGACAAGGTGCTCGTGGGCTGGGCCTTCGGCGCCACGCCGCTGGGGTTCTACCGGAAAGCGTACGACTTGTCCGTCCTGCCGACGAACCACCTGTCGAGTCCGGTCACGGCGGTCGCGGTCGCGGCGCTGAGCCGGCTGAACAGCGACGAGCGACAGCGCCGACAGCACGTGCTCGAGGTGCTGTCGACGATCGCCCTCGTCGGCATGGGGGTTGGTGGCGCGCTCACCCTCGTCGGCCCCGACCTTCTGCGCGTGCTGCTCGGACCGGGCTGGGACGAAGCCGGACGACTCTTCAGGTTCCTCGGACCCGGAATCGGCGCCATGCTCGTCTACGACATCCACAGCTGGCTCCATCTCTCCTTGGGACGACCGGATCGATGGGTTCGCTGGGGGGTCGTCGAATTCGGCACGACGGTGGCGCTGCTCGCCATCGCGATGCCCTGGGGGCCCGCGGGGATCGCCGCCGCGTCGTCAGTTTCCTACTGGATCCTGCTGCTGCCCGCGCTCTGGTATGCCGCACAGGGTCAGCTCGGGATCGGCGCCATCGTGGCCGCGATCTGGAAATACATTGCCGCGTCCGTGCTGGCCGGCGTTGTCACCGCCATGACGGCGCCGAGCGTTGTGCCGATTCCCGGCGCGCCGGACGTCGTGCGCACGCTCGCCCACGTTGTGGTGACCAGCGCCGTGTTCGGAGTGCTCTATCTGGTCGCGGTCGTCGTGCTGTACGGCGGGTACGCGCCGCTCGCGCATCTCACCGGCCTCGTCCGCGTCATGATCACGCGGCGTCCGGCGACACACGTCGCGTGAGCGCGAGAGACTGACAGAAACGAGGTTCCCATGAACTCCAATAACGCAAGTGCGCGCCTCGCCGAGGCGATCAACGATCGCTCCGCGCGTGTGGCGGTGATCGGTCAGGGCTACGTCGGCCTTCCTCTCGCCGTGGAGCTCGCCCGCGCAGGATATCGCGTCGTCGGCATCGACACCGATTCGGATCGCGTGGCCGCCATCACGATGGGTCAGTCGCCCACGCCCGACATCGCGGGCGACACGCTGCAGACGCTCGCCCGGGACGGCCGCTATCGCATCACCACCGACTTCGGGGCGATCGACGGCAACGATGTCGTGATCATTTGCGTCCCGACCCCGTTGCGGAAGTCGAAAGATCCCGACATCTCGTTCGTGGCCGCCGCGGCGTCCGAGGTGGCGAGCCGGTTCCACCCCGGCCAGCTGGTCGTGCTCGAGTCGACGACGTATCCCGGCACCACCCAGGAGCTGCTGGTTCCGCTCTTCGAGTCCCGCGGCGCACGCGTCGGGATCGACTTCTTCCTGGCGTTCTCGCCGGAGCGGATCGATCCGGGCAACCCGAAGTACAAGATGAAGGACATTCCGAAGATCGTCGGGGGTGTGACCGAAGCGTGCACGCGCCTGGGCGCCCTCCTGTACCGGCAGCTCGTCGTCGGCGTGCGCGAGGTGTCGAGCCCCATGGTGGCCGAGCTCGCCAAGCTCTACGAGAACGTCTTCCGGAACGTGAACATCGCGCTCGCCAACGAGTTCGCCATCATGTGCCGGCGCCTGGGCGTGAACAGCCGAGAAGTCATCGACGCCGCCGCCACGAAGCCATTCGGATTTCTGCCGTTCTATCCCGGGCCCGGAATCGGCGGCCACTGCATCGCCGTCGACCCGTTCTATCTCTCGTGGAAGATGCGGCTCACCGGCTACGAGGCACGCTTCGTCCATCTCGCCGACGAGATCAACGCGGCGATGCCGCACTACGTCGTGCACCTCGTGGCCGAAGCGCTGAACGAACAGCAACGCTGCCTCAAGGGCGCCCGCATCCTCGCTCTGGGCGTCGCCTACAAGCGCGGCGTGGGCGACACGCGCGAGTCGCCGGCGCTCGAGGTCCTCCACGGCCTCCAGGAGCGCGGCGCCATCGTGAGCTACGCCGACCCCTACGTACCCTCCATCGTCATCGGGGACACGCAGCTCAAGGCGGTGCCAGTCTCGGACGAGAACCTGGCCACTGCGGAATGCGTGCTGATTCTGACCGACCACCCCGACTTCGACTACGCGCGGATCGCCGAGGTCGCCGGCCTCGTGGTCGATACACGGAGCGCCACGTGGGGGACGGCACCAAGCGACAAGATCGTCCGGCTATGAGCGCCGAAGTATCGCCAACCAGCGGGGGCGCGGTCATGCGCGCGACGGCAGCGGTGCTGGCCGGGCCGGTCTGCGCTCCAGGAGCGCCGCTCCACCGCGCTGCCAGCGAGCCCGGCCTCAGTCGGCGCGAGCTCGTCGGGGCGAATCGGCCTCGCATCTGTCTTCCGAGCGCAAGACTGTTCGGGCGTAGGGCATATCAGTGCGGCTTCCTGGAGGCGCAGGATGTCCTCGCCGAATGCGACGACGTCCAACTGATCCACCTCGAAGCCCAATCGGGCTTTGAATCCAAGCTGAGGTGGCTGCGACGGTTGATGTACCACGATGTATCGAGACGGCTCGCCTTCGTGAATCCCGGTCTCAAGCCCGTACGTCTGACGCGGGATTACGACCTCCTCGTCGTCATGTGCGCCACCTACTGGGACTTCCTGTACGTGAACGCGCTCGAAGGCTGGCGCGACCATTGCCGGACGAGCGTCTGCTGGATCGACGAGCTCTGGGCGGCCGACTTGCCGCGGTATCGACACTGGCTTCCGTCCCTCAAGCGCTTCGATCACGTGTTCGTCGGCCTGCACGGAACCGTCGCCGCCCTCAGCGACGCGATTGAACGCGAGTGCCATTACATGCCGTCCGCCGTCGACACGCTCCGCTTCAGCCCATATCCCGCCCCGCCGGATCGGGTGATCGACGTCTACAGCGTGGGGCGCCGCGTGGAGACGCTTCACCAGGCACTGCTGAGGCTCGCTTCCCGTGACGGACTCTTCTACGTCCATGACACGCTGCACGCGGGCGATAGCCGCACGCTGGATTACCGCGAGCATCGCGAGATGTATGCCGGTCTCGCGAAGCGAAGCCGCTTCTTCACCGTCGCGCCGGCCAAGGTCGATCGCCCGGAGGAGACGGCCGGGCAGGTCGAGGTCGGTCTGCGCTATTACGAAGGCCTGGCCGCCGGTGCTGTCATGCTCGGTCAGCTGCCGAAGCGCCCGGCTATCCGAGAGCTCTTCGATTGGCCCGATGCCGTCGTCCCTGTGAATCCCGACGGATCCGACGTCGCCGACGTGCTGCGCGAGCTAGCGGCGACACCCAGTCATATGCAGAGCATCAGCCGTCGCAATGCCACCCAGGCGCTGCTGCGACACGACTGGGTCTACCGCTGGCGGCGCGTGCTCGATATCGCAGGAGTACGCCCCTCGCCCCACCTGGAAGCCCGCGAACGCGCGCTGAACGTGCTCGCAGCGCATGCGGGTTCTGCGGTGAATCCCGTGAGCCATCGAGCGGAGGCTCCATGACGACATCATCAGCGACTGCCCCTCCGACGACGCCGCGGCCATTGCGTGCCGCCGGCGCAGCTGTCAGACCGCATTGCGACGCGGCGCCCATCGGGGACCGGATACTGGAATTCATGGCCGAGCTCTACCCACAGTGCCGCAGCATGACGGGCGACGGCGTGCGAGCGACGCTGGGACACATCGCGCGGCACATCCCGCTTGCCATCGAAGAGGTGCCGAGCGGAACACCGGTGCTCGATTGGGTTGTGCCGAACGAGTGGAACGTCCGCGACGCCTGGATCGCGGATTCCACCGGCGCGCGGATCGTCGATTTCCAGCGCTCGAATCTCCACGTGATGGGCTACAGCACTCCGGTGCGGGCGACCATGACGCTCGCCCAGCTGAGGCCGCACCTGATCTCCTTGCCCGAGCGGCCGGACTGGATTCCCTATCGCACATCCTATTTCCGGGAAGCGTGGGCGTTCTGCCTCAGCCACCGGCAGCTGGAATCGCTCGCGGACGGCGACTACGACGTGTGCATCGACGCGACGCTGGGGCCGGGGGCGCTCACTTACGGCGAGTGTTTCCTGCCGGGGGCGTCCCGCGAGGAAGTCCTGCTCTCGACGCACATCTGCCATCCGTCGCTGGCGAACGACAATCTCTCCGGAATCGCCGTCGCGACGTTCGTGGCGGCGCATCTCGCCGCGCTGCCCGCGCGACGGTATTCGTACCGGATACTCTTTCTTCCGGGCACCATCGGTTCGATCACGTGGCTCGCTCGCAACGAGCCGCGGCTGAACGCCATCAAGCACGGGCTCGTGCTCGCCTGCCTCGGCGATCCAGGTCCGATCACGTACAAGAAGAGCCGGCGCGCCACGGCCGAGATCGACGAGATCGCCGCGTACGCGTTGCAAGCCTCGGGCAGGCCATTCGAGGTCGTCGATTTCATCCCGTACGGCTACGACGAGCGGCAGTTCTGCTCGCCGGGGTTCGACCTGCCTGTCGGCTGCGTGATGCGCACGCCGCACGGCCGCTTTCCCCAATACCACACCTCGGCCGACAACCTCGACTTCGTCACTGCCGACGCGCTCGCGGACTCCTTCGAGACGGTCGTCTCCATCGTGTCACTGGTCGAGCGCAACCGCATGTACGAGAACCAGTCGCCGAAGGGCGAGCCACAGCTCGGTCGTCGCGGTCTCTATGGCGCACACAACGGCATCGATCGGACGGCAGACGAGCTCGCGACGCTCTGGGTCCTCAATCTCGCCGACGGCCGGCACTCACTGATGGCCATCGCCAAGCGCTCCGGCTATCCCTTCGAGACGGTCTGGCGAGCGGCGGAAGCGCTGCGCGCGCACCGACTGCTGGCCGCCGCATAGCCAGTTGTTGAGCTGCATCTTCCAGCCTACCGGACGATCAGGTTCGTCGGCGCCGAGGGCGGCGAGGAGATTCGAGGTCCATAGCAAACGCCGGGATTGAAGCTCAGTGTGCCGTCGCTCCTCCGCGTGCTGGCGTCGTAACAGGCCTGCGCCGGGATCTTGTGCGCGTGGCCGTTAGGATCTTGGCCGCCCGTCACATCGGGCCCGATGGCCGGCCACGGCATGTCTCTCCACCAGGACGGCCGCGAGGACAGAAAGAGCGATGGTGGCAGCGAGCGGCCGAGCGGCATGGTGACGTCGCTGGGGATCTCGTCGGCATTCCAGCGCGTCTGCTTGGTCGCGTAGTCGAAGTTGCCCCAGCGGAGCATCGTCTTGGTCACGAGCGGATCGTACGGGATGGAGCCGGCCGCCGCTTCACCCACGCCAGAGTATCCGAGCACGTAGATCGAGCGGTTGGGCTGGCCACGCGTCGCCGAGGGGGCATGCGACGACTCGTACACCTGGTGATGTCCGGGCGTGCCCAGGACGTTGCCGATCGCGTTGACGAAGCGGTTGTAGGCGAAGACGTTGACCGGGATCGTATTCGCGGTCTTGGCCCCCTCGGTCCCCGTCAGCCGATTGCGAAAGAGCGTCGTGAGGTTGCCGGTCCCATGATAGGTGTCCATCAGAAACGCGTTGCTCACATTTCCCTCAAACAGATTCATGCCGGTGCCGGCATCGTGCGAAGCCTGCAGCCCAGCCATCATCCAGTGCCCGACCGTATAGTGGTTGTCCGTCGTGAAGTTGTAGGCCACGACCACGCCGGCGCTGTTGCCGGTCATGACCGGCGCCGTGACTTTTTCGAAGATGTTGTTCACCACCAGGTCGTCCGATGTCGCGAAGAACTCGACGCCGTAGCTCTGCGAGGCGGCGTTCTTGGTGCCGTAGAAGTAGCTGTCCCGAACCTCGATCCGTGCGGCCTGATTGATCCAGACGTGGTTGCGACCGGCGTTGAGCGACTTGACGTTCCGGATCCAGCAATCGTACGCGTTCTGAACGGCGATCCCCGCTTGCGCCGGGCTGGCGGAATGGTCCAGTGTCATGCTCTCGACGGCGTTCCGAGTGCTGGTGCTTCCCCACCACCAGGCCTCGGGCGACTGGGACGCTCGCCAATTCACCATGTAAATGCCGGGCGAGATCGTCACCCGCTTGCCGTCGATGGCGGTGACCTGAACGAACTGCTGCTGCGCTCGTCCGGCCCGTCCCGCCGGCTTGCCCTCCTGCGAGCACGCCAACGTCGCGCAGACGTAGACGTGCTTCGTGTCGGACTTGTCGTCGAGCTGATCGAGGACGATCATCTGTCCGACCGAGAGGCGCGACGTCGAGCTGAGGGTGATCTTCGTCGTGCCCTTCGCGTAGCCGTCGGCCCAGCGGCGGACGTGGCTGTCGGGGATGTTGCCCGACCAGACGTCGGACGCCCCTCGCACGCAGATGTTGGCGTGGATCCCGTTGCAGGGGTCCGCCGCCGTGAACTTGACAATCGTTTGGTCGGGCCCGGCACCGCGGAGGGTGACGTTGCTGCTGCCGCGGAACGTGATGCCGCCCGACAGCGTGTACGTCCCCGCCGCCAGGGCCACCACGCCGTTGCGACACGCGGCGATCGCCGCGTTGATCGCGGAGGCCGTGGCACCGGGCTGCAGCTCGGTACAGATCGTGGCACGAGCCGGAATATCTCCCGCAACGCCGGCCTTGCTCCAGTCAATTATTCTGCCGGCCGCTGTCAGCGCGGGGGTCAGTGTCTGCGCGCGCGAATGTGCGGGTAAGGAAATCAAAATCACACATGACAGGACCGCAATCATCGCCCTCATCGAGGCTCCTTCGTCGCCCGTCGGCACGGTCTCGAAGTGACAGGGTACACGGGGGACAGGAGATCGCCACCCCGACGGCGAAGCGAATCGCGTCTATATCTGTCGTCGAGCATCCCTTCACAGGCGCAAGCACAGAGAGGGCACGGGCGACCATGACGAGCGGTGATGCCGCCATGATCGCCGGTCGCGAGGGAGTCTGGCACAATGTCTGCACCCACAATGGCAGCACCAACACGGGCGTTCCCTGGCTCGCCTGGCGCAGGGTGAAGTCATTCCGGAACAACGCGGACGCGCCGGCGTCCGGAGGGAGAGAGTGATGGCAGTACGTCATCAGCGAGCGGCGCCCGCGCCGGCGGACACGGTGATGCACGTCTGCGTCTGCATCTGCACGTACCGGCGGCCGGCCTTGCTGACACGACTGCTGGAGGCGCTGGCATGCCAGGAGACGGACGGCGCCTTCACCTACTCGATCGTGGTCGTGGACAACGACGCGACGCGCTCGTCCGAGCCCGTGGTGCGGGCAGTCGCGGCCTCGACGGCGGTCTCGGTGCGGTACAGCGTCGAACCACGCCGGAACATTGCGCTGGCCCGGAACAAGGCCATCGAGAACGCGGAGGGCAACTTCATCGCGTTCATCGACGACGACGAGTGCCCGCCGCCCCGCTGGCTGGTGACGTTGTTCGCCGCGTGCCGTGAGTACGGCGTGGCCGGCGTGCTCGGCCCGGTGCGTCCGCGCTTCGAGGAGTCGCCGCCGCGCTGGGTGGTCACTGGAAAGTTCTATGAGAGGCCGACGTATCCGACGGGCTTCGTCATCGGCTGGCGTCAGGGTCGTACGGGCAACGTGTTGCTCACGCGAGAACTCTTCGACGGCGAAACCTCGCCATTCAGGCCGGAATTCGTGACCGGCGAGGACCAGGATTTCTTCCGGCGGATGATCGAGCGCGGGCATCGGTTCGTCTGGTGCGACGCGGCCTCCGTGCAGGAGGTCGTGCCCCCTGTCCGCTGGCGGCGCTCGTTCATGATGCGGCGCGCGCTGCTCCGCGGCTCCGTGTCGCTGTTCCACCCCACCTTTGGGCCTCGCGATGTCCTCAAGTCACTCGTGGCGGTTCCGGCGTACGTGGCGCTCCTACCGTTGGCGCTACTGCTCAGCCAGGCGCTCTTCATGACGTACGTGGTCAAGCTCTGCGACCACCTCGGGCGCCTGCTCGCGCTCATGCGAATCAAGCCGATCAAGGAAGCCTATGTCACCGAATAGCCGTCCCCCGCTCGTCGGGATTCTCATCCCGGCATTCAACTCCGCCCCATGGATCGCCGAGACGATCCGATCCGCGCTCGCCCAGACATGGCCGCGCAAGGAGATCATCGTCGTCGACGACGGCTCCACCGATGACACGCTGGCGGTCGCCCGCCGTTTCGCGTCGGGTCAGGTCGCGGTGGCGACTCAGCCCAATCAGGGCGCGGCGGCCGCTCGGAACACGGCGTTGTCCATGAGTCAGGCCGACGTCATTCAATGGCTCGACGCCGACGATCTCCTGGCGCCCGACAAGATCGCCCGCCAGATGGAGGCCGGTGCAGGCCCTCGCACCGCGCTGTCATCGGCCTGGGGAGCCTTTCTCCACCGACCAGCCGCTGCGCGATTCAGCCCCGGCCCGCTGTGGGACAGCCTTTCCCGGGCCGACTGGCTCGTCCGCAAGCTGCAACACAACGCGTACATGCCGACCGCCACCTGGCTCGTCAGTCGGGAGCTGACGAACGCAGTCGGTCGCTGGGACACGCGGCTCTCCCTCGACGACGATGGCGAGTATTTCGCCCGCGTGATCGCGTCCAGCGACGGCGTTTCGTTCGTTCCCCACGCGCGCGTCATGTATCGGATGTCGGGATGTGGACGTCTGAGCCATATCGACCACGCCAACGACCGCAAGCTGACATCGCTGCTGCTCTCCATGCGGCTGCACCTGAAGTACCTGCGCGCGATCGAGGACAGCGAGCGGGTGCGGGCGGCGTGTGTGGAGTACCTGCAGCGAAACTTGATCTGCTACTACCCTCGGCGGCCTGATCTCGTCGCGGAGCTACACGCGCTCGCCGCTGAGCTGGGAGGCCGGCTCCATGCCCCGAAACTCCCACGGAAGTACGACTGGATTCGTCCGCTCTTCGGGTGGGAGGCTGCGAAGCGCATGCAAGCGGTTGGGCCCGCGATCCGATGGTCGATCGTCAGGCGCTGGGACCGCATGCGCGCCAACGATGCCGGCCGGCGTGACCTGAGCACGTGCTGCTCGTGAACGCTGACGACTGGGGATACGACCGCGTCACGACGCGGGCGATCCAGGACTGTGTGGCGTCTGGCGCCGTCTCCGGCGTGAGTGCCATGGTCTTCATGCCCGATTCTGCGCATGCCGCCGCGCTCGCTCGCGAGCACGGGATCGACGCCGCTCTCCACCTGAACTTCACGACGCCCTTCTCCGCCCCCGACTGCCCGCCCCGCCTCGCCGAGCGTCAGACGGTCCTGGGCCGATATCTTCGACGGCATCGCTTCGCGCGGGCCATCGCCAGCCGCGGACTGGCGCGTGACTTCGACTACGTCGTCCGCGCGCAGATCGACGAGTTCCGCCGTCTGTACGGGACAGAGCCCGTCCGATTCGACGGCCACCACCACATGCATCTGTGCGCCAACGTACTCGCGCAACACCTGCTGCCTGCCGGCAGCATCGTGCGACGTAATTTCTCGTTCGAACCGGACGAGAAAGGCTACCTGAACCGCCTCTATCGGCGGCGGATCGATCGCCGGTTGGCCCGGCGGCATCGTGTCGCCGATTTTTTCTTCTCGCTCCCGCCACTGGAGCCGCCGAGCCGCGTCGCGCGCATCGTCGCACTCGCGCGCGATCACGTTGTCGAAGTCGAGACACATCCGGTGAATCCGGACGAATACCGGTTCCTCGTCGAGGGACGGCTCTCTCAGCGAATCAACGGAGGATATCCATGATCGTGTGCGGCAAGGAGATCAGGATCGGCGGACGGCTCGTCCGCATCGCCCGGCTCGTGGCCGAGGGCTACGAGTTCGTCGATGATCCGGCGACCGCCATCGCCGAGCTGAAGGCCCAGCGCGGATCCGTCGACCTGTTCACGTTTGCGCAGGAGCTGCCCGACACGACGCCGAAGTACGACTTCCCTCTGGAGTGGGACAACGTGGCGGCGATCCCGATCTCCACGTTCGAGCACTGGCGCACGCGACAGATCAAGGACAAGACGCGGAACCTGCTCCGGCGCGCGGACAAGAGCGGAGTGATCGTACGCGAGGTGCCGTTCGACGACGCGCTCGTGCGCGGCATCGCCGCCATCTACGATGAGACGCCGATGCGTCAGGGACGCCGCTTCGCGCACTACGGCAAGAGCCTCGACGTCGTCCGGCGCGAGAATGGCACGTTCGTCGATCGAAGCGTGTTTCTCGGCGCCTTCGTCGGCGACGACCTCATCGGCTTCGCCAAGCTGGTCAAGGCGCGACACCAGGCTGGGCTCATGCAGATTCTGTCGATGATCTCGCACCGGGACAAGTCGCCGACGAATGCGCTCATCGCTCGCGCCGTCGCCGTCTGCCAGGCGCACCAGGTGCCCTATCTGGTTTACGGGCGCTTCTCGTACGGCCGAAAGCAGGCAGATCCCTTGAGCGACTTCAAGCGACACAATGGCTTCACGCGCATCGAGATCCCGCGCTACTACATCCCGCTGACACCGGTCGGCCGGCTCGCGCTGGGTCTCGGATTACAGCACGGCCTCCAAGCGTACGCGCCTCAGGCCATCATCGACGGCTTCCGCAAGGTCCGCGCGCGCTGGTTGGCGCGGCGGTTTTCCGTCGCGAAGGCGGCGGCCTGAGATGTGAGGCTCGGCGACATACGACGGTCTATTCGGACAGGGTGTACCGAAGGGGTCCGTCGCAGGCGCCGAGCCGTGTCCGTCGTGACGGTGGGCTAGCGCACCGTCAAATTCACCGGGGCGCTCGGTTTCACCGGGGTGCTGGGGGCGCTGGGTGGCCCCGATCCGCCCGGCATCGGCGAGGCTGGCTCCGGGTAGCAGGCTTTGGGATCGAAGGCCAGCGTGCCGTCGCCCCTCCGGCCGCTTGCGCGGAAACAGGCCTGCGCGGGAATCGCGTGGGCATGTCCTCCCCCGTCGGGACCGCCGCTGACATCCGGTCCGATCGCCGGCCACGGCATCCCGCCCCACCACTGCGGTCGCGACGCCAGGAACAGCGACGGCGGCAGCGCATTGCTTGGCGGCAGTGTCACACCGGACGGAACTTCCGATGTCCTCCACTGCGCTCCACTGCTCACGACGTCGTAGTTCCCCCACCGCAGCATCGACCTCAGCACCATCGAATCGTACGGCAGGCCCGACGTGCTTCCGCTTCCTACGCCCGAGTACCCGAGCACATAGATCGATCGATCCGTCGAACCCGACGAGGAGGCCTGCGAGAACTCGTACGTCTGATGGTATCCGGCCGTCCCCAGAACGTTGCCGAGGATGTTGACGTATCGGTTATAGCCGAAGAGGTTGATGGGAATCGTGTTCGAGGTTTTTGTCCCTTCGGTGCCGGTGAAACGATTGCGGAACACGGTGGCCAGATTGCCGGTCCCGTGATAGTTGTCCATCAGGAACGCGTTACCGACGTTGCTCTCGAACAGATTCATGCTGGCGCCGGCGTCGTGCGAGCCCTGCGATCCAGCCATCATCCAGTTCGACACCGTGTAGAACATGTCCGTCATGAAGTTGTAGCCCACGACCACGCCCGAGCTGTTGCCGGTCATGATCGGGGCCGTGACGTGCTCGAAGATGTTGTTCACGATGAGGTCGTCGCCGGTGGCATAGAGCTCGACGCCGTAGCTCAGTGACGCCGCGTTCTTTGTTCCATAGAAATAGCTGTCGCGCACTTCGATGCGGGCCGTCGTATAGAGCCAGACGTGGTTGCGGCTGCCGTTCAGCGATTTCACGTTCTTGATCCAGCAGTCGTACGCGTTCTTGACACCGATGCCGGTGGTCGAGGAACTCGAGCCGTGGTCCAGCGTCATCGCTTCCACGCCGTTGCCGGTCGCGCTCGGGCCCCACCACCACATCTGCGGCGACTGTGACGCCCGCCAGTTCTGCATGTAGATGCCGGGCGAAATCGTCACCTGGTTGCCACTGATCGCCGTCACCTGCACGTACTGCTGCTGCGCGCGTCCCGGCCGTCCAGCCGGCCCGCCCTCCTGCGAGCACGAGCGCGTCCCGCAGACGAACACCTCGCCGGTGTCGGCGGCGTCGTCGGCCTGATCGAGAATCACCATCTGGCCGACCGAGAGCCCGCTTGCGGAGTCCAGCGTGAGCCGCGTCGAGCCCTTCTCGTAGCCGGCCGTCCAGCTGCGGATGTTCGCCGCGGGCACGCCCCCCGACCAGACATCCGACGGCCCATGGATGCACACGTTCGCGAAGAGGCCGCCGCAGCTGTCGCCTCCCGTGAATTTCAGGATCGTTTGATCCGGCCCGGCACCGCGAAGTGTCACGTTATTGGCGCCGCGGAACGTGATGCCGGACGACAGTGTGTACGTGCCGGCGCTGAGGGCCACCACGCCGTTGGGGCACGCGAGGATCGCGCTGTTGATGGCAGCGGCGCTGGCCCCGGGGGCGAGTGTGGTGCAGACGTTCGTCCGATTCGGCACCCCGCCGCTCACGCCCGGGCGACTCCAGTCGATCGCGCGACCGGCTGCGGACAGCGAATCCGTCATCGTCTGTGCCGCCGAATAGGCCGGCACACCCAGCAAGAGCGACGCGCACAGAAGTAGCTTCGTATATCTCAAGTCAGGTCTCCTCGCTTTCGGCCTCGCCGTCACCGACGCGCGGCGACGAAGTTCGCGCCCGACACGCTGTGCGGAATGCCCTCGTACAGGTCCGTCCACGTGTGCGTCGTGGTGCCCGCACCGGTGCCTCGGTCGCCCTGAGCAGGCGACGAGCTGGGTCCCCAGACGAACGTCTGGTTCGTGGCCGGCGATATCCATTGATTCGTCGTGAGGCCGACGCTGGCCGTGAGATCGCCGGGATTGCTTGGGATGGTCACGGACGTCGCCGCGCTCGGCGACGCATTGGAAGCGGTGAACTGCCCATTTGACGTCGGCGTCGTTTGATTGGCGCCGGTGACCGTGAGCACACCGACGTCGGCGTGCATGGGCGTCGTCCACGACACCGTCGCCGTCTGCGAGCCGGACGGCGGGTTGATCACCTGGAAGATCAGCGTTCGAATGGAGGCCGTCGTCCCGGAGTCTGTGCCGGGAACCAGCGTGGCCGCGACACCTCCCAGGCTTGCCGTGATGTTGGTCGCGTTGTTGGCGCTCATCGCGACCATGATCATTGCCGCGCGATTGGCGCCGGTCCCTACGACGAACGCGGGCGTGGTCACCGACGTCGCGCCCCACTGAAAGCCCGAGCTGACCGAGTTGTCGTACGCCAGAGGCGCTGGCGCCGGCACCGCCGCGCTCACCGCCGCGGGGATCGCGGCGGCGGCGCCGTTGGTCAGCGTGACCGCGACCGGCACGGACGTCGTCGTGTTACCCGCCGCGTCGCGCGCCACCGCCGTCAGGGTGTGCGTGCCGTTCGGCGTCGACAGCGTGTACCAGGAGATCCGGTACGGCGGCGTCGTCACCTCGCTGCCGAGGTTGAGACCGTTGACTTTGAACTGCACACCGACCACGCCGACGTCGTCGGCGGCCGCCGCGGTGATGATCACCGCTGAGCCAGCGACCGCCGCCCCGCTGATGGGCGACGTCAGGCTCACCGTCGGTCGCGTGGTGTCCGTCCGCGTGATGGTGACCGAGCCCTGGCTGGTGTTGCCCGCCGCATCGCGCGCCGTGACGGTGATCACGTTGGCGCCGGTCTGCAGCGCGATATTCGCCGTCCAGCTCGTGGTGCCGCTGGCGGTGCCGCTGCCGCCGCGGCTGTTCGTCCACGCCACCTGTGTCACGCCGATGTTGTCTGCCGCCGTTCCGCTCAGCGTCAGCGCGGCAGCGCTGGTCGTCGCCGCGGTCGAGGCAATGGAAACGGTGGGCGGTGTCGTGTCGGGCGCGCCGGGGCCAGTGACCGCGGCGGTTCCGTTGGTCAGGACCACCGTCACCGGCGCCGACGTTGTGCTGTTGCCTGCGGCGTCACGCGCCACCGCCGTCAAGGTGTGCGTGCCGTTTGGCGTCGACAGCGTGTACCAGGAGATCCGATACGGCGGCGCCGTGACCTCGCTGCCGAGGTTGAGGCCGTTGACTCTGAACTGCACGCCGGCGACGCCGACGTTGTCGCTCGCCGTCGCCGTAAGGATCACCGCCGAACCCGACACCGTGGCCATACTCGCCGGGGCCGTAAGAGCGACGGCGGGCGGTGCCGTGTCCGCGCCAAGCTTTGCACCCCCGCTGGTTGGCGGCGGTGGCGTGCTGCCACCGGGCGAACCGGTCGCCGCGACTCCGGTCCCCGAAACGGCGCGCGAAAGACTGCCGCCGTCAGGACTCACGAATGAAACGTTCGACGTCGCCGCTGCCGCGGCGGTCGGGCTGAAGCGAACTCTTACCGTCGCGGTTGCGCCAGGGGCGAGGTTATAGGGACTCCCGGCGACGACGCTGAACGGCGCGGTGGCGGCGGCGGCTCCAGACGTCGCCGTTTGTCCATTGTTCTGGACGGTGAACGTCTGCTCGGCGGAGCTGCCAACCGTTACCGTGCCGAACGACACCGTGCTGGTCGGCATCACAGAGACGTCGGATCTCGCCACCGTCGCGGTCGCGGAGCTCACACACGTGCTTTCCTCGCCGAGGGCGTCGACGGCCGTCACGGCGACGTAGTACGCGGTGCCGGTCGCTAGCCCCGACAGCGTCCACGTCAGCGTTTGGTTCGCCGAAGGCGCCAGCGTGGGTGACGGGACGGTCACGTACGTCGCGCCCGGACAGCCAGCGCTCGCGGTCCCGTAGTACACGCGATAGCCGGCCAGATTCGTCAACGGCACGCCGGTGACGGTGGTGGTCGGAGCGGTCCAAGACAGCTCCAGAGTTCCAGCGTGAGCAATGCCGTGAATGACGACGACGGAGCACAGCGCGGTGATGACCGACGCGATCGAACGCACGCCCGCGGCATGCCAGCTCGAGAACATTCGTGGCTTCCCCCAAGGAGGACCACCACCTGCGGGGTTGACGCTTACGTGGGCCGCTCGGCCTCACGACGTTCCCTCGCTCGACGCGTTGTAGCGCCGTCCAGTGATGGAGTGGTCTTCCGGGGGGCCGCACTGCAGGCGGACTGCCAGACTGGCGCGCGCTGCACAGAACACCGTCAACATATGGAAATCGCGGGCTGATTCGGCCTCGTCTCGAGACGCAGCAGAGTGAAAGTAGAAATTACATCGTCAGGTCACGTTGCAGTCGAACGTCGGTTCGCGGACAGTTCGACGCGCGACGACCCCGACGATCACTCCTCGAACGAGCCGCTGCGCGCACGCGCTCAGCGCGTGCGCTTCAGCCCGGGACGTTTGCGCTTGACACGCTGTGCGGGGACCAGCTCACTTCTGTGCGCTCGCCCCGGCGATGGCGGCCGGCTGAGTCGCCCAGCGCAAAGTCCGGTCCAGCCGGCGTTCGCCAAGCAGACGGCGCACGTGTCGCAGACGTACGTACCGCTCGCTGAAATCCGGCATCGTGAGCGGTACGACGCGGTAGGCGTCGTAGAGCTGCTCGATGCCGGCGCGCACGGTGAAGCGCGGGCGAAAGCTGGGTAGGCAGCTCGCGAGCTTGTCGCAGCTCACGCGATAACACCGCGGGTCCGGCCCACCGCCCGGCGCGTAGCGTACGCGGGAGCCGGGGACGGCGTCCGCGACCATGCGCGCGACGTCGCGCACCTGGTAATTCTCCGTCGTCTGGCCCACGTTGAACGCCTCGTTGTGCATGCGCTCGCGGGGCGCCGCGAGCACCGCCACGAACGCGCGCGCGATGTCTTCGACGTGTACGAGCGGACGCCACGGCGTGCCGTCGCTCGCGACGAGAACATCACCGGTGAGCACGGCGTGGCCGACGAGGTTGTTCACCATGAGATCGGCCCGGAGTCGCGGCGAGACGCCGTAGGCGGTGGCGTTGCGCAGAAACGTCGGGCTGAAGGTCGCGTCGGCCAGACGGGCGATGTCACGCTCGGCATACACCTTTGATGCGCCGTACGGTGTGACGGGGTTGAATGCCGCGTCCTCGCTCAGCATGCGGTCATCCGGCGCGACACCGTAGAGACTGCATGAGGACGAGAAGACGAAGCGTGGGATGCCCGCCTGTTTGGCGAGCTCGGCGAGGCGCACCGCGGCGCGATAGTTCACGTCGTAAGTGAGTTCGGCGTCGAGATCACCGAGCGGGTCGTTGCAGAGCGCGGCCAGGTGGACGACGGCGTCGAACCGTTCGTACGCCTCGACACCGAGCGTGTCCCGTATGTCGACCCGCCGTGTGGGAATCGATGGCGGCGGTGCCCCGAACGTACAGGCCTCGAACAGGCCCGTGTCGACTCCGACGACGTCGTGCCCGGCCTCCATCAGCAGCGGCACGAGGACCGCGCCGATGTAACCGTCATGGCCCGTGACGAGGACTTTCATCCGAGCCTCCGTCTGCCGGCCGCGCCGGCCGTGAGCACGACCTTTCGCCCATAGAACGCCTCGGCCTGATCGGTCCCCGCGTTCGCTTCCATCGCCCGCAGCCGCATCAGCGCCATGAAGACGTCGCGCGAAAACCAATGACGATCGGATTGCGACTTGTAGCACTCGAGAATGTGTCGGACCTTGTCCTCGGCCACCGCGGCGTCGAGCGGCGCGAAGACCGTCGGCGCGCCGAGATCGCCGTCGTATTTCGGGATCTCGTACTCGAGAATCAGGTGCCGACGGAACGTGTTCCACGTCAGCTCGGCGACGAGACGGTGATCCTGGTGCGCGTCCCCACGGAACGGTGTCAAGATCAGGTCGGGTGCCCAGTCCTTGAGCCGCTCGAAATCCTCTTTCACGGCCGCGCCGCTGTAGGCGAGAAACGCATCCCGGTAGTCGAGGATCCTGACCTCGGCATCGCAGCCGCGCAGGAATCGCGCCGCACACGCTTCGGCTTCGCGGCGCCGCGTGTCATCGGACGTGAACACGACCCACCGCACGGCGAGTCGAGGGACGGCGGCCGCGAGGGTGAGCACCGTTCCCCCGCACCCGATCTCGATGTCGTCACAGTGGGCGCCGATGCACAGGAGCCGGCGAACGTGGCCCAGGTCGAGCGCAATCATGCGGCGCGCGACCTCCACACCTCCCACGGCGTGTTGTCGCAGGCGGCCATCTCGTCGAACCACAGCTTGTCCTTCACGGTGTCCATCGCCGCCCAGAAGCCGCGGTAGCGATACGCCGCCAGCTGATCGTCGCGGATCAGGCGCTGGAAGGGCTCGACCACGAGATCCTCGCCGTCCTTGATGTAGTCGAAGATCTGGCGCTTGAAGACAAAGAAGCCGCCATTGATCCACACGTCGGAGTCGTGGGCCGGTCGGAGATCGGTGACATGACCGGAGGCCGCGAGGCTGACGATGTGGAAGGAGTGGTGCGGTTTCACACACACGAACGTTCCGACCCGGTCCTCGGCGCGGGCGTAGTCGAGATATGCCGGCAGCGGCAGGTCGGACAGGCCATCGCTGTAGTTCGCCAGGAACATCTCGTCATCGCCGAGATACTTGCGAACGGCGGTCAGGCGCTGGCCGAGGTTGGCGTGCAGCCCGGTCTCGGCGAACGTGATCGACCAGTCGCTGATGTCACGGCTGTAGAGGTGCACGCGCGTGCCGCCCTCCGCGAGTTTGAAATCGTTCGACTCACACTCGTCGTAGGTGAGAAAGAACCGGCGCATGGCCTCGCCGCGATAGCCGAGGCAGAGGATGAAGTCTTTGTGTCCGTAATGCGCGTAATACTTCATGAGGTGCCAGATGATCGGCCGATGACCGATGGGCACCATCGGCTTCGGAACCGTTTCCGAGTACTCCTTGAGCCGCGCGCCGACACCCCCGCAGAACAGCACGACCTTCATATGTCCACTCCGTGATGATGTGACTGAGCCATGTGCGCGCGATACCAATCGACGGTTCGTCGCAATCCCGCCTCGAGCGACGTGGTCGCCCGCCAGTCGAGCATCGCGGCCGTCGCCGCCGCATCGGCAGCCCGCGACTCGGTGAGCGGCCGATCGACGACCGCGCCGAACATCGGCGCAAGCGTCGGATCGACGATCGCGGTGAGTTGCTCGGCGACTGTGCGGAGTGTCGTCAGCCGCCCCGTCCCGATATCGACCGTCGCGCCGTCGGGCCCGCGGCCTTCGGCGAGGCGCACCAACGCCTCGACGGCGTCGTCGACGTAGATGAAGTCCCAGGATCGCGTACCACTCGACACGCGCGGCCGTTGCCCGCGCAACAACGCGAGAATCGTGGATGGGATGACCTTGCGCTCGAGCTGCTTCGGCCCGTACGCCAGCGTCAGCCGCGCGATGACGACGGGGGCCTGATAGAGCGCGTGGAACATGCGCGCGTACGCGCTCGCCGCCCATTTGGCGGCCGCGTAGGGTGACGCGGGCCGAACGACCGTGGCATCGCCGACGGGCTCTTCAATGGACCCCGTGAGCACGATGCGTCGGCAGCCTTGCTCGGTCAGCGCGGCCAGAAGGTTGACGGTGCTCGCGAGCGCGCTACGGAACGTCGGCAGCACCAGCGCGAGATCCGGCGCGGCGTGCGTGAGCGCACCGAGATGCACCACGACATCGGGCTTCACCGCAGAGACCAGCGCCCGCGTCGCGGCTTCATCGGCAACGTCGACCGCCCACCAGCGCTCGGCCGCGGGGTGCGCGGGCGCAGGCCGGCGCGACACCGCGTGGACCTCGGCGCCGGCGCCGCGCAGACGCGGACAGAGATGGCGACCGAGAAACCCGCTCGCGCCCACCACGAGGACGCGCGCGCCGGTCACAGCGCCTCCTTGAGCAGACCGTGCTCGCTCAGCGCGTGCGCGGCGCGGTCGATGGCGTCGAACGACATCCCGGACCGGTCCGCAATGTCGAGCACCGTGTGCCGGCCATCGGCCAGACTGAGCGCCCACAGCAGCGCCAGCTCGTCGGCGCGCCGATCGATGCCCCCCAGCGTCGCGTAGAGGCCGCGACGGCCGAGTTGCGGCTCGCACTTCGGATTCTGCGACACATACCTACGATTCGCCTCGAGCGCGTCGACGATGGCGAGGACCAGGCGCAGCGACTCGTGGAGTCTCTCGGGCCGAACGAACGCGAGATCGTCCGCCGACGTGTGGTACTCGCGATAGCCTCCGTGCGGGGTCCGCATGAGGCAGCCGACGGGCAGATCGAACGCAGGCGAGCAGTACTGGCGCTCGTCGTAGCCGTACGGCACGAAATCGCGCACCGCATGCGGCGCGCCCAGGTCGCTCAGCACGCGCGGCACGAGGCGATCGATCTCGGCGTTGCCGCGCCGGCTCTTCTTGTACGTGAAGGCGCTGGCGTCCCCGAGCCCGGCCAGAACGAGGCCGTGTCGGATGCGGTCGACGCCGGCCTCGTTTCGCGCCAGCCACGTGATCGAGCCGATCGTGCCGGGCACGAACACGAAGCGGTAGCCATAACGCCGCGACGTACGCGTGGCGAGCGCTTCTGCGAGCGCGGCCGCCAGCGCGATCCCGGAGCAATTGTCGTTGGCCATCGAGGGATGGCAGATGTGGGTCGAGACGAGGACCTCGTCGTCCGTCTCGCCGGGGAGAAAACACTCGCCGTACGTCAGCGAGCCGGGCGCGAGCGAGGCGTCGATACAGACCTCGTACTCGCCGTCGGCGAGCGCCGCGAGCTGCTCGTGCGCCACACAGAACCCCCAACTCGGGGTGTAGTACGACGTGCGGTACGGCACGAGTTCGGGCGCCTCGGGCAGCGAGTGGAGGTGGGGCCGCAGCTCCGCGAGCGACAGGCGGGCTCGCACCGGCACGCTGTAGTGCACGAGATGGAGGTTCGACCGTCGCATGTCGACAACGCGCCGACCCGTCGCATCCGCGATCCAGGCCGCGCGGACGTTCCACTCGTCGGGCACCGTCCAATCGAAGACCCGCGTGCCGCTCGGCACCTCGTGGATCACCAGGGGAATGTGCCGGGACAGCCGCGCCAGCGTGCCGCGAACGCCGTCGCCCGTGATGGAGCGGTGCAGAGGAAACAGCTCCGACACGAGCGCGAACAGCGCCTCGCCCGCCGCCGCGGGATCAGCGAGCGGCGACATCGTGCTCACTGAAGTCCGGATATCGCCGGTCACGGTCGGCGATGATGCGCTTGCCCGCGGGCCACGGGATCGCGAACGCGGGATCGTCCCACCGCACGCCACACGCCGCCTCCGGCGCGTAAGCGGTGGATATCTGGTAGAGCACCTCAGTGTGGTCGCGGAGCGTCTGAAAGCCGTGCGCGCAGCCCTCCGGAACGTAGAGCGCGAGCCGGTTGTCGACGTCGAGCACAGCCGCGGCGTGCTGACGGAACGTCGGCGAGGCGCGACGCAGGTCGACGGCAACGTCGTAGATCGCCCCGCGGATGCACCGCACGAGCTTGGCCTCGGCGTGCGGCGCGACCTGATAGTGCAAGCCACGGAGCGTCCCGCGTCGCGGATTGTACGAGATGCTCACCTGCGCCAGGCGCGCGGAGAGGCCGTGCCGGGCGAACTCGGTGGCGCACCACGTTCGCTCAAAGAACCCACGCTCGTCGACGTGCCGCTCGGGCTCGACGATCCACGCGCCGGCGACGGACGTCGGGCGAAAGATCACGGGATGACCTTCACTTCGGGGATCGGCACCACGAACGCCCCGCCCCAGTCGCGCACGTGGGCCATCTGCGCGACGATCTCCGCGGTCAGGTTCCAAGGCAGAATCAGCACATAGTCCGGCCGGGTGCGGCTGATCGCGTCGGGCGCCAGGATCGGAATGTGCGTGCCGGGCGTGAAGCGGCCCTGCTTGTGCGGATTGCGGTCCACGGTGTACGCGAGCAGATCGGTTCGGATGCCGCAGTAATTCAGCAGCGTGTTGGCCTTGCCGGGGGCGCCGTATCCGACCGTGCGTTTGCCGTGCCGGCGCGCGTCGATGAGAAATTCGAGCAGGTGATGCTTCGTGTCCTCGACACGCCTCGCGAAGTCCGCATAGTACTCGAGCGTCGTGACGCCGGTGGCCGCCTCGCGCGCGCGCAGCGCGGTCACGCGGGGGCCGATGGGCCACCGGCGGCTCTGCGCGTGGCGACCCCAGATGCGCAGCGACCCACCGTGCGTTGGCAACTCCTCGACGTCGAAGAGGACCAGGCCGTGGGCCGCGAAGATGCGTTCGGCGGCTGTGAACGAGAAATACGAAAAATGCTCGTGATAAATCGTGTCGAACTGGTTGTCGGCGATCAGGCGCTCCAGGTGCGGAAACTCGATGGTCAGCACGCCGTCGGGCGCCAGCAGCTCTTTGATGGCGCGGATGAACCCATTGAGGTCGGGGATCTGCGCGAGTACGTTCGCGCCGCAGATCAGATCTGGACGTCGGCCCTCGGACGGCCAGTGCGCCATGCCCGCCGATCCCGCGAGTTCCACACCCGCCGGCCCGGCGAGCTCGTGGGCGCAGCGCTCGTCGAACATTCGAACCAGCGTCGGCACGCCTCGCCCACGCGCCGCTTCGGCGACGTTGCGCGCCGGCTCGATGCCGAGCGCGGGGACGCCGCGCGCGACAAAGTACTGCAGCAGGTATCCGTCGTTGCTGCCGAGCTCGACGACGAGGCTATCGGGGCCGAGACCCAGTCGGTCGACGCTGGCGGCCACGTACTGTTCGGCGTGCCGGAGCCAAGAGCTCGAGTAAGACGAGTAGTATGGATACGCGTCGTCGAAGATGCGTTCCGGCCCCACATAATCCTCGACCTGCACGAGGAAACACGTTTCGCAGACCCACATGCGCAGCGGGTAAAACGGCTCCATCCGGTTCAGCTCGTCCGCAGCCGGAAAGGTCTCGCAGAGCGGCGACATGCCGAGGTCGACGACGGTGTTGCGGAGCGGCGAGGCGCAATGCCGGCAGCGACTTGCGGACAGGGCGGTGTCCGCGGCAATGCGAGGTTCAGCCATGAGCACGCTGCTTACGAGTGCAAGTCCAGGACCGAAATTTCGGCCGCTGCGGCGGCACATCGGGCGAACCGTGTGCAAATGCTTGCTGATTTCGGGCAGTGCAGCGCCACAGTTGGGGACGCGCCCGCGGTCGCCATGAGACCAAGGGCTGGTACAGAGTGTGCAGGCTCACGAACCAGGAAATGGACGAGACCTCGCCAACGGCCGCCCGTCCGCAATCGGTCTGCATGCGGCTGCAGAACACGTACGACATCGACATCCGTGTCCGGCGCAAAGCGGCGGCGCTGGCATGCCGCGCGCGGAGGAGTGTGCGGTCGTGAGCGCAGCTTCACCGCGTATCTGTCTACCGACCGCCCGGCACTTCGAACGCCTCGCGTTCCACTGCGGCTATCTCGAGGCGCAGGACGTCCTCGTGAGCTGTGACGACGTCGATCTCATATGCCTTGAAGCCGAACCGGGCTTCCAATCCAAGCTGCGGTGGCAGCGACGGTTGATGTACCACGATGTATCGCGACGCCTCGCCTTCATGAATCCCGGCCTCAGGCGCGTGCGCCTGACGAGGGATTACGACCTGCTCGTCGTCATGTGCGCCACGTACTGGGACTTTCTGTACGTGAACGCGCTCGAAGGCTGGCGCGACCATTGCCGGACGAGTGTCTGCTGGATCGACGAGCTCTGGGCGGGCCAACTGCCCCACTATCGGTACTGGCTGCCGTCCTTGAACCGCTTCGATCACGTCATTGTCGGTCTGCACGGCACGGCGGCGCCGCTCGCCAACATGCTGGATCGCCCGTGTGAGTACGTTCCGGGTGCCACCGATGCGCTGCGGTTCACCCCCTACCCGGACCCGCCCGAGCGCGTCATCGACATCTATAGCGTTGGTCGGCGCCTTCCCGATGTCCACCGGGCGCTGCTGAATCACGCCTGCAGCAAACGTCTCTTCTACCTGTACGATTCCTTGCAGGCGAGCGGAGTGACGGCTCCGGATCACCAGGACCATCGCCGCCTCTACGCCAGCACGGCCAAGCGGAGCCGCTTCTTCGTCGTTGCGCCCGCCAAGGCGGATGCGGCCGCAGAGACGGGTGGACAGGTCGAGATCGGCTTCCGCTATTACGAAGGCCTGGCGGCCGGCACGGTCATGATCGGGGAGCCGCCCGACTGCCAGCCGTTCCCCGAGATGTTCGACTGGCCCGACGCCGTGGTGCCGCTGCGGCGCGACGGTTCCGACGCGGCGGACGTCGTTGGCGCCCTGAGCCTCGAGCCCGCGCGCTTGCACCAGATCAGTCGTCAGAACGCCCGGCAGGCACTGCTGCGCCACGACTGGGCCCATCGCTGGCGTCGCGTGCTCGAAATCGCCGGCCTCGAAGTCTCGCCGGCGCTCGAGGCTCGCGAGCAGCGCCTCAAGGCCACCGCCGCGCTCATCGAGTCGTGAGACTTGTTCCGTGGCCGCGCAGCGAGGTCACCGTCGTGACGCCTCAATGGCTGCAGCCTGTGTGAAGCAATGCGCCCGATCGCTGACGAATCTTTCATCCGTCGCGGCGCGGTCCGCGGTAGCGCAACCGCTCTGCCTGGCGGCCGGGCGTGGCACGCCTGGTGCACTGAGGTGAATGCTGGGCGCTAGTGGCGCGCCACGAACATGGAAGGCGCAGCCGGCAGGTCCTATCGACAAATCTTGAGGTCGACCCTCCTCATGGGGGGATCGTCCGTCGTCAGCATCCTCCTCGGGATCTTGCGCACCAAGGTCCTCGCACTGCTGATAGGACCTGCCGGCGTCGGCCTCGCCGGCCTGTTCACGTCGACCACCAGTCTGGTGACGGCGATCTTCGGCATGGGCATCGGCGAGAGCGCGGTGCGCTCGATCGCCGCGAGCGCGGAGACGGGGGACCGGGGGAGCATTTCGCGGACCGCGTCGACCGTCCGACGGGCGTCCCTGATCTGCGGCATCGCGGGCCTGAGCTTCGTCCTCGTGTTCAGCCCGACGCTCAGTCGGTGGACCTTTGGCGACGCCGGTCACACGTGGGATCTGGCGCTCCTGTCGCTTACCGTCCTCTTCGCCGCGTTGGCCGGCGGTCAGCTCGCCCTCATCCAGGGAACGCGGCGCATCGGCGACCTCGCGAAGATCAATGTCCTCGGCGCGCTATGGAGCACGGTGCTCAGTATTCCGATCATCTACGTGCTGCAGGCGCGCGGGGTCGCGGCCTTTCTCCTGGCGGCCTCCGCCGCCTATCTCGTCACCTGCTGGTGGTACGCGCGAGCGCTCGACGTCGGCAGAAGCCGGCTCAGATGGCGGGATTTCGTTCTCGAGGCTCGGCCCCTCGCGAGACTCGGATTGGCATTCATGATCGCCTCGCTCATGACGATGGGCACCGCGTACGTCTTGCGAGTGCTCGTGTTGCACCATCTGGGGATCTCCGCCACCGGCATCTACCAGGCGGCCGCAAACCTGTCGTCGGTCTATGTGGCTGTGATCCTGAACGCGATGTTCACGGACTTCTATCCACGACTGACCGCCGCCGCCGATGATCCGCAGCAGTTCTCCGCCCTGGTCAACCATCAAATCGAAGTCGGGGCACTGCTCGCCCTTCCCGGCATCCTGGCCACCATCACGCTGGCCCCCGTCGTGATCACGGCCTTCTACTCGTCGGAGTTCCTGCCCTCCGTGGCGATCCTTCGATGGCAGGTGATGGGCGTATTCCTCCAGGTTTTGAGCTGGCCGATGGGGTACATGCTGCGCGCTCGGAGCGACCGTCGGCTGTTTCTCTGGACCGAGGCCGCCGCCAACGCGAGCCATCTCGCGTTTGCGTGGTTGGGAATCGCGTGGCTGGGACTGAGCGGCGTGGGCATGGCGTTCCTCGCGATGAACATCATGTACTGGGGCCTGATTTACGGCGTCGTGCGCCGGCACTACGGTTTCGCGATCTCGGCAAGGAACGTCAAGCTCATCGCCGCGGCGGCGGCCAGTATCGCGGTCGTCTTCCTCTCGCCGGTGCTCTTCTCTCGCCACCCCCTCCTGCTCGCTTTGGCTGCCAGCATGCTTGGCGGCCTCCTGTGCTTCCGAGCTCTCCTGCGCGGCAGCGGGCTGCTGCAGAGCCGGGGGCTCCATTTCAGATCTCTTTTCGCACGGCACACGGCGCCCGGGAGCGTCTCCGTCCGAGGGATAACGGACTCACACGAGGAAATTCCCATGCCGCTGTTCAGCGTGATCATCCCCACCTTCAACCGTGCGGCGTTCATCGGGGAGGCTGTGGAGAGCGTTCTGCGGCAGACGTATCGCAACTTCGAGCTGATCGTGGTCGACGACGGCTCTACCGACAGGACCCGCGAAGCGCTCGCGCCGTATGCGAGTCGCTTGCGGTACCTGCACCAGGAGAACCAGGGCGTCAGCAGCGCGCGGAATTCGGGAATCAATGCGGCGACGGGACGGTGGATTGCCTTCCTCGATTCGGACGATCGGTGGGCGGATGGCTACCTCGAGGCACAATCGCGCAGCATCACCGCGCTGCCTCGGGCGGTCGCCCACGTGACGAATGCCGTCACGCTCAATGAAGAGGGCACGCGCAGCGATCACTTCGCCGAGATGCAGCTGCTCGACACGTTCGGGGCACGGTCTCGTCTGGTGTTCGATCGCCCGTACGGCGTCATTCTCGGGCACTCGCATTTCTTCGTGCAGTCGATGGTGATCCGGCGTGACGTCCTGCTGGCGGCCGGACTGTTCAAGCCCCACCTGACGATCGCGGAGGACCGCGACGTCATCGCCCGCGTGGCGTTGTGCGGGCCGTTCTCCTTCTGCCGGGACGTGTGCGTGGAGATCTTGCGCCGACGGGAGTCGATCGACCATCTCGGCGCACAACGCCTGACCCGCGGCCTGTACACGGCCCGCGCCTTCGCCGAGGTCTACGACGGCCTTCTGAAGCTTCCCGGCTTGACCCTTCGTGAACGACTGATGACGGCGTCCAGCCTGAGCCAAATGTGGCGCGCGATGGGAAACCTGCTGATCATGAACGGTGACAAGTCCCAAGCCAGGACGTACTTCCTGAAAGCGTTCCGTCTCCATCCATCTGCGATCTCGGCCCTCAAGCTCGGCGCAACGCTGTTGCCTCAACGCTACTCGAAGGTCTGTGTCAGACGGGGTAAGGATATTGCTCCCAGCTGGTGAAGACACCTCGTCGCAAGCTCCGCAGGAGGGGGGGCAAGAAGGACAGACCATTGCAGCAGGTCGGGTAATCCGACGGCAACAACCCTACACACGGTATGCGTGTTCGCATCGCTGCCATCGCACCGAAGTCAGCCGCGTAGCGGCGATCCGTTGCTTGGGCGGCAGCATCGTCACGGCCGCTCACCGACTCTGGCCTCCGCTTTGCCCGTACATGCCCGTGTGAACGCCTGGGTTCGATCTCGACATGTCGTCGCCGCCGCGTCGATCGCGGCCCTGCTCGCCGCCATCCCCACCCCGCTTCCGGCGCACCCGCCGGTAGCGGCGCCGCAGCGTTCGGCCACTCGGCCGGCCGGACCGCCGGCGTATCGCGTGGTCGACATCGGCACACTTCAGCAAGGCGCGAGCAGCCTCTTGCGAGGCATCAACAACGCGGGTGACGTTTCCGGCGGCTCCGGGACCTTTGGTAGGGGACACCGCGCCTTCGTGCTCTCGCCCACACAGCTCGAAGCGATCCCGTCAGGGGCCGACTACAGCGCGGGGTTCGCGATCAACGATGGCGGCCAGATCACCGGCTCTCTCAACACGGGGAACTCGGTACGCGGATTCGTCTGGTCCCGGGGCGCCGGCGTTCAACTCCTCGCGCCGCTGCCCGGCGACAGCGGCAGCCAGGCGTTCGCGATCAACGGACGCGGCGAGGTCGTAGGAATCTCGAGCGGCAAAGCCGGCGTCCAGGCGGTGCGTTGGTCGGCCGCCGGCGTCCCAGAGGCGCTGGGAACGCTGCCCGGACAGCGCGCGGCCCGCGCGCTCGGCATCAATGATCGCGGGGACGTCGTCGGATACACGCAGAGCGCCGGCGGTCGACAGGCCGTGCTGTGGCGCACGGGCGGCGGCCCGGAGCTGCTCGGTGCCCTGCCCGGCCACCAGACGAGCGAGGCGGTGGCGATCAACGCTGGTGGTGACATCGTCGGCTGGTCGGGACAGCTCGGCTCGCAGCACGCCGTGTTGTGGCAGCCCGGCCTCGCGCCGCGCGACCTCGGCACCTTGCCCGGAGGCAGCTGGAGCCGTGCGCTCGGTCTCAACACTCGTGGCGAGGTCGTCGGCACATCGGGCAGCTACCTCGGCCCGCGAGCCTTTCGCTGGACGCTGACCGGCGGGATGAACGACCTGAACGACCTCATTCCCGTCTCCGACTTCGTCCTCCAGGACGTGGCGGGCATCAACGACGCCGGCGTGATCCTCGTCACCGGGCGCGACGAGCTGCCGAATGCAAGCGTCGGTGAGCACAATCACGAGTTCCCGGTCCGCGTGTTCTACCTGGTGCCCACGCCATGACGCTGCGGATGGCCACGCTGGTGCTTCTCGCTTCGCTGCTGCTGGCTGGCCCCGTGGCCGCCCAGCCGTCCGCCGTCGGCCAGTGGACCACGCTGCCGACGCTGCCGTTCTTTCCGGTTCACGTGATGCTGCTGCCGAGCGGCCAGGTCATGATGTGGCCGGGCGACGAAGGGATCTCCGGCGACAACGCGCTCCTCTGGAATCCCGCGACGGCCGGGACGACGCCGCTGGCGCACGTGGGCTACGACCTTTTCTGCAGCGGACACTCTCACCTCGCCGATGGCCGCATCTTCGTCACCGGAGGGCACATTCAGAATTTCGTCGGCCTGCCGCGCGCGGCCATCTACGACCCGCTGTCCAACGCGTGGACACCGCTGCCCGACATGAACGCCGGCCGCTGGTATCCCACCAACACCACGCTGCCGAACGGTGATGTGCTGGTGGTGTCGGGCGACGTCGACATGACCGTCGGCGTCAACACGCTGCCCCAGGTGTTCGAGATGGCGAGGGGCGCGTGGCGTGACCTCACCGACGCGCAGCTAGGCCTTGAGCTCTATCCGTACATGCACGTCGCGCCGAACGGCTTGATCTTCAACTCCGGACCGTCACTCACGACGCGCTACCTCGACACGAGCGGCACCGGAGCGTGGACGACCGTCGCCAACCGCAACGATGGCTTCCGCGACTACGGCGGCTCGGTGATGTACGCGCCAGGCAAGATCCTCACGGTGGGTGGCGACGATCCGCCGCGGGCCACCGCGGAGGTGATCGATCTGAATGCGCCGAACCCGGCCTGGCGCTCGATCAGCTCGATGGCCATCGCACGACGCCAGATGAACAGCACGATTCTCCCGGACGGGCGCATCCTCGTGACCGGCGGCACGAACGGCCCAGGTTTCAACAACCTGGACACGCCGGTGTTCCCCGCCGAGATGTGGGACCCGACGACCGAGACGTGGACGACGCTGGCAAGCGCCAGCGTGCCGCGACTGTATCATTCCGCGGCCCTGCTGCTTCCCGACGGGCGCGTGCTCAACACAGGCGGTAACGGGCATCCGGAAGTCCAGGTATTCGAGCCGCCGTATCTCTTCAAGGGCGCACGGCCGACGATCACCGCGGCACCGGGCAGCGTCTCGTACGGCCAGACCGCGCTGGTGCAAACGTCCGACGCCGTCGCGCGCGTCACGTTGATCCGCATCGGCGCCGTGACGCACACCAACAACATGGACCAGCGATTCAACGAGCTGCCGTTCACGCCAGCTGGCTCGGGCGTGAGCGTGACGTTTCCGTCCGGGCCGACGCTGGCGCCGCCAGGCCACTACATGCTGTTCGTGCTGAATTCGCAGGGCGTGCCGTCGGTGGGAAGCATCGTACTGCTCGGCGGCGCGGCCTCGAACGCGCCCGCGGTGAGGGCGCTGACGCCGTCCCAGACGAGCGCGAACGGTCCCGACTTCACGCTGACGGTCGATGGCTCGGGCTTCGTCTCGGGCTCCGTCGTTCAATGGAACGGCAGCGCCCGCTCAACGACGTTCGTGAGCAACACCCGGCTGACCGCCAGCATCACCAATGCGGACATCGCGAGCGCCGGCACCGCCACCGTGCGCGTCGTCAATCCGGACACCCAGACGTCGAACGCCGCCACGTTCACCATCGGGGGCGGTTGCCCGGCGGGTCAGTTCCTCGCCGAATATTTCGCCAATCGCACACTGACTGCGCCCCCGGCTCGCACCGCGTGCGAGTCCAGCATCAACTACAACTGGGGCAGCGGCGGCCCCGCCGGCCTGCCCACTGATAATTTCTCGGTCCGCTGGACCGGCAGTTTCTCGTTCCCCGCCGGTGCCACGACGTTCACCGCCACCGCCGACGACGGCATCCGCGTCTTCGTCGACGGCACGACTGTTATCGATGCCTGGCGCGATCAGGCCGCCACGACCTACACGGGAACGCGGTCGCTGACCGCCGGTCAGCACGACGTCAAGGTCGAGTACTACGAGGCCTCCATTCTCGCCGTAGCGCAGGTGAGCTGGTCCTCGGCCGGTCAGGCCAACCCCACCCTCACGGCGCTCTCACCGAATTCCGCCGCACCCGGCGGTCCCGGATTCACGCTCACGGCCACCGGGAGCAATTTCGTCGCCGGCAGCGTGGTGACGTGGAACGGAGCGAGCCGGCCGACCACGTTCGTCAGCGCGACGCAGCTCACGGCAAGCATCCCCGCCAGTGACATCGCCAGCGCCGGCCAGGCCTCCGTGGCCGTGCGCAACGATGCCGCCGCGTCCAACACGCTCACCTTCGTCATCGGTAGCGGCGGCGCGTCGTGCCCGAACGGGCAGTTCTTCGCCGTGTACTTCGCGAATGTCACGCTCAGCGGCACCGCCGTCCGCACGGCCTGCGAGCCCACCATCAACTACAACTGGGGCGGAGGTGGTCCCGCCGGGCTGCCCACCGACAATTTCTCGGTCCGCTGGACTGGTCGCTTCACGTTCCCCGCCGGCAATACGACCTTCAGCGCCACCGCCGATGACGGCGTCCGCCTCTACGTCGACGGCGCGCTCGCCATCGACGCCTGGATCGATCAGCCGGCCACGACCTATACCGCCACGCGGACCCTCACCGCCGGCGACCACGACGTCAAGGTCGAGTACTACGAGCGCGGCGGCCTCGCCGTGGCCCAGGTGAGCTGGAACAGTGCCGCCCCCACCGGGCCGACCCTGGCGACGCTGGCCCCCGCCACCGCGACCGCGGGCGGGCCGGCCTTCACGCTCACCGCCGACGGCTCCAACTTCGTGTCCGGCGCCACGCTGCTCTGGAACGGCGCCGCACGTTCGACCACCTTCGTCAGCTCCACGCGCGTCACAGCGAGCATCGCCGCCGCCGACATCGCGGCCGCCGCGTCGGTCCCCGTGACCGTGCGCAACCCGAACGGTGTCGTCTCCAACGCTCAGACGTTCACCGTCACCTCGTCTGTCGCCACCTGCCCGACGGGCCAGTTCTTCGCCGAGTACTTCAACAACGTCGCGCTCAGCGGCACCGCTGTCCGCACGGCCTGCGAACCCACCATCAACTACAACTGGGGCGGAGGTGGTCCCGCCGGGCTCCCGACCGACAATTTCTCGGTCCGCTGGACCGGTCGCTTCATGTTCGCCGCCGGCGATACCACCTTCAGCGCCACCGCCGATGACGGCGTCCGCCTCTACGTCGACGGCACACTCGTCATCGACGCCTGGGTCGATCAGGCCGCCACGACCTATACCGCCACGCGGACGCTCACCGCCGGGGAGCACGAGGTCAAGGTCGAGTACTACGAGCGCGGCGGCCTCGCCGTGGCTCAGGCGAGTTGGAACAGCGCCGCGCCGACCGGGCCTTCCCTGGCAACGCTGACTCCCGCCAGCGCGACCGCGGGCGGGCCGGGTTTCGTCCTCACCGCCGACGGTAGCAACTTCGTGTCCGGCGCCACGTTGCTCTGGAACGGCGCCGCACGTCCGACCACCTTCGTCAGCTCCTCACGCATGACGGCGACGATCACTGCCGCCGACATCGCCGCGCCCGCCTCGGTCTCCGTGACCGTGGAGAATCCGAGCGGCGTCATCTCCAACGCCCAGACCTTCACCGTCACCTCGTCCGTCGCCGGCTGCCCAACCGGCCAGTTCTTCGCCGAATACTTCAACAACGTCTCGCTCAGCGGCAGTCCCGTGCAGACCGCATGTGAGTCGTCCGTCTACTACAACTGGGGCTCTGGCGGTCCCGCCGGCCTGCCCGTCGACAATTTCTCAGTGCGGTGGACCGGCCGGTTCCAGTTCTCTGGCGGCAACACGACGTTCACCGTCGCTGCCGACGACGGCGTGCGTCTCTACGTCGACGGCGTCCTGGTCATTGACGCCTGGATTGATCAGGGCGCAACGACCCGTACCGCGACACGCACGCTCACGGCCGGCCAGCACGAAGTCCGCGTGGAGTACTACGAGCACACCGGCGACGCGGTCATCCAGGTGCTCTTTTGATGTCGCGACTCCTCGTCGTCCCGAGGCGCGTGGCCCAGAGACTGCGCAACGTGGTACGAGCGCGGCTCCAGTCGTATGGGACGAAAGGCGTCAAGCGATATGTTTGGAATTCCGAATTCTTACGAGGTCGCTGGGACTGCCTGGACAGCACAACCGGCGATTGCGTCTACCCGTACCTCGAGACATATGCGCGGCACGGCAGCATCCTTGATCTCGGATGCGGCTCGGGCAGCACCGCAAACGAATTGGCGAGCACCGCGTACGAGTACTACACCGGCGTCGACATCTCCGATGTAGCCATCGCGAAAGCGCGCCGAAGAACGGAGGACAGCGGGCGCGCCGGCAAGACCGAGTATGCGCACGCCGATATCGTCGACTACGTGCCGACGAGGTCGTTCGACATCATCCTGTTCCGCGACTCGATTTATTACGTCGAGCCCCGAGCGTTGAAACCGATGCTCGATCGCTACGCCGGCTATCTATCCCCGCACGGTGTCTTCATCGTGCGGATCGCTGGCAGGCCGGACAAATTCGCGCGCGTTCTGGAGACCATCGAGGATCACTTCGACCTCGTCGACCGGCGCCTTCACGGCGAGCCCGAGGCCGTCATCGTTGTCTTTCGTCCACGCCGACCCCAGGCGTCTCGCCCCGATTCGCTCGCGGTCTAATCACTTCCGGACGCAGTAGCGCTCGCCCTCGTTCGGCGCGGCACTCCATCGCGCGCGCGGAGCCGCGCCGCGCTACGGCGCGACGCCGGCGAGCCGCGCGAGCTCGTCGAACGAGCGCACGACGACGTCCGCCGCGTCCGAAGGCGCGCCCTCCGGCGCATACAGCACCGTACGCATGCCGACGGCACGGCCGCCGGCGACGTCGGACGTCACGCTGTCGCCGACCATCGCGGCCTGCGCCGGCTGGCACCCCATGCGTGCGAGCGCCATGCGGAACAGCGGCGGCTCCGGCTTGCCGGCGACGATGGGCGCGACTCCCGCGGCGACGCACACCGCCTGCACGATGGCGCCGCAGCCCGGCAGGAAGTCGCCGTCCTCGAGTGGCAGCCGCGGATCGACGTTGGGCGTGACGACAGGCGCGCCCGCCGCGGCCGCCCGCGCGGCGGCGGTGAGGCGCTCGTACGTCAGATCGAAATCGTTGCCGACGGCAACCACGGTCGCCTCCCGCCACGCTTTCACGTCGACGACCCGATGCCCCGCGCCCTCGACGACCGCGGCGAGCTCGGGCGCGCCGATCACCAGCACGCGTGAGGCGCCCCAGCGCTCGCGCACGACGTCACCGAGGATCTCGAGCGGCGTGAGCGCCAGCTCATTGGGCGTGACGCCGAGACGTCGCAGCTTGGCGGTGATGTCGGCGCCGCGCGCGCGCGAGTTGTTGGTGAGATAGGCGACGCCGCGTCCGGCGCGGTGCAGCGCGGCGAGCGTCTGCGCTGCGCCGGGATTCAGCCGCTCGCCCTGCCAGACGCAGCCGTCGAGGTCGAAGACGAAGCCGCGCAGGCGGTCGAGCACGCGGCGTTAGTCGCCCGCGGACTTCTTGAAGTCGGCGATGGCCTCGGTGTAGACGCGCTCGGTCCGCTCCGCGACGCTGGCCCACGAGAAGTGGGCCTCGACCCGCCGGCGTCCGGCCTGCCCCATCCGCCGTCGCGCTTCGGGATCGTTCAACAGGCGCGTCAGCGCCTCGGCGAGCTTCTCGGGATTCGAGGGCGGGACGAGGAGGCCCGTCTCGCCGTCCACGACGACCTCGAGAATGCCGCCGACGGCGGAGGCGACCACGGCGGTCTCGCACGCCATCGCCTCCAGATTGATGATGCCGAACGGCTCGTAGACCGACGGACAGCAGAACACCGCGGCGTGGCTGTAGAGCTGCGTCACCACCTCGTGCTTGACCATCTCGTTGATCCAGCGCACGTTCGCCGCCGCGGCGACCGCGCGTCGCAGCCGCTCCTCGATCTCCGGCGTGTCGGGCGCCGACGCGCACAGCACGACCTGCACGCCCGCGGGCAGCCGCTTGGCCGCCTCGATCAGATCGAAAATCCCCTTCTGGTCGGTGATGCGCCCGACGAAGAGCACGTAGGGCGGCTTCACACCCAGCCGCTCGAGGTGCTCGCGACGCTCGGTCCGCCGGAAGCGCTCGGGATCGATGCCGTTGTGGATCACCACGACGCGCGCGGGATCGGCGTCGAAGTGGCGCAGGATGTCGTCGCGCATCTTGTTGGACACCGCGATGACGCGATCCGCCGCCTCCACCGTCGTCTTCTCGATCCACGACGAGAGCAGATAGCCGGAGCCGAGCTGATCCGCCTTCCACGGCCGGAGCGGCTCCATGCTGTGCAGCGTGACGACGAGCGGGATGCGGTGCAGCGTGCGGATCCAGAGCCCCGCCATGTCCGCGTACCAGGTGTGCGCGTGTGCGACGTCGGCGTCGACGGGATCGCGGGCCATGGCCAGCCCGATCGAGAGCGTCTCCAGCGCCGGCGCGAAGCGCGGCTCGCCGCCGGAGTCGGCCTTCAGCCGCTCCCACGGCGTGTAGCCGCGCACGACGACACCGTCGTTCGTGGGTTCGCGCTCCCCGAAGCAGCGGACCTCGACCTTCATGCGCTGCTTGAGCGCCTGCGTGAGCTGGTCAACGACGACACCGGCGCCACCGTAGATGTGCGGCGGGTACTCGCGCGTCAGCTGAAGAGCCTTCATGGCGTCAGGATAGCGTACGCGCCTACCGCGGCCCTCGTTCTCCCGCTACTCGGACGACGCGGGCGGCGGAGGCGGTCCCTCCTCCGCGCTGCGCTCCTCCTCCCAGCGCTCGAGCTTGCGCGCAACGGTGCGCACGTCGATGCCGAGCAGCTTGGCCGCGAGCGTCTTGTTGCCGCCCGTCGCCGCGAGCGTCGCGTCGAGCAGCCGCTGCTCGACCTCCGCCAGCGGCGTGCCGATCCGCACCGAGACCACGCCCTCGGGCAGCGGCGTGGCGCCCGCGATCTCCGGCGGCAAGTCGGCGACGTCCACCTGACTGCCGCGTGCGAGGACGACCCCGCGCTCGATCACGTTCTCGAGCTCGCGGACGTTGCCCGGCCACGCGTAGGCTTCCAGCTGCTTGAGCGCGTCGTCGGTGAGGCCGTCGAGGCGACGGTTGTTCTTGGCCGCGTACAGGCGCAGGAAGTGCTGCGCGAGCAGGGGGATGTCCTCGCGCCGCTCGCGCAGCGGCGGCACGACGAGCGTGATGACCTTGAGCCGGTAGAACAGGTCCTCGCGGAAGCGCCGCTCCTTGACCAGCTGCGCGAGGTCCTGATTGGACGCGGCGACCAGCCGCACGTCGACCTTCATGCTGCGGGTGCCGCCGAGCCGCTCGAACTCGCCCTCCTGCAGCACGCGCAGGATCTTGGGCTGCGTGACCGCGGAGAGGTCGGCGACCTCGTCGAGGAACAGCGTCCCGCCGTCGGCGAGCTCGAAGCGGCCCTCCTTGCGGCCGGCCGCGCCGGTAAACGCGCCGCGCTCGTAGCCGAACAGCTCGGATTCTAGGAGTGTCTCAGGCAGCGCCGCGCAATTCACCGCCACGAAAGGCTTGTTGGCGCGTCCCGAGCGCTCGTGGATTGCCTTCGCGAAGATCTCCTTGCCCGTGCCGCTCTCGCCCTGGATCAGCACGGTCGCCGACGACGAGGCGACCTGCTCGACGAGCATCATCGTGCGCCGGAACGCGGGGCTCGCCCCGATGATCGCGCCCTGCCGGAGCAGGTCGTCCAGGCGCTGCTGCAGCACCTTGTTGGTCGCGATCAGCTGGCGGCGTTCCAGCGCCTTGTCGATGAGCTTCAGCAGCTGCTCGCGGCGGAATGGCTTGGTGAGAAAGTCGTAGGCGCCGTCCTTCATCGCCTTCACCGCCTCCTCGACGGTGCCGAAGGCGGTGAGCAAGATGACGTCGACGTCGGGCGCAATGGCCTTGGCCGCCCGCAAGAGCTCCAGCCCCGTCAGGCCGGGCATCTTGAGGTCGGTCAGGATCAGATCGACGGCCGCGGTCTGCAGGCGCTCGAGCGCGGCGCGTCCATCCGAGGCGAGGACCACGCGGTAGCCCTCACGCGTCAGCGTCCGCTCGAGGCTCTCGCGCAGCCCCGGATCGTCGTCGGCGATGAGCAGCGTGCGCTCAGGCACGGGTCACCTTCACCGGCAGGCGCATCGTGAAGACCGCCCCGCCGCCCGGGCGGTTGGCCCACGTGAGCTCGCCGCGGTGCTCCTCGATGATCTGCCGCGCGATCGACAGCCCGAGCCCGGTGCCCTGCGGCTTCGTGGTGAAGAACTGCTCGAAGAGCCGGCCGGCCACCTCGGGGCCGATGCCCGGGCCCGTGTCCGCGACGGCGATCTCGACGGCGTCGCCGAGCGCGCGGCTCGAGATCGTCAAGGCACCGCCGCGCGAGAGCGCCTCGAGGCCGTTCTTGACGAGGTTGAGCACGGCCTGTCGCAGCAGCGCGCGATCGATCTCCATCATCGGAACGGCCGGATCGGTCGCGACGTGCATGCTGAGCCCCTGGCGATCCGCCACCGGCCGCACGAACGCCGCGAGCTCCTCCACGAGCTGGTTGATCGACTCCTCCTCGAAGTGCGCCTTGGGGAAGCGCGCGAACGCGAGGTACTCCTCGGTGAGCGCGTCGAGCGTGTTCACCTGGTCGCGGATGGCGGTGACGAGACCGCCCGCCTCGTCCATATCGGGGCCGGTGCGCGCGCGCACGATGTCGCCGAGCATCTCGGCGTTGAGCTCGATGGCGCTGATGGGGTTGCGCACCTCGTGCGCCACTTTGAGCGACAGGCGGCCGACGGTCGCCATCCGCTCGGACACGACGAGCTCCTGTTGGGTGGCCTGCAGCCGGCTCAGCAGCCCTTCGACCTCCTCGCGCGCGCGCCGCTCGCGGTCGGCGACGATGCCGACGATCACCGCGGGGAGCCCGAACAGGACGACGAGCAAGCTGACGCCGGTCCAGGTGATCCACGGGGGGGCCAGCCACGCGGCGGCGGCCATGAGACCGCCCGCGACGAGCGCGGTGACAAACGCGATCCAGGGGCCGAAGTAGTACGCGTTGACGGCAACCAGGGGAAAGAACAGGAGATAGAAAAGACTGTTGCCGCCGCCGGTCAGGAGGATCAGCACAAACACGAGCAGCAGATCGATGGCGAGCGCTCCGAGAAAAATCGTCCGCGTCGCGTGGGGGTGCACCGTGACCAGCGCGAAGATGCCGAGCTTGTAGAGCGCGAACCACACCACGAGCGAGAAGATGTCGATTTGCTCCGCCGGCCGCAGCGGGACGAACCCCAGCGTCGCGAGACCGCCGATCATGGCGACGGCGAGCAGCACGGCGAACACGCGCTCGTCGCGCTCGAGCAGCGTGAAGATCGCGTGCCAGGGCTTGCGCTCCGCGGTCACGGTCGCCACGCTCGCCGACTATAGCACGCCGTCATCGATGTCCTGGGCCACGGCGCGGCTCTTGCGCCACGCCACCACCGCGATCCACGTGGCGAGGACGAGGAGGCCGATCAGCGCGACCCAGCGCTCGACGCGATGCACGTCGTGGAGGATCTCGGCGAGCTGATCGGTGAAGTAGTAGGCGAGCGCGAATCCTATGGGCACGCCGACGAGCGCCGCCGCGCCGTCCACCGCGATGAACTTCCAGAACGGGACGCGCGCGATGCCGGCCGTCAGGAACGCCGCCGCGCGGAGCCCCATCACGTGGCGCGCGGTGAAGATCGTCTTGACCGCGTGCTTGCGGTACGCGCCCAGCAGCATCTGCTCGCGGGAGGGGCTGAGGATGCGGCGCACGATGGACCACTCGAGGATGCGCTCGCCCCAGTGATGGCCGACCCAATAGAGGACCGAGTCGCCCACGAGGACGCCGAGCAGGCACACCGGTAGCGCGATCCACCAGCGCATGTAGCCCTCGTGGGCGAGCGCGCCGGCCGCGAGGACGGGGAGTTCTTCGGGAATGGGCGCGCCCAGTCCCCCGAGGAAGAGGAGGGTGAACACACCCACGTAGCTGAACTGCTCGATGAAATCATTGAGCACGGTGTGTATACTTTACCCGTCTGGTGCGGTCGCCGGTTCGCCGTGAACCCCCGCCCGCGGGCTCAGGCCGCGTCCCGGGTCTCCTTCCGAGTCCAGGGATCGCGAGCACAGTCGGAAGGCCACAAGGAGCGCTCCCCATGGCTGTGAAACTCTTCGTCGGAGGCCTCTCCTTCTCCACCTCGACCGACCGTTTGAGGGAGGCGTTCGCCGCGTGCGGCAACGTCGAGTCCGCCAGTGTTGTGACGGACCGCGACACCGGCCGCTCGCGCGGGTTCGGCTTCGTCGAGATGGCGTCGAACGAGGAGGCCGAGCAGGCCATCAGCAAACTCAACGGCACGAGCCTCGACGGCCGGACCATCCAGGTCGAAAAGGCCAAGAGCCCCGGCGCGGGCGGTGGCGGCGGCGGTCGTGGCGGCTTCGGCGGCCGCGGCGGCGGCGGTCGACCGGGGGGCGGGTACGGTGGTGGACGCCCCGGCGGCGGCGGAGGTCGCTGGTAAGTTTGCTATAACGGAGCCGGGATGGCCCCCGGCTCCGTTTTTAACGAAGCCGCCAGCCCGGCTCGAGCCGTGGGTGGCCTGAGCTAGATGGCTGCCGGCTGCGTTTGTAACGAAGTCGCGCGCCCGGCTCGAGCCGTGGGTGGCCTGAGCTAGATGGCTGCCGGCTGCGTTCTGCACACCGAATCGTCGGTTGGCTTCGGTGGGCAGGAGATCCGAATCATCGCTGAATCGCGCTGGCTGATCGCGCACGGTTGGCGCGCAACGATCGTCGGGCAACCCGGCGCTCGCTTGCTCACCGAAGCCGCTCGCGCGAACGTCCCTGCCCTCGCCCTCCGTATGCGCGGGGCCTGGGACGTCGTCGCGATGCTCGCCCTGCGACGCCTCATGCGCGCGCACGAGGTCGGCGTCGTGCACACCCATTCGTCGGTGGACGCCTGGGTCGGCGGCCTCGCCGCGCGCTCGCTCGGTATTCCAATCGTCCGCAGCCGTCACGTCAGCATTCCGATCCCGAAGAGTCGCGCGCGCGTCTATCGGCTGGCCGACCGCGTGATCACGAGCGGCGAGGCGGTGGCGGCGATCGTGCGCGGCGCCGGCGTGCCCGCCGACCGCGTCGTCGCCATCGGCCCCGGGCTGGACACGACGCGCTTTCATCCCAGCGTTTCCGGCGCCGCCGTCCGCGCGGAGCTCGGCCTGCACGGCCCCGCCGTCGGCCTGGTCGCCAACATTCGCGGCAGCAAGGGGCACGTGTATTTCCTGGAGGCGGCGCGCACGGTGCTGGTGCTCCGTCCCGACGCGCGCTTTCTCATCGTCGGCGACGGCATCGGCTTCGACGACGTGCGGCGCCGCGTGAAGGAAATGGATCTCGAGTCTCGCGTGGTCATGACGGGCTTTCGTCGCGACGTTCCCGAGGTGATGGCGGCGCTCGACGTGCTGGTGCTTCCCTCGATCAAGTCCGAGGCGATGTCGCAGGTGATCCCGCAGGCGCTCGCGGTCGGCACGCCCGTGGTCGGCACGAGCGTCGGCGGCACGCCGGAGCTCGTCCGCGACGGCGAGACCGGCCGGCTCGTGCCGCCGGCCGACTCCGCGGCACTCGCCGCGGCCATCGTCGATCTCCTGAACGACCCCGAGCGCGCGCGGGCGATGGCGCGCCGCGGACAGGCGCTGGTGCTCGCCGAGCACTCGATCGATGCGGCGATGGCGCGGACAATCACGGTCTACGAGGCGGTGCGCCGAGAACGCTGACGCGAAAGTCGGTTACCGACCCGCGCCGGAGACCATCGTCGCCGGGTCGAACAGATGACACGCGACCTCGCGCCCATCGACGGTGCCGAGCTTCGGCTCGTCGGTCGAGCAGCGCGGCATGACTTGCGGACAGCGTGTGTGGAAGCGGCAGCCCGAGGGCGGATCGAGCGGGCTCGGAACGTCGCCGGCCAGTACGATGTCGTCACGCGAGTCGTCGGGATGCGAGGGCAGCGCGGCGGCGAAGAGCGCCTTCGTGTACGGATGCCGCGGCTGGGTCGCCACCGTTTTCGCGACGCCGCACTCGACAACGCGCCCCAGGTACATGACCGCGATCACGTGGCTCATGTGCGCCACGGCCGCGAGGTCGTGCGCGATGAAGAGATAGGCCAGCCCGAGCTCACGCTGCAGGTCCTTGAGCAGATTCAGGATCTGCGCGCGGATGGAGACGTCGAGCGCGGACACCGGCTCGTCCAGCACGATGAGCCGCGGCGACAGCGTCAGCGCGCGCGCGATGGCGATGCGCTGGCGCTGGCCGCCGGAGAACTCGTGCGGGAACAGCTCCGCCGCGCGCGCAGGCAAACTGACGAGGTCGAGCACCTTGCGCAGCCGCGCGGCAACCTCGGCGCGCGACAGCCGCTCGTTGGTCACCAGCGGCTCGGCGATGATCGAGCCCACACGCATGCGGGGATTGAGCGACGCGTACGGATCCTGGAAGACCGCCTGCACGGAATGCCGATAGCGTCGTAGCCCCTCGGCATCCAGTGCGGCCAGCGACTCGCCCTCGAACAGGATCTCGCCCGCCGTCGGCTTCTCGAGCAGCAGGACCATTTTCGCCGTCGTCGTCTTGCCGCAGCCGGACTCCCCGACCAACCCCACCGTCGTGCCCGGCTCGATGACGAACGAGACGTCGTCGACCGCGCGCACTGCCTTCTGCGGCCCCCCGAACAGGCCCCGGCGCACCGGGAAGTGTTTGACGACACTGCGCGCCTCGAGCAGCGGCGTCATCCGGACAACCAGCACGCCGTGCGGTGGCCGGCGCCGACGACGCTGTCGTGCGGCGGCTCGGTCACGCACTTCTCGAGCCGCACGGGGCAGCGGGGGTGAAACGCGCAGCCGCCGGGGAGCGACGCCGGATCCGGCGGCTGGCCCTCGATCGCGGTCAGACGGCCGTTGGACTCGCCGAGCCGCGGGATCGACTCGATCAGCGCACGCGTGTACGGATGGCGCGGCGCACTGAAGATCTGGCGCACCGGCCCGGCCTCGACGATGCGTCCCGCGTACATCACCGCCACCGCGTCGCACATGCGCGCGACGATCCCGAGGTTGTGGGTGATGAAGATCATCGCCAGGTGCTGCGCGCGCTGCAGCTCACGCAGCAGCGACAGGTACTGCGCCTGGATCGTCACGTCGAGGCTGGTCGTCGGCTCGTCGGCGATGAGCACGCGCGGCCCACAAGAGATTGCGATCGCGCCCACGATGCGCTGCCGCATACCGCCCGACAGCTCGTGCGGATAGTTGCGCACACGCATGTTCGGCGCCGAGATGCGCACCGCGCCCAGCAGGTCGCGCGCCCGCTCCCACGCGCCGCGGCGGCTTTTGCCCTCGTGCACGCGCAGCGGCTCCGCCACCTGGTCGCCGACGGTGAACAGCGGGTTGAGCGACGCCATCGGGTCCTGCAGGATCATCGCTATCCGCTTGCCGCGGATGCGGCGCATCTCGCCCTCGGACTTGGCCAGCAGATCCTCGCCCTCGAAGCGCACGCCGCCGCCCACGATGCGCGCACCCGGCGGCAGCAGGCGCAGCAGCGAGAGCGCGAGCGTGGACTTGCCCGAGCCGGACTCGCCGACGATGCCGAGCGTCTCACCGTCGCGCAGCGTGAACGAGACGTCCTGCACGGCGCGCGTCACGCGTGTGCCGCGCGCGCTCACGTAGTGCGTCGTGAGGCCGCGAACTTCGAGCAGCGGAGCTGAGCCCTGATTCATAGGCTCGCCTCGAACGGTGGGGCCCCAGCCCCACGACGTTCTGCGGCTCGCAAAACAGTCACAGCTGCCGTAGCTGCGGATCGAGCTTCACGCGCAGCCAGTCGCCGAGGAGGTTCGCGGAGAGCACCATGAGCATGATGCAGAGGCCGGGCAGCACGGTGAGCCACCAGTAGCCCGCCATCAACCCCTTCTTGCCGTCGGCGAGCATGAGACCCCACGCCGGCTTCGGCGGCGGCACGCCGACGCCGAGGAACGACAGCGCCGCCTCGGTGACGATGACGATGCCGAGCATGAGCGTGCCGAGCACGATCGCGGAGTTCACGACGTTGGGCAGGATGTGGCGCTTCATGATCGTGCGCTTGGAGCATCCGGCCACGACGGCCAGCCGCACGTAGTCGCGTTCCTTCAGCGACAGCACCTCGCCACGCACCACGCGCGCGTAGCGCGTCCAGTACACGGCGGCGAGGATGACGACGATGTTCATCTCGCTCGGCCCCACGATGGCGGCCAGAAAGATCGCCCAGGTCAGTCCGGGAATCGCGAGCCACGCGTCGGTCACGCGCATGATGACCTGGTCGACCCAGCCGCCGAGATACCCGGACAGGATTCCGAGGATGGTCCCCAGCACGCCCGCGAAGATCACGGCCGTGAAGCCGACGAGCAACGACACGCGCGCGCCGAAGATCAGCCGCGAGAGCACATCGCGGCCCACGTGATCGGTACCGAGCAGGTGGCTCGTGCTGCCGCCCTGTTGCCACGCGGGGGGTCGGAACCGCTCGCCGAGCAGCCCCACTTGAGGATCGTGGGGCGCGATCACGTCGGCGAAGATCGCGAGGATCGCGAACACCAAGAGAATCGCGACCGGGAAGATGGGCAGGCCTTCGATGCGGAGCGAGGGCCAACGCCAGGCGGTCGATATGGTGGCGGCGCGGCTACCGTTCATAACGAATCCTCGGGTCGATCACGGCGTACATGAGGTCCACCGCGAGGTTGACGATGACGATCATGAACCCACTGAGGATGACCGACGCCTGCACCACGGGGAAGTCGCGGAACGCGATGCCCTCGTAGAACAGCCGCCCGACTCCCGGCCACGCGAAGACAGTCTCGACGACGACCGCGACATTGATCATGAGGACGAGGTTGATCCCGGCCAGTGTCAGGACGGGAATCAGCGCGTTCTTGAAGGCGTGCTTGCAGATGACCAGCGCCTCCGGCAGCCCCTTGAGGCGCGCGAGCTTGATGTACTCGGATCCGAGCACCTCGAGCATCGACGAGCGCGTGAGGCGCATGTGCGCGGCGGCGAAGTACCACCCGAGGGCGAAGGCCGGCATGAGCACGTGCCACGGCGTGCCCGAGCCCGACGACGGCAGCCAGCCGAGATACACGGAGAAGAAGAGGATCAGCAGCAGCCCGACCCAGAACGACGGCATCGAGAGCCCCAGCAGCGCGAAGATCTTGCCCACGCCGTCCCACCAGCCGTTGACGCGGACCGCGGCGAGGATTCCGCTCGGAATGCCGATGGCGAGCGAGAACGCCATGGCGACGAGCGCCAGCACCAGCGAGTTCGGTAGCCGTTCGAAGTAGAGCTCGAGCACCGGTGTGCGGTAGTAGAACGAGCGGCCGAAGTCTCCGCGCACCAGGCCCTTGAGGAAGAGTCCGTATTGCACGATGAGCGGACGATCGAGGCCGAGATCCGTGCGCACCGCGTCGATGTCCGCCTTGCTGGCGCCCGGCTCGACGAGCAGCACCGCGGGATCACCGGTGAGTCGCACGAACACGAAGATCGTCGCCGAGAGCACGACGAGCGAGAGCAACGCGTACCCGACCCTTCGGACGATGAATCGTTTCATGGGGCGCCTCCACTCCGAACGCACGCGGACAGTGGTGCGGGATTATATACTCGCCCGCGTGCTGGACGGCATCCGTGTTCTCGACCTCTCCCGCGTGATCGCCGGTCCCTACTGCGCCACCCTCATGGCCGACCTCGGGGCCGACGTGGTCAAGCTCGAGCGTCCCGGCCGCGGTGACGACCTGCGCGCCTGGCGCGGCGGCAATGGTATGAGCGCCGCCTTCGCCGCGGTCAACCGCGGCAAGCGCGGGATCGCCGTCGAGCTGCAACACCCCGAGGGCGCCCGGCTGGCGTTCGAGCTGGCGGGCCGCGCCGACGTGGTCGTGGAAAACTTTTTGCCCGGGGTCGCCGCGCGGCTCGGCCTTGGCTACGAGGCCGTCAGCGCCGTGAACCCGAGCGTCGTGTACGCGTCCGTCACCGGCTTCGGCCAGACGGGGCCGTACGCCAAGCGCCCGGGGTACAACACGATCGCGCAGGGTATGAGCGGCCTCATGGCCCTGACCGGGATGCCCGGGCACCCGCCAACACGCGTCGGCGGCTCGGTCTCCGACCTCGCGGCAGCACTCTGCGCGTTCGGTGCCATCAACGCGGCACTCGTGCACCGCTTCCGCACCGGCAGCGGCCAGCATCTGGACGTCAACCTGCTTGCATCGACGCTGAGCCTGCTGCCCGATCCCGTCGCGCAGTATTTCGACACCGGTCAGCGCCCGCGGCGCGTCGGCAACCGCAACGTCAATCTCACACCGGCCGAGGCCTATCCGACCAAAGACGGCATGATCCAGGTCGTGATGATGAACCCCGACCAGTACGGGCGGTTCTGCGCCGCGCTCGGCGATTCCACGCTGGCGACCGACCCGCGCTTCGCCACGAATGACGCTCGCCTGACGCACTACGACGACTTCCGGGTGCGTGTCGAGCGTGCGCTCGCCGGCGCGACCACAGCCGAGTGGCAGGAACGGTTCGAGCGCGCGTCGATCGCGGCGGGCCCGGTGTACGAGTTCGACGAGGTCTTCGCCGACGCGCAGGTCAAGCACCTCGAGCTGGTGGCCGAGATAGAGCAGCCGGCGTACGGCACCGCCCGCATGCTGAGCTTCCCCGTGCGGGCGTCGGCGACACCCGCGACGATTCGCCGCCCCGCCCCGCTGCTCGGCGAGCACACCGCCGAAGTGCTCGGCGAGATCGGCGTGAAGGCACCAGACCTCGAGCGCCTGGCGGCGGCCGGGACGATCGCGCTCGGGCCGGCGACCAGTCGAAGCTAGACCGGTGCCGCGACGGGCGGCCTAAGGCCCGTGGTACGGTGAATGCACTGGACGCTTGTCGTGAACGTTCACGTCCTGGCCTGTGACTACGACGGCACGATCGCCGACGGCGGCCGCTGCTCACCGGAAATGGTCCAGGCCCTCGCCCGGGTCCGTGAGTCGGGCCGCAAGGTGTTGCTCGTGACCGGCCGAATGCTACCCGACCTGCGCAGCGTTTGTTCCGACGTCGACCGCATGTTCGACGCGGTCGTCGCGGAAAACGGCGCCCTCCTCTACTTCCCCGAGACGCGCGAGGCGCGCACGCTGGGTGACGCGCCGGAGTCGGCGCTGATCGAAGAGCTGCGCCGCCGCGGAGTGCCGTTCGATGTCGGCTCCTCGATCGTCGCCACCAGCGAGGCCTACGCCGACGCCGCTCTGGCGGCGATCCGCGACACCGGCGTGGAGCGCACCCTCGTCTTCAACAAGGGCGCGCTGATGCTGCTGCCGGGCGGGGTGACGAAGGGCACCGGTCTCGACGCCGCGCTGACGGTGCTGGCGCTGTCGCCGCACAACATGGTCGGCGTGGGCGACGCCGAGAACGACCACGCCTTTCTCGCGATGTCGGAGTGCGCCGTCGCCGTGGCCGACGCGATTCCGGCGCTGCGCGAGCGCGCGGACTACGTCACCCGCGCGCCGGGCTCGCGCGGCGTCATGGAGTTCATTGAAGAACACGTCGTGAACGATCTCGCCGCGCTGCTGCCGCGATTGACGCGCCACCGCCTGCCCGTCGGCGAGGGCGCAGACGCTGAGCCGGTGACGATATCGCCGCACGGCGTCCGCATGCTGATCGTGGGCCCCTCCGCGAGCGGCAAGTCCACCCTGACGGGATTGCTGGTCGAGCGGCTCATCGAGAGCGGGCGCTCGGTGCTGCTTATCGATCCCGAGGGCGATTACCAGAGCTTCGCCGAGCTCGAGCGCGTGGTCGTGCTGGGCGGCAGCAACGAACGCGTGCTGCCGACGCCGGACGAGCTGCGCCAGCTGCTGCACCAGCCGCGCACGAGCCTCGTGCTGAACCTCTCGGCGATGAGCCGCGCCGAGAAGGTCGCGTATGCGACCAAGGCGCTGGGTGCAGTCGCGTTCGTGCGGTCGACGGCCGGGCTTCCGCACTGGCTGATCCTCGACGAGGCGCATCACATTGCACCCGCCGACGGCTCGCCGGTTGTGGAGCTGCTGCGCAGCGCGGAGTCGTTCTGCATGAGCACGCTGGACGTGAACGATCTGGCGCCCGAGCTACGCGCGGTCGCGAACGTCGTCGCGGCGACCGAGCTCGGCGCCTTCACGGCGGCGACGCGCGCCGCCGCCCCGGGCCGCGCGCCGGTGCTCGCAGGACCGCCGCTGGCGCCGGGCGAGGTCGCCATCGCGTGGCTCGCCACCTCCCCGCGAGCGCAGCGCTTCCGCGTGGGTAAGCGCCGCGTGCAGCACCGGCGGCACGTGCGCAAGTACACCGAGGGCGAGCTGCCGCCTGATCGCTCGTTCTACTTCCGCGGCCCGGCCGGGGCGTTGAACCTGCGCGCCGCAAATCTCGTGCGCTTCGTGGAGCTGGCCGAGGGCGTCGACGAGCCGACGTGGGCGTGGCACCTCGGACAGCACGACTATTCGACGTGGGCACGCCAGCAGATCAAGGACGACGATCTCGCCGGCGCCCTCGCCGCGGTGGAGACGGCCAACCTGCCACCGGCCGAATCACGCCGCCGCGCGCTCGACGAGATCCGCGCGCGATATACCGTTTGATTGGGGGACCCCTGCGGCTTCCCCCAAGCCCCGTTTGATTGGGGGACCCCTACGGCTTCCCCCAAACCCCCTCAACGCGCGTGGGCAACCCACCTGACGTCGCGCGGCGGCTTGTCGTCGCGGAGACCGAGAAACACCGGATGGCGCAGGCGGCCGTCACCCGTCTTTTCCATGAACCCGATCTGTGCGACGAGCGTCGGCTCGAGCCACGTCGCGTCGCGCATGCGAGGCGCGTCGACGAATGGGGGGCTGGGGCGCCGGAGCGCCGCGAAGCGCTGCGCGAGATCGGCGAGCGTCTTACTCGTAAAGCCGGTGCCGACCTTGCCCGCATAGCGCAGCGTGCCGTCGTCGTACGCGCCGATGAGGATCGCGCCGAAGTGCGTGCGCGCGCCCTCGGGTGCCGTGTAGCCGCCGATGACGAATTCCTCCTCGGCGCGGACCTTCACCTTGCGCCAGGCGGTCGAGCGCTTGCCGGTCTCGTACGTCGACGCCGCGTCTTTGGCCACGATGCCCTCGAGGCCGCGTGCGCGCGCCGCCTCGAACGCCTTGAACCCGTCGCTCGCGAGCCGTTTCGCCAGCAGCAGCGCGCCGCCGGCGCGCACCTCTTTCTCCAGCACGGTCCGCCGCTCGGCCAACGGCCGCCCGCGGAGGTCGCGGCCGCGCGCGAACAGAGCGTCGAACACGACGTACACCGGCCGCCGCCGCGTGTCGGCGCCGAAGAGCTGAAAGCGCGAGATGCCCTTGACGTCGAACACGACGATCTCGCCGTCCAGGACCAGCGTCGGTGCCGGCAGCTTCGCGACCGCGGCGGCGGCCTCGGGAAAATCCGCCGTACGATCGATGAGATTGCGCGTGATCAGACGCACGCGGCGGCCGTCCTTCTCGGCGATGATCCGGATGCCGTCGTACTTTTCCTCGTAGACCCAGCCGGAGACGTGGAACGGTTCGTCGACGAGCGTCGCGAGCATCGGCTTGACGTTGGTCGGAACCGTCGCCGCGGGACGCCGCTCGGACCCGCGGCCGACGGTCACGCCCGCTTCGCGGTGGACCGCGGCGGATCGGCAGGCTTCGCGGTCGAGCGCGGCGGATCGGCGCCGGCGGCCTGCTCGAGCTGGCGGGGGCTGGCGCCCGCCGCGCGCGCGATGCCGACCATCGTGCGGCGCGAGACGACGGACTTCGGCTTGGACAGCGTGAGGTCCTCGATCGCGGTGGCGTGCGCGTCGCGGTGCTTGATCAAGAGCCACTGGCGATCGCGCATCCGCACGAGGACCCACGAGCCCTTCAGCTTCTTGCCGGAGATCCGCATCTTGAGGTCGCCCTTGGCGAGCGCCTTGCCAACATCGGGGCTCTCGGGCTCCCAGGTGCCGCGGTCCCAGATCATCACCGTGCCACCGCCGTACTCGCCCTCGGGGATCACGCCCTCGAAGTCGTTGTAGTCCATGGGGTGCGGCTCGGTCATCATCGCCAGGCGCTTGACGCTCGGATCGAGCGACGGTCCCTTCGCTACCGCCCACGAGAGCATCACGCCCTCGTGCTCGATGCGGAAGTCGTAGTGCAGATGGCTGGCGCGGTGCTTCTGCACCACGAACTCCAGACCACGCGCCGCCTTCTTCTTGCCCGCGCGGCCGGGCGGCTCCGGCGTGACGTCGAAGCGGCGCTTGCGGTTGTACTCGGCGAGCCGGCCGTAGCGGCTGAGGTCGTCGAGAGGCTCTGCGCGCTTGGCCATGTCAGCTCTGCGCCAACGCCGCGGTCAGGCGCTTGGCCACGTCGGCCGCGGCCGGCGACGCCGGCACGACCTCGACCGTCTGCGGCGCGGCGCCGAGGCCCAGCGCGAGCGCGCGCGCCAGCTGATCGGTGGCCGCAATCGGGCCGCTCGCCGCAGGACCCTTCATGCCGTGCAGACGCAGTAGAGCGATGGCCGCCGCGTCGAGCGCGCAGCGGTCGTCGCTCGCGAGGAACACGCCGGGCGCGGCCCGCGTGCCCGCCTCGGGACCGCCGTCCACGAACGCCTCGAGCGCGTCCATGATGTTGAGCGCGGGCCGCCACGTGAGGTTCGCCTCGGCGATCATCGCCCGCTGGTGCGGCGAGCGGTGCAGGTCCTGCATGTAGTCGTGGCCGTCGCCGGGCACGCGCTTGGCGATCATGCCGACGCTGTTCTTCAGCGACAGCGTGACGTGGCCGCCGAAGCGGTGCGTCTTGCAGCACATCGTCTGCACCGCGCACGGCGCCTCGGTGAACAGACGCGCGGCGTGCAGGCCGTTGGGCCAGTGCTCGCCGCGGAATGTCTCCCAGGCCGGGCGGCCGACCTCGTCCAGTACGACGACCCGTACGCTGGCGCGCTTGGCGACCTCCGCCGCGCCCGTGCGCTCGAGCACGCGCCGCGTCTCGCCCATGCCCGAGCGCTCGGCCAGCGTGATGGACGTCGCGTGCCGCGCCTGCAGACGATCGAACAGCGCGGCCAGCGTCTCGGGATGCGTCGAGGCGGGAAACGCGTCGTCGCTATTGAAGTTGGCTTTGAGTGCGACGTCGCGGCCGTCGCACGCGCGGAACTCGAGCGCGTCGAAGCAGGCGGCGACAGCCTTCGCGCGGTCGGCTTCGCGCGCGACGACCACGCGGCCCTTCTCGGGCGCTGGCCAGGCCGAGAGCGGCGTACCCAGCACGGCGGCCGTCGCGGCAGCACCCTCCAGGAACCGGCGGCGCGAGATCGCGTCCACGTCTGAATTGTACCGGGCCCGCGAAGCGCTGGGCCGCGCGGGCTCACCCCGGCCGCGCGACGAAGCGCCGCATGTCGCCGCGGGCGCGCCGCGTGGCCGCGTCGATGCTGAAGCCGGCCGCCTGGACGGTGCGCTCGGTGTCGCGATTCCAGTGACAGCCGCCGCTCAGCCGCGTCCACAGCGGCTGCCAGCGATCCTGCACGCGCGCCTTCCACCCACCCCGCGCGCGTACGTGCTCCAGCATCCGCAGCGTGCCGCCGGGCTTCAGCACGCGCTTGACCTCGGCGAGGCCGCGCGCCGGATCGGGCACGCTGCAGAACACGAGACCACTGACAACGGTATCGAATGCGCCTCCCCGAAACGGCAGCATCTGCGCGTCGCCCTGCACCAGCGGCACGCGCGGCGCGCGCCGCCGTGCGGCGCGCAGAGACTCGTGCTCGGGATCGAGCCCGATCACGCGGGCGTTCGCATCGAACAGCGGC
>Ga0075421_100000111_pt1 | contig 67404 bp, 60 predicted proteins | sample SoiMetdeltSBSDD5_FD_75292 | JGI IMG/M metagenome (GOLD analysis project Ga0075421, IMG submission 75292) | Bulk soil microbial communities from a Populus tree surrounding site in Tennessee, USA - Soil MetaG P. deltoides SBSDD5 | ecosystem: Environmental > Terrestrial > Soil > Tree plantation... | reverse complement strand
GGCTGGCAGCGCTTCCTGGACGCCCATCCCGACGGCGAGCGCGCCGGCAAGGCCCGGCAGGCCATCGCCGCCATCGCCGCCGCCGAGGCGCGCGAGCGCGGCGAGCTGGCGGCCTGGACCTCGGCCGCCAAGACCGGGGCCAGGGAGGACCTGGAGCGCTATCTCGCCGCCTATCCCTCCGGCAGCTGGGCCAGCGAGGCGCAGGAGAGGTTGACCGCGCTCGATCTGAAGCAGGCGGAGCAGGACGATGCGGCCTGGTCGAAGGCCAGGCGCCGCAACAGCAAGACCTCCTACGAGGGCTATCTGAGCACCCACCCCGCGGGGCGCTACGCCGGCGACGCGCGGGTGCGCCTCGCCGAGCTGGAGCGCTCCGAGGCGAAGACGCCGGCGGTGACGCCCGTCAAGGAGGCCAAGCAGATGCCGCCCCCCGCCAAGTTGCCGGCTTCCGAGGCTGCCGGCAACCAGCGCTGGCCCGCGGCCGACGAGCCCTTCATCGGCGCCGACGGCCGCATCCGGCGCTAAGGTCGGGGCAGCTGCGGAGGCAGCGCCAAGTTCAAGCGGCCAATCTTGCGCGCGCCCTGTTTCCACGGCCCGAGCCCGGATGCGCGGCGTGGTCGCCCGCCAGGGAACGATATGCCACGCTCCTGGATTAGGCGAATTGGCCCTCGACGATCGCCAGGGCCTGCTGATGATAGAGCGAGCCCTCGGCGGCGCGCTTGGCGACGTACTCGAGGGCCTCCTCGTCGTACTTGAACACCGGCAGGCCGAGGGCTGGGCGACTGAATGTATTGGCCTCGTCGTCGCGTTGGATCTCGATGACTCCGCGACCATCGCAAAACATGAGGCACCAGCCTTCGGCGATCGCATGGCGCTGGTCGAAGGTGCTCCAGCCCTTGTTGTCGAACGTCATTGGGTTTCAGCCTCCATTCTCTGTGTGTCCGGTATCTCGGCACCCGGAAGCGTTCGGATCATGCGCGGTATGCGCTCAGGACAGGTAGACTTCCTTTCGATGGTAGTCGAGATAGGCCCTCTGTTCTGGGAGGAAGCTGTCGATTCGCCAGTCGGCAGGGGCCTCCATCATACCGGTCGCCTCGAAGACGAGCTGGTCGAAGCCAAGGCGTCGCAAGTCTTCACGATCGACCCTGGGAGAAATGCGAACCTTTCCCTCATCCTCGAAGCTGATGAACCCGCGGTCGAAGAGATGGTCCGCATCTGGCGTAAGAAGGAGCCCATTCATTCCATCGAGCCGCTCGTTGGCCGACTCGCAGGCCCGCCACGGCTTAATGTGACTGGCCTTCAGCAAGGAGGGGGTGGTGATGCCCGTAAGCCGGCAGGCCCTTTCGATCTTCTCGAGATTGGCACGGAAGATGCCTTGCCCGCGTCGGGCGGCGATAACGCTCCTTCGTTCCGTATCATCGAGCGTGAGGTCGTCAGCGATCCGCCTCTCAATTCTATCTTCGACAGCTTCGACCACGCTCTCGTAGTTCAGACTGTTTGAGCCTCCCCTCACCAGGAGCGCGAGGTCGAAAGCCGCGTTCGACACGATCACTTCGAACAGTGGTTCTGAGACCTCGGCCAGATATGCTCCCTGATTGCCGCGACCTGTATCGGGATTGAAGGGGGAATATCGGTCCGGCAAGAGCGGCCGAAGCAGGTCCAGCATGGCGCTCGGACGAACCGGGGGAGCCAGTCTCGTCCAATAGACCGGAAGGAGCCATCCATTCCGACTCCAGTTCGCCCCAACAGTCCCGAATTCCTCAGGTTTGGGGGCAGCAAACGCAAACTCGGTGACCCTACCTACACGGCCGATATGCTGATCAGCATAGGACAGCACGAAGTCGCCCGGAGAGGCCCGCCGCATGTTGTTGTAGAACTCGTTGCGCGAGCCATTGGCGTTGATCTTCGGCGACCAAAGATACTGACCCTCGATCTCCTGCTGCCAGGTCTGCTTGTGATTGACCCACCAGTATCGGGGCATTGCTGACTATCGCGCCGAAAAGCTGCCACTAACTCTTGTAATAGACCGTGCTCGCATGAAATCTCTTTGCGGTCTGATGTGACCTGCTACCCTACAGCAGTGTCGCGCCCTGGCCAAATGCACTGCGCGGATCCCCTCTCCCCGCTTGCGGGGAGAGGGCTAGGGTGAGGGGCAGCTACAAGGGAAAGCCCATCCAAGAGGAGCCTCGGATCATGCGCGGAGAGCAGCCCTGGCTGACGAACCGTGCCCGCGTGCTAAGGTCGCGACCCATCTCGGCAGAGGCCAAACTTTGGGCGCACTTGCGGAACCGGCAGCTCGGTGACCACAAATTCGTGCGTCAAATGCCCATCGGGCCGTACTTCGCCGATTTTGTGTGTAGAGAGCGCAAGGTCGTCGTCGAGGTGGATGGTGGCACGCACTCAACCGACCAGGAGGTTACGCAAGACACAAAGCGTACATCGGACCTGCGCGCGCTCGGCTATCGCGTTTCCGCGTGCACAACGACGATGTTTATCACAACATCGACTGCACTCTCGACGCGTTGTTGGCCTTCATCGAGGAGAGCGGTGGATAGGCCGGGGCCCTTGGCTGCCCCTCACCCCATCCCTCTCCCCGTTGCCCTCGGGATCATTGTGGGAACGTCAGTGCGTGTGGATGGCCCGAGGGCAGCGGGGAGAGGGAGATGTGCGCGGCGGCCTCTCCCTCAAAACTTTGCGAGCGGGCCGCATGCTGACTTTTCATTGTCTGGGGGCGGCGACCAGCGGTCGTCTCCCCCTCAGTTCTCGTCCATCTTCAGCGCCGCAATAAACGCCTCCTGGGGGATCTCCACCTGGCCGAACTGGCGCATCTTCTTCTTGCCCTTCTTCTGCTTCTCGAGCAGCTTGCGCTTCCTCGTGATGTCGCCGCCGTAGCACTTCGCCAGCACGTCCTTGCGCAGCGCCCGGATCGTCTCGCGCGCGATGATGCGCCCGCCCAAGGCCGCCTGGATCGGGATCTGGAACATGTGCGGCGGGATCAGCTCCTTCAGCTTCTCCACCATCGCCCGGCCGCGGCTGTCCGCGCGCGCGCGGTGCACGATCATGGACAGCGCGTCGACGGGCTCCGAGTTGACCAGGATCGACATCTTCACGAGGTCGCCCGGCTCGTAGCCCTTGATGTGGTAGTCGAACGAGGCGTAGCCGCGGCTGATCGACTTCAGGCGGTCGTAGAAGTCGAACACCACCTCGTTCAAGGGCAGCTCGTAGATCAGCATCGCCCGGGTGCCGACGTAGGTGAGGTTCTTCTGCCGGCCGCGCCGGTCCTGGCACAGCTTCAAGACGCCGCCCAAATGCTCGTCCGGCACCAGGATGGTGGCCTCGATCCACGGCTCCTCGATGCGGTCGATGCGGTCGGGCTCGGGCATGTCGGCCGGGTTGTGCAACTCGAGCTTGGAGCCGCTGGCGAGGTGGATGTGATAGATGACGCTGGGCGCCGTGGTGATGAGGTCGAGGTTGAACTCGCGCTCCAGCCGCTCGGTGATGATCTCCAGGTGCAGCAGCCCGAGGAAGCCGCAGCGGAAGCCGAAGCCCAGCGCGGCGGAGGATTCCGTTTCATAGGAGAAGCTGGCGTCGTTGAGGCGCAGGCGCGCCATGGCCTCGCGCAGGTCCTCGAACTGGGCCGCATCGGCTGGAAACAGGCCGCAGAAAACCACCGGCTGCGCCGGCTTGAAGCCGGGGAGCGCCTCCGCCGTCGGGCGCTTCTCGTCGGTCACCGTGTCGCCGACGCGGGTGTCGGCCACCTGCTTGATGGCGGCGGTGAAGAAGCCGACCTCGCCGGGGCCGAGCTCCGGAAGCATCTCCTGCTTGGGCCGGAAGATGCCGACGCGCTCGATCTGATAGCTGCCGCCCGACGCCATCAGCTTGACCTTCTGGCCCTTTCTCAGCACGCCGTCGATGACGCGGACGAGCACCACCACGCCCAGATAGGCGTCGTACCAGCTGTCGACCAGCAGCGCCTTGAGCGGCGCCGCGCGGTCGCCCTTGGGCGGCGGCAGGCGCTCCACGACGGCCGCGAGCACGGCGGCGACGTTCTGGCCGGTCTTGGCGGAGACCGGGATGGCGTCGCTGGCGTCGATCCCGATCACGTCCTCGATCTGCTGCTTGATGCGGTCGGGGTCGGCGGAAGGCAGGTCCACCTTGTTGAGGACGGGCAGGATCTCGAGGTCGTTCTCCACCGCCTGGTAGACGTTGGCGAGCGTCTGCGCCTCCACGCCCTGGCTGGCATCCACCACCAGCACCGCACCCTCGCAGGCGGCGAGCGACCGTGACACCTCGTAGGCGAAGTCGACGTGCCCCGGCGTGTCCATCAGGTTCAGCTGGTAGGTGTTGCCGTCGCTGTGGCGGTAGTCGAGGCGCACGGTCTGCGCTTTGATGGTGATGCCGCGCTCGCGCTCGATCTCCATGGAGTCGAGGATCTGCTCTTTCATCTCCCGGTCGGTGACATTGCCGCACAGCTGGATCAGCCGGTCCGACAAGGTCGACTTGCCGTGATCGATGTGGGCGATGATGGAGAAGTTGCGAATGAGGCTGGTGTCGGTCATGGGGCGGCTAATAGCATTGCCCTCCAGCACGGCCAAGGAGCGCCGCCGAACCGGCGTGGGCTGCGTCCCGGCCCCGGTGCGAGGAGCCTGCAACTCGCCGAGCCGCCACCCGTCGGACAGGCGCTGGGAACCCTTGCTCTCTCTTTAGAATTTTTCTAAACAATGCCTCTCGCGACGCGACAGCATCAGGAGCGCACCGTGCGGGCATTCAGCGAACTCGACGAACGGGAGATCCTTGCCCTCGCCATCGCGCTGGAGGAGGAGGACGCGCGCATCTATGCGGACTACGCCGACGGCCTGAAGGACAGCTACCCGGCCTCGGCGCAGGTGTTCATCGAGATGACGGCCGAGGAGAACGAGCACCGCCGCGCCCTCATCGACCTGTACCGCAGCAAATTCGGCGAGCACATCCCCCTGATCCGGCGCCAGGACGTGCGCGGCTTCATCAAGCACGAGCCGATCTGGATGGTCCGGCCCCTGGGACTCGACAAGGTGCGGGCGCAGGCCGAGGCCATGGAGGCGGAGACGCAGCGCTTCTACGAGCGGGCGATGGCGCGCGCCTCCGACGCCGGCATCCGCAAGCTCCTGGGCGATCTGGCGGCGGCCGAGCGCGAGCATGCCAGCATCGCCCAGCGCTTGGGCGAGACCTACCTGCACGGCGACGCCCGCCGCAGCGAGGAGGAGACGCGCCAGCGCATGTTCGTGCTGCAGGTGGTGCAGCCCGGCCTCGCCGGCCTCATGGACGGCTCGGTCTCCACGCTGGCGCCCCTGTTTGCCGCCGCATTTGCGACCCACAGCACCTGGGAGACGTTCCTGGTCGGGATGGCCGCCTCCGTCGGCGCTGGCATCTCGATGGGCTTTGCCGAGGCCCTGTCGGACGACGGCTCGCTGACCGGCCGCGGTCACCCCTGGCTGCGCGGCACCATCACCGGGCTGATGACCGCGGTCGGGGGCCTCGGCCACACGCTGCCCTACCTCATCCGGGACTTCTGGACCGCCACCGCGCTCGCCATCGCCGTCGTGCTGGTCGAGCTGTGGGCGATCGCCTGGATCAGGGCGCGCTACATGGACACCAAGTTCCTGCGCGCTGCGTTCGAGGTGGTGGTCGGCGGGCTCATTGTTTTCGCCGCCGGCGTCCTGATCGGCAGCGCTTGAGCCAGAGACCTACAAACGTAGGGATTTCCAATCGTGCTCTGCAATGTATGACGATTACAAATTGTTCCGGATCTGCGAAACTGCGAGCGTCATGACGAAGACTCTTGCCCCCCAGGTGCGACTGCAATTCGCAAAGCGCCTCAAGAACATGCGAGTAGAAGGCGGGTTTCAGCGCGCCCGCTATTTCGCCAAATCTCTGGGGATCGAGGAAAACCGCTACACGCGCTACGAGCGGGCCGAGGTCGAGCCGAGCCTCACGCTGATCCATAAGATCTGCGAGCTGCTGCGCGTCTCGCCCAACGAGCTCCTGGGCTTTGCGGGAGCAGGCGGGGACGGGCGCACGCCCGGCGGCTTCGCCGAGCCGGGGGACGACTACGGCAGCCGCGAGTCCCCGTCCGAGGCGGACCGGCATGCCGAGCTTCTGGCGTGGCGGCTGGCGTCGGAGATCACCAGCATCCGCAACCGGCAGCGCGTCAACCCCGGCGACCCGCTGGCCCAGGCGCGCGAGACCGGCAGGCTGTTTCAGCTGCTGCGGTCGGACCCTTTCAATACGCTCGCCGGCGTGCTGTCCGACGAGGCCCTCAAGGACCTCGCCTCGGAGCGCAAGGAGGAGCTCGCCAAGCTGGTGGACGCCTTCACCGCCGCTGCGAGCCGCGCCTCGGGGGCGACGCGCCAGTAAGGTTGCACGGGCGTGCCGGGGAAGGCCGCCCGCCCTTCGGCAACCTGTCGTCAACAGTTGCATGCACCGGACAAATTTGGCTGCTGGCGCCTCCCTCGCGCTGGAGGTGCAGACCCTTGGCGCGGGCAGCGAGGCCATCAGGCGGCCCTCCCAGGGGCCCTGGCGCCGCGATTTTCGGCGGGGCGACCGCACCGCTTGTCATGCCGGCTTCGCGCCCCGGATCAGGCGTAGGGCGGATTAGGCGTCAGCCGTAATCCGCCGATGCAACCGTGAAACGGCGGATTACGCCTTCGGCTAATCCGCCCTACCCCCGGATCTGGCCGCCGGTGGCCTTCTTCACCTCGGCGACGATGCGCTGGGCGACGGCCTCGATCTCCTCGTCCGTCAGGGTCTTGACGGTCGGTTGCAAGGTCACCTCGAGCGCCAGCGATTTCTTGCCGGGCCCGAGGCTCTCGCCCTCGAACAGGTCGAACACGTTGACGCCGGCGATCAGCTTCCTGTCGGCGGCAGCTGCCGCGCGCACGAGGTCGCCCGCGGGCACGCCGGCGTCGAGCACGAAGGCGAAGTCGCGGCGCAGCGGCAGCAGGTCTGCGGCCGCGAACGCCCCTTTCGCCAGCCCCTTGCGGCGCTCCGGCGGCACAGCCTCGAGGAACAGCTCGAAGGCCGCGACGCGCCCGCCGAGGCCCAGCGCGCGCAGTGCGTCGGGGTGAACCTCACCGAAATGCGCCAGCGTGGTCTTGGGACCCAGCTTCAGGGCTGCGGAGCGGCCCGGATGGAACCAGGCCGGCGCCTCGCGCGCCACCTGCGCCTTTCCCGCGTCGAAGCCGAGGCCGGCGAGCACCGCGACGACATCGGCCTTGGCCTCGAAGAGGCCCGCCTCGGCGGCGGCACCCGTCCAGTGCCGGCCGGAGCCCGTGAGCGCGGCGGCGCCGGCGCGCACGCCCGAAGCGGCGAACAGCTGCTCGTCGGGCTGGTCGCCGCGGTAGGCCTGCCCGATCTCGAACAGGGCCACGTCGGCGAAGCCGCGGTTGCGGTTCCTCTGCACGGCCGCAAGCAGGCCGGGCAGCAGGCTCGGCCGCATGGAGGTCATCTCGCTGGAGACCGGGTTCGCCACCTCCAGCACGTCGCGGCCACCGCCGAACGCCTCGGCGGCCGGGCGCGCGATGAAGGACCAGGTCACGGCCTCGACGAGCCCGCGGCCCGCCAGCAGGCGGCGTGCGCGGCGCACGCGGCGCTGGGTCTCGGTGAGCACCGGCCGTGCCACGCCGCTCTGGCGCGGGATCGGCACCGACGGCACCTTGTCGAGGCCGGCGATGCGCACGACCTCCTCGACCAGATCGGCGGGGCCGTGAATGTCGGGGCGCCAGCTGGGCGCCGTCACCTTGGCCTTGCCGCCCTTGCCCTCGACCGCGAAGCCCAGCGCGTCCAGGGTGCGCCGCACCTCCTTCTCGGGCAGGGCAAGGCCGGTGAGCTTCTCGACTAGGCCGAAGTTGAAGGCGATCACCGTCCTGGCCTCCGGCGGGGCGCCGGCCACCTTCGCCTTGGAAGGCGCCCCGCCGGCCACCTCCAGCATCATGGCAGTGGCGAGGTCGAGGCCCGGCAGGATGAAGGCCGGGTCGACGCCGCGCTCGAAGCGGTAGCGCGCGTCGCTGGCGATGCCGGCCTTGCGCCCCGTTGCCGCCGTGCGCAGCGGGTCGAAATAAGCACACTCGATGAGGATGTTGCGGGTCGCTGTCGTGACGCCGGTCGCCTCGCCGCCCATGATGCCGCCGAAGCCCAGCACTGCTTGGCTGTCGGCAATCACGCACATGGTGCCGTCGACCTCGTAGGTCTTGCCGTCCAGCGCGAGGAATTTCTCGCCCTTGCGTCCCAGGCGCGCGCCGATTGCCGCATGCAGCTTGTCGGCGTCGTAGACGTGCAGCGGGCGCCCGCGGTCGAGGCTGATGTAGTTGGTCACGTCCACCAGCGCGTTGATGGGCCTGAGCCCCACCGCCTTGAGGCGCGTTTGCATCCAGGCCGGCGCCGCGCCGTTGCCGACGCCGCGGATGTAGCGCCCGGCGAAGCAGGGGCAGGCGTCGCGCGCGTCGGCGGGGAAGTCGAGGCGGATGTCGATCGGGCAGGCGTAGTCGCCCTCCACGCCTGCGATCTTCCTCTCCGGCTTCAGCTTGCCCAGGCCTGCCGCGGCAAGATCGCGGGCGATGCCGCGCACGCCCGTGCAGTCGGGACGGTTGGGCGTGAGCTTCACGTCGAGCACGGGGTCTGAGAGACCCATCACGTCGGCGTAGCGCTCGCCCAGCCTGCCGGCCAAGGCGGCATCGAGCTCGATGATGCCCTGATGGTCGTCGGAGATCTCGAGCTCGCGCTCGGAGAGCAGCATGCCCGCCGAGACCACGCCGCGCACCGGCTTTGCCTCGAGGGTAATACCGGTGCCGGGGATGTGGCTGCCGATGGGCGCGAACACGGCGACCATGCCGCTCTTGGCGTTGGGTGCGCCGCACACGACCTCGACCACGTCTGTGCCGATATCCACCTTGCACACCCGCAGCCGGTCGGCGTTGGGATGCGGCCTTGCCTCCAGCACCTTGGCGATGGTGAAGGGGGCGAGCTTCTTGCCCGGGTCCTCGATGCTCTCGACCTCGAGCCCCACGGCGGAGAGCTTGTCGGCCAGCTCCTCGACAGGAACGTCGGTATCGAGATGATCCTTCAGCCAGGAGAGTGTGATCTTCATCGCATGGCCCCTCCCCACTTGCGGCGACGGGATTCCCCTCCCCCTTGTGGGGAGGGGCTAGGGGTGGGGGGAGCCCCATGCCTCGCTGTGCGGGATTCCCCCCCACCCTGTCCCTCCCCCACAAGGGGGGAGGGGACGGTGCGGCGCGCGCCTTGCCTCATTGCTACGGTGCTCCGCGTCAGCCCGAGAGCCCGCCGGAGAGGGTGGGTATGTCGAGCGCGGTGAAGCCGAAGTGGCGCAGCCAGCGCAGGTCGGCCGCGAACACATCGCGCAGGTCGGGGATGCCATACTTGAGCATGGCGATGCGGTCGAGGCCCATGCCGAAGGCGAAGCCCTGGTACTTGTCCGAGTCCAGATTGCAGTTGCGGAGCACGTTGGGGTGCACCATGCCGCTGCCCAGGATCTCGAGCCACTGTCCCGGCTTGCCGATCGCAGCAGCATCAATATCCACCTCCATCGACGGCTCCGTGAAGGGGAAATGAGAGGCGCGGAACCGCATCTTCACCTCGTCGACCTCGAAGAACGCCTTGCAGAACTCCTCGAGGCACCACTTGAGGTGGCCCAAGTGGGTCGTCTCGTCGATGACCAGACCCTCGATCTGGTGGAACATGGGTGTATGCGTTGCATCCCAGTCGCTGCGGTAGACGCGGCCCGGAACGATGATCCGGATCGGCGGCTTCTCCGACAGCATGGTGCGGATCTGCACCGGGCTCGTGTGCGTGCGCAGAACCATGCGCGAGCCGTCGGCCTTGGGATGGAAATAGAAGGTATCCATCTCCTGCCGGGCGGGGTGCTCGGGCGGGATGTTCAGCTTGGTGAAGTTGAGGTCGTCGGTCTCGATGTCGGGCCCCTCGGCGACGGCGAAGCCCATGTCGGCGAAGATCTCGACCACCTCGTCCCACACCTGGCTCACCGGGTGGATGCGCCCCTCCTGCAGCGGTCCCATGCGGACCGGCAGGGTCACGTCCGCGGTCTCGGTGGCGAGGCGGGCGCTCAGCGCCTTGCGCTCCAGCTCCGCCTTGCGGCTCTCCAGCGCATCGCCGACGCGGGTCTTCAGTGTATTGACCGCCTGGCCGAAGCTCTTGCGCTGATCGGCGGGCAGGGAGCCCAGCTTCGCCATCAGCTCGGGCACGCGTCCCTTCCTGCCGAGCGCCGCGATGCGCACGCGCTCGATGGCGTCGAGGTCGCCCGCCCCGGCGATCTCGGCGAGCAGCGCCCCTTCGAGCGCGGAAAGATCGGTGGTGTCGGTCATGGGAAGATTCGCCTGCCGCAGCCGCAACGGGATTCCCCTCCCCTCTGGCCCCGCAGGGGCCAAAGCGAGCGAAGCTCGCTTGTGCGCCTTCGGCGCAGGTGTGGGGAGGGGTTAGGGGTGGGGGGAACCCCAACATAGATGTGCTGCAATCCCCCCACCCTGTCCCTCCCCACAAGGGGGAGGGGACGGTGTGGCGAGCGCCTCATTTCTATTCCTGCGTTCACGCCGCGGCGAGCTTGGCGGCGGCCTGGTCCACCAGCGCCTTGAAGCCCGCGGCGTCCTTGACGGCGAGGTCGGCCAGCACCTTGCGGTCGACCTCGATGCCGGCCTTGCCCAGGCCGTCGATAAATCGGCCGTAGGTGAGGCCATGCTCGCGCACCGCCGCGTTGATGCGCTGGATCCAGAGCGCGCGGAAGGTGCGCTTCTTGCGCTTGCGGTCGCGGTAGGCGTACTGCATCGCCTTCTCGACCGCCTGCTTGGCGACCCGGATCGTGTTCTTGCGCCGGCCGTAGTAGCCCTTGGCCTTCTTCAGGACCTTCTTGTGCTTGGCGTGGGCGGTGACGCCGCGTTTCACGCGCATGGTTCTGCTCCGTCAGATGAGGTGTGGACGGTGGATGGGGTCAGACCCCTGGCCGCTGCCGATGCTCTGAATCGCAGACGGTGTGGCCAGGGGTCTGACCCCGGTTCGGTCAGCGGTTGTAGGGCATGTACTTCTTGACGATCCTGGCGTCGCTGTCGGAGAGCACCATGGTGCCGCGCGCGGTGCGCACGAACTTGGCGGTGCGCTTGATCATGCCGTGCCGCTTGCCCTGGGCCTGAACCTTGACCTTGCCCGTAGCCGTCATCTTGAAGCGCTTCTTGGCGCCGCTCTTGGTCTTCAGTTTGGGCATTTTGCTTCTCCTTATGGCCCACGGCCCCCGGCAGAAGGGGGCGGAGCGCGATTGTTGACAGCGTGAAAAGCCGCCACGGCATGCCCCGCCGGGCGGCTTCAACGGCGCTTCATAGGGCGAAGCGGCCTGACGTGCAACGAGTTTCGCGCCGGGCGGCGCAACCTTTCTCGCGCGGAGGCTTTCCGCTGCCGCGCCTTCCGGGGGTCCTGCAATTGGTCGACATTCTTTGTCGTCACTTGGCGTACGCTGCTATATGCTTGATGTCATGAACCTAGCTCTCTCACCCGAATCGATGGCTTGGCTGAAGGCCCAGGTCCAAAGTGGGCACTTTGCTTCCTACGAGGAGGCAATAGACTACAGCGTCAAGCTGACGGCCCTGCGGGAAACCTTGCATGCATCAATCGCCGACCCACGTAGATACAGTGTCGAGGAGGTGCGCGCGAACCTGAAGGCACACTTCGCAGCCAAGGGCCGCTGAGTGCCTCGCCTTGTTTTCACGCACGCTGCCCAGCTGAACCTGATCGAGATCGCCGACTACATCGAAGGCAGGAGTGGCAGCACCGAGACTGCCGAACGCTTCTGTAACAAGCTGATCGCCAAGTGCCGGCGTCTTGCTCGGCTTCCGGTTCAGATGGGACGCCCTCGGCCGGAGCTCCTGCTTGGCTTGCGCAGCACGCCCTACGGCAACTATGTGATCTTCTTCCGCTATGTCGATGACGCCTTTGAGGTCGTCAACATCCTCGAAGGACACCTCGATATCGATGCCCGCTTCAAGAGCGAGAAGTAGCAGAGGGCGACGTCAAAGCTCCTGAACAGCTCGACGATTTGTCCCGCATCAATGTGGAGAGGAGCGCTGGAGCTGTGTGTCCCACCGCCCCCTCGTGTCAGCGCGGGGCCAGGACCATGACCATCTGGCGGCCTTCCATGCGCGGCTCCGACTCCACCTTGGCCATCGGCTCGGTGTCCGACTTCACGCGCTGCAGGACCTGCCAGCCGCGCTCCTGGTGCGAGAGCTCGCGTCCCCGGAATTTCAGGGTCACCTTGACCTTGTCGCCCTCGTCGAAGAAACGCTTCATGGAGCGCATCTTCACGTCGTAGTCGTGATCGTCGATGCTGGGGCGCATCTTGATCTCTTTGATCTCGACGACCTTCTGGCGCTTGCGCGCCTCGGCGGCCTTCTTCTGCTCCTGGTACTTGAATTTGCCGTAGTCGAGTATCTTGGCAACCGGCGGGTTGGAATCCGGGGATATCTCGACGAGGTCGAGCCCCGCCTCCACGGCGCGGGCCATGGCCACCGACGTGGCGATGACGCCGACGTTCTGGCCGGTGTGGTCGATCAATCTGACCTCGGGCACGCGGATGTCTTCGTTCATCCGCGGTCCGGTTGGCGCGCGCTCGGGCGCGGCCCGCATTGGACGACGTATGTTGCAGTCTCCTTTCCATTGTTGAACGGACGCCACACACGGCCGCCCCCGAAGGAGCCGCCGCAGGCGCTCGGACCGCAAGCATTGGTGGGATATGGCCGCGAGTCAAGATCGTTGGCCGGGGGTGCGGACAAGGTTCGACTGGGGGCCGGCGTGGGGCGGGTTCTCGTCCGATCCTGCCAGCCGGGCGTGCAGGTTGGTTCCCAGCAGCCGGTCGTAGATGGCGAGCGTGCGCTTCTGCATTGCGCCAACGGAGAAATTCTGCACGGCATGGCGGCGCGCCCGGTCGCCAAGGGCGGCCCGGGCGGGCTGGGAGAGGGCCAGGGCATGGGCCAGGCTCCGGGCCAGGGCCTCCGCGTCGGCGGGTGGGATCAGCCACCCTGTCCGCGCTGCGTCCGGGGTCCCGGCCGCGCCGAGCACCGTCTCGGGCGGCGCGCCGAGGTCGGTGGCGATCACCGGGCAGCCGACCGCCGCTGCCTCGATCGCCGTCCGGCCGAAGGCCTCGGGCTCGATGGACGCCACAACTGTTACGTGCGCTGCACAGTAGGCCGCAGCCATGTCGGTGACGTGGCCGACAAGACGCACGTGCTCCTGCAACCCATGCCTGGCGATCTGGGCCCGCAGGGCCTTGACATAGGCTTGGCGGCCCTGGGCGTCGCCGGCGAGCGCCACCACGGCGTCGCCCAGCCTGCCCTGGGCCTGGAGCCGGGCAGCGGCCTCGATCAGCACGCCCTGGCCCTTCCAGCGCGTGAGGCGGGCGGCGTGCAGGATCACGGGCGCCTCGGGGTCCACGCCCCAGCTCCGGCGCAGCGCCGCGGCCCGCTCGGGCGCGATGGCGGCCGGGTCGAAGGCGGCGGTGTCGACCCCGCGGTGGATCACCTCGATGCGCTCGGGCGGCGTCGCATAGCGCGCCCCGATCAGACCGGCCGTGAAGCGCGAGTTGGCGATCACCACGTCGCCGCGCGCCATCACACTGTTGTAGAGCCGCTTCAGGCGGTTCGATTCGCCGTAGGCGCCGTGGTAGGTGGTGACGAACGGCACGCCGATGCGCCGCGCAGCCAGGAGCGCGCTCCAGGCCGGCGCCCGGCTGCGGGCATGGATGAGGTCGACGCCTTCGCGGGCGGCGATGCGGGCCATGCCGCGGGCGTTGGCGAGAAGGCGCAGCGGGTTCTTGGTGGCGGCGGGAAACGGGATCACCTGGCCGCCCGCTCTCGCCACGTCGGCCGCCAGGCGGCCGGGCTCGGCCAGCACCAGGGCCCGCCCGCCTGCGCGCGCGATCGCGCCGGCGATCTCCACGACGCTCAGCTCGGCGCCGCCGGCATCGAGCTGCGGGATGACTTGCAGTATGGTGGGCCGGTCTTTGGGCATGGCTGGGGTCAGGGTTGGTTGCGGGGGTCAGACCCCTCGCGCGCCCCCTTGGTAATCCGCTTCGAGGTTGGAGGCGAGGGGGTCTGACTCCCTCGATGGCCGGGATGGAACCGCAATTCCTCAGCGTCGGCTCGGGCACAGAGGCGCGGCGCATCGCGTACCTGCGCGAGCCCGCCGCCGCAAGTGCGGCCGGCAAGCCGGGGCTGGTGTGGCTCAGCGGCCTCAAGTCGGAGATGGTCTCCACCAAGGCTACGGCAGTGGCGGACTGGGCGCGCACGCAAGGCCTCGCCTGCCTGCGCTTCGACTACTCGGGGCATGGCCAGTCGCAGGGCCGCTTCGAGGAGGGGACCGTCAGCCGCTGGCTGGAGGAGGCGGAGGCAGCATTCCGTGCCCTGACCCAGGGGCCGCAGATCCTGGCAGGGTCGAGCATGGGCGGGTACATCGCCCTCCTGCTGCTGCGGCGGGTCATGGAAGAAGAGCGGCAGTCGGGGGTCGGCAGTCGGGCGTCGGGTGAGGCGGGCGATACGGCGCACGACCCCCGACCCTCGACTGCCGCGGCCGGGGCGGCGGCGCGGATCAAGGCGCTGGTGCTGATTGCACCGGCGTGGGACATGACCGACCTGATGTGGCGCAACCTGCCGACGGCGGCGCGCCGGGACATCGAGGAGAGGGGTGTGTTCCTGCGTCCCTCGCGCTACGGCGACGGCCCCTATCCCATCACCCGGGGGCTGATCGAGGACGGCAAGCGGCACCTGATCGGGGCGGCCCCGCTCGACCCCGGGCGCCCCGTGCACATCATCCACGGCCTCCAGGACCCGGACGTGCCGTGGGAGCACACGCTGGACCTCGTCGCCCACCTTTCCGGCGACTGGACCCGCGTCTCCGCCGTCCCCGACGGCGAGCACCGCCTCTCCCGCCCGGAGGACATCGCGCTGCTCCTGGGCATCATCGGCGGGCTGGTGGAGGTGTAGGGCGGATTAGGCGTCAGCCGTAATCCGCCGATCGACGGCGAAACGGGGAACACGGCGGATTACGGGCTTCGCCCTAATCCGCCCTACTTGGGGGCTACTTCGGGGCGCGCTTGGCGAGGATGCGCTGGAGGGTGCGGCGGTGCATGTTGAGGCGGCGCGCCGTCTCCGAGACGTTGCGGTTGCACAGCTCGTAGACGCGCTGGATGTGCTCCCAGCGCACGCGGTCGGCCGACATGGGGTTCTCGGGCGGCGGCGCCTTCTCGTTGTGCGGGGCGAGCAGCGCGTCCGTCACGTCGTCGGCGTCGGCGGGCTTGGCGAGGTAGTCGACGGCGCCGAGCTTCACGGCCGTCACGGCGGTGGCGATGTTGCCGTAGCCGGTGAGGACGATGCTGCGCGCGGTGGGGCGCACCTTGGCGAGCTCGGCCACGACGTCGAGGCCGTTGCCGTCGTCGAGGCGCATGTCCACCACCGCGAACGCCGGCGCCTTGGCATGGATCAGGGCGAGCCCCTCGCCGACGGAATGCGCCGTGCGCACCTCGAACCCGCGCCCTTCCATGGCCTTTGCCAGGCGCAGGACGAAGGCGCGGTCGTCGTCGACCAGGACCAGCGAGCGATCCTGTGGCAACTCATCGGGTTTGAAGGAAAGGTCCTCGGACACGCCATGCCTCCGCGCTAGGCTCGGTCATTATAGCGGAGCTGGGCCGCGCACCCAAGCCCGTCGGCCATACTGCTTAACCAGCTCGACCGGCCGGCTGAACGGGCGCGGAGAGCGTCGGCGCCTGCCCGTCGGCCAGCGGCTCCTCGAAAACAGCACGCGGCCAGGTCACATGGGCGAGGGCACCGGAGTTGGGCGCCTCGCGGTTCTCCAGCGTCACGGTCGCTCCGGAGCGCTCCAGCAAGGTCTTGGCGATGAAGAAGCCGAGGCCCATGCCGGACGGCGCCCCGTCCTTGCTTTGCGGCGCGCGGGGCGCCGGCCGCGTCGTGATGTAGGGCTCACCCAGGGCATCCATGACGAGCGGCGACACGCCCGGCCCGTCGTCGGCGATGGTGACGACCACGTCGCGCGCCGACCAGGTGGCCGTGATTTCCACGTGGGTGTGGGCGAAATCGACCGCGTTCTCGACGAGGTTGGCGAGGCCGTAGATGACGCCCGGGCGGCGCTCGCCCACCGGCTCCGCGCCGGCTCCTGCGCTGCCGTTCAGGGGGCCGGCAGAGATGCCGATGTCGGCGCCGAAGCCGCGATACGGCGCGGCGGCCTCCTCGATCAGCTCGCGCACGGTGACGCGCGCGAGAAGCGGATCGGGCTGCTGCGTGCCGCGCGTGAGCTTCTTCAGGATCTCGCGGCAGCGCTCCGCCTGGGTCTGCAACAGCTCCAGGTCCTCCATGAAGGTCCCGTCCTGCGGGGCGCCGCGCGCCAGCTCCTTGGCCACCACCGCGATGGTGGAGAGCGGGGTGCCGAGCTCGTGCGCCGCTGCGGCGGCGAGCCCGTCGAGGGCGTGCAGCTGCTGCTCGCGCGCCAGCACCATCTCGGTGGCGGCGAGCGCGTCCGCCATCTGGCGCGCCTCCTTGGCCAGGCGCCAGACGTAGAGGGCGAGGAACAGCATGCCGGCGAGCACGCACGCCAGAGCGCCCACGTTGTAGAGCGTCGGCAGCTCGAACCTGTCCGGCTTCCAGGGCAGCGGGCGGTGAAAGAAGACGAGCAGCGTCGTCGCGCCGGCGGCGAGGATGCCGAGGGCGATGGTGTTGCGCGGGGGCAGCGTGGCGGCCGAGACCGTCACCGGCGCCACGATCAGGAACACGAAGGGGTTCTCGATGCCGCCCGTGAGGTACAGGAGCGCCGCGAGCTGGAGGATGTCGTAGGCGAGGAGGACCGTGGCGAAGGCGATGCTGAGGCGTGTGCGCGCCGGGTAGCGCATGCGCAGAAACACGTTGAGCCACGCGGTGAGCGCGATCAGCGCCAGGCAGATGCCGATATCGAACCGGAAGCCCAGCACGAAATACACGTAGCAGACGGTGACCAGCTGGCCCGCGACCCCGAACCAGCGCAGGCGCACGGCCGTCTGCAGGCGCAGGCGGCTTTCCGAGCCCTCCTTGCCCGGCCGCCCGAACTGGGATGTCGGCGGCACGCTGGCGTAGATTCGACTCAACCTGGCCTCCGCTCTCGAGCGCCTTGCCTCGCGCTCCTTTCCGCTCCAGATAAGGACCCGTCGCCTCGAGGCGACCACACACAGCCCTCGATCGGGCACGCTACCGGCCGTATCGGCAACTACATCACATGCAAAGGCCCACGATTCAAGACGGCGGTCGTGCCAGGGGCAGTGCGGGGCCCCCCGTTCAGGCGCTGTCCCTGCGCAAGAGCTATGGGGATGTCGTTGCCGTCGACGGCATCGACTTCAGCCTGAGGAGCGGCTCGGTCACGGCGCTCCTGGGTGGCAACGGCGCCGGCAAGACCACCACCATCGCCATGCTGATGGGGCTCGTCATCCCGACCTCGGGGGAGGCGCGCGTGTTCGGCATCGACATGGCGCGCGAGCGCCACAAGGTGCTGCATCGCATGAACTTCGAGAGCCCGTACGTGGGCCTGCCCATGCGGCTGACGGTGCGGCAGAACCTCGAGGTGTTCGGCCGGCTCTACGGCGTGCGCGACCTCAAGGCACGCATCGCCGGCATTGCGGCCGAGCTCAGGCTGGAGGACCTGCTGGGCCGGGAGTTCGGCAAGCTGTCGGCGGGGCAGAAGACGCGCGTCACCCTTGCCAAGGCCCTCATCAACGACCCCGAGCTCCTGCTGCTCGACGAGCCGACCGCCTCGCTCGACCCGGACACCGCCGACTGGGTGCGTACGAAGCTGGAGACCTACTGCCGGGTGCACGGCGCCACCGTGGTGCTGGCATCGCACAACATGGCGGAGGTCGAGCGGCTGGCCGCGCGCGTGATCATGCTGGAGAAGGGCCGCATCATCGCCGACGAGACGCCGCAGGAGCTGATCAGGCGCTTCGGCCGCACCACGCTGGAGGAGACCTTCCTCGCCATCGCCCGGCGCGGCGCCGATGAGGCGGAGCTGCGCCCGTGAGCACCCTCGCCGGCCCGCGCCTCCACGAGCAGACCGGGCTTGCCGCGTCGGCCCGGCGCATCTGGAGCATCGTGCTGCGCCACTGGTACGTGATCCGCTCGTCCTGGCCGCGCACCGCGGAGCTCATCTACTGGCCGATGGTGCAGATGCTGACCTGGGGCTTCCTGCAGACCTATCTCGCGCAGGTGACGAGCTTCGCCGGCCGCGCGGCCGGGCTCTTCATCGGCGGCGTGCTGCTCTGGGACATCCTGGTGCGCAGCCAGCTCGGCTTCGCGATCGCCTTCCTCGAGGAGGTCTGGTCACGCAACCTGGGCCACCTGGTGATGAGCCCTCTGCGGCCCGCCGAGCTGGTGGCGTCGCTCATTCTCGTCAGCCTCGTCAAGCTCACGGTGGCCATGGTGCCGGTCGCACTGATGGCCTGGCTGTTCTTCAGCTTCAATCTGCTGGGCCTGGGCGCGGCGTTTGCCGCGTTCTTCGCCAATCTCACCATCATGAGCTGGTGCCTGGGCCTCGTGTCGGCGGGCGTGGTGTTGCGGTGGGGCCTCGGCGCCGAGAGCTTCGCCTGGCTGGTGGCGTTCATTCTGCTGCCGCTCGCCTGCGTGTACTACCCCGTGACAACTTTGCCCACCTGGCTGCAGCCGGTTGCACTCGCGCTGCCGCCGACCTACGTGTTCGAGGGCCTCAGAGCCATCGTGCTCCAGGGCACGTTCGAGGTACAGCTGATGGCCAAGGCGTTGGTGCTGAACCTCGTCTACTTGGCATTGGGTGCCGCCGCCTTCGCCTTCTTCCTGCGGCGGGCGCGCGAGCACGGCTCGCTGGTGCAGATGGGCGAATAGACAGGAGCAGCTCCCGGGTGGTGGAGGCATGACTCTAGCGCGCGTAAGGCTCGTGCTGTTGACCCTGGCTGGGCTCGCCGTCGGCGCGCTCACCGCGGTGGCGCTCATACCGCAGGTGCGCGAGCAGCTCCTGCCCGCCTCCAACGTCAAGGTCTGGGGCCAGGCGCTGGTCGGGGGCCCGTTCACCCTCACCGACCACACCGGCAAGCGCGTGACGGACGCCGATTTCCGCGGCCGCTACATGCTCGTCTTCTTCGGGTTCACCTTCTGCCCCGACGTGTGCCCGTCGACCCTCCAGGTGCTGTCGGAGGCGCTCGACCGGCTCGGACCCGAGGCCGACCGCTTCGTTCCGATTCTGATCACCGTCGATCCCGGGCGCGATACGTCCGAGCAGCTGGCATCCTACGTGCAGAGCTTCCGGCCGGGCTTCGTGGGGCTTACGGGCACGCAAGCCGAGATCGATGCCGTCCTCGACGTCTATCGCATCCGCAGCGTGCGCAAGCGCGCGGACCCGAAGTCGACCGCCGGCTACACCGTCGACCACCCCGCCCAGATCTACGTCATGGGCCCGGACGGACGCTACCGCGCCATCCTCGACTATACCAAAGGCGCAGAAAGCATGGCTGGCAGCCTGGCGCGGGTGTTGTAGGGACGCCGCGGTCAATCGACTTATCGACGCCGCCTGTGGATAGCACTTGTCGGAACGCACCGGTGCTGGACCAACCTGCGTCTCCGAAATCGCTTCGTGACGACTGGCGGTGCCGTGGTAGGCTTGTTGATCGACGCGTTGGGGGATCACTTGCAGATCGACACCATGAGACACCGCCGTGCTCTACCATTGGTATGAGCTGGGCCAGGCCGCCGTGCGGCCTGCGCGGGTGGCTGCGCGCTCCATGCGGCTGTTCTTCAATCCGCTCAATCCGTGGACGCACACCGCGATCGGACGCAACGCTCTCGCCGCATGCGAGGTGTTCGAACGCGCGACACGCCGCTATCGCAAGCCCTCGTTCGGCATCGCGCACACCCTGGTCGACCGCGCTCCGGTCCGGGTGACCGAGGAGGTCGCCTGGGAGCATCCGTTCTGCCAGCTCGTGCATTTCAAGCGCGACGTGGACCCCGTGCGCGCCGCCAACCACCCGCGGCTCCTCCTGGTGGCGCCGATGTCGGGCCACTTCGCAACGCTGCTGCGCGGCACGGTGGAGACGTTCCTGCCCGACCACGAGGTCTATATCACCGACTGGCGCGACGCGAGCACCGTTCCGCTGTCGGAGGGCAGCTTCGATCTCGACGACTACATCGACGCGATGCGCGAGATCTTCCGTCTCTTCGGCGGCGATCTGCACGTGTTCGCCGTATGCCAGCCGTCGGTGCCGGTGCTCGCTGCCACGGCCCTCATGGAGGCCGACGGCGAGCCGTGCGTGCCGCTGACGCTGACGCTCGCCGGAGGGCCGATCGACACCCGCATCGGTCCGACCGTGGTTAACACGCTCGCGCAGGAGCGCGGCACCGACTGGTTCCGCCGCAACGTCGTCACCAGCGTGCCGTGGGGCCGGCTCGGCTGGGGGCGGTGGGTCTACCCGGGGTTCCTGCAGCTGTCGGGCTTCATGACCATGAACCTCGACCGGCACATGCAGGCGCACAAGGACATGTTCCTGCACCTCGTGCGCGGCGACGGCGATTCGGCCGAGAAGCACCGCGAATTCTACGACGAGTATCTCGCCGTGATGGACCTGACCGCGGAGTTCTACCTGCAAACTGTGGACACGGTGTTCGTGCAACACCTGATGGCGCGCGGACTGATGACGCACCGCGGGCGCAGGATCGATCTCGGCGCCGTCAGGCGCCCTGCGCTGATGACGGTGGAGGGCGAGAAGGACGACATCACAGGCACCGGCCAATGCCGCGCCGCGCACGCCCTGTGCCCGCACATCGACGCCGGGAAGCGGGTCCACTTCGAGTGCCCGAAGGTCGGGCACTATGGCATCTTCAACGGCAGGCGCTTCCGGTCAGAGATCGCTCCGCGCATCGCGCAGTTCGTGCGTACACACGATCCCTGTGCCGTCCCGGGCCTGTCGATCGCTCAGCTCGAGCACATGTCGGCGATGCCGCAGCGTGGTCGGCGGCCGCAGGAGCTCGAGACTCTCGCCTTCAGTTTTCCCCGCTACCCCTGAGCGCGAGTTTGCTGCAGACTGTGTCGCGTGACTCTGTCGCGATCACGCCACATCGTTGTCATCTATATTAAGCAAGGCTTGAACGATGCTGACCGCAGCGCAGAATATTTGCTAGGCCAGCATCTGCGACGACGGGCGGACGGCAAGACGCGCAAGAGGACGGACGGAGGCGCGCGGGCGGGACCTGCGGGAGGGCAGAATATGCCGACGGGCAGAGGGCGCGGGAGATCTTTCAAGAGCGACCTCGAGCTGGAAGCGCTCGGCGCACCGATCGAGGTGCGCCGCCATCCGGCCGCGCGCCGGCTGACGCTCAGGGTGAGCAAGACCAAGCGCGCCGTCATCGTCACGGTTCCCGCCGACTGCCAGATGGAGGAAGCGGGCAGGTTCGTGAAAAGCAACCTCGACTGGGTGCGCGATCGCCTCGGCCGCGTGCCCGCTCCCATTCCTTTCACCGACGGCGCCAGGATACCCTTGCGCGGCCGCATGCACTGCGTGTGCTTCCTGGGCGCCCGGCGGGCCAGGCAGGTGGTGGAGGTCGCAGAGGCGGGGGCCGGAGGCGCGCTGCCGCGGCTTCTCGTCTCCGGGCGGCTCGAGCACGCCTCGCGCCGCTTGCGCGACTGGCTCTACGAGCAGGCGCGGGCCGACCTCGAAAGCTGCGTCGGCCGCCATACCGGGACGCTCGACGTGAAGGCGCGGAGCATCAGTCTGCGTGACCAGACCAGCCGCTGGGGCTCGTGCACGGCGGGCGGGTTCCTGTCGTTCTCGTGGCGGCTCATTCTGGCACCGGCGCACGTTCTCGACTACGTGGCCGCGCACGAGGTCGCCCATCTCGTGGAGATGAACCACGGGCCCCGTTTCTGGAAGCAGGTGGCGCGCTGCATGCCGCGCCTCGAAGAGGCCAAGCGCTGGCTGCGCAGCCACGGCGCCGACCTGCACAGATACGGCGCCGCACCGTAATTCCCTCTCCCCGCTTTGCGGGGAGAGGGTTAGGCAGTGGCAATCTCCGACGTCGGCACCTGCGACTGCCCCTCACCCCGACCCTCTCCCCGCGCTGTTGAACGCGTGGCGCGGTCGGCGTTGCGCGGGGAGAGGGAGCGAACGCGGCACCGCTGTCCTGCCGGCTCCAAAGTAGAACGATTTTTCGTCCGGCGGCCAGCAAATCCATAGAACTGCGTTCTTTTTTCGTCTGCGGGGTTCTCCTGCAAAAAATCTTCCGCTAGCTTTCACCCCACGCCGCCGCGGGGGACAGGACCGATCCATGAATTTTCAACAGCTTCGCATCGTGCGGGAGACCGTGCGGCGAAACTTCAACCTGACCGACGTCGCGAACACGCTCTTCACCTCGCAATCGGGGGTCAGCAAGCACATCAAGGACCTCGAGGACGAGCTCGGCATCGAGCTGTTCGTGCGCCGCGGCAAGCGCCTGCTCGGGCTCACCGACCCCGGCAAGGAGATGGTGGAGATCGTCGAGCGGGTGCTCGCCGATACCGCGAGCCTCAAGCGCCTCGGCGAGCAGTTCTCCAACCGCGAGCAGGGCACGCTGGTGATCGCCACCACGCACACGCAGGCGCGCTACGTGCTGCCGCACGTGGTGGCCGCCTTCCGCCTCGCCTATCCGAAGGTGCATCTCACGCTGCACCAGGCGAGCCCCGCCGAGATCGATTCGATGCTGGCCGCGGGCGAGGCCGACATCGGCATCTGCACCGAGAGCCTGCGCAACGTGCCCTCCGTGATCGCCTTCCCGTTCTACGGGTGGCAGCACGGTGTCGTCGTGCCGAAGGGACACCCGCTCGAGAAGGCGGGACGGCTGGGGCTCGAGGCCCTCGCCGAGTGGCCGATCATCACCTACCACGAGGGCTTTACCGGCCGAGGCAACATCGACCGCACGTTCGCCGCGGCCGCGCTGACGCCCGACATCGTGATGTCGGCGATGGACACCGACGTGCTCAAGACCTACGTGGAGCTGGGCCTCGGGGTGGGCATCATCGCGGCGATGGCATTCGATGCGAAGCGGGACGTGGGCCTGCGCCTGATCGAGAGCGGGCATCTGTTCGAGCCCAACACGGCGCTGATCGCCGTGCGCCGCGGGGCCTACCTGCGCAACTATGCCTACCGCTTCATCGAGCTGTCCTCGCCGTCCCTGTCGGAAGAGGCCGTCAAGGCCGCGGTGATGGCCGACAAGGCCGGGCCTGCGATCGAGGCGAAGCCCGAGCGCTCCGCTCGTCACCCGGTCTGGCGGTCCGGCGGGAACACCCTGAGCCGCGAGGAGGTCAAGCGCACGGCCTGACCGGGTTGCAGGTTGAGCCGCGCCAGCTGGTCGCGCGTGATCTCGACCTCGAAGCGGGCGGGCTCGGCGCTGCCGTTGGTGCCGACCCGTGCCGTCAGCTCCACGCGCGCGACGGCGCCGCTCACCAGCACGCGCTGCACCGAGGCGGGAAGGCCCAGGGTACACTCGGCATCCGCCACGATGTCGAGCTCGTGCGGGCGCGCGAACGCCACCACCTCCTCGCCGTGCATGGCGAAGCGCTCGGCGAGCGGCACGGCGCCGTCGCCCACGCGCAGCGTGTCGCCGTCGACGCGCCCCGGAAGGCGGTTGACCGCGCCCAGGAAGCTGTAGGCGAAGGCGGTCGAGGGGTGCTCGTAGACCTCCTGGGTGAGGCCGGTCTGCTCGATCCTGCCCTTGTTCATGAGCACGATGCGGTCGGCGACCTCCATGGCCTCGTCCTGGTCGTGGGTGACGAACAGCGACGTGATGTGCAACTCGTCGTGGAGGCGGCGCAGCCACTGGCGCAGCTCCTTGCGCACTTTGGCGTCGAGCGACCCGAACGGCTCGTCGAGCAGGAGCACGCGCGGCTCCACCGCGAGCGCACGCGCGAGCGCGACGCGCTGGCGCTGCCCGCCCGAAAGCTGGTGCGGGTAGCGGTGCGCGGTCCAGTCGAGCTGGACGAGATCCAGAAGCTCGTGCACCCGCTTCCTGACGAAAGCCTCGGGCGGCCGCATCTTCCTCGGTTTGACGCGCATGCCGAAGGCCACGTTCTCGAACACGGACATATGCCGGAACAGGGCATAATGCTGGAACACGAAGCCCACCCGGCGCTCGCGCACGTCGCGGTGCGAGGCGTCGTGCCCGTCGAACAGCACACGGCCCGTGTCCGCCCGCTCGAGACCCGCGATGATGCGCAAAAGCGTGGTCTTGCCGCAGCCGGAGGGCCCGAGCAGGCCGATCAGCTCGCCGGTGGGGAACCCGAGGGAGATACCCTCGAGGGCGACGAAGCTGCCGAAGGTCTTGCGGATGTCCTGGACCTCGATGCTCATGGCGCTTCACCCTGTCGCGAGTTCGCAGCCGACCGCCATTCCACGTAAGCCTTCAGGATCAAAGTTACCAGGGCCAGCAGGGCCAGGAGCGAGGCGACCGCGAACGCTGCCGCAAACTGATATTCGTTGTAGAGGATCTCGACGTGCAGCGGCATGGTGTTGGTCTGCCCCCGAATATGGCCGGAAACCACGGAAACGGCGCCGAACTCGCCCATGGCGCGGGCATTGCACAGGATCACGCCGTAGAGCAGCGCCCATTTGATGTTGGGCAGGGTGATCTTTCTGAACATCTGCCAGCCGGTGGCGCCCAGGACCAGCGCGGCCTCCTCCTCGTCGCGCCCCTGCGCCTGCATGAGGGGGATCAGCTCGCGTGCCACGAACGGGAAGGTGACGAAGACGGTGGCGAGCACGATGCCCGGCACCGCGAAGATGATCTTGATGCCGTGCTCGGCGAGCCAGGGCCCCAGCCAGCCCTGGGCGCCGAACACGAGCACGAACACGAGGCCCGAGATCACCGGCGAGACCGAGAACGGCAGGTCGATCAGGCTGATCAGGAGCTGCTTGCCGCGGAAGTCGAACTTGGTGATGGCCCAGGCCGCCGCCACGCCGAACACCAGGTTGAGCGGCACGGCGATGGCGGCGATGGTGAGCGTGAGCCGGATCGCCGACAGCGCGTCGGGCTCGACGAGCGCCGCGACATAGAGCGCCCAGCCCCTGCGGAAGGCCTCCACGAACACCGCGATCAGGGGCATCAGCAGGAACAGGGCGAAGAAGCCGAGCGAGATCGCGAGAATGGCGACCTTGGTCCAGGGCGGATCGCGCGTCGCCGTGCTGGCCTGGAAGCGCGCAGCCCCGCTGCGGACATCGACCGATGCTTTCGCGGTAACCATCAGACCCCCTTCGCCGAGCGGCGGTCGCTCCAGCTCTGCAGACCGTTGATGACGAGCAGGACCAAGAAGGAGACCACCAGCATGACGACGGCCACGGCGGTCGCCCCCGCGTAGTCGTACTGCTCGAGCTTGGTGATGATGATGAGCGGCGCGATCTCCGACACCAGCGGGATGTTGCCGGCGATGAAGATCACCGAGCCGTACTCGCCGACGGCGCGGGCGAACGCCAGTGCGAAGCCGGTCAGCAGCGCCGGGATCAGCGTCGGCAGCACGACCCGCCACATGGTCTGCCAGCGTCCGGCGCCGAGGCTCGCCGCGGCCTCCTCGAGCTCGGTGTCGAGGTCCTCCAGCACCGGCTGCACCGTGCGCACCACGAACGGCAGGCCGATGAAGACGAGGGCGACCAGCACGCCCAGAGGCGTGAAAGCCACCTTGATCCCGAGCGGCTCCAGGTATTGGCCGAGCCAGCCGTTCTCGGCGTAGAGCGCGGTGAGCGCGATGCCGGCGACGGCGGTCGGCAGCGCAAACGGCAGGTCCACCATCGCGTCGACGATGCGCTTGCCGGGGAAGCTGTAGCGCACCAGCGACCACGCCAGCAGAAACCCGAATACCATGTTGATGGCGCCGGCCAGCAGGGAGGCCCCGAAGCTCAGCCGGTAGGACGCCATCACCGCCGGCGAGGTCACGATCTCCCAGAAGTTGCGGCGGCCGTCGGTCCGTTCCGGGAGAGGGAGGTCCCCGATGCGGGCGCTCGCGATCTCCCAGAAGGAGTCGAACGAGAGCTCCGTGCTCCTTATGAACACCGCCGCCAGCGGGATGAGCACGATCAGCGACAGGTAGGCCAGGGTATACCCCAGCGACAGCCCGAAGCCGGGCAGCACTCTGTGGGCGCGAACCTTTGCCATCAGCGCTTGGACACCGAGATCTGCTCGTAGATGCCGCCGTCGGCGAAATGCTTCCTGTTCACCTCGGCCCAGCTGCCCAGGGTGCGCTCGACGTTGAACGTCCTGATGGCGGGGAAGCGGCCCGCGAATTTCTGCAGGACCGTCTCGTCGCGCGGGCGGAAGGCATGCCTGGCGATGATCTCCTGCGCGGCCGGAGAGAACAGGAACTCCAGATAGGCCGTGGCGACGGTGCGGCTGCCCCGCTTGTCGACCACCTTGTCGATCACCGCCACCGGAGCGGCCGCCTCGATGCTCAGCGACGGGTAGACGATGTCGAACTTCTCCGATCCCAGCTCCACGCCGATGGCGATCGCCTCGTTCTCGAACGTCACGAGCGCATCGCCCACGCCGCGCTGCGTGAAGGTGGTCGTGGCGCCGCGTCCGCCGCCGTCGAGCACGGGCACGTTGGCGAACAGCCTGGTCACGAAGTCGCGTGCGGCGGCCTCGCTCTTGGTCCTGTCCAGCGCGTAGCCCCAGGCGGCGAGATAGGTGTAGCGGCCGTTGCCGGAGGTCTTGGGGTTGGGCACGATCACCTTGAGGCCCGGCTTGACGAGGTCGTCCCAGTCCTTGATGCCCTTGGGGTTGCCCTTGCGCACCAGAAACACACTGGTCGTCGTGTAAGGCGAGGCATCGTGCGGGAAGCGCGTGCGCCAGTCGGCGGCGACCAGGCCGCCCCGCTCCGCCAGGATGTCGATGTCCGGGGGCTGGTTCATGGTGATCACGTCGCCATCGAGCCCAGCGATCACCGACAGCGCCTGCTTGCTGGAGCCGCCGTGCGATTGATTGACGGTTACTGTCTCGCCGGTCTTGGCCTTCCAGTCGGCGACGAACGCCGGGTTGATCTCCTTGTAAAGCTCGCGCGACACGTCGTAGGAGACGTTGAGGATCGTGGTCTGCGCCAGCGTGGCGACGGACGTCGCGGACAGAAAGAATGCGCCGGCGGTGGCCCGCATGAGGGCGTGCGCCAATCGATGCTTGAACGGCATGGTTCGCTCCGGATCTCGTACGCATCGGGCGCAAGCCGGGTCGCAATTGCACGGCCCGGGCCAATGCCTTCTGCATAGCATATTCGCCGGGCCGCAAGGCAGCCCGCAAGGACGGCCGATCGCCCGCTCGTGGTGCAGCGGCCGCCGCGAGTTCCTACCTCCTCCTGTAGATCTGATCGAAAACGCCGCCGTCGGAGAAGTGCGTCTTCTGCGCCTTCTGCCAGCCGCCGGACACCTCCTCGATGGTGAACAGCTGCACCGGCGAGAATTGCGCCTTGTACTTCTCGGCCGCCTCGGGATCGATCGGACGGTAGTAGTGCTTGCCGGCGATGTCCTGGCCCTCGGGCGAGTAGAGAAACTCGAGATAGGCCTGGGCCATCGCGCGGGTTCCGTGCTTGTCGACGTTCTTGTCGACGATGGTCACCGGGGGCTCCGCCAGGATCGAGGTGCTCGGCACGACGATGTCGAACTTGTCGGGGCCGAGCTCCTTGGTGGCGAGATGGGCCTCGTTCTCCCAGGAGAGGAAGACATCGCCGATCCCGCGCTGGGTGAAGGTGGTGAGCGCGCCGCGGGCGCCCGGGTCGAGCACCGGCACGTTCTTGAAGAGCCTGCTCACGAACTCCCTGGCCGACGCCTCCGTGCCGCCGGGCAGGCGAAGCGCGTAGCCCCAGGCGGCGAGATAGTTCCAGCGCGCTCCGCCCGACGTCTTCGGATTGGGCGTCACCACCTGAATGCCGGGCTTCACCAGGTCATCCCAATCCTTGACGCCCTTGGGGTTGCCCTTGCGCACCAGGAACACGATGGTCGAGGTGTAGGGGGAGGAATTGTTGGGCAGGCGCTTCTGCCAGTCGGCTGGAATGAGCTTGCCCTTCTCGTGGATGGCATCGATGTCGTAGGCGAGGGCCAGCGTCACCACGTCGGCCTCCAGCCCGTCGATCACCGAGCGCCCCTGCTTGCCCGAGCCGCCGTGCGACTGCTTGATCGTGACATCCTGTCCGGTCTTTGCCTTCCAGTGCTTGGCGAACGCGGCATTGAATTCCTGGTAGAGCTCGCGCGTCGGGTCGTAGGAGACGTTGAGCAGCTGCACCGAGCCTTGCGCCAGCGCCCATTGCCACCCGGCAAGGACCATCCCCAGCGCCAGGGCGCATCGACCGAGGTAGCTTGCGATCATTTGGTGCCTCTTTGGCTTGGTCCGATGGCGGCGAGCCTAGTGGCACGCCGCCGCGGCTCGAACCAAGAAGATTTCATGAGCAATGCAGCTGCCATGCAATGTGCCGGGGCGGAATAAGTTCCTGATGGTGTCAGACCCTCCGGGTCTGACACCACGAGGACCACAAGAACCGCGCCGGGCGGTCGAATTTCGAGGGGGTTGGGCCGGCGCTCCGAAGTCCCCGAGGCCCGGCGATCGCGGCGTACGGCGCTCTGAGGCCCGGGGAACCGCATTCTGGAGTGGGCGCTGGCTTGGCACTGCGCGACTCGCCGCTCGACGGGTTGCATGGTGTCAGACCCGGAGGGCTACGGCATTCACACATCCTGCATTGGAAGGCATGGGCTTGATGGGCCGCTCCCGGCGCCGCATCCTCAACCTGTCATCGCGGCACTTGCCTGCACCGGCGAAGGCCGGTGTTGCCGCGATCCAACGCCAGGCAGGCTCCGAAGCATAGGGTTGGCTGGATTGCGGGGACAAGCCCCGCAATGACATGGTTGGCCGCGTCTTGGGCATCCTGGCCGACTTGTGTGAATGCCTTAGCCCGGAGGGTCTGACACCTGCGATCATATCCGGCTCGCCGTCAGGGCATGCGACTCGCGCTCGCGGCCGTGCAGCTCGAGCTCGGGGCATTCTGCCACTGTGAGGTGTCCGATGCGCGGCTGCAACCCGGTGGCTTCCTCCACCGTTCCCGCATTGCGGGCGACCGGGCGGTAGGACCACAGGCCGTGGCTAGCCTGCCGCGGCCCCTTTCAGCCCGTTGTGATCGTTGCTCGTGCAGCACCTCGCAGCGGCGTCTCGCGGGTGCGCGGCGCGCGCTTGTGCACGAAGTCGCGCGCTGCACGCTGGGCCGCCGCGGGCGTGACGAACACGTGGCCATCGAGGGCGTCGAAGGCCTTGAGGGCGGAATGGAAGCGAAAGCCGCGTTCGCCTTCGTAGCGAACCACGATGCCGGCGATCTCGTCGTCGGGACCGTCGATGGTATAGGCTTCGGACATGGATCTCCTGCGCGCCGGTCTTGCGCCGGCGTGTTCCCGTCTGGTGTGGAGTTTTTCTGTGGGGAGAGGCAGCGCCTCAGCGCCGCCGGCGATGGATCAACAACACCGCATCGCGGTTGCCGCACATCGGCAGCGCGCGTCGTCCTCACAGTGCGGCAGGAGACTCCTGAACCGTGTCATGGGCTACTCCTTTCAAAGGAGTCCACGAAGACACTTCGTGGCACCTTAGCGTTTGATCACGCGGCGCAAGTTGCTTGCCGAAATCACCGCGGCCCAGCCCCGAACGGGCTGCAACAGGCTCAACTTAGGAGCCGGCCACGAAATATCAACCGCTTATTTTCTGCAAAGCATATTCACCGCGCGCGTTGCCCGGCTCTAAGCGATGTGGGTTATGAATTCCCTTCTGCATCGCGCCTCGCTGCATGCCAGGCCTGCGCCTGGCGGACTGTTGCGCGCGCCATACCGGTGCCTTGGACGCTGGCGGCCACGCTCGAGGCCAGCGGCCCGGGCCATGTGCACGATCGGCGCGGAGGCCCTCTCACGGTCAGGTGAGGCCCCACGCGCGGGCGATGCGCTGGGCGCCCTGCTGCAGGCGCGGCACCGCCGCCTCACACGCCTCGAACGTCAGGCGCGGCAGCGGTCCGTGCATCGTCAACGCCGCGACCACGCGTCCGCGCCCATCCTTGACGGGGACCGCCGCGGCCACGATGCCCTCGAAGTTCTCCTCGTTGTTGGTGCCGTAGCCACGCTCGCGGATCAGCTCCAGCTCAGCCTCGAGATCGGCAACGCGGGTGATCGAGCGCTGGGTGTGCCCCGCCAGCTTGCGGCTCCGGATGAGGCGTGCGCGCACCTCCGGCTCCAGATAGGCGAGCAGCACCTTGCCGGCGGCGATGCAATTGGCAGGCTGACGATAGCCGACCTCGAGATGGAAGCGCAGCGGCCACTGGCATTCGACGCGCTCGACGTAGACATAGTCGAGGCCCTCCAGGACGCCGACGTTGCAGGTCTCCTCCACCTCGTCGACGAGCTCCTGCAGGGCGGCCCTGACCGGGGCCCATGGGTTGTTCGACCCCAGCGCGGCAAGGGAGAGCTGGATGAGGCGCGGACCGACGGAGAAGCGCTCGCGCACCGGGTCGCGCAGCAGGAGGCCGCAGTCCCTGAGCTGGGTGAGCACGCGATGCACGGTCTGGCGCGGCAGGCCGAGCTTGGCCGCCAGATCGGGCAAGCCGACGCCGCCTGGGTGATCGGCCACGGCCTGAAGCACAGCCAACGCCTTCCCCAGCACATTCAATCGGTGGTCTCTGCCTATACGCTTATGCAATCGGCGCCCTGGAATGCTCCAGCCTCGTCGTTGATGGAGTCGAATGCCGCGTGTGAAGCTCGTCTTTAGCATGCCATTGCTCCGGATCGCCAAAGAATCCGGCCGGCGTGCTGCCAAATGCCTCGGAAAAGCAGCATTGCCAGAATGAATACACTACATGTTGAGATTGTGACCCCACATCTTGTGTGCGGCACGTGCGTGCCCGCGGGAAAGAGCGAAGGCGGGCATAGCGGCGCGACGCGCAAACCCTCGATTAACCATCCGACTGCCGATCATCTGGACATGGTGACGCTGGTTTGCTATGGTTCTGTCATTCTCCACAGTTGCGTTTGCACTCTCCCAGCCAGCATAGGTCGGTAGTCGAGCGGGCATCCCGGCCGCCTGCCCTGCTTGCGTTCAGCCGCGGGTATCGAACGAATGGGTGGGAACAGTGCGCGAGGAGCGGAGCTCTCGGCCGCAAATCTGCCTGGGACCCTGCTCATGTTGGGCGCAGGCTTCCTTGCAGCCGGGGCGTCGGCGCGGCGATGGTGCGAGCCTACTGTGCTGGGGGTGCTGTTGGTCGGCGCAGCGCACGCACAGGGTCCCACACGTTCACCCCCCAGCCCTTGGTGGGATTGCTGGAAAGGCGAATGGCCGGAGTTCTGAGCCCTTTGCTGCGGCTCGACTTCCGGGTTGGCGGGTGCTTACATTGGGATGCCGGTCCGACGCCGCGCGGGAGGGAGAAGCAGCCGATGCTCAAGGTCTACGGGCGCGCCAACTCGATCAACGTGCGCAAGGTGCTGTGGATGCTGGGCGAGCTCGGCCTCCCCTTCGAGCGCGAGGACTGGGGGCGGGGCTACCGCCCCACCGGCGATCCCGTGTTCAAGGCAATCAACCCGGTGGGCGTGGTGCCGGTGATCGACGATGGCCCCTTCAGGCTGCGCGAGAGCAACACTATCGTGCGTTACCTCGCCGACAAGCACGGCCGCGCCGACCTCTATCCCAAGGACCTGCAGCAGCGCGCCACCGCGGAATCCTGGATGGACTGGGCCTCGACCGAGCTCGCCGAGGGCATGCGGCCGGTGTTTCACTCCATAGTGGTCAAGAACCCGGCCTTTGCCGCCCAAGTCGAGGGCGCCATCAAGGACTGGACCCGGCAGATGCAGGTCCTCGACGATCACCTGGCTAGGAACGGGCCCTATGTGATGGGCCAAGCCTTTACGATCGCCGACATCCCAGCCGGGCTGGTGGTGAACCGCTGGTACTCGATCGACTTCCCGAAGCCCGAGCTCGAGACGGCCGCGACCTACTACGACCGGTTGGCGGAGCGCCCCCCGTATCGGGAGCACGGCCGCAACGGTAAACCTTAGAAGGTTCCAGGTTTCAGGTGTCAGGTTTCAGGGAGACCACCGCAGAGACTGATCTTTGAGACCTGAAACCTGAAACCTGAAACCTGAAACCCGACACCTGATACGGAGGCGGAGATGCAGCTCGTATCGCGTTCCGGCCGGCGCATCGGTCTTCTCGTCGGGCTTTTCTGTTGCGGGCTCGCGATCTCCGGGGCCGCGGCGCAGGAGTACTGCGTCTCCTGCGCGGAGCCGAAGGCGGTCTATCGCTGCGTCATCGACGGCGCGCGCCCCGGCGGCCAGCAGCCGCTGCAACTCCTCTGCGCCATGACAATGGCCAAGGAGGGCGGCCATGCCTCCTGCGGCGTGCAGGGCGGCACCGTGTTCGAGTGCGACGGCCCCGTCAGGCGGGTGCCGTGGGCGGCTCACACCATCGGGCCGGAGAAGGCTCCCGACCCCGCCAAGGCGGCGGCCCAGGACAAGGCAGCTCAGGACAAGGCGGCCGGGGACAACAAGGACGAGCCGCCGCGCACCGTCGCGGAGATGATCGAGCGCGCCAACGCCAAGACCGCCGAGCAGCTCAAGCAGGCCAACGAGAAGGTGAAGACCCAGGCGCAGGCCGTCGGCCAGGGCATCAGCGACGCCGGCAAGAAGACCTGGAAGTGCCTCTCCTCGCTCTTCACGAGCTGCGGTGAGTAGCGGCTGCACGGCCTGAGCCACCCCCTCCCCTTCCCTGCAGCAAGCGTTGCCCCGCAGGGCCCACGGGCGGGCCTGCATCGGCCGGCAAGAACATTGCGTGTTTGCTGCAGCGCTTCCTGCCTGTGCGGTTGTGATACAGTGCCCCGCCAAAAAAATGGGCGCCTTGGAGGGCGCGGGTTGCGTGGGGTCGATTGCACAACAGCTCCGGCTGCGCTTGGACCGGCTCAGGCTGCGGGCAGGTGAGCTGGCCGAGCCCGCGCTCGCCCGGCTGGCCGGGCGGCGCCTGGCGCTCTGCCTCGTGGCGGTCCTCACGCTCCTGTTCGTCGTCGCCGGGGGCCTGTCACCCAGGGTGGCGCTGCTGGGGCTCGCCGGTGCCGTCGCGTTCGCGGCGTTTTGGCGGAAGGGCGACAGCGCCGCGAGCGCTGCGGCTACGGCTGCAGCACAGGCCGGCGTGGACGCGCGGCGGCTCTGGCGCATGGTGATCGACGCCGTGCCCGACCCCGCGGTCGCGCTGGACCCGGCGGGCCGCCTCGTGCACGCCAACCACCTCGCGGAGGACCTGTTCGGGACGCGGCGGGTCGGCGGCCACATGGCCTCCATGAGCCGCGACCCCGACCTCCTGGCGGCGGTTGAGGAGGCGCTGGCCTCACGTCAGCGGCAGACCGTGGAGCTGCACGGGCGAGTGCCGGTGGAGCGCCGGCTGCTGGCGACCATGGTCCCGCTCGGCCACGCGGCCGGCCTCCTGCACGATGCCCCGGCGCTCCTCATCACGTTCCGCGACCTCACCGAGCAGGACCGCCTCGCGCGCATGCGCGCCGACTTCGTGGCCAACGCCAGCCACGAGTTGCGCACGCCGCTGGCCTATCTCAAGGGCTCGGTGGAGACCCTGCAGGGCAGCGCCAGGGACGACCCCGCGGCGCGCGAGGTCTTCCTCAGAACCATGGGCGAGCAGGCCGAGCGCATGTCGCGCCTCGTCGACGACCTGCTCTCGCTCTCCCGCGTGGAGATGCGCGAGTACCTGCCGCCCTCGGGCGAGGTGGACCTTGCAACCGTGCTCTCCGACGTGGTGCAGACGCTGGAGCCTATGGCGCAGCGGGCGGACATCGCGCTCACGCTCCACAGCAAGGAGCAGACGGCACTGGTGCGCGGCGACTACGACGAGCTCGCCCAGGTGTTCCAGAACCTGGTGCAGAACGCCATCAAGTACGGCCACAGCGGCGGCAAGGTTGAGGTGCGCCTGGGCCGCGAGCCGGCCGGCAAGCCCGGCCGCTGGCGCATCGACGTGGCGGACGACGGCCCCGGCATCGCCGCCCAGCATCTGCCGCGGCTCACCGAGCGCTTCTACCGGGTCAACGTGGCGGCCAGCCGCGAGAAGGGCGGCACCGGCCTGGGCCTCGCCATCGTCAAGCACATCCTCAACCGCCACCGTGGCGAGCTCACCATCGCCTCCACCCTGGGCCAGGGCTCCACCTTCTCCGTCCTGCTCCCCGAGGCGCCCGTATAGTGCGTCCGACGTAAGCGGCACTGCGCTTTTGCAGAGGCAACTCCGGAGCCGGCTACCCCGACCTGGACAATCGCCAGTATTTTCAAATCATTATAGACTCGTACATAGTACCGGAGGGCTGCGGCGTCACACGCCGGCCACGGGCGCGTGCGACATTGTGGCGGCAATGCCAGCGCCGAGCAGCCCAAGCGGCCCGAGCAGGAGGTCCCGCATGAACGAGCACATTGTCAGGTCGTACGATCAGGAGCTCGAGCTGCTCGACAAGAAGATCGCGCAGATGGGCGGCCTCGTGGAGCAGTGCCTCGCGCGCGGCTTCGACGCCCTGGTACGGCGCGACCCGCGTCTCGCCGAGGCCGTGGTGGCCGACGACCGCAAGGCCGACATGCTGGAAGGCGAGATCCAGGAGCTCACGATCCAGATGATCGCGCGGCGCCAGCCGATGGCGATCGACCTGCGCCACATCATGACGGTGCTCAAGATCGCCGGCGACCTGGAGCGCACGGGCGACCTCGCCAAGAACATCGGCAAGCGGGCGATGGCGGTCTCCGGGGAGAATCACCCCAAGCCGCTGATGACCGGCCTCAAGCACATGGTCGAGCTGGCGCTCTCCCAGCTCAAGGACGTGCTCGACGCCTACGCCGAGCGCGATGCGGAAAAGGCTCTCGCGGTGTGGCGCCGCGACGAGCGCATCGACGCCATGTACAATTCGCTGTTCCGCGAGCTCCTCACCTACATGATGGAGGACCCGCGCAACATCGGCCTGTGCACGCACCTCCTGTTCGCGGCCAAGAACATCGAGCGCGTCGGCGACCACACCACCAACATTGCCGAGGACGTGTACTATCTCGTGCACGGCGTGGCGCTGCCCGACGAGCGGCCGAAGGTCGACGACACGGCCTCGATGCTCATCCGCAAGGACTGAACGATCGGACCTGCGCCGGACCTTCGCATGTGACCGAGCTCGCGGCACATATTCTCCTGGTCGAGGACGAGCCGGATCTGGCGGAGCTGGTCCGCTACAACCTGGCCGCCCAGGGCTTCCGCGTGACGATCGCGCCCACCGGCGAGGAGGCGGAGCTGCTCCTCGCCGAGGAGCCCTTCGACCTCGTCGTGCTCGACTGGCTGCTCCCCGGCCTGTCGGGCATCGAGCTGTGCCGGCGGTTGCGCCAGCGCGAGGCGACGCGCACCATCCCCGTGCTGATGGTCACCGCGCGCGGCGAGGAGGGCGACCGTGTGCGCGGCTTCGAGACCGGGGCCGACGACTACGTGGTGAAGCCGTTCTCGGTGCCCGAGATCCTGGCGCGGGTGAAGGCCCTGCTCAGGCGCGCTGTCCCGGAGCGCGTCTCCGACACGCTGCAGCGCGGCGACATCGTGCTCGACCGCGCCGCGCACCGCGTCACGCGCCGCGCGCGGGAGGTGCGGCTGGGGCCGACCGAGTTCAAGCTGCTCGCCTATTTCATGGAGAATGCGGGCCGCGTGCTCTCGCGCCAGCAGCTGCTCGACGGAGTGTGGGGGCGCGATGCCTTCATCGACGGGCGCACCGTCGACGTCCACGTCGGCCGGCTGAGAAAGGCGCTGATCCGAGGCTCCGATGCAGACCCGATCCGCACGGTGCGCGGGGCCGGCTACGCCTTCAACGGCGACTTCGGATGAGATTCGCACCTGTGCAACCGTTCTTTGCTCTCATCCACAACTTGAGCCGCGAGCTGTTGTGGCAGAGTCACAGTTCGATACTCAATCGGCACGCGAGCTGCAGTGTCTTCTTGAGACGGCCGATAACCTCATAGTAACTTTCCTCCCGTGACCTGCGGCACCTCGCGTTTGTGCGATTTGGGGGCAGTTGCCGCAGAAACCTACGCGTAAGGCGCATTGGTCGGATCGTGTTGTCGATCGCCGTTGCGCCGTCCCTGTCTCCGTAGGCGTCCGAGTTCCCAGTACAAGTCAGTATCGGTTGTGTCGTTCAGCCGGCCGGTCCGGCGTGTGTGTTCCGTGCACTCTGAGCGCGTCGAACGCCCGCCCAACTCCGGCCGTGAGGGCAGGGCTCCGCGTGCGTCATCGTGCCGAAGGCGCGTCTTTCGACACGACACGGACTCCGCCGTTAGTCAATTGTAGGAGAACCAGGGCCATGACCTGGAATGACGAGCGCGTCGATGTCTTGAAGAAGCTGTGGGCAGACGGTCTGTCCGCGAGCCAGATCGCCGGCCGCCTCGGCGGGGTGACGCGCAATGCGGTGATCGGCAAGGTGCATCGCCTCGGGCTTTCCGGCCGCGCCACCACCTCGCGCATGAAGTCGCACCGGCCGCGCGTGCGTGTGCAGGGTGCCCGGCGCCCCATGAAGGCGCGCTTGCCCGGCAGCGCCGCCAGCAGCCCGCTGCGGAGCCTCTATCTGACCGACGAGCCTTATGTGCCGCCGGCCGAGGAGCTCGTGATCCCGCTCGCCGAGCGCAAGTACATTCAGACGCTGACCGAGTCCTCCTGCCGCTGGCCGATCGGCGACCCGCAGCAACCCGAGTTCCACTTCTGCGGCAAGAGCAAGATCCCCGGCCTGCCCTACTGCGAGGTGCACGCGCGCCGCGCCTTCCAGCCCCCCCAGGCCCGCCGCCGCGAGCGCGATTTCGTCCCGGTGATCACTCTTCAGGGCCAAAGCCCGGTCAAGGTTACCCCGGAGCCGCAGCAGCAGGCGCCGCTCGAGCCCAGCGAAAAAGCCACCGTCTGACGCGGGCGGCATTGCTTCCCTTCTCCATTGCCGGGAGGGGATGCGGGGGACGCCCGACCCCAGATCAGGGGCCGGGACTAGCGACTACGCGGGGGAAAGCCGGGAGCATCAGCGGGGGTTGCTCCCGGCTCTTTATTCTGCTTCGGGCGCTTGGCCTTGCGTTCCTGTGCCTGCATCCTTGGAGGCAGGGCCGCAGCGGCGCCATTGACACACCCCGGCGCGAGCCCCATAAATCGGCGCATGGGTCAGCGAGCCAACAACAAGCGACGTGCGGCGGGTGCCGCGCGGCTGCGATGACAGACCGAGCCAGTGTCTGCCACGCCCCGCCGCGCTTGAAGCGCGGCTTTTTCATTTATCTCTGACAGCGAGATCCGTCCCATGTCCGCCTCTCCGGCGAAGACCGCAAAGCCCGTACTTCCGGTGCAGGATTCCTCGATGGCAATGCCATCTGCCACCGCTCCGTCCGCCGCCGTGATGCCCACCTACGCGCGCGCCAACGTCACCTTCGAGCGCGGCGAGGGCGCGTGGCTCGTCTCGACGGCCGGAGACCGCTATCTGGATTTCGCCAGTGGCGTTGCCGTCAACGCTTTGGGCCATGCCCATCCCAGGCTCATCGCGGCGCTTACCGAGCAGGCCGGAAGGTTGTGGCACTGCTCCAACCTCTACCGCGTCGCCGGGCAGGAGCGGCTGGCCGAGCGCCTGTGTGAAGCCACGTTCGCCGACCAGGCGTTCTTCTGCAACTCCGGGGCCGAGGCCTGCGAGGGCGCCATCAAGCTGGCGCGCCGCTACCACTACGTGAGCGGCCGGCCGGAGCGGTGGCGCACCGTCACCTTCAAGGGCGCCTTCCACGGCCGCACGCTCGCCACCATCGCCTCGGCCGGCAACCCCAAGCACCTCGAGGGCTTCGGCGTGCCGGCAGACGGCTTCGACCTCCTGCCGTTCGGCGATCTCGACGCGGTGGAGAAGGCCATCGGCCCCAGCACCGGGGCCATCATGGTGGAGCCGCTGCAGGGCGAGGGGGGCATCAACGAGGCGCCCCTGCCCTGGCTCAGGGCGCTGCGCGAGCTGTGCGACGCGCGCGGCCTGCTCCTGGTCCTCGACGAGGTGCAGACCGGCATGGGCCGCACGGGCAAGCTCTTCGCTTACGAGCGGGCAGGCATCACGCCCGATGTCATGGCGGTCGCCAAGGGCCTCGGCGGCGGCTTTCCCATCGGTGCGGTGCTGGCCACGAAGGAAGCCGCCAAGGGCATGGTCGCGGGCACCCACGGCTCGACCTTCGGCGGCAACCCGCTCGCCGTGGCGGTCGCAGGCGCTGTGCTCGACGCCATCCTGGAGCCCGGCTTCCTCGAGCACGTCGAGGCCATCGCGCTGCGCTTCAAGCAGCAGCTGGCGGCACTGCAGGACGCGCATCCCCACGTCATCGAGGAGGTGCGCGGCAGCGGCCTCCTGACGGGCATCAAGGTCAAGCCGGCGATGGGCGATGTCGTCAATGCGTGCGTGGAGGAGAAGCTCTTGACGGTCGGCGCCGGCGACAACGTGGTGCGCCTCCTGCCTCCGCTCAACATCACGGAGGAGGAGATCGCGGAGGCCATCGGCCGGCTGGATCGCGCGCTGGCGCGCTTCCCGACGCCGGCCTGATGGGTTCGGGCCGCGAGAGGTTCGTGCCATGGCACCCCGGCATTTCCTGGATATCGACCGCATCGATGCCTCCACGCTGAGGCGCATCGTCGATATGGGCCGCGCCATGAAGCGGGCGGGCAAGCAGGTGCCGGCCGATCTCCGACCCGACGGGATCGCCGGCGCCGTGCTGATGCTCATCTTCGAGAAGCCGTCCACGCGCACCCGCGTGTCGTTCGACGTGGCCATGCGCCAGCTCGGCGGGCAGACGCTGGCGCTCAATCACACCGACCTGCAGGTCGGGCGCGGCGAGCCCATCTCGGATACCGCCAAGGTGCTGTCGCGCTACGTCGACGCCATCATGATCCGCGCCAACAAGCACGAGACGCTGGCGGAGCTTGCCGAGCACGCCACCGTCCCCGTCATCAACGGCCTCACCGACCGCACCCATCCCTGCCAGATCGTCGCCGACATCATGACCTTCGAGGAGCGGGTGGGGCCGATCCATGGCCGCAAGGTGGCCTGGAGCGGCGACGGCAACAATGTGGCTGCCTCCTGGATACAGGCTGCCGCGAGACTGGGCTTCAAGCTGGCGCTGGCCTGCCCGCCGGCGCTGAAGCCCGAGCGCGCCGTGCTCGACTGGGCCCAGCGCAACGGCGGCGACATCGAGATCACCGACGAGCCCGCCGAGGCCGTGGCCGGCGCCGACTGCGTGGTGACGGACACCTGGGTCTCCATGGGGCAGCAGGACGAGACGCGGCAAAGGAAGCAGTTGCTGGCACCCTATGCGGTCGACGGCGCCCTGATGCAGAAGGCGTCGCCCGATGCCATATTCCTGCATTGTCTCCCCGCCTACCGCGGCAACGAGGTGGCAGCCGAGGTGATCGACGGCCCGCAATCGGCGGTGTGGGACGAGGCAGAGAACAGGCTGCACGCCCAGAAGGCGATCCTGGCGTGGTGCCTCGGGGTCGATTGATGCTCAGCGCCGACAATACCAGGCTCGACACTGCCCCCGCCGACGACCTCGTGCTGCCGTTCCGCACGGTGAAGTCGGACGTGGTCGGCCGCGTCGTCCGGCTCGGCTCGCTCGTGAACACCATCCTGTCCCGGCACGCCTATCCCGAGCCGGTGAGCTTCGCGCTGGGCGAGGCGCTCGCGCTCACCGCCATGCTGGGCAGCGCACTGAAAAGCACGGCCACGCTGATCCTGCAGACCAAGACCGACGGTCCGCTCGACTTCCTGGTGGCCGATTTCGAGCAGCCCGGCAAGGTGCGCGGCTACGCCAACTTCGACAAGGCCGACGCCGCCCTCGCCGGCACCAAGGGCCGCGGCGACCAGGGCGCGCTCCTGGGCACCGGTCACCTCGCCATGACCATCGACCCCGGCGGCGGCAGGGACCGCTACCAGGGCATCGTTGCCATCGCGCGGGCGCCCCTGCTCGCGGCCGCGCACGAGTATTTCCGCCAGTCCGAGCAGCTGCCGACCTTCATCCGGTTGGCGGTGGCGCGCCACTACGGCCCGGTCGGCGACGGCAGCGGGCGCGCCTGGCGCTGGCGTGCGGGCGGCCTCATGATCCAACAACTGCCGCGCGAGGGTGGCCGGCGCAACCCGCTCGAGGGCGAGGCCCACGACCTCTCGCTGGAAGGCGAGGACGACGAGAACTGGAGCCGCGCGCGCCACCTCGCCGCCACGGTGGAGGACCACGAGCTGATCGACCCGACGCTCACCCCCGAGCGGCTGCTCTACCGGCTGTTTCACGAGGAGGGCGTGCGGGTGGTGCCGGCGACGGGGCTCGCCGAGGCCTGCCGCTGCTCGCGAGAGCGCATCGACATGTACCTGCAGCGCTTCGATGCAGCTGAGCTCGCCGAGTTGCGCGAGGAGGACGGCGGCATCACCGTCACCTGCGAGTTCTGCTCGCGCACCTACCGCTTCGCCCCGGGCGAGATCGCATAAGCGCGCACCCGGGCGGGTTTTTCCGAAGAATTTCAGCCTATGACGGCCACCTGGCCGGAGCCGGCGAGAGGGCGCGGCCTCGATTGGCCGATCCGCGATTGGGCGTTAGAGTGATCCCAATACTGTGTGCGTTTCCATACACGAGACCAGCCAGCTCGCGAGCAGCCGGGATGAAGCAACGGGAGTCCGAGGAGCCGGTCGTGTTCGTCGTCGATGACGACGCGTCTGTGTGCGATGCGGTCAAGAGCCTCCTCCGCTCGGTGGGATTGAAGGTCGAGGTATTCGGCTCGGCCCTCGAATTCCTCGCGCGAAAGCTCCCGAACGCGCCGAGTTGCCTGGTGCTCGATGTGCGGCTGCCCGGGCTGGGCGGGCTCGATTTCCAGGCGGAGCTGACCAAAGCCGACATTCGAGTTCCGATCGTATTCATCACCGGCCACGGCGATATTCCGATGTCGGTTCGCGCGATGAAGGCTGGAGCCGTCGAGTTCCTCACCAAACCGTTCCGCGACCAGGAGCTGCTCGAGGCCGTTCAACTGGGACTGAAGCTCGACGGCGAGAGACGCGACGGCGAGAGTGCGACGGCCGATCTGCGGGCCCGCTTTGCCTCGCTGACGGCGCGCGAGAAGGAGGTGATTGCCCAGGTCACCACCGGGCGCATGAACAAGCAGATCGCCGGGGACATGGGGGTCAGCGAGATTACGGTGAAGGTTCATCGCGGGAAGGCGATGCGGAAGATGGGCGCCAAATCGCTCGCCGATCTGTTGAAAATGGCCGATACGCTGCGCCGCTCCGGCCATCAGCTCTAAACCTAAGTATAGGTCCGCGGAACGGCTGGGTGGCGCATATCTACGGGGGTTTCGATGACAAGCGTCACGACACCGTGCACTTGGAGCGGACACGACCATTCGCACGAAAGCTCACATGATATCGATCGTCGACGATGACGAGTCGGTGCGCGAAGCAACCAAGGGACTTGTGAGGTCGCTCGGATACAACGCAGCGACGTTCGCCTCCGCCGAGGAGTTCCTGAGCTCCGACCGCGTGCACGACACCTCGTGCGTGATCGCCGATGTTCAGATGGCGGGGTTGAGCGGCATCGACCTGCAGCAGCAGCTGGTTGCCCAGGGTCTGGTGCTGCCGGTCATCCTCATCACCGCTTTTCCGGACGAGCGGACCAGGAGGCGCGCTATCGACGCTGGAGCGGTCGACTACTTGAGCAAGCCCTTCAGCGACGAGCAATTGGTGTCGTGCCTCGATATCGCCCTGAGGGACGACGCCTCGAAGGGATAAGGTCCGCTTACGCGCCTGCCGTCCGGCAGTGTTGAGCGTGCCATCGCTGCTCCGGCGAAAACGGGCAAACGCGCCTGCCGTGTCCTTCAGGGAACGACTTGCAAGCATGCTCGTAGACTGGATACCCTCACGGCTCGCATTATCCGACGCGGGTTCACTGTTATCAGCGACAACATCCGGCCTTGCCAGCTTTGCTCCTGCCGATCTCCTGAGCCTCCACCGATCGGGTTGCAGAGCATCCGGCGACGGCCCGCCAGATACGGGCACACATGGCGACGATCATTGCGTGGATCGAGCAGACCGTCACGGCGATCCCCCTTCCCGTGCTGGAAGTTTGGGGGGGGTTCGCGTATCTCGTCGGCATCGGCCTTGCGATTTGTGCGTTCGGCCGCTTCACCTTTCGCATCGGCAGCGATTGGGGGTTCGGCCGGGAGCGGCAGACCTGGAACGAGCCTGCGTTTCTCGCCATCCCGCTGACCTTCGTCCTGATCGTCGCCAGCGGCTACGCAGGGTCCTTCATCGTCCTGGTTCCGGGGGCCCAGACGTTCGAGTCCATGAAGGACCTGGTCGTGATCCTGTGCATCGTTCTTTTCGGATACCCCGCGCTGATTACCGTGCCGTTCGCTTATGGGCTGTCCGACCTCATCGAGGGCGTCCCGCCGGCGTATCTCCTGGGCTGGCTGCCGGGCTATTTCATAAATCCGGCGTGCTTCTGGGTCGCCTACCAGCTCATCGGCAAGGACCCCGACTTCCGCCGCGCCAGGACGTGGGGCCATTACCTTCTCGCGGTCGCCATCTTCATGGCGCTCGAGCCCGTGCTCTGGGGGTTCATCTGCTCTGACCAGTTCACGCCGGCGGTCTCCTACCGGACCGTGACGACGGCCTTGTTCTTCACGACCGCCCTGTCGTGGCTGCTCGCACCGTTCGTCATGCTCGCCGCGCTTCCGCTCGCGCGGCGCCTGAAGCTGTTCTGGGCCGAGATCCCGGGGCATGTCAGGCAGCGCTCGCTCGGCTCCGGCGCGCGGGTCTGGGAGTCGGGCTGGGATGCACCAGCGAGAAGCGAGACCCCCGACCCTCGGGGGCTGCCGATGCGGATGTTCCTGCTCGCGCCGTTCATCGCACTCCTGCTGGCAATGGTCGGCATCACCGCCTACGTCGCGCTGCGGAGCGCGGAAGGCGATGCCACCAGACTGGCGGCGCGCCTGCACCAGGAGACGGCCGCCAACATCCGCATGCAGCTGGACGACTACCTGGCGAGTCGGCCGCAGAGCGCACCTGAGGACACGGTCGGCCTCATCGACGTGATGAAGAGCCTGCCGATGGCGGCAGAAGGCCGGGCGTTCATCATCGATCGGACCGGCGCCGTAGTGGCCTCGTCCGCCGCCGTCGGCGACCCGGTGGTGCGCGAGGCGATTGCCGCGTTGCGCCGGGACGCCGGCGGCGGCCTCGCTGCCCTCGCATCGGATCGGCAGTTTCACGTGGATTACGTCACGGAGAGGCCGCTGTCGCGGCAGCGGTGGCTGACGTATGCCAGCGTCTACCCGCTCAAGCGTACCGGGCACCACGACGACTGGCTTCTCGTCACCGCGATGCCGGAGGCGTCGTATCTGGCGGGTGTGCAAAGCGGGCACAGCCGCACGGCGATGATGTTCGCGGTGGCGCTGCTGGTATCGCTGGGCCTGGCCGCGGCGGCGGCCGCGACAGTGACCGCCCCGCTGCGCCGGCTGTCCCAGGCCATCGGGGCGTTCAAGCGAGGCGATCTCGCCGAGCGCGTTCCCAGCAGCCGCCTGGCGGAGCTGAGCGTCCTTTCGCGGTCGTTCAACGACATGGCCGACCGGCTGCAGGCGTCCTTCGACAGCCTGAAGGCGGAGGTCGAGATGCGCGAGCTGCGGGAGCGTGAGCTGCGTGACAGCGAGGCCCGCTTCCGGGCGAGCGAGCGGCTGCTGCAAGCCGTTGCCGCCGGCGCGCCGTTGCCCCGGGTGCTCGAGATGATCTGCCGATTCCTCGAGGAACACTCGGCTCCCGGCCGCGTGGCATCCATCACGCTCGCGGACGCCGATGGACGCCGGCTATGTCACGGCGCCGCGCCGAGCCTGCCCAGGTCCTACGCGGAGGCGATCGACGGCCTCGCCATCGTCGAAGGCGCCGGCGTATGCGGGACGGCGGCATTTCGTCGAACGGCCGTGGTGGTCACCGACCTCGCCACGGATCCGCTCACCGCCGGCTTCCGCGATCTGGCGGCGACGCTGCGACTCGGTGCCGGCTGGTCGAGCCCTATCCTCGCTTCCGACCGGAAGGTCCTCGGCACGTTTGCCGTCTACACGCGCGAGCCGGGCGAGCCCACCTCGCTGGATGACGAGCTGCTTCAGCATGCGACTGACATCGCCAGCGTCGCCATCGAGCGTCGCCAGGCCGAGGAGGTGCTCGAGGACCGCAGCCGGCTTCTCGACCTCAGCCGCGACACCATCCTCGTCCGGCGCGCGGACGACAATGTGATCACCTTCTGGAACCGCAGCGCCGAGGAGCTGTACGGGTGGACCAGTGCGGAGGCGGTGGGAAGAAGCTCGCACGAGCTGCTGCAGACGGTATTCCCGCAGCCTCTGATCGAGATCGACCGGCGCGTCGCCGAGACCGGCCGCTGGGAAGGCGAGCTCGTCCATACCACGCGCGGCGGAAAGCAGGTCATCGTCGCGAGCCGATGGTCGTGGCAGGCGGACGTGGACGATCGGCCGGGGAGGATTCTCGAGACCAACAACGACATCACCGACCGGCGCCGTGTCGAGGATCAGGCGCGCAAGGCGCGCGACGAGCTCGCCCACGCGGCGCGCCTGGCGACCATGGGCCAGCTCGCCGCGTCGATCGCCCACGAGGTCAATCAGCCGCTGGCAGGCGTCGTCACCAACGCCAACGCCTGCCTGCGCTGGCTGGACAGAGAGGTGCCCGACCTCGGCGAAGCGAGCGCGGCGGTGCAGCGCATCGTCCGCGACGGGAAGCGAGCGAGCGATGTGGTCGCCCGGGTGCGTGCGCTGGCGCGCAAGGCCGGGACCGAGCGCGAGCCGCTCGACGTCAACGAGACCATCCGCGGCGTTGTGATGGTCGTCGAAGGCGAGATGCGCAAGCAGAGCGTTGCGCTGGCCATCGACTACGCCGAGGACTTGCCGCCGATCGCCGGCGATCGCGTGCAGCTGCAGCAGGTCGTCCTGAACCTGATGTTGAACGCCATCGAGGCCATGTCGGCAGTCACCGACCGGCCGCGCGAGCTGGCAATCGCCACGGCCAGGGACGGCGAGCAGGTGAGGGTGTCGGTCCGCGACCATGGCACCGGTGTTTCATCCGAGGTCATGGCCCGCATGTTCGAGGCATTCTACACCACGAAGTCCGGCGGCCTCGGCATGGGGCTCTCGATCAGCCGCTCGATCGTCGAGGACCACGGCGGCCGGCTGTGGGCGGCAGCCAACGAGGGTCCGGGGGCGACCTTCTGCTTCACCGTGTGTCAGGCCGGATCGGCGCAATAGGCGCGCCGACGCGCCTAGCGGCCGAGGCTCGGCAGCCACGTCGCGAGCGCGGGAAAGGCGGCGAGGACGACGATCACGGCCAGCAGGCAGATCCAATAGGGGACGGAGCCGCGGAAGATCTCGCCGGTGGAGACGTTCTCCTGGGGGAGCGCCGCCTTGACGGTGAACACGAGGATGCCGAACGGCGGCGTCAGCAGACCGGTCTCGATAGCGAGAATGCCGAGGATCGCGAACGCCAAGGGATCGTAGCCGAGCGCCACGGCGATCGGGGCGAACACCGGCACGGTGAGCAGGATGATCGAGATCGAGTCGATGATGCAACCGAGCACGAACCACATCAGCACCATGATGGCGAGGATCATCCAGGGGTCGAGGCCGGACCCGAGGAACACCGCCTTGGCCGCGCCGGTGACCCCCGTCATCGACAGCACGCGGCTGTAGAGCTGCGCCATCACGAGCAGCAGGAGCAGGGGCGCGGAGGTACGCCCCACCGTCAGGATGACATCGAGGATCTGCCGGGCGCGCATGCCCTTGAAAATGGCGAGCAGGAGCGACATGGCCGCTCCGACGCCGGCCCCCTCGGTGGGGGTGAAGTAGCCGAGCCAGATGCCGCCCAGCACGCCGACGATGAGCAGGATCACGAAGACCGTGCTGACCATCGCCTCGCGCAGCTTGGCGTCGTCGATGGGCTCGGCCCCTGCCGGTGGCATGGGCGCGGCCGCCGCCCCCGCCGCACGCGCCACCCGCCGCGCCTCGCCGACGCGCTCGGGCTGGGTGACGGCGACGAACAGGATGTAGAGCGAGTAGGCCGCCACCACCACGAACCCCGGGATGGTGCCGGCGATGAACAGCTTGCCGATCGCCTGCTCGGTCAGCACGCCCCAGACGATCATCAGCACCGACGGAGGGATCAGCATGCCGAGGCAGGCGCTGCCGGCGATGCAGCCGAGCGCGAACTTGCGCTCGTAGCCGTGCCGCTTCATCTCGGGCCAGGCGATGCGCGAGAACGCGGCCGCAGCGGCGATGCTCACCCCGGTAACGAAGGCGAACACGGCGTTGGCGAGCACGGTGGCGATGCCGAGCCGGCCCGGCACGCGGCGCGTCGCGCGGTCGATGAGCGTGAAGAGGTCGGTCGCCGCGCCGGACTTGGCGAGGAGCTCGCCCATCAGCATGAACAGCGGGATGACGGCGAACACGTAGTCGCGCAGCGCCTCGTAGGCGGTGTTGGCCATGAAGATGCGCACCACCTCGATGTCGCCCTGCATCAGCCAGATGCCGAGCGCCGCGGTGATGCCGAGCGCCACCGCGATGTGCACGCCGGTGAAGACGAGGAGGAGGAGGACGCCGATCAGCGTCGCCATCTGCCAGGGGTCGAACTTGCGGCTGCCCCGGATCAGTGGGTGGCGGATTGCACGACCGGGCCCGCGCCCCGGCGCACGGCATCGAGGTTGCGCAGCATCAGCAGGAAGTAGCTGAGCGCCGCCAGCGCAGTGCCGCCGACGATGGCGAAGCGCGCGGGCCAGGCGGGAATGCGCATTGCTCCCTCGCCCTCGAACTCGCGCGAGGTCCAGGCGTGGGCAGCGCCGTCGATGCCGCCCCAGCAGACGATGACGAACAGCACCATGCCCAGCAGCGCGCCGAATGCGGCGAGCAGGCTCTGCACGCGCGCAGGCAGATGCGCCGTGACGGCATCGGTGTTGATCATGCCGCCGCTGCGGATGGCATAGGCCGCCCTTCACCCGGTAGCGCACCGGCCACTTGTGCCCCAGCTTCTCGGCTTCCTCGATCGCGAGCTTCAGGACCTGCGAGGCCGGCAGGCCGGCTTTGTCGAGCTCGGCCGCCTTCTCCTGCGGCCAGCCCTGGAGCGAGGTGGCCCAGTCGACGCGCACGTTGTCCGGCAGCGTGCGCACGGCGGCGCCGGCGGCCTTCAGCTGCTCGACCTGCTTGGGATAGTTCTCGAGGTTCACCGTGCCGGTGCGCGCCTCGTACTCGCGCGCCACCTCGGCGACGATGGCCTTCACGTCCGGCGGCAGCTTCCCCCAGCGCGCCTTGTTGAAGGTCAGGCCGTGCCAGGTGATCGCGCCGAAGCCGATCTCGGTGTAGTACTTGGCGACCTCGTGCAGCTTGAAGTTGACGACGCCGGACGGGAACATGATCCAGCCGTTGTAGACGCCCGTCTGCAGCGAGGTGTAGGCCTCGGGCAGCGAGGACTGCACGGGCGTCGCGCCGGCGTATTCCGCCGACGAGAAGGGCCAATGTTTCCTCCGTTGGAGCTTGGCGGTTTGCTCGAGTTCACTTGGTGTTGGCGTCCAGGCCGACGCGGCGCGGTTTGGCCACGCGCAGCTTCCCCCAGGCGCGGTCTCATTGGGTTCAGACCCCGCGCGACCGGTCAAGCGCGACTTGGCGCATCGCCGACCCGCGTGCCGGCGGCCGTCACGGGGGGCATCAGCGGGGTCAGACCCCTCGCCTCCAGAGGCCGAGATTCTGTACAAGGGCCGGCGCGAGGGGTCTGACGCCGGACTGCAAAGAGGTCGCCCGGCTAGCCGGCCGCGTGCGCCTGGCCGCCGAGCATCTGCTGGCGCCGCTGATCGACGGCGGCGATCACCGCATCGCGGTTGCGCTTGAAGGCGTCCTCCAGCTCGTCGGAGTGGCCGGCGTACACCCACGGCACGCGCTGCGCGATGGCCACGACCACCTCGGGAATGGCCTTCTTGCGTCCCTGGATCGTGATCAGGCGCCCGTTGCGATCGCCGAGCCGCAGATAGTTGGTGGAGCCGACGGGAATGAACCAGTAGGCGTAGCGCCGTGTAATCGCGGCGTGCACCCACACAATCTCATTCAGATGAAATACCTCGAGCTTGAAGGGCTGCAGGTACACGAGCCAGGAGCGCGTCAGAAGGATACTGCGCATGGGGGTCCTGGGGTCCTCGGTCGCCAGCTCATGATCGACCTGCGCTGCAATCTGGTCGACCGGCACCTGAAAACGCGTGAGGGCCGCCATCGAGCGCGAACGCCGGAAGTTCGTGAGCCGGCGGAGCGTGAGGACCACGACGACGAGGAGGAGGACCGGCGCTGTGAGCGCCCCCGCCGTATACAAGCTGGCCCACGATGTCAGGGGGTCCTCGATATCGAGCATGAGGGGGGCCAGCCCGGCGCCGATCTTCAACTGGGGATTGCTGCGCGCAATGCTGTCCGCCACGGCCTGGGGCACCGGCTCCAGCACGCCGAAGACAGGCAGCGTGGGGTTCTTCTCCGCGGAGCGCAGGACAACGAACTGCTTGCCGGGCATGGCGTGGTAGTAGATGTAGCTGCGTCCGGTCTCCCGCCCGCGCCGTCTGTGCACGACCTCCTGACTCCCCACGAAGATGAGGCGGCCTTCGTCGAGCTGGAAGTAGCGGCGAAACTCGTTGTCGAGGCTCGCGATCCCCGCGATCTCGTCTACCGTCACCTTGTACGGCCCGAACACGCGGCTGTAGAGCTCGCGATGGTAGCCGACGAGCCCCGCCGCGACGGCTGCAAGCACGAGGAGCGCGAGGAGCAGCGCCCACAGATTGCGGCGGGTCACAAGACCCCGCAGGGTCGTCGGCTTGGCCATGGCTCTCCCCCGGCGGCAGGTGCTGCCCGGGGCGCCCTATGGCATGGCCTTGTGGCAGACCGGCGGCGGCCAATCTGCAACGCTGCCGTGCCATGACGGGTTTGGGCTCTCGTAGCGACGGAGGTCATGTTCCAATCATCGGCGGGGTTCCCCCACCCCCCGCGTTCGCCGGGACAGGCTCTAGCCCTCCCCGCGAGGGGAAGGGAATCCGGTTGGCATCTCGGGGGGCGGCAAGGCGGAGGAAACAGCGATGGTAAAGGTAACGGGCATCGAGACGCTCGCCTGCGATGCGGGCTGGCGCAACTACCAGTACGTCAAGCTCACGACCGACTCCGGCATCGTCGGCTGGAGCGAGTTCGCGGAGGGGTTCGGCTCGCCCGGTGTCGGCACCGTGATCGCCCGGCTCGCGCCGCGCGTCATCGGCCAGCCGGTGGGCGAGCACGAGCGCATCTACGCCGACCTTCACTGCGCCACGCGGCCCGGGTCCGGAAGCGTGATTGCCCAGGGCCTCGGCGCCATCGAGAATGCGCTGCTCGATGCCAAGGCCAAGTCGCTGGGCGTACCCTGCTACGAGCTCCTGGGTGGCAGGGTGCGCGACCGGCTGAGGGTCTACTGGTCGCACTGCGCGACCTGGCGCATCACGCACTCGGCCTGGTACAAGCCGGCCATCGCCGATCTCGACGGTGTCAAGGCGATCGCGCAGGAAGCGCGCGAGAAGGGCTTCGGCGCGCTCAAGACCAACATCTTCCTCTACGAGCCGGGCGGCCGGAACCCCAAGGGCTGGCGGCCCGGCTTCGGCGTGCCGTTCCAGCCCGAGCTCAACGTCGAGCGCACCGTGCTGCGCAACATCCGCATGCATCTGGAGGCGCTGCGCGAGGGCGGCGGGCCGGACATGGGCCTGCTGCTGGACCTCAACTTCAATGCCAAGACCGAGGGCTACCTGAAGATCCTGCGCGAGATCGCGGACCTCGACATGTTCTGGGTCGAGCTCGACACCTTCAGCCCCGAGTCCCTCGGCTACATCCGCCGCCAGAGTCGCCACCCGATCGCCTCCTGCGAGACGCTCATCGGCGTGCGCCAGCTCATGCCTTACCTCGCGCACCAGGCCGTCGATGCGGCGATCATCGACGTGCCGTGGAACGGCGCCTGGCAGTCGCTCAAGATGGCGGCGCTCGCCGAGGCGCACGAGGTCAACGTCGCCCCGCACAACTTCTACGGCCACCTGTGCACCATGATGGCCGCACACTTCTGCGCGGCGGTGCCGAACTTCCGCATCATGGAGACCGACATCGACCGTCTTGCCTGGGACGACGAGCTGGTGAGCCATCCGCCCGTGTTCGAGGCGGGCCACCTCGTGCTGCCGGACCGCCCCGGCTGGGGCACGGAGCCCAACGAGGAGGCGATCCGCGCGCACCCGCCGAAGTAGGGGGATACACCCGTCATCCCGGGAAGCCGAGACGCAGTCGAGGCTATCCGGGACCTCCCGGAACGAGTCCCATCTCCCGAGGTCCCGGCTCGGAGCGCTGCTCGCCTTCGGCTCTCATCGCTCCGGCCGGGATGACGGGTGTCAGACGTCAATTCGCGGCGAAGCAGTAGATCAGGCCGGCGCCGCCGGAAGCCTTGAGCTGGTCCTGGCTGCAGCCGCGCGAGCCGTGCGAGGAGTTCCAGGAGGTCATGTGCCTGGTGACCTTGAGGCCGGCGCGGTCATGATGGCCGACGATGGCCGAGCCATCGCCGCTCTTGGTCCAGTTGCCGCAGGTGGTGTCGCCGCCGGCGGTGGAGTACATGCCGTTGGGATCGGAGCCCGTCAGGATGTCGTGCTCGTTGGGCTGGTCGCCCCTGGCCTTGACGGGGTCGCCCTTCTCGGTGAGCGCCGTCTGCTTGTTGATGTTGGCGCCTTCCGAGTGCAGGTCATCGAGGTTCTTGGCGATCTGCACGCCCTTGGCGTTGTGCCAGGGGCCCTTGCCGATGCGGTCGCGGGCGTTGACACCAGCCTCGCCGCCGGGAAGCGTCGTGGAGAGATAGGCGCGCCAGGTGGTGAGGGTCGAGCCGGTCGCCTTGGCAAGCGCGGCACAGTGGGCATCTGCCCCATCGAGGCCGCCGAGGTCGGCGCCGTTGCCCTTGCCGACGCTGGTGATGAAGAACGTCATGGGGTTCTGCTGCGCGCTGACAACGACTGCGAAGCCGCTGGCGAGCAGTGCAGCCGAGGTGACAACCGCAAGGCGCATTCCTCTTGTCATTGCAATCCTCCGAGCTTGTGCCGTTCTGAACGGTCCTTGGCCGAGGCGGCCTGGGATCTTCCGTGAACGAGGGCGACCCACGCCATATTCCTGGCCGGGCGCCTTTTTGCATGCCAACGGCGCGCAATGGTGTCAGATCCGCAGGCTCGCGGGGTCTGACGCCCGTCTTGGGTTCACGTTTGCGTGGTGATACTGTTGCGCCATGAGCACCGCATTGGACTGGGCCGAGCTGCGCCGCCGGCTGCAGCGTCTGGCGCAACAGGTGGGCGAGGAGATCCACAGCTATCCCTCGCCGATCACCGCATGCGACGCGCAGTTCAACCATCTCCTGGCTTTGCACCGGTTGCTGCCGCAGGAGCTGGAGCGGCTGGATGCTGCGGCACGCAGCGCCGATGCGAGCGCCGAGGCGTTCATGCGGTCGTCGCCGCTCAGCGCCGAGCTGTCGGCAGTCGCTGCGCAGCAGACCGCTATTGTGGGCCGGACAGGGCCATAGCGGAGCGGTAGAACGGTGTCAGACCCGGAGGGTCTGACACCATGTCCTCGATGGGCTGCGTGCCGGTGTCAGACCCGGAGGGTCTGACATCCTTTCACGCCAGCTGGTCGCCGATGGGCAGCTGGCGGATGCGCTTGCCGGTGGCGGCGAAGATGGCGTTGCACAAGGCCGGGGCGAACGGCGGCACGCCGGGCTCGCCCACGCCGCTCGGCGGCACGCTCAACGGGTGCGGGACGATGTGGGTGCGCACCTCGACGGGAGATTCGTCGATGCGCGCGAGCTGGTAGTCGTTGAAGTTCGACTGCTCGATCGCCCCGTTCCTGAGCGTGATGGACCCGTGCTTGGCGAGCGTCAGCCCCATCACGGCGGCGCCCTCCATCTGCGAGCGCACGCGCTCGGGATGCACGCAGTAGCCGCAGTCGATGGCGGTGTCGACGCGCGGGATGGTGATGCGGCCCTTGTCGCCCACCACCACGTGCACCACGGTCGCCACGTAGGTGACGAAGCTGCGGTGTGCGGCAATGCCGAGGCCCTGGCCCCTGGGGAGCTGCTTGCCCCAGCCTGCCTCCCTGGCGGCGATCTCCACGACGTTCCTGAGCCGCCCGGTCTCGATCGGGTAGGTCTCGAACGGCTCGCCGTAGTTCCACCAGGGCGTCGTCACCTGCTTCCTGGGGTCGACGGTGCGCGCCGGGCCGATCAGCTCGAGCAGGAAGTCCTTGGGGTCCTTGCCCAGCTGATGCGCGATCTCGGCGACGAACGACTGGATCGACCAGGCGTGCGCCACGTTGTTGACCGAGCGGAACCAGCCGATGCGCACGTGGCTCTGCGCCTCGCCGCTTTCTGCGCGGATGTTGGGGATGTCGAAGGGCGTGTCCACCCACCCCATGCCGAGCTCGATGTCGAAGGGATGCTTCGGATCGGGCGCGAAGGTGGAGAGGATCGACGGCGCCGCGCTGCGATGCCGCCAGGCGATCACCTTGTTGCCGGCGTCGAGCCCCGCCTCGAAGCGCTCCGCCGTCACGGTGTGGTAGAAGCCGTGGCGCACGTCGTCCTCGCGCGTCCACACCACCTTCACCGGCGTCCCGCCCAGCTCGCGGGAGAGGAACGCCGCCTCGATGGCGAAGTCGCACTTGGACTTGCGGCCGAAGCCGCCGCCGAGGAGCGTCGGCTGCAAGGTGACCTCGGCCGGGGCAACGCCCAGCGCCGCGGCGATATCGTCGCGCGCCTGGCCGGGGCTCTGCACCGGGGCCCAGATCTCCCACTTGCCGTGGTTCATGCGCGCGGCGGCGGCCGGCGGCTCCATGGTGGCGTGGTGGATGTGGGGGGCGTAGTACTCGGCGGTGATGACCCGTGCCGCCGAGGCCAGCGCCTTGTCGGCATCGCCGACGTTGCGCTCGATCTTGCCGGGCCGCCGCACCGCCTCCTCGAGCTGCGTGCGGTAGGCGCGGGAGTCGTGGCTGGCGTTCGCGCCATTGTCCCAGGCGATCTTGAGGGCCTCGCGGCCCTTGATCGCCGCCCAGGTGTTCTGGGCGATGACGGCGACGCCGCCGAGCGGCCCGAACTTGTAGGGCGCCGGCGTCGGCTGCAGTGTGACGATCCTCTCCACGCCGGGGACCTTGAGGGCCGCGCTGGTGTCGACCGATTGAACCCTGCCGCCGACCACCGGCGGCCTCGCGATCACCGCGAACTTCATGCCGGGCAGCCTGACGTCCTGGCCGTAGATCGCCTTGCCCGTGGTGATGTCGTGGAGGTCGACGATGCCGATGGTGCCCTTGCCGATGTAGCGGAAGGCGGCGGCGTCCTTGAGCCTCACCTGGTCGGCCGCGGGCACCGCGAGGCCGCCTGCGGCCGCGGCAAGCTGCCCGTAGCCGAGCTTGCGCCCGCTGGGCTTGTGGGTGACCTCGTGCAGCTCGGCGGTGACCTCGCCGACCGGCACCTTCCACTGGTTGGCGGCGGCGGTCTCGAGCATCAGGCGCGCGGCCGCACCGCAGTGGCGCATGGGCTGGATCCAGTGGCGCACGCTGCGCGAGCCGTCGGTGTCCTGGTTGCCGTAGGTGCGCTCGTCACCGGGCGACTGCACGACCCGCACCTTGGCCCAGTCCGCCTCCAGCTCGTCGGCGAGCATCATGGGCAGCGCCGTGCGCGCGGCGCCGTTGCCCATCTCGGCGCGTGCCGCGACGATGGTGACCGTGCCGTCGCTGCCGATCGAGACGAACACCTTGGGGTTGCTGACGACGCCGTTCGGCATGGCGGTGGCGCCGGTGGGATAGTCGGCGAGCGCGCCCGTCGCCGCGGGGAACTGCGCGACCAGCACGAGCCCGCCGGTGGCGGCCACGCCTTTGAGGAGGTTGCGCCGGCTGACGTTGGCGAGCTTGAACTTGCTGTGTGTGCCGAGGTCGGTCATGTCACGCCCCCCTGGCTGCGGCGCGCACGGCCGCGTGGATGCGCTGATAGCAGCCGCAGCGGCAGAGATTGCCCGCCATGGCCTGGGTGATCTCCGCGTCGGTGGGACCCGGCTTGCCGGCGAGGAAGGCCGCCGCCTGCATGATCTGCCCGGTCTGGCAGTAGCCGCATTGCGGCACGCCCAGCTCGCGCCAGGCGACCTGCACGGGGTGGTCGCCCTTGGCGCTCAGCCCCTCGATGGTGACGACCGCCTTGCCGGCCACGGCCGACATCGGCGTCACGCAGGAGCGCACGGCGGTGCCGTCCACGTGCACGGTGCAGTTGCCGCAGAGGGCGGCGCCGCAACCGAACTTGGTGCCTGTCAGGCCCAGCTCGTCGCGCAGGTACCACAGGAGCGGCATCGACGCATCGCCGTCGTAGCTGCGCTCCTGTCCGTTGACTCGTAGGTTCGCCACGGTTGCTTCCTCCTCGATCCTGGATTCTCACGCGTGGTCTGCGGTCCTGCGTTCCGCCGACGCGTCGACGCGGCCGGACCCGAACTCGTGCGTGAAAGCGAGTTTCGTTGGCTGCACGCCGACAGTGCGAAGCCCGATGTGCAGCACGCGAATTTACTCGGCGCGCCGATTGGAAAATGCGGCGGGGGTGCTTCACAACCGCGTGATTTCCTGCCTCCGCCGTTTGCGGCGGAAACGTCCCACGCAGGGTGCCCGTCTCTGCTGCAGCGCCGCGAGAGTGCACCCGTCATCCCGGAAGCTGAGCCGCAGGCGAGGCTATCCGGGACCTCGTCGAACGAGTCGAGCCCCACCTTACGAGGTCCCGGATGGAGCGATGCTCGCCTGCGGCTCGTATCGCTCCGTCCGGGATGACGGGTGGAGCCATGGTGTCAGACCCGGAGGGTCTGACACCTATTCAGGATAGCGCCAGGGCGTGCCGGGCTGCGCGGCGTCCTCGTCGAGGGTCCACTGCGGCAGGGCGAGGCCCGGTGCCACGTCGCTGAAGACCATGCGCACGCGCGTGCCGATGCCGACCTGCCTGACGATCTCGGGCGGGGCCAGCCTGCCGTCGGGTGTCGCCAGGTTGCCGACCACGCGCAGGGCCTCGTGCTCGCTGGGCTGGCCCTTCTGGACATCGAGGTCGACCAGCAGCACGAGATAGGGTGTGTGGGCTTTGAACGCCGGCTGGATGGCGTGATGCACCTCGGTGTAGGAATGCACCGCGCCTCTGCCCCCCACCGGCATCCACTGCGACTCGGGCGCCATGCACCAGGGGCAGGCGGTGGTGGGCGGATAGCGCAGGAGCTGGCAGCGGGCGCATGCCTGCAGATGGAACGTGTGCTCTGCGCAATGCTGGAAGTAGGCACGGTTCTCGACGTCGAGGTCGTCGAGGCTGAGCGGCATCCCGAGATAGTCCGCGTTGATCGGCATGCGTGTGTGCCCCCTTGCGCCGACGCAACCGCGCCGCTGTCGGTGTCGCAAATTAGACGGGCGGAAGCGCGCGGAGGTCAAGGCCCTGTGCTGCAGCCGCGGCCATCGGCCCCTTTCATTGAAAATCTCTTCTTCGAGCGTTCGGTCCATGAACATAATGCGCCGAGTGTGCGCCGACGCCGGCAGCCCGCCCACGACCGACCACGCAGTCCGATCCGTCCGAGGGACCCACACCATGGCCCACGACCCGCGTCTAGCCTCGGCGATCGCCCATTGGGGCGCGCGCTTCGTGGCCAACGGCGTCGCCCTCACGGATTTCGAGGAGGTCACCCGGTCGCTGCAGTCGTGGGACGAGTGGTGCGGCGCGTGGTCCGCGCGGGCGGCCGTGCACGAGGCGATGGGGCGCGACGCGCTGGCCCGCGGCCAGCTGCTGAGCGCCGGGGAGCATCTGCAGCGCGCCGGCGTCTACTACCACTTCGCCAAGTTCCTGTTCGTGCACGACCTCGGGCAGATGCGCGCGGCGCACGCCAAGGCGGTGGAATGCCGCCTCCTGGCACTGCCTCACCTCACGCCGCCGGGCGAGCGGGTCGAGATCCCTTACGAGGGCAAGGCGCTCTACGGCATCCTGCGCAAGCCGGTGGGCATCGAACGTCCGCCGGTGATGGTGATGATCTGCGGCCTCGATTCGGCCAAGGAGGAGACGGAGGCCTACGAGCGGCCGTTTCTGGAGCGCGGCCTTGCCGTCCTGGTGTTCGACGGTCCCGGCCAGGGCGAGGGAGAGTACGATTTCGCCATCCGCGGCGACTACGAGGTGCCCGCCAGGGCCGTCGTCGACTGGGTCACGCGGAGGGACGATCTCGACGCCCGACGCATCGGGCTCTGGGGCGTCAGCCTCGGCGGCTACTACGCACCGCGGGCAGCCGCCTTCGACGACCGCATCAAGGCCTGCATCGCGCTCAGCGGCCCCTTCGATTGGGCCGAGGCTTGGAAGGACCTGCCCACCCTCACGGCCGAGGCGTTCCGGGTGCGCAGCCACTGCGCGACCCTGGAGGAGGCGCAGCGCCACGCCGCCACGCTGTCGCTCGTGGACATGGCGCGGCGCATTACCTGCCCGATATTCATCGTTACCGGCAAGCTCGACCGGGTCATTCCCTGGCAGCACGCCGAGCGGCTCGCCCGCGCCGTCAGCGGCCCCGCGGAGCTGCTGCTGATCGAGGACGGCAACCACGTCGCCAACAACCGCGGCTACCGCTGGCGCCTGCAATCGGCCGACTGGATGGCGGAGCGGCTCGCCGCGGCATAGCGCCGGCGGGGCTCCCCCTCGGACCAGCGAGCCATGTCCGGCAGTCGGCAATCGGGCTTCGGCAATCGCAGGGGGTCGAATTCTGCGCCTGCCGACGCCCGACGCCCGAATCTCGACACGTGAAACTCGATACATCTGCGCCAGCTCATCGGCTCGAGCAAGCCAGCGGGCGGAGGGGCCGCAGGCCGTCCGGCGGGTAAGCTTAAGTGCAAAAGGCCTGCCCGCCCCCCGCTTTGACGTGGGCCCGCCACAGGGCGGGTGCTAACATGCCCCGGGTGGATGAGCGGTGCGTTGCGTCGCTCGTGGTGTGCAAGAGCGTGAGTCTCAGCCATGGGCAAACTCACTGGCGCGGTCTTCGTCGTCGCCGGCATAACGATTGCGGCCTATGCGATGGCCGAGCACCAGCGCACGGTCGCCGAGAGCACGGCGGCTGCCGTGGACCAGCCGACAAAATCGAACGCCATCGAGGCGAGCACCGCGCCCGGCAGCCTGGAAGCTCGGGCGAAGGTGGACGGCGCCACGCCCGGCGCACAGCAGCCCCCGGCAACCCCGCCTGCCCCGGCACCGGCCGCCGAGAAGAGCCCGGAGCCGAAGGCGGCGGGCCTCGACGGCAAATCCACCCAGACGCCCGCCCCTCTGCAGATCGCCGAGGCGCCGCCCAGAGTGCCTGTCGACCACAACAAGCCGCCGCGCACGGCGCCGCTCGACCGGGAAGGCCTGACCAGGGCGATCCAACACCACCTCAAGCGGGTCGGCTGCTACGGCGGTGCCATCAGCGGCGAATGGACCCCGGCCGCGCGCCAGGCGATGAAGACCTTCACCGAGCGCGTCAATGCCACGCTGCCCGTCGAGCAGCCCGACCAAATTCTCCTGGCGCTGGTGCAGAACCATCGCGAGACGGCCTGCGGCGCCGCGTCCTGCCCCGCTGGCCACGCCAAGGACGACAACGGCACCTGCCAGCCGCACGCGGTCATCGCCAAGAAGTCCAATTCGCCGCCGCCCGGCGACACCGGCGCGCCGCCGACCCACCAGGCGAGCACACCCGAGGAGCGCATGTCGCTCGCAGGCCCGCAGCCTCCTCAGAAGCGTGCCGCCCGCAGCAAGCGATCCCGCTACTCCGATGTCTACGCCAGGGGGCGGCGCCGCGCCTCGGGCCCCGGCATGCCGTGGTGGGCCGTCCCGCTGTTCTCGCCCTGAGCCGGCGCTGGCCCGCTCCACGCGGCCGCTCTGCCCATTCGGATATCTGACGCAATATCTTCATCCCCGCTGACGGTTTTCGCTTCTGGGCGCACTCGAAGTCGCGAGCCTCATTTGCATGGATCGCTGTATTATATATCTATCGAATAATAAATAGCGCATTTCATACATAATATTCGTGGCCACATCGTCACGAGCACAACTCAATGCCAGAACATTTTTCTGCGGCGCTTTGCGTTATCTCTCGCATTCAGTAACTCTGCCCGAGGGTAGCGTCGAGTCGTACGGAAGCGGTCTGCCCGCCGGGACCGATTGTCAGCCCATCCGAGTGGCGCCAGCGCGCCGAGGCCGGCAGCCATAGCCGGCCCAGTGGTGAGCGGCAGGCCGCATTACCGCAGCCGCGTCCCGAGTTTCCAGCGTCAGTCGGTATCCGCGTCGAACGCGTTTCGCGTCCGGTTCACGGCGTTGCGCGCACACCCCTGCGCGCGTCGCGATCCGGAGACGGAAGCGTTCTCTGGGTCCGCGTGCTCGGGCCCCCAGGCAGGACGGCAACCTCCAGTGGAGACCAGCAAATATGAACGGGGGACTACTGAGAGTTGCCGGTCACGGTGCCATTGCCGCCTTGGCCGGTGTTTTGCTGAACGCGGGCCCGGCCCAGGCCGCCGACCTCGGGGGCAACTGCTGCGCCGACCTCGAGGAACGCGTTGCCGAGCTCGAGGCCACCACGGTGCGCAAGGGCAACCGGCGCGTGTCACTCACCCTCAGCGGCCAGGTGAACCGGTCGGTGCTCTATTGGAACGACGGCTTCGCTTCCGACATCTATTCGGTCGACAACGCCATCTCCAACTCGCGCTTCCGCCTCACCGGGAATGGCAAGATCAACGCCGACGTGAGCGCCGGCTTCCACCTGGAGCTCGATCTGACGCTCGGGGCCAGGTCGCAACAGGTGAACCAGATCGACGACGATGGCTTCACCGGGACGGGCGGCATTCTGGGCGGCGCCCCCTTAGGCGACGGCATCGGCGGGCAGGGCGACTCCGTTCTAGCCTTCAACCAGGCCTATTGGTACATCGACAGCAAGCACTGGGGCCGGCTCAGTATCGGCCGGCTCTCCACCACCACGGCGGGCATCGGCATCATCGACCTCAGCAACACCGGCGTTGTCGCCAACTCCCAGCCGTTCGCATGGGGCGGCGGCTTCCTCCTGCGCGCCGGAAACGGACGGCTGACCACCGCCACCACCTGGGCCCAGATGTGTGGCGGGCCATCGCCCACTGTGACGGCACCAGGCTTCTTCGGTGCCGGCGGACCCTATGCCTTCGACTGCGGCAACCATGCCCTGAGCCGCAGGGACGCCGTCATGTACAGCTCGCCGACATGGCACGGCTTCACCTTCGGCGTGTCGTGGGGTGAGGACGACTTCTGGGACGCCTCCGCGCGCTATGCCGGTGAGTGGCATGGCTTCCGCATCGCCGGCGGCGTCGGCTACCGGCGCTACGACGACCGCGAGCCCGACATTCTCATTTCGAACGTGCTTCCCAACCTGCAGCTCGACGATACCGAGCGGCGCCAGTGGCTCTCCTCCGCCAGCATCATGCACGTCGCGAGCGGCCTGTTCGCGAGCGTGACCTTCAATCGCTACGAGCTCCTGGGCGGCAACCAGCAGGAGCTCTTCGATCTCAATCGCAACCGGCACCGGCCCGACATCCCTCTCTGGTGGGTGGACGCCGGCATCCAGAAGAACTGGACGAGCTGGGGCAACACCACCTTCTACGTGGAATACGGGCGCGTCTACGACGGTCTCACCGGGCTGACCGCGATCGTCGACGATCCCCTGCGAGCCGGGACATCCGGGCTCGGCTTTCTCGGCGCGAACGGCGTCGTGGTCGACAGCGACATGTCCTGGTGGGGCCTGGGCGCGGTGCAGACCATCGATGCGGCGGCAATGGACCTGTACATCGGCTTCCGGCGCTACAGGGGCAGCGTCTTCATGGGCGATTCGGCATCCTTGGGTCCCATTGGCGGCGCGATCCAGGTTCCCGGCGGACTGGAGGACATCTGGTACATCCAGGCCGGCGCGCGCATCCAGTTCTGAGCGCCTCGGCCTGCACCTGCCGGAAATGACGAAGGGCCGCCTGCGGGCGGCCCTTCGTGCGTGCGTACGATTGTGCGACGAGATCAGAACCTGATGCGGGCGCCGCCGACGACCACGTCGAAGTCGTTGTAGTCGACCGTGCCGCTGAGCTCGTTGCCGCCGGGGCTCGTGACCTCGGCGCTGAAGCGCTTGTAGGCCAGGAACACCTCCATGGCCGCCGCATCGATGTGCTGCACCACGCCGACGCCCCACATGTCGGCCTTGCTGCTGTTGATGACATCGCCGGCACCGCCGCCGAACGGTTGACAGTTCGTCTTGGCGTCACCAGTGGGGCCGCAGATGATGCCATCGTTGACCCGGGCGTACTCGCCGTAGAACACGGTCTTGCCGAGCCCGGTCCAGTTCTGGCCGATACCGCCCTGGAGATACCACAGGGTGGTGTCGGGACGGTCGGCCGTGTCGTTGTCCTGGTTGACGTAGGCGCCGGTCAGGAAGAGCCCGCTCTTGACGTGCAGGATGCTGGCCGAACCTTTCCACTGGTTGGGCTCGGGGCTGCCCGTTGGGTTGTTCAAGCCGCCGTCCTCGCTCACGTCGCCCGTGCCGCTGCTGTTGTGGATGAAGCCGACGCCGGCGGCGATGCGGAAGCCGGAGAACTCGCCGGCGTAGCGCAGGGCCACATCCCAGATGTCGTTCTCACCCCAGGACCCGGACAGCGAGAAGCCGCCGACGGTCGGCGAGCTGTACTGTACCGCATTGGCGCGGCTCAGGCTGGCGCCGTTGACCGGGTTGCCGCCGAGTGCGTTGGCCCACGTGGCACTGCTGTTGATCAGCAGGTTGTCGTCGAGAGCGAGGTTCATGCCGCGCTGGGTATAGCCGATGCTGGCATTGGCGATGACGCCGGCGCCGCCGAGATCGATGGTGGTGATGCCGGCCGTCGAGGTGTTGATGCGGCCAACGGTGACCCTGCCCAGCTGGTTGTGGTCGAGGTACCAGTTGGCCAGCGTCATCACGATGTCGGTATCGAAGCCGCCCGTGGTGCGCGAGCCGGTCGGCAGGTTGCCGGTGCCGCTGGTGCCGTCGTCATCGACCTGGCTCACCTGATGCGAGCGGGACCCGGTGTCGAGGGCGATCACGATCTGGAAGCCGGCCGACACGTTCGGATTGATCTTGGCGCTGCCGGCGAGCTGGAAGAAGGTGCCGCCGCCCATGACGTTGTCGACGACGAAGGTGTCGCTGCCATGGGTGTCGTTGCCGTCGCTCCACGCCATCACCGAGGTGGTGACCTGGCCGGAGAGGGTGAGCGACACCTTGCGATTGCCCTTGCGGACCGTGGTGGCTTCCAGCTCGGCAATGCGCTCCTCCAGATCCGCGCAGCAGTTGCCGCCGAGATCTGCGGCGGCGGCAGGCATCAGGGCGGCGCCACCGGCCAGCAAGCCGGCAGCAATCGCCAGGCGCAAGCTGGCGTACGGTCTTTGGATTTCCCCGTTCATAGGCGCATCTCCGTTCTTAGCGACTGAACTTTGCGCCCACGCGGTCACTTGAGATGCGCACTGAAAGACGAAGGATGTCCTACTACGGTGATTCGACGGATCACCCAACGCACCCCTGGCCGCGACGAGCCTGTGCAAGTGCGAAGCAGCAACGAACATCGGATAGTGTGCTGTTTATGCAACATGGCGAGATGGGCACACTTGGCAAAGAAGCGCGGCCGGGAGCCAAACTATTGTGGATGTGTGCTTGCCTTGCGGTGTACGGATAGGCATGTAGAAAGCCGCGTAGGTGGGTGAGAGTCGCGCCTGTTTGCGAGCCTGCGGGGTCGGGTGATGAAACCGATGAGATACATTCTAGCGGCGGCGGCCTTGGTCCTCTTCGGACAGGCGGCGCTGGCATTCCAGGAGACCACGGTGGGTGGCGAGCAGAAGACGCCGCCTCCGGCCGCGCTCGACCTTCCAAAGGTCAGCGTCGACCCCTCGAAGGGCCTGAATTTGACCACGCCCGAGCTGCATCTGGGCCAGACACCGGGCACCGAGGTCAATATCCCCGGCCTCGGCAAGATTGGCGTGCTGCCCAAGCTGGACCTGGGCCTCGAGATTCTGCACGGCGCCAACGAGCAGAAGGGCCCGGGGCAGGACAAGACCAACTCGGACGACGTTCAGCTGCGCGGCACCGTCAAGTACCGCTTCTGAGGTTTTCGGCCCGGCGCCTGCCAGTCCCGAGCTTGCAAAAGGAGCGCTGCGGCGCTCCTTAGTGTTTCTGGATTGTATTTCCGGCACCCCACTCGGATAAGCGCTTCCCATGTGGCCCGCGGCTCTGGTCCATGTCTTCACCGCCTCGGGTATCGTGTGTGGCTTGATGGCCACATTGGCCGTGCTGCGCCATGCCTGGGAGGAGCTGTTCGTCTGGCTCGGATTGGCCCTCGTCGTAGACGGCATCGACGGCACCTTTGCGCGGCTCGCGGGCGTAGAGCGCCGCCTGCCGCGCTTCTCCGGCGAGCGCCTCGATCTGGTCGTTGACTATGTCACGTACGTGTTCGTCCCGGCGCTGGCGCTGCTGCAGGCGGGGTACCTGCAGGGCGGCCCGGGGATCGTCCTGGCGAGCCTGATCCTGCTTTCCTCGCTGTTTCACTTCTCGGATACCGAAAGCAAGGCCGAGGATCACAGCTTCGTGGGCTTTCCCGCGATCTGGAACCTGTTTGCGTTCCATGTTTTCGCCTTCGGCCTGTCGCCGCTCGCCACCGCGCTCACGGTGCTCGCCTGCGTGGCCCTCACGTTCGTTCCGCTGAAATGGTCGCATCCGCTGCGCACCCGCCGGTTGTGGCCGGTCACCGCCGCGGCCACGGTCCTGTGGCTGCTGGCGGCGGCCTGGGTGCTGATTGCCGGCTTTCCCGCCGGCCCGTGGGCGCAGGCCGCCCTCTTTCTTGTCCTTGCCTACTACGTCGGCCTCGCCCTCTATGCGGGCCCCGCTCGGCAAGGTTAGGGAGCGGGGATCAGGTTTCAGGCCAGGACCTCGGTTGCCCTGAAACCTGAAACCTCAGCTAGGCCTGCTTTATTCGCCAGCCGGCACGGCCGACAGGGGCGGTTGGTTGGAGCAAATGCCCTCGCCGCGGCGCGCCAGCGGACAGCCGAAATAGCTGAGGGGGTCGAGGGCGTAGTTCTCGGCGTAAAAGTTGGTCGGCGGCCCGAGAAGGCGCGACGGCGGGTTGTAGCCGAACGCGACGAAGTAGTTGCCGCGCCAGACCCGGCGTGCGCCGGCGCGCTCCGCCTGGGCAGTGTAATAGGGCCGCCAGAAGGCGTAGGACTTGCGGGGATCCGCAGCGTAGCCGGGAGGACCGAAGAAGTAGCCGAAGGGGCCGAACGAGGCAGACGGGCCATAGCCGAACGGGCCATAGCCGGCCGGGCCATAGCCGGCCGGGCGATAGCGGACGCCTCCGCCGGCCGAAGCCTCGACGAGCGGCAGCCCTGACAAGAGGGCGGCGAGTGCGGAAACGGTCGCGATCCGGCGCATGCAATGCTCCTAGCCTTGGTTGCAGGTCGAGGGGGCAGATCCCTCGCGGCCAGGACTCGATGAAAACCCGGGGCCGGCGGCGTGGGGTCCCGACCCCTCTCGATCGGGGTCTGACCCGGCCTCCCTCGCACGCAGCACCCTCGTGCGCACTCGGTGGAAACCCCGATTTCCCTCCCATGCGTTGCCGAGCGCCCGCCGAATGCCCGCATTTGCGCCTCGCGTTGCGCCTACTCCTTACGCGCATGGCTTTTAATTGGTATACGCGACCCGCCCTCGCGCAGGCGCGGGGTCGTCCGCTGCGTCCCATTCCGGGAAATCGCGTCCAGAGCGCCGGGAAGGCCCAGGAGGGCCGGCGGCGTCCTCGGGCACCCGGGCCCAGGCCGACGGCCGCAGGCAGAACCGGGCCTCCTCCGTGGCCGGGAAGGCCACTTCCGAGGGCACCTTCCGCGACGGGCGGTCCAGCGCGCCGGGTATAGCCAACGCGAGGCACGACGGCCTGCGGCTGGTATACTGCGGCCAATGCTGGCGCCGATTTTCGAGGAGGAGGAGCCCGTGAGCACGGCGACGATCCTGGTTTCACGCGAGGGCGGCATCGCCCGCCTCACGCTCAATCGCCCCGACAAGCTCAACGCCTTCACGCGCGCGATGCTGACGGAGCTGCGCGAGGCGCTCGCTGCGGCCGGCGCCGACCCCGACTGCCGCGTGGTGGTGCTGACGGGGGCCGGGCGCGCCTTCTCGGCCGGCCAGGACCTCTCGGATACGGGGATCGCCGGCGGCGCAGGGGATGCGGGCAAGACGCTGGAGGAGATCTACAACCCGCTGATCGAGCTGATCGCGACGCTGGAGAAGCCCGTTGTCGCTGCCGTCAACGGCATCGCCGCCGGCGCTGGAGCCAACATTGCGCTCGCCTGCGACCTCGTCTACGCAGCGCGCAGCGCCTCCTTCCTGCAGGCCTTCGCCAGGATCGGGCTGATCCCGGATGCCGGCGGCACCTGGGTGCTGCCGCGCCTCGTGGGCCCGATGCGGGCGCGCGGCCTCGCCATGCTGGCCGAGCCGCTCCCTGCCGCGACCGCCGAGGCCTGGGGCCTGATCTGGAGGTGCGTCGACGACGACAAGCTCGAGGCCGAGGTGGGTGCCGTGGCCGCGAAGCTCGCCGCCGCCGCCACCTACGGTCTCGCGCTCACCAAGCGGGCGCTCGCCGCGTCCTCGACCAGCACGCTGTCCCGGCAACTCGCGCTGGAGCGCGACCTGCAGCGCCTCGCCGGCGCCTCGCCCGACTGCAGGGAGGGCATCGCCGCCTTCCTGGAGAAGCGGCCCGCCGGATTCACGGGCAGACGGGCATGACGCGCTCGGCCGGCGAGATCGCGCGTCTCAGCGGCGAGGCGATGTGGGCCGGCGACCAGGCGAGCCAGCGTCTCGGCATGGAGATCCTCGAGATCGGGCCTGGCCGCGCCCGGATCGCCATGACGGTCACGGAGGCGATGGTCAACGGTCACGCTGTCTGCCACGGCGGCTTCATCTTCACGCTCGCCGACTCCGCCTTCGCCTTTGCCTGCAACTCGCACGGCCGGCACGCCGTGGCCCAGCACTGCGCCGTCACCTTCCTGGCGCCGGGCAAGCTCGGCATGCGTCTCGTTGCGGAAGCGGCCGAGCGCCGGCGCGCCGAGCGCAGCGGCATCTACGACGTGACCGTGCGCGAGGCGGCGGCCGGCACCGTGATCGCCGAGTTCCGCGGCCACTCCCGCACCCTCCCGGGCACCTGGGTGGCTTAGGGTGTCATGCCGGCCTCGCGCGATAGCGCGAGAGCCGGTACCCAGGGTAAAGGGGGAAAGGGTCGAAGCCCGTGGCCCTGGGTTTCGGAGATTGCGCGGAGCCTGCCCCGGACCTTGATCCTGGCCGCAATTCCGGGATGACAGCTACGCGAGGCCGTCCTCGGGGTCCAGCACGGACTGCAGCCGCAGCGCGGCCGCGTGCACCAGACGCAGCGTCATCGCCTTGCGCCGGGCGCCGGCCAGCCGGTGCTGCGGCGCCTCGCGCACGATCTCGCCGCCGTAGCGGTCGGCAACGACGAGGCCGGTGTCGGCGGGCAGCACATCGCGCGGGAAGGCCGGCGCCACCGCGAAGAACAGCCGGTCGCAGAACGCGCGATACTCCGGCCACTTGTTGTCCGAGCGGAAGTCCTCGAGCGAGGACTTGATCTCGGCGATCCAGATCTCGCCGTCGGTCGCGATGGCGACAAGATCAGCGCGCCGCCCGTTGGCCAGCGGCACCTCCGGCAGGGATGCCAGCCCATGGGCGCGCAGGAGCCGTCCCACGCCGCGGCAGATATCGGCCGCGGCCGGTGTGGCGCCCGTTGTGGCGCCTGTGTCGCGGGGCCGATCGGAGCCAGGATCCGAGTTTGGCGCGAGAAAGCTCATCGGCACGAGATTGCTTCGCACAGCGTCCCTCACATGTCGTCAGGCCCGAATGTTTGCGATAGAATTGCGCCCGAGGGGGCAGGCTCGCGCAGGAGTCGGGGCCGCCGTTGCCCAGGGACGCCATAGTCATAGCAGCGAGGGCGGTTATCGCATGTTTTTCAAACGTTCGCAGCCCGGGGGCGGCGAGGGCGTGCCCATCGCCGCGAAGGGTGAGAGAGGCGAGAAGATCGAGATGAGCGCCACGGCCGCCGCGCGGCCCCAGGCCCTGCAGGCTGCCGAGCTGCGCCGGGTGGTCAATCCGTCCTCGCTGGGCTTCAAGACCACGGAGGAGCTCACCCCGATCACCGGGCTGATCGGCCAGGAGCGGGCGCTCAAAGCCATCCAGTTCGGCACCAGCATCAAGAGCCACGATTATAACATGTTCGTGCTCGGGCCCCCGGCCTCGGGCAAGACCACCGCAGTCAAGGCGCACCTCGGGCCCAAGGCGACGGAGGCCCAGACGCCGCCGGACTGGGTCTACGTCTACAACTTCGACAACCCCAACCGGCCGAAGGCGTTGAGGCTGCCGCAGGGGCGCGCACGCGAGCTTGCGCGCGGCATGATCGCGGCGCTCGACGAGCTGCGCGGCGTGTTGCCGGCGCGCTTCGAGGGCGAGGACTACCAGGCGCGCCGCCGCGCCATCGACGAGCAGTTCAGGTCCGGTAACGAGGAGGCGCTGGAGGCGCTGAGCAAGAAGGCGCAGGCGCAGAACGTCGCGCTCCTGCGCACGCCCACGGGCTTCGCCATGGCGCCGATGCACGAGGGCAAGGTGGTGAAGCCCGACGTGTTCAGCGCGCTGCCCGAGGCCATGCGCCGCGATGTCGAGAACAAGATCACGGTTCTGGAGAAGGAATTGGGCGCGATCCTGGAGCGCCTGCCCCAGGCCGAGAAGAAGCGGCGCCAGCAGCTGAGCGACCTCAACGAGGAGGTGGCCACCTCCGCCATCCGCGACGCGCTGGTGGACCTGCACGGCTCCTTCAGCGACGTGGCGGATGCCGCGGCCTACCTCGAGTCGGCCGGCCACGACATGGTGCGCAACGTGGCGCTGTTCCTCGCCAGCGAGGAGGAGAACGCCGCCATCGTCCGGCGTCCCGTCGACAGCGCGCAGGATCCCCGCTACCGGCGCTATCAAGTCAACGTCATGGCTGCGAACGGAGAGAACGGGGTGAAGGGCGCTCCCGTCGTGGAGGAGATCAACCCGACCTACGGCAACCTCATCGGCCGCGTCGAGCACCTCGCCCAGATGGGCACGCTGGTTACGGATTTCCTCCTCATCAAGCCGGGCGCGCTGCACAGGGCCAACGGCGGCTACCT